>Ga0335078_10000847_pt1 | contig 46851 bp, 40 predicted proteins | sample Lox_Sample_32_FD_206711 | JGI IMG/M metagenome (GOLD analysis project Ga0335078, IMG submission 206711) | Soil microbial communities from Loxahatchee National Wildlife Refuge, Florida, United States - Lox_Sample_3.2 | ecosystem: Environmental > Terrestrial > Soil > Wetlands | place: USA... | reverse complement strand
TTTCCGGCGGACGGCGCATTGCATCTTCTGGAGACTAGGGTTCAGGCAGTCTAGCTTTCACCATATCGCGCGGGTCCCCTAGCGCCCTGCTCCTTGCACATGGACACAGCCACTAGTTTCCTGCCATGCTATTGTCCCCTGCACCTTTCGGATTCAGGTAAGGCATCAGACCCAGGAACCTCCCTCCGAATTCCTCCCGACTATATCGGGGATATAACGAAGCGCCTCGTGGCGCATCAGCGCTTTCGTCCCACCGCGCACCACCCGGCCGAGTTGCCCGATGGGCTGCCGCCGGGGTCCGGGCGCCATTCCTCCATCGGTACCAGTCCGGGTTCAACGAGGTCCGTGCCTGCGAAGAACCGCGCCACCTGCTCGCGGGTACGCCAGCTGAACTGCTGCTGTACCATCCGCTTCTCCACGTCCACGAAGCGGTCCCGCGTCTTCTGGTCCAGGAGATCCGCCGCCATGTGGGTGATGGCGAGGTAGCTCCCGGATGGCACGGCGTCCATCACCGTGGCGACGAGCGCGTGCGGGTCGTCGGAGTCCGGGATGGCGTGCAGGATCGCGAGCATCGTGACCGCGACCGGGCGAGTGAAGTCAAGCAGTTCGCTGGCCTGGTCCAGGATCGCCCGCGTGTCGCGCAGGTCGGCCTCGATGTAGGCGGTCGCGCCTGCCTCGGTGCCGGTCAGCAGGGCGCGCGCGTGGGCGAGCACGATCGGGTCGTAGTCCACGTACACCACGCGGGCCTCCGGCGCGATCTGCTGGGCGACCTGGTGCGTGTTGCCCGCCGTCGGGATGCCGGTGCCGATGTCCAGGAACTGCCGCATTCCCGCCTCCCCGGCGAGATAGCCGACGGCGCGACCGAGGAACGCCCGGTTCGCGCGTGCGGCGAACGCCATGTCCGGCCAGATCTGGCGCCATGCCTCGGCGGCCGCCCGGTCGGCCGCGTAGTTGTCCTTGCCGCCGAGCACGTAGTCGTAGATCCGCGCCTGGTTCGCCACGCTGGTGTCGAACGGCAGTGACCCCGTCTTACGAGGTGGGCGGTCGTCCAGTTCTGCCGCTTCGTCGCTGGTCATTTCCCGGCGCCTTTCATATCCGCGAGCAGTGCGCCTCCGTCACCATCATCTACCGCACCGCCGCTCACCGACAGCGGTATCGAGCGGCGTCACTGGCGTGAGTGCCGCCCCTGTGTGAGCGCGCGCCCTGTGTGAGCGCGGCGCAGTGTGAGCGCGGCGAGCGCTGGGTCGCGCAGACCATCTCCGCGTCTCACACGTACGCCCACTGCCTGACGGGCTCACCCGCGCGGAACCGGTCGAACAGCCGGCGGTACGCGCCGAAACGCGCCGCGGTCAGCTCGGCGCCGCCGACGGAGGTTCCGCCGTCCACCTCGATCTCCGAGAACCAGAACGAGCCGTTTGACTCGAGGAAGTCCACGCACACATAGGGGAGGCCGATCGCGCGGGCGATCGTGCTGGCCGGTTCCGCCAGGTTCGCGGGGACCGCGGTCAGTGCGGCCGTGCCGCCCTGGGTGACGTTTCCAGCGACGTGGCCTTCGCGTGCCGCCCGCAGCGACGCCAGGTACGGTTCCCCGTCGATGCAATAGACGCGGTGATCGAGGGTGCCGGGCCCCAGCCACGGCTGCACGACCATGGTCATCTCTGACGCGCTGGCCAGGCCGAGTACCGTGTCCAGTCGCTGCGGGCCGTCCGCGACGAACACCGCGTTGCCGCCGCCCCATGCGGCGGGCTTGACAAGCGCGGGGAACTCGATGCCGAGCGCGGCGAAGTCGCTGCCTCCAGGCCAGTACCCGCGGGTGGAGAACCGCACCGTGGGCAGGTGCCGGACGCCCGGGCCGAAGTCCTGCAGGCTGGACAGCAGCTTGTCGTTGTTGACGATGCTGTGCATGGCGGGCACTGTCAGGCAGAACCCGGCTTTCTCGAGCACGGCGTAGGTGGTCAGGTGACGCCAGCTGTCGGCCTCATTGGCCGGCCACGAGATGAGCTTGGTGTGAAAGAACGCCTCGCCGGGAGACACCTCGCTGCCCCGCACGCGTACCGACGCGGCATGCCCGTCGTGCCCGGCGACGATGTCATCGACGGTGACCGAGCGCAGGTCCATGCCGTGTACCGCGGCGGCGACGCGGCAGCGCTCGGCGATCGCGTCCCCGTGCGGGTCCGGGGCGCCGCTCGAGCGTTCCGACCTGATCCAGTAGAATGCGACGTCTTTCGTCATGGTGATTCTCCCTGCGGGTGATCGCTTGACGCGGCGGAGACCCTGCCGTACCTGCTGATGGCGTCGTCCGGGTCGCGGATGGCCCAGACGCCGCGCAGCGGGAGCGCTAGCGTGGCGGCGGCCCACAGGGCGCCGCCGAGGGCGAGGACCGCGGCAAGGCCGAGCCGGGTGCCAAGCAGCGCCGACCCGGCGGTGGCCAGTCCGCCGCCGAGCAGGCCGGCCAGCGGTACCGCGGACGAGGTCGCCGTGCGCACCGTCGCCGCCACCCGGGCGAGCACCGCCCGGTCGGTCATGTACTGGCGAAGGCTGACGCTGTTCACGTTCCACACCGGGATGAAGAAGCTCGACACGACCAGGACCGCGACCTCCACAGGGACAGGGGGCGCGACGAGCGCGAACGGGACGAGCAGCCACGGCAGGCCCTTCCCCGCGCCGGCCAGCAGCAGGGTGCGGCCGAGCCCTGCCGCCTGCGCGATTTTCCTTGACAGCGCTGCTCCGGCGAGTGACGCCACGCTCCCGGCCGCCAGCAACAGGCCGACCACCAAGGGCGTCTGCTGTATGGCACGGTAGGCGAACAGCAGGAACAGCTCAAGCGCGAGCCCGCGGCCTATGTTCGCGAGCGCCGTGGTCATCGCCATCTGCCGGACCAGCCGGTGGCCCCACACCAAGGACAGCCCTTCGCGCACGTCAGCGACGAGGGGCCGGCGCGGCCTGGCCGGCGGCCGCTCGGCGGTCCTGATCAGCATCAGGCTGATCACGGATACGCCGTAGGACGCGGAGTCGATGAGCAGCGCGGACACCGAGCCGATGGTCCCGATGAGGGCTCCGGCGATCGACGGGCCCGCCACCTGCGCCGCTGAGTTGCTGACCTCCATCAGCGAGTTCCCGACTACGATGTCCCTCTCTGGCGCGATGCTCGGCAGGTACGACTGGTAGGCGGCGGAGAAGAAGCAGGTCGCTGCGCCGGACAGGAAGCCGACACCGAACAGCGCCCAGATGTTCAGCGAGCCGAGTGCGGCGATCAGCGGGATGATGGCCAGCGCGCCGAGCCGGACGGCGTCCGCGGCGATCAGCACGTTGCGCCGCTTGCGGCGGTCAACCCACGCGCCGGCGAACAGGCCGAGCACCGGGTACGGCAGGTAACTTGACGCGGCGAGCAGCCCGACATAAAACACGGACGCGTGCAGGGTGACGATCGCGACGGTGGGCAGGGCGAGGGCCGTTACCTGGTCACCGAAGGTGCTGACCGTCTGCCCTGCCCAGAACCTGCCGAAGTCCCTGTTGCGCCGGACCAGCCACTGGGACGTCCGCGACGGCCGCGCCGTGGCGGCGCTAGCCGGGCTCATCGGCCAGCCGTCCCGGGCCGCGCCACACCCCGGTCGGCCTGATCACGATCCGGGCCGGGGAAAGCGCGTCGAACTGCTCGGCAGAAAGCCCGCGGCCCGCGATCCGCTGACCGTACTTCTCCATGAACCCCTGGTGCAGGCTGGGCCGCGCAGGCATCTCGAGCCGCGCGGTGCCGGTGATCACCATGACATCGCCGCCCTCCGGGCTGCAGTTGAGATGCACGGCCACCCGCGGCTGCCTGCCGATGTTGGCCACCTTGCGCGCGCCAGGTGCGCTGAACACCAGGAGGTCGGCGCCGTCGCCGACGAGCCACACCGGCGTGGGGTAGGGGCCGCCGCCGGCCGTCACCGTGGTCAGCCAGGCGACCGCGTCGCGGGCCAGCCTGCGGCGGGCGTCGTCAGGCAGGCGCACCGGGCTCGTCCTGACCGGGCTCGTCACTGGCAAGCGCGTATACGGAAACGTGGTGCCGACTGCGGGGACCGAAGGTCTCGTGGTTCCAGTCGGCGTAACGGGCGCGCAGCCGCATGCCCGCGAGGCGGGCCATGAGGTCGAGTTCGGCCGGCCACACGTAGCGGAACGACAGCGGGTGGAGCCGGATGCCTTCCTTACCGACGATCAGCTGCTGCCGGTCGATGCGCTGGCTGACCGTGTCGCGTATCGTGACATCGATCGTCACGGACGTCCCCGACATCGCTGTCCCTTCCACGGACCGGGTCTTGGCCAGGACATTTACGTCGGGCATCGACCCCTCGACGACGAACACGCCGCCGGGCCGCAGCGCGCGCGCCACGCTGGCGCAGCAGCGTACCTGCTCCTCCTGGTCGAGCAGCATCCAGAAGGTGTTGAACGTGACGAAGATGAGGCTGTACTCGCGTTCGGCGGCGATGTCGGCGAAGTTTCCCTGTGTCACGCTGACCTTCTCCGCGCCTGCCTTCGCCTTGAGCCTGTCGATCATCGCGGCCGAGGACTCGATGCCGTGCACGGCCAGTCCCGTGGCCGCCAGGGGAAGCGCGATCCTTCCCGTGCCGATGCCGAGTTCCAGCACCTGGCCTCCGCCGGCCAGGCCGGAAAGAAGGCTCACCGCCGCGGAGACCTCAGCGGTGGCCGGGTGGGCCTCGTCGTACAGGTCGGCGAACGCGTCCCCGTAGGTCGATATGTCATAGTCGTGCACTGCCTTGCTCCTTCGCTTGTATCCCGGGGCTGACTGATTTCATGCCGTGGCCGCCCAGATCACCGACAGGTCCGTGCCGCCTACCTGGCTTACCCCGCGTATCGTGAACCCGGCCGGTGTGAGCAGGGACTCGTATTCGTACCTGCTTCTCTCCCGCCCGCCGGTAAGAAAGCGCATGTGCAGATCGAGAACCGGGTTCCCGGCGGTCGCGCCGCCGTCGGTCAGCCGGCCGACGACGAACAGCGATGATCCGTCGCGCATTCCCCGGCGGCAGCGGGCCAGGATGCGTGCCGCGTCCTGGTCGGGCCAGTCGCAGAGGACCCGGCAGAGCAGGTACCCGTCGCCGTCTCCCGGCACGGCGTCGAAGAAGCTGCCGTCGCGCACCGCGCAGCGCCCGAGCACGCCCGCGGCGCGCAGCACCTCGGTGCCCGTCTCCGCCGCGGACGGCACGTCGAAAAGGACGCCGGAGAGCCGGGGGTGCGAGCGGAGAATCGCGGCGAGCACGTGGCCGTGTCCGCCCCCCACGTCCACGATGGTGGACAGCGATCCGAAACGCTCGTCCGCGGCGAATGCCGGGATCCAGTTCTCCGCGGACGACGTCATCAGCCTGCCGAAGGCAAGTGCGGTACCGGGCCTGGCCGTCAGGTACTGCCAGAACGGGACGCCGTACGCGGCCTCGAACCCCGAGGACCCCCCGCGGACGGCGCTCAGGCCGGCGCCCCACGCCCGGTACCACTCCTCGCCGCCGAACAGGGCCGAGCTGGCCAGGGACGGCTGGCAGAGCCGGGCGCCGAGCGGGGTCAACAGGAAGGCCTCGGTCCCTGGTGCTGTCTCCTCGAGCAGGCCGTCGGCTGTCAGGGCGCGCAGCAGGTCGAGCAGCGTCCCTGGGTCGGCGTCGCACAGCGCGGCGAGCTCGCCCGCGTGCGCGGCACCATCCCGCAGCTTTCCGGGGATGCCGAGCTTGACCATCAGGTAAACGACCTGGGTGCGCCGGTACCCGGAGATCATCGCCTTGATCCGGGCATCGAGCTCCGTGTCGTCATCCTGCATGGCTGGCCGCCCCGGGGATCGCAGGCTCCCGCCGCGCCCGCAGCCACTGGCCGAAGTCGGAGCGGTACGCGCGGAACCTTTCCCTGAGGATCCTCTCCGCGCCCGGCAGGGCCAGCGTCTTCGGCGATATGCAGGCGTCGGGTTCTACCTCGGAGAGGTAATACCGCCCTTCGTGACGCAGGAAGTCGACGCTCAGCCAGGGCACGTCAAGCGTCTTCGCGATGGCACGGGACCGGTCAAGCAGCGGTACAGGAACGGCGGTGATCTCCGCGAGCCCGCCGCTGGTGACGTTCGCCACCCCGCTCCGGCCCGAGGGCACCCGGCATAGCGCGCCGGCCGGCCGGCGGTCCGCGCAGTAGACCCGGATATCGGCGAAGTCAGCCGCGCCGCTCAGGTCGGGCTGTACCACCATGGTGAGCTCCGCCGCGCTCGCCAGGCGTAGCGCTGCGAGCAGCTCTGTGTCGTCCGCCGCCCGGGTGATTCCCATCCCGGACGCCCAGCTGGCCGGCTTGACGACGACAGGGAACGAGATGCCTGCGTCGGCCGGGGATACCCGCAGGCCGGTGAAGTCCCTGGTCGGGATGGTCAGCGTGGGCAGCCAGCCGCTGTCCGCCTCCCGCAGGAAGGTCAGCGTGCTGCCCTTGTCGTTGGTGATCAGGTTCAGTTCGGCGGGGATGAGCGTGCAGTAGCCTGCGCCCTCGATCGAACGGAACGCGGACAGGTACCGCCAGCAGTCCGGTGCGAACGCGGGCCAGGTGTACAGCTTGTTGTGGAAGATCGCCCGGGCGGGGTCGACCGGCTCGCCGCGCACGAAGACGGCCGCCGAGCGGGGGCGCGTGACGATGTCCACGTCATCGACCGTGATGACGTCGAGACGCAGGCCAGCGGCGGCCGCTGCGGTGCGGTAGCCGGTCCAGACGTGCTGGTCATCTTCCATGGTCGCGAGACGGCCCCGCTCGGGCCAGAAGTAGTAGAGGCTGTCCATCTACCGGTTCTCCTCCTTCGCCTGTTGTCGCGCGAACGATGACGCGTGCGCCGGCCCCGACGGCGGGAGTCCCATCTGCGACCTGACGGCGGCCAGCGCGGCGGCGGGGTCGCGTGCCTGGACCCGCGCCCGCTCGCACTGCCCGGGAGGCACGGCGTGCGACCCGGTCATCAGGACCGTGCGTTCCCATTCGGCGCGGAGCAGGCTGTCCCTGGCGGCGGTGAGGCCCGCGTGCAGGCCAGGTGTCAGCACCCCGCCCGCGTCGGCTACCCGGTCCCGCAGCAGCCGGACGGTGACCAGCGCCGCCCGGACACCCAGGGCGGTCAGCGGGTCAAGGAAATAACCGCAGTCACCGACTAGGGCCCACCCCGGTCCCGCCATCGGCCTGCGGAGCATCCGCAGCTTTCCCGCTCCGCCAGCCCGCGAGAGCCGGGAGCCGCGGGCGACCGCGGCGCCGACGAGCGGGTCGGCCCGCACCGTATCTGTGAAGACCCGGACGGGCGCGGTCCCGCCCCGGGCGATCTGCTCCGCGTGGATGCTCGCCGACACGCACCACTGGGCCGGCCCGCACGGCAGGACGACGGTCATGGCACCGGGCTGCCTGGAGTAGTAGCCGTGGTCCGGCGGCAGCCCGAGGCCGCCGGCGTAGTAGACGAAGGACGACCAGGGGGACGGATTCGACATGTACGGTGGCGCGCCGAGCCGGTCGGCGTTGCGGGAGACCCGCCCGTCAGCGAGTACCAGCAGGCCGCACCGCGCCTGGCGGCGCGCCCCTTCCAAGATGAAGTCGACGCCGGTCACGCGGTCGCCTTCGCGGAGCACGCCAGTGACCTTCGCCGGCCTGGCCAGGGTGACGTTGCCGCGCCGCACGGCCGCCTGGGCAAGCGAGGGATCGAGCCGCTCGCGCGGCACGGTCATCCGGTAGCAGTGCTCGTCGTCGGCCGGGTAGGAGTACCGCACGACCGTGTCGAGGGTCTGAAACGTGTGGCCGAGCACCGGCGGGGCGCCGCAACCGTGCACGTCGCCGAGCAGCCCCAGGTCATCCCAGAGCAGGTTGGCGTTCCTGTCCCAGCTCGCCGGCTGCGGCCAGAACGCGGTCGCTGTGGAGTGGTCGAGCAGGAGGACGCTGTCCACGTACGGCGCGAGCGCCCAGGCCGCCGCGGAGCCGGACACCCGTGCCCCAACCACGATCACGCTCCATGCGAACGGTAGCTTCCCGGTCACCTGGGCACCGCCTGCCGCCGGTCCAGGCATACCGTGAGCAGCGTCATGGCCGCGTCGGCGATGCGCGCGCAGGTGCCGGGATCGGTGAACTCGCCGTCGGCGGAGACCGCCGCGGACGCGCGGCTGATTGCCACCGGGTCGCCCACCACCACGGCGCCGCAGCGGCGCAGCATCTCCCGCAGGTGACGCTGTGCGAATGACCCGCCGCGCTCGCCTGGCGAGGCGCTCACCGTCGACGTGGGCAGCCCGGAGAGCGGGCCGTCGGCCGCGTCGCGTGTCGCCCAGTCGAGCGCGTTCTTCAGCGCGCCTGACGGGTACCCGTTGTACTCGGGGGTCGCGATGAGCAGCCCGTCGGCCTGCGCGAGTGAGGCGAGGAAGCGGTTCACCGCGGGCAGCGCGCCGGCGTCCAGGTCGGCGTTGAAGTGCGGCATGCCGCCGATGTCCACCGTGATCACCCGGACCTGCCCGGACGTGGCATCGGTGATGATCCTGGCCGCGGCGCGCAGAACCGAGGTGTTGAGCGAGGCGGCGCGCAGGCTCCCCGACATCAGGGCCAGTGCCGGGGCAGCGCGGCTTTCCCCGGTGTCAGGCATAGCGCCACCGCTTGACCGGGCCGGCGGCGACAAAGGAGTCGAAGAGCTGCCGGTAGGCGCCGAACCGTACCTCGGTGAGTTTTGCGCCACCGGTGGCGGTGCCGCCGTCTACTTCGATCTCCGAGAACCAGAAGTCGCCCCCGGCGGCCAGGAAGTCCACGCAGACGTAGGGCAGTCCCACGGAGGCCGCTACCCGCCGGGCCAGCGCGGCCAGCGGCGGTGGTGGCGCGGTGATCTCCGCCTGCCCGCCCAGCCGTACGTTGGCGGCGGCGCGGCCCGGCGCGGCGCACCGGGTCATCGCCGTGTACGGCTCGCCCTGGACGCAGTAGACGCGCCAGTCCACCGTGCCGGGCCCGAGCCACGGCTGGATGACGAGCGTTAGCTCGGCGGCCCCGGCCAGTTGCAGGACCGACGCCAGCTCCGGTTTGCTCCTGGCCACCAGCACGCCCATGCCGCTGCCCCAGCTTGCGGGCTTGACGATGACCGGGAAGTCGAGGCTCCAGTCGTCAAGCACGAGCGGGTGCGCGGCGACTTCCCTGGTGCAGAGCCGGACGGTCGGCAGGGTGCGGATGCCAGGCTGCTGGCTGGCGAGCAGCGACACCAGCTTGTCGTTGCTCACGATGTTGTGCAGGGGCGGGACGGTGACGCAGAAGCCGGCCCCCTCAAGCACCCCGTAGGTGGTCAGGTGGCGCAACATGTCGGACCGGTAGGCGGGCCAGCTCACCAGCTTGGTGTGGAAGAACGCGGTCGCGGGCGCGACCAGCTCGCCGCTGACCCAGACGCGCGCGCCGGAATCGCGCTGGGCGACGACGATCTCGTCGACGGTGACAAGGCGCAGGTCCATACGGTAGGCCGACGCAGCGGCCCGGCACCGGCCGACCACCTGCCGCTCGTAGACCTCGGCTTGGGCGGGCGTGTCCCGCTCGGACTGGATCCAGAACAGCACCACGTCGCGGCCTTCCGGCAGTTGCAGGGTGCGCCCGGTCATGGCAGTGTCACTTCGCGGGCGCCGTCCGCGGTGTCGATGCGGACGGAGCGCACTGACTCGGTGTCCGCCGGAACCTGCTGGACAGCGAGCGCGGCGCCGTCCCACCAACGGGCGAGACGGGGCTCGGCCGTCCCGACGACCACGGCGGCGTAACGCAGCGGTGTCCGGTGGTGCGCGGCGCGGGCGAGGTCGCCGGGCAGCCGGGCGCGGCGCGCCGGCCAGTTGCCGTAGCGGAGGAAGAACGGGCGGGCCGGCGATCGCCAGGCCATCTCGAACGCCGCTTCCGTCCAGGGGAACCGCTGCCCGTCGGCGCGCACCGACTCCCCGCTGAGCAGTCCCGGGTCCGCGCCGGCGAGCCGGGCAAGACGGGCGGCGTCCCGCTCGATGTCGTCGGAGTGCACAGCCCAGGCGAGGAAGGCCGGGCCGTCCGCGGTCCTGTCGAGGAAATCCCGCCCGAAGCCCTGCCGCAGCAGCAGTCGTTCGTCTCGCGCGGTCAGTAGTTCAAGGTACTGCACGTGCGGGGAGTCAAACGGTACGAGCCAGCCCTGCGTGCCGTCTGCGTGCGCCGACCCCTCGACAGTCCCGAATCCGTGTGTGTCGCGCAGCAGGTCGCGGATCTCGGTGATCTTGCGTGCCCCGATGATTACGTGGTCGATGTGCATGCCTGTTCCTCCGCTGGGCAGAATGCCGCCGGAATGCCGTCCCAGTCCTTGCCGACCAGTCCCGCGGCGGTGCCCTGGGCCGTCAGCCGCGCGGTCAGCAGGCCGTGGCCAGCGTGGCCGCCTGCGACGTACACCCGCCGCGTCCAGGGGAGCCGCCCGATGAGGGGCCGGCCGGTGCCGGAAACGGGCCGCAGTCCCGCCCGTGTCTCCAGGACAGCGGCGTCCGACAGATCGGGACGTGTCCTGATCGCGAAGGCGAGCAGCCGGGCGACGGCTCCCGCGGTGCACGACAGGTCGAACCCCGCGTCTTCCTCCGTCGCGCCGACGACCACCGGGCCCGCGGGCAGCGGTGCGAGGTAGAAGTGCGAGGAGACGATGAGCCGGACGGGCTCGGGCGGCGTGATGACCACGAGCTGTCCCCGCTGCGGCGAGATCGGCACCCGGTTCCCCGTGAGCTGCCCGGTCCACGCGCCGGCCGCGAGGACAACGCGGTCGCCGGCGGCCGCGTGCCCGTCGGCGCACCGCACGGTGACCCCGTGGCCGGCTGGCTGCTCCTCGTACCAGGTGACTTCCGAGTCCTGCCGCCAGCGCACGCCGTGCCGTATGGCGGACGCCTGCACGGCACGCAGGTAGTCAGCGCCGCTGACCATGAGACCCTCGCCCCTGGCGGCCACGGTGCCTGGCCGCGGCGCGGCACCGGGCAGCAGCGCGGCGGTCTCGTCAGGCTGCAGGATCTTCCCGAGATCGTGTCCTCGCAGTGTCGCCCGGGTCAATGCCCCCAGGTCCGCCTCGCGCAGCAGCCGGAGAATCGGCAGCGCGAGGCTGAACGGGCCGTGCCCGGGGGTCAGCCGGGCGATATCGGCGCGGAGCGAGGTGCCGGCCCGGGCGAGCCAGTCACTGAAATCCGGGTCGTCGTGATACCGCAGGGACGGGACGGTGACCCCAGCGGCGCGTACCGACGCGTGCCCGGGTGCGGGCCCGGCGTCGAGCACGAGGACGCCGGCGCCGGCCAGCGCCAGTTCCTCGGCGAGGCAGGCGCCGACGATCCCGCCGCCGACGATCACGAAGTCATACCTCTTCGACATGGATACCGCCGTTTCCCAGTTCGGTGGCGCTTGGCAGCACGAGCGACGGCGTGGCCACCGTGTCACCCGCGTAGATGACGGCGGTGTCGTCGGTGACCGCTGCCGCGGTCCGCAGCAGTGACAGCGGGCGAGCCGTCAGCCGCAGCCGGAAGCAGTGCCCGGTGACCGGGTGGGTCGCGATACAGAGCAGCCGCATCGTCCCGTCGGGGTGGAACCGGCGGATGCCCTCGACGCACCACCGCAGCCGCACCGCGCCCTGCGGGGCCTCGCCGGCGGCGCCGTGCAGGCTGAGGCGGTAGTGCGGCGGCCCGGTCAGCCGCTGCGCGTCGTGGTCCCAGGTCGCCCGCCCCGCCACAAGGCCCGTGCGGGGATCACGGCGCGGGACAGCGGCGACCCCCCGGTTCACCAGGTGCAGCACGGTCGCCGGCTGGCCGGCGTCGTCCGTTTCCCCGGGCGGCGAGGACTGTCCGGGCTGGTAGCCGTCCGGGATGTCGAGGAGCGCCAGGTCGTGGAGTATGCGGCGGCCGGCGAGCTTGGCCGCGCCGGGCGACGCCAGGGCCATCCGCGCGCCGGTGATGACAGGCGCGGCCACGCCTGGGCTCAGCACGAGCGGCAGGTCCTGCCAGGAGCGGCCGGCGTCGGCGGGCCGCCAGTCGTGGATGACGCGCGCGACGGCGGTGAGCGCGGCCGCGCAGCCGGTGCCTGCCGCTAGCCAACCGGTTCCCTGGCCGGCCGCGCTGACCTGGGTGCCGCTTTCCGCGCCGCCGAGCAGCAGCGGCCCCACGGCGCTTTCGCCGCGCACCAGCATACCGACGGCGACCCGCCCGGTCGGCCACCCGTCGCCGGCCGGCCAGCCGAGAACTCGTGCCGCGGCGGTGATCTGCGCGGACTGCACCGCGACGGTCCGCGCGGCCGGCGTGTCGCACGCGGTGAGGCCGTCGTCGAACTGCCTCAGCTGGCGGCGTGCGGCGTCCGCGAGCCGGGCGGTTAGATCGTCGCAGGGACCGGGCCCTGCCGACCGCACGGAGCCGGCCACCCGGCCGTCCTGCCACCTAACGCGCAGTACCTGGGCTGAGCGGCGCACCTGCCAGCCGCCGCAGGAGCGTATCGCCGTGACGGTCACCACGGCCCTGGTCTCGGCGGCCGCGTCAGGAGGTGGCGACATGAACTGCCTCCACAGGAAACCACAGCGCGCTGTTGGCGAAGCTGACAGGGAGCGGGAACTGGTTGAGCTTGCCGCAGCCCTTGGTTGCCCGGGCACCGCAGGTCCGCACCGTCGTGCCCGCGCTGCGCAGTTGCGCGAGTACGTCCGCGCCGTGCCCGCCGAGCACGAAGGGGCCCACCCGGACGGTGCGCTCAGCGGTGGTGAGCAGGGCAGTCGACACGGCGAATTCGAACTCGCCCGTTATCAGGTTCATCCAGCGCAGCTGAAGACCGCGCAGCCGCAGACGGGGCCGCCCGGAGCACTCCGGGTCCCCGCCCGGGCCGGCGGCGACGGTGTGCCACATCCGGGGCAAGACGAAGTGGCGGTAGTCGAGCCGTCGGCCGTGGCCGTTGCTTGACCGCCCGAGCAGCGACGCCGCGGACGCGTCGGACAGGGCGTCAGCGACGCGGCCGTGGTCGATGAGCATGGCCGGCCGCACGGCCGTGCCCTCGTCGTCAACCCGGGCCTGGACTCCCCCAGCGGGCGGCCCTGCGCCGTCCCAGACGCTGAACCAGGAGGGCGCGACACGCTGTCCCGCCCGGGTGGCGAGGTAGCTTGACCGCCCCGCCACGATGTCGGCCTCAAGCGGGTGGCCCACGAGTTCGTGGAAGAACGCTCCCGCGTGCCCCGGGTCGAGGACAATGGCATACGGCTGGGCGGGAAGCCCGGCGGACGGCAAGGCGGCGGCCCGGCGCAGGCCGGCGGCCGCGCGGCCGACCAGTTCCGCGCTGGCGCCGGGCTGCGACGCCCGCCAGGGCACCGCGGTCACGAGTGTCGTGTCGTCCGGAGAGCGCAGCCTCATCTCAACGGAAGAGAACGAGCGGGTGTCCGCGACGACGTGGTCGCGGTCTCCGACCGCCGCGCGCTGCCAGTAACGGGACCAGGTCAGCTCAAGGCCGTCGACGGCCCGCCGGGCCAGCGCCCGGTCGACCGGGTCGGCGTCGCTGGGTGGCACCGAGTCCAGTGCCCGCAAGAAGGCGGCAGCGGATCGCGGCGGGAATCCGCGCAGCGCCGTTCCGTCGCGCAGGAGCCCGTCGCCCTCGGCGAACCAGTGATCCAGGTCTTGTGTCCCGGCGGCGCGGGATTCCGCGCACATGCCGCGCCACTGCGACGCGGCGGTCGAGCAATGCCCGTTGCGCGCGAATTCGCGGGTCGCCCGCTGCGCGTGCTCCGCGAAAACCACCGGCCCGGTCATCACGCTGCCCCCGCCGCGGGCCCCAGGCGCAGCAGCACAGGGATACGCAGTTCCGCAGGCTGCGGCGCGGGCAGCTCCCACCAGGTGTCTGCCAGCTCAGGTAGTACCTCGGCGCAGCTGACGGCGGCGGGGCTGAGCCTGCTGAGGTCGTCCACCGCGAGCGCGTCGCGGAAATCGATGAGCAGCGGCTTAAGCTCCCGCGGGTGCCGCAGGAAAACCTGGTCGGGCATGCCCCAGGCACGCTGCCATGTCCCGGCCGCGCGCCATGCGGCGAATCCGCGCCCGAGCGGCGGCAGCGGCACCCGCCACGTGCGCCGCTGCAGCACCAGGCCGCCGACGACAAGCCGGGGCGTGACCGGGCGGTCGGCGGCCACCGTGACCGGCACGACGCACGGCAGCGTCAGTGCCGCGAACAGCTGCCCGGGAACGTCGCCGGGATACAGCTGGTAGCGACGGTCCCGGTAGACCACGTGGGATGCGTCCGCCGACACGCGGACATCAGCCGCGGCTGCCACCCCCGTCCGCGGACCCGTGGCGGTGCCGGACAGCTCGATGCGCAGTCCTGGCGGTTCCGGCGTGACGTGCCTGCTGCGTCTGCGGCCGATCACCGTCGCCATCCGGTCGGCGTCCAGCCACCGTGCCAGCTCGCTCGTGAACTCGGCGAACCGCCCGTGCGGCTGCACGCGGCTGGTGATCCCGCCGAGCGCGGAGCTGCTGTCGTCATGGCATTCCGAGAGAACCCAGCGCCCCGCGCCTGGTCTCCCCGCGGCGCACATCAGGTCAACGCCAGGCAGGCAGGCGAGCTGGTCATTGGGGCACGGGCGGACATGCCGCCAGAGCGGGCGGATCAGCGCTTCGAGATCTTCTGGATCCAGCTGGACCTCCTCGCCGGCGTCAGCCGGGACAAGGCGGTCGAGCCGGGCGGCCAGTTCCGCCGTTCGCCAGGTCACGGGCGGCAGGTCACGGACGGCCAGTTCGACGAGGCCGAGTTCCTGCCCGCCGGACCGGGCCAGCACCGCTTCCCGTGCGTCGGCCTGCCGCAGCATCGCACCGAGGAACAGCAGCGGCACCGCGCCGGCGAGCGCGCGGTAAGCCGAGTCGACCGCCGGCGCGCCGAGCGTGACCAGGCCGCTCCAGGGGCTGGAGCGGTCCTCGGTGACCACGTCCCGGTCCGCGTAGTGAGCACCCGCCGACCGGCTTGCCGCCAGCCCGGCGCCCGTGATGACCGACCGGATCTCAGCCCGGGTGCCGAGCGGGTCCGTGCCGCCGCCTGCCGCCAGGCACAGCTCCGTGAGGCGTACGACGAGCGGCTCGGCCGGGTACCGCCGGCCAAGCCAGTCCAGGCTGCGTACCTGCGTGGCCGGCTGCTCCGGCCACGGGCGGAGCGCGGTCCTGATCACCCGCAGGCCCGCGGCGACAGCGTCCGGCGCGAGGGCCGTCATGCCCGCCAGGTCCGCGGGCGTGGCGGGCTCCGCGAGTGCCTCCCACACCGCGGCGGCCTGCTCCGTCAGGTCAACCCGCTGCCCAGTCAGGGCAGAGGTCAGCCGCTGGCCGTCGCGGCGCCACAGTGGGTCCCGGCGCCAGGCACGCCGCTCCGGCCGCAGGCCGCGCCGGAAACGCTTGGCTAGGTCGGAGACGACCCAGTGGCTGAGGTCGCACACGCAGCCCTCGGCGGCCGGCGCGCCGGCGAGCACCGCGTCCTCGAGCCCGGGATCCCAGGTCATGGCCAGAACAGGGCCGAAATAGGAGTTGGTCTCCGTCTTGGCGAGCAGGCGGCGCACGTACCGGTGCGCCGTCCGCACCTGCCTTCGCCCGTGCTTGGTGAGCTCGCCGTACGGGGCCGCGGTGGTCAGTGCTCGCGCCGGGGCGAAGGCGACATCGTGGAAACCGGGATTGGAAATCCCTATCGCTTCCCGCACCCGGGTGGCGGCCGTGATCCGCCGGACCGCGGTAAGCGCCGTGTCAAGTGCTTGCTCGTGCTCTTGCCTGGCGGCCGCTTCTGGCGCGTCCGGTGAGTCCCGGTGCAGGGTGCTGCCGCATGACTGCGCCAGCTGCCGGACATCCATGCCCGAGCCGCGAAGCAGCCCGTACCGGAAAATCTGGTAGCGCAGCGTGCCCGTGGGCAGGCACACCGCGCCGACGGGCATGGCCAGGGCCGGGGCGTCAGTGACCGCGGGTGACATGCTCATCGGAGCGCTCCGTATCTGTTCCCGTCACCTGCATGCGCAGCTCGCAGGCGTAGCGGTTGCCGTCGGTGTCACGCAGCCAGAGCTGGCCGGGATCTGGTGCCATCTCCTCGGCGGTCAGTGTCGCGGCATGCCCGGCGACATGCGCGATGAGATCGGCGGCCAGCACCGATTCGAGGTCGATGAGGTAAGGCTTGCGCTCGGTGTCGCTGCGGCAGAAGATGAACCGGCCCGTGCCCGCGCCCCTGTGCAGCCGCCGCAGCGCAAGGAACCGGGCGGCGGGCGGCAGCCCGCTCAGCGTGTCCGGCGTGATCGTCAGGCGCCGCCGCTGGTAGAGCGCCGAGCCCGCGTACACGGCCGGGGTTTGCCCGCCGCCGCCCTGTCCCTCGCCGCCCGGTCCATCGAAGACGGCGTGTGTCACCTGGGGATCCGACAGTGCGGCGAGCGGCGGGTGTGTCACGTAGTCGCTGAGCGGCAGGTACAGCGTGAGCTCGGTGCCGTCCCCGGCGGTCAGCCGCAGGCCGCTGTCGTCTCGGGCAACGGTAACCTGCTCGGGCCGCAGGACGCCCGCGACGTCCGCGTGTGATGGTGCGCGCAGTGCGATCCGGGTGCCGGGGAAGCGGTAGTAGCCCTTGTTCCGCCGCCCGGTGTCCACGGCGACCAGTCCCGGGTGGGCCTTCACCCAGGCGGCCGCCGCGGCGCCGAACTCGTGGCGGTCGCCGGCCATGGCCGCGAGCCACCCGTCGGTGAGCAGGTGATGGTGGCACCGGCTGAACACGACCGGCGCTTCGCCGAGATCCCGCGGGTCGGCGGCGGCGAGGCAGATGTCGACCAGCGCGTAGCGGTCACCGGGCAGCTGGCCGGCGGCGTCGAGAAGTTCCCGTACCTGTGCGCCCGCCGCGCCCGCGGGGTAGGTCGGGACGTAGCCGGCGGTGAAGTTGCTGCCGTCGGCGCCGAACCGCGGCGCGAGCCGCTCGGCGTACTCCTGCAGGGTCATCGCGCTTCCGCGGGGGATGGCCGTGCCGACCAGCCGGCGGGCTTCCGCCTGTGCCCGTGCCCCGTGCGTGGCGGACAGCTCGAGTGCCGCGGTGATCTCCCTCTGCCAGCGTCTGGCCACCCGCTCACCCACGATGACCTCGAACGGAGACGAGCACTCCTCGAAGAACACCGCGCGGTCCGCGTAAACCGCGCCGGCGCCGCGGCGCGCCGGCCGCCCGGTCGCGTCGGTGAAGACGGACTCAAGCTCGCCAATCAGGGGGATCCGCTCGGGGAACGGCGCGTCCCGCAGGCGTGCAAGCAGGTACTTGACGCGGCTAAGCACGCCGATCCAGTGGGCGGCGGCGGACGGCGAGCGGAGTTCGGACAGGCTGCTCAGCATGGACTGAAGCGGGTAGGCGTCGTCGGGGGCGGGAGCGACTCCGAACTCGACGGCGCCCCGCGCGACCAGGCGGCTCAGCGCCACGGCCGTCTCCCTGATGCCACCTCCCGTGGCCCGCGCGATCTCGGGGAGCGCGGCGCCGTCGCCTGCCGCCGCGACGATCCCCTCGTCGGCCTTGTCATCCGGTGGCAGCCCTGTCCGCCGGAACGGGAGGACCGTGCGCAGCCGCCGGTCGGCCGCGATCGCGGCGGCGAGCTCGCGGGCCGCCCACGCGGAAAGGAAGACTTCCCTGCGCCGCGGCCGGTCGCGGCGCACCGCGACCCCGTCGCCGGGACGCACGTAGCCGTACGCCATGGGGCCGAAGAAGCTCACCGTCTCGCTCTTCGCGCAAAACCGCTGCAGGTAGCCGTAGAGCTGACGGCGTGTCCTGCGCCAGCGGGCGTTGAGCGGCCCCCGGCGGATCAGATAGGGCAGCAGCATGTTCCGGTAGACATCCGGATTGGACAGGAAGACCGCCTCCTGCACCTCGGGCTTGCGCACCTGTGCGGCCAGCGCGCCGCAGGCCGCGTCGTCGGCGGCCTGGTGCAGTTCCATGTACTCATCGACGGCCCGCCGCCACCGGCGGACAGCGTCGCCGCTGTCGCGCAGGACACGGCCGGGAAGGCGGCGGTGGTCGAGGGTGCGCACGGCCAGCGGCAAACCCGGGTCGCCGGCCGGGCCGGCGGCGCTCAGCAGTTCCGCCTCCGCGCGCAGCACTGCGTCGGCGGCCGCGAGCAACAGGGACCCGGCGCCGAGGCCCTCGACCCAGTCGAACGGCATGCCCGCGTGCCGCAGCACGAACACCGGCCCGATCGCCCAGTCACGCCGCATCGTCCACCATCTCCGTCCGCACCAGGATGCCGGCTTTCTTGAGCCCGGCGACGAGCGCGTCGTGCCGTGCGGCCGGCCAGCCAGGCAGCGGACCGCGCTGGCCGTGCCCGGCCGCGCGCAGCGTCCGGATGGCCCCGGCGAGCGCCGCGGGTATCCGGTTGATCCGGCCGGTGCGCAGGCTGACAAGGAAATCGCCTGGTCCGCGCGTGTCCGGGGCCGCGTGCGCGGTGCTGACATGCCGTACAGAGGTATCCCAGCCGTACTCGCCGAACACCGGTGAGATGACGTCAGGCTGGAACAAGGCGGCGGCGAGGCGCCCGGGAAAGAGGAAGTGCCGTTCGGACAGCCAGCCGAGCACCTCGTGCGCCGCGGCGTCCGCTTCGGCATCGGACGCCACGCTCGTCCACCTGGCCAGGTCGTTCTCGCGATCCCTTGCCGGGCATACGGGAACTCCGCCCCACGCGGCGCGCGGGTAGCCGACGGGAAGCCGGAAGGGCCGGCAGCCCGCGATGCGGATGCCGTCGCGTGCCGCGGTCTCGGCGACCCGTCGCGCCTCGCTGGCCCCTGTTCCCGGTGCGCCCGCGAGGATCTCGACCGCGAGCGGCACCCGGCCGCGCAGTGCAGACACCACGTCCTGCAGGCTGGTCACCGTTCCTGCGGCGCCGCGCGCTGAGCTCCACGAGCCGGCCGCGGCTACGGATATCACTAGTCCGCGGCAGCGCTCCAGTGCTTCGGCCGTCAGGCCCGCGGCTTCTGACGCGTCAAGCCAGCCAGCCCACCAGCCTGCCGGGATATCGGCGGCACGGGCCACCCAGGACACAGGGAAGGCTTGGGCCGTCCCCCATGCGCCGCCGGGCCGCACGGTACGCGACCCCGGCGTCAGACGCGCCGGGTGGATTCCTGGCACCTGACGCAGGGCGTCCCGGTGCGCCGCGACGAAGCGGCCGGTCAGCGTTATCCGCTTCCGGTCGGCGCCGCCGAGCAGCGTGAACACCGCGGGGAGCTGTTGGTCAGCCTCGACAAGGAGGCGCGCGCCGTCGGCGGCGGCGAGCAGGGACAGCGCCTTGCCGGTCTCCGGCCGCAGCAGCGTGGACACCCGCGCCGCGCGCACGACATCGCCGCTCGCCTCGGTTGTGCCGGAAACGAGGTGCACGTCATCGACCGACACGCGCAGGCCCGGGTCGCCCGCGCTTCGTGCCCTGGCCGCGGCGCCGAGCCCGCGGAGGAAAGCCGGCGAGCCTGGCGGCTCGGTCAGCGCGTCGGCCGCCGCGGCGGCAAGCAGGCAGGAAAGGCCGTCTTGCGGGCTGGCTCCAGGGGCGTCAAGCGCCGCGGCCGCCGCCCGCGTCTCGCCCGCGTCGCCCATCCGGCGCCAGAAGTCAGCGTTCAGGTCGACGACACGCTCCCCGGCCAACGGGACGACCTCGCAGGTCGGATCCAGCAGCGGCAAGACGATCAGCGGTGTCCCCGTCATCGCCCGGCTCCCGGCTTCAGGTAGACGCAGCGCAGTTCGGCGGCGAAGCACGCCTCGCCCTCCCGCAGCCACAGCTGCCCGGGACCGGGAAGAACCTCGGTGACCGTCACCTGGTCGGCTCGGCTGGCGAGCCGGGCCAGGCCGGCGGACAGCAGCGGGCTGGCCGTATCGACGTAGACCGGCTTCCGCTCGCTGGGCACCTTGGCGAAGAAGACAGGCGGCACGCCGTTCCGGCGCGTGAGGCCGCGCAGCAGGCCGAGGCGCTCCGCCGCAGCGTCCGGCTGGAAGCACGCCCGCACCGCGTCGCCGTCGAGTAGCCAGCGCCGCCGGGACAGCACCACGTTTCCCCAGCGCAGCCGCGGCATGTAGGGGGCGTAATTAACGCTCAGCGGCCGTACCCGCGGCAGCGCGAACGCGGTATGCACGGCCGACTCAAGTTCCCCGTTGTGCAGGAACAACGGGCCCGCGTTCCCGGCGGCCCGCAGTGCCGCACGCGCGCCGTCGCTGTCCACGTAGAGGTCATCGAGCCAGATCCGGTGCGCGTCGCCGGACAGCGCGCCGAGCTCGAGGACCCGGCCGGGGAAACGCAGCGGCGGCAGCCCGGTGCTGCGCCTGGCGATGATGCTCACCGCCTGCACGTCGCCGAGTGCGCGCTCGATCTCGCGGTCGCGCAGCGCGAGCACCGCGTCGGCCTGCGGGTGGAACTGCAGTGCCCAGGGGGTAAGCAGTGCCGCGTCGTGGATATCCCCGAGTACCAGCGGTGTCACGCCTTCGCGGTAGCGGGCCAGGTTATCGGCCGCGACCATGACATCCGCCGAGCACAGGACCGGAAGGAGCGTCGGAGGCAGCGCGGGGAAGGCGGCCCGCAGGTCGATCTCTTCGGCGTTCCCCGCGCCCGCGGCGAGCCGCGCGATGCTGGCGGGTAGCCAGTCGTCTCGCGGCACCGTAAGGCTTGAACAACAACGGATGACCTGCGCGAACGGGAAACGTCCCGGGCCCAGGCGCCGCGCGACGGCCTCGTTGGCCGTGTCCCTCGTGCGCTCCGCGGCGCACGCGAGCACGTCGAGGGACGCGGGCACCGCCGACGTCAGGTCCCGGGCGATGGAGCCGCCGACCGTCATCCGGAGCGTGCCGAGGGCGGCCTCGTGGACGGGGATGCGGTCGCTGTAAAACCTGCCGCGCCTTGGCTGCGGTTCCCCGGGCAGGAGACACCGCAGCTCATCGAGGAGCTCAAGCTTCGCGTCTGGACTGGCAGCCGGGTACTTGTCGAGGAGACTTGCGGCCGCCGACGCGCAGCGCCGGAACGCGGGCGTGGTGCTCTGCATCCGGGCGAAGGAGCGAACCGGGTCGAGGGCGACGTCGTCCGGCAGTCCTTCGCACGCGAGGACCCCGCGGGCGAGGGCGGCGGACAGCCCGGCGGCGGCCTGCGCGGCATCGAGGCCGGCGAGCCCGGCGATCTCGCCGAGGCTGCGCTTACCGTCCGCGGCGGCGTGAACCGACCGGGCCGTTTCATGGTCCTTAAGTGCCCGGTGGGTCCTGCGCAGGGTCTTGGGACGCGGAACCAGGCCGGCTGCCTGCTCCGGGTCGGCGAGGGCGCGGTCGCGCAGGCGGTGCCACACCCAGGCGGAAGCGTAGGCGCGGCGCCGCGCGCACGCCCGGTGCCCGGCGGATGCCACCGTCGTCTCCGGCGCCACCGCGTTCACCGACGCGTAGTTGATGGGACCGAAGAAGCTCATCGTCTCGCATTTGGCGGCGAGCCGCTGCAGGTACGACGCGATCTGCCGGCGGAGCCTGGTGCCAGGCCCCTCCGGGCCGGCTCGGCATATGTCCCGGTAGACGCCCGGGCTTGAGCACACGACGGCGTCCAGGAACCGCGGATCTCGCAGGACGGCGGCCACCGCGCGATCGGTATCCGCGGACTCCCGCTCGACATGAGCGAGCAGGGTAACCCGGGAGGCGGCGATGTCGTCGGCGAGCCTGTTCCATTCGTCGCGCCATGCCGCGGGAACCGGCGCGCCGGGTCCAAGCGGCCGGTCATTCCGCAGTCGCGCAGCCTCGCCACGGGTCAACTGCCGTGCGGCGGTGAGCCGCGCGCGCAGTGCGTCGGCATGCTCCATCTGGTCCGCGAGTCGGTCCGCGGCGGCGGCGGCAAGCGGCCAGCTCAGCGAGTCCATGAGCTGCCAGGGAAACGCGGCGGTACGCACGACCAGGGTCGGCAGGAGCGTCCATGCGGTCATCCGGGCCGCTCCGCTCCTGCCCGGCCGTCGGCGTCCCGCCACCGGCCGCCGCTCCTGATCAGGGCGATGCGCAGTTCCGATGTCGTGGCCTGCCCCTGCTTGCGCAGCCACAGCGCATCCGGCTCTGGTGTCATCTCGGCCAGCGCCACTTCCGTGCCCTTGACGCGCGCGGCCATCGCGGTGAGCACTTCCACCGCGAGCGGCGCGTCCAGGTCAAGGCAGACCGGCTTGGGCTCACCGCTGACGTGCGCGTAGACCCACCGCGGCAGGCCGAGGTCCGCGCGGAGCCGCTGCAACTGGCGGAAGACCGCCGGGCTTCCGCCGCCGGACAGCGTGTCGGCGGGTATCCACCAGCACGCGCGCTGCGCGATCAGGTCGCCTACGACGATGCGGGGAGCGAAGTCACCGAACCGGATGGCCGGCAGCCGCAGTACCGGGGCCGGGGCGAACGCGGCCAGGTGCGAGTGGTCGTCTTCGCCTGCGTAGAGTACGATCTCGCCGTCGCGCCCGCGGAGCCGGACACGTCCCCCCGCCTGCTCCACGTCGAGTTCCGTCACCGGCAGCACGCGCCCGCGGTCGGTGCTCGCGACCGCGGTCACCTCGATGAACCTGCCGGGAAACCCGTCTGAGACCAGCCCCTTGTGCGCGCGGCGCCGTACCACGGTCGCGATCGATTCCGGTCCGCCCCACGGGGACAAGTCGCTGCTGAAATCGGCTAGCAACCCAGCGGGATCCGGGCAGAAGAGCGCCTGCGATCCCCACGCGAACGCGTACGGGTGTACCTCGCCGAGCACGAGATGCGGGCCGGTGCCACTCTGCCGGATCAGCACGTCTGGGCTGGCGAAGCGGGGTTCCGGCCCGGGACTGCCCAGCGTCCGCAGGTCCGCCGCGTCAAGAACGGCCACCCTGTCGTCCCTGAGGTGGTCGCGGACAAGAACGGCGAATCGTGTCCGCGCCTCGTCCGCCTTGGCGAGCAGAAGAGTAAGGGCACCGTCCGCTACGGCCGCGCCGGTGCGCCTCGTGAACTCCGCGTAAGGCATCCGCTCCGTTCCTGCGGCGCGCAGCACGCCGGCGGCGAGATCCTGAAACGCCTGCCGGACCGCCTCGCCGCGGCACGCGCCGAAGTCGAGCACCGGGGCGAGCGCGGACACCAGGCGGTCCACCGCGTCGTGCCCGAGCCGGACCGGGGCGAGGTCGCCGGCGCACTCAAGGTAACCGACCATCCGGTCCGCGTACATCTGCCCGCCCGCTCGGCGGGCGCCGGTGCGTGCCAGGCCGGTGAACGCGGTTTCCATCCGGTCCAGTGCGGCGCGCCGTGCCACGTGACCGTCCGCGTGCGCGTACTCGTCAAGCAGCGTGGACAGGTGGCTGATCTGCCGCGGCCACTCGGTGTTCACCGCGTAGGCGTCGGCCGCCGCGCGCAACTGGGTCAGCGGCTGCGCCGCCGTAGAGGCAGGCTCCGGCCACCGGCGGACGGCGCACAGCCGCTCCAGCGTGGTGATCTCGTGCGATATCTCGTCCGCCGGCCTGGCCGCTGCCCGGGCGAGGCCGGCCTCGGATATCCCGCCCGGCGCCGCCTGAATCGCGGCGGCGAGCGAGGCGGTGCCAGGGTCCAGCCGCCTTCGCCGCCCGGTGGGCAAGGTCAGCAGGGTGCCGTCGATCCGTGCCGCGGCGATCCAGGTCACCGGGATGCGCGAGCGGACCCGCCGGTCGGCCGCCAGCTGCCGGGCGAGCGCGACCACGGCCCAGAACGCCAGGTATCCGGTCGTCTCGGTCACGCCGGCTGCCGTGTCCGGGCCGAACCGCACGCCGACCACGCCCGGATCGACGATTCCGTGCAGCAGCGGACCGAAGAAGCTTGTGGTCTCGTTCTTCGCGGCCAGCCGCTGGACATAGAGGTAGTACCTGCGTGCCATCGCCCTGTCGCGTGCCGTGTGCCTGGGCTCCTCGGCGGCGAGCCAGCGTGACAGGCTGTCGTAGAACGAGGGGGCAAGCTGGACGATGGCGTCCAGGACGGCAGGGGAGGTGCTCTTGCGCAGCCTGGCAGGACGGTCAGCGAGTTCGGCACGCAGGGCGCCCTCCAGTTCGCTGGCGGCGGCGGCGAGCTCGGTGATCGATTCCGCATAGGTTCCGATGGCGGTGCGGACCACGCGGTCGGCGCCCGGCAGACTGGCCGTCACCTGATGGCGCCGCCCGACCCGGGACCGCAGCGCCGACAGGGACCTGAGGAGATCACGGTCGGCCGCCGCCCGGGCAGCGGCCACGGCCTCGGGCAGGACACGGCGCAGCAGGACCTCGCGGGTGCCCTCCGCGCGGCGCCACGCGCTCCGGTAGCGGGCGGCGGCCTGAGCGACGGCCTCGTCCGCCAGGGAATCCGCCAGGTCGAATCCGAAGCCGGCCCTGCGCAGCAGAAAGCGGGGAATCATCCACCACTCGCTGGCCTGATCGGCGGTCATCAGAAGTTCACCAGGTCAAAGGGGCGGTTGAGCTTGGTACGCACCGCGGGCAGCGCTTTGCGTATGTCGTCGGCCGACCCGCGCCGTACCGCGTCGGCCAGCGTCGCGGCGCGAACAGCGTTGGTGGCGCTGCGCAGCGCGAGCGTCCCTGTCGCCTGGTCGGGACGGGAACCCGTCGCGAGCGCCAGGCCTGCCCGTGCCTGAGCCATACGGAACGGATCGCCGAGCCTGCCCGCCGCGTCGCTGGCGGCCTGAAAGTGCTCGGCAGCCTGCGCCGGACGCCGCAGCTCAAGGGTGAGGCTGCCGAGCTCGGCCGAGATCTCGTATTCGTGGAAATCATCGGCGAGCGCCCGGCAGGAGCTCAGCGAGGACGCTAGCCGCGCCTGGCCGGCGTCGCTGTTCCCGGTGGTGAGGCAGAGTCCGCCCGCCCGGTACCGGTGGTGCTTGGCGAACCGGTGGTCGGGGGACGGAGCGGTTCCAAGGAACCGCTCCCAGGTCCGGAGTGCCTGGTCGAACTTGCGGGCTTTTTCCTGCAGCACGCTGACGTTCGAGATCAGGTTCACCTTGAGGTGCACGGAACTGGGGTCGGCGAGCCCGTCAAGGCAGCGGAGCGCCGCCTTCTCTTCCTCCATGGCCGCGGCCAGGTCCCGCCCGGTCACGTGGGTCAGCCCGCGCAGGTTGTGCAGCCAGCCGCGTTCCCGGCGGACCGACGGGGTATCGGTGACGCCGGCCAGCGCCGCGAACCCGGCGTCGAGTTCGGCGACCGCCTCGCCGATGCTGCCCTTGCGCTTGGTCAGGGTGAGCGCGGAGTAAAGATGCGACTGGGCACGCAGTTCCGGTGCCAGCCGGTCATCCGTGTCGCGCATGGCGCGGAAGAACCCGACGGCCTCATCGTGCAGCTCGCGGAACGTCGCCTGGATGCCGAGCACCTTCAGCAGCTGGGCACGGATGTCAGCGGCCGAGCCGAAGATCGCGGGCTCCAGCTCGAAGGACTGGACCTTGTCGGAGGTGAGCGTGTCCGCGATCGCTGTCACGTCCCGCGGGCCGATCCGGCTGGCGGCGGCGAGATTGCGGGAGGCGACGATGGCGGCGGCTTCCCAGTTGCCGGTGGCGAACGCCGCCTGCCCGTGCTCGAGGGCCGCGCGGATCCGGTCGCGCGGGGCTGCCCCGGGATCGAGTGCCATGCCGAACAGCGCGCCTTCGAGATTCCGTGGTGCCACCCCGGCGCCCGCGACCGCCACCGTGACCAGGTCGCCGCTTGTTACCGGTATCCCGAGCAGGCGCAGACACCGTGCCCGCTCCTCGCGGAAGTCGGCTGGCCCGGCGGCGAACGGCGCGATGCGCACCGCGTCCTCAGGCGGGACTATCAGGGTGCCTGCGCCGGTCGCCCGCTGGTACTCGGCCGCCCGGAACAAGCCGCGCAGCGAGGGAAGATCGGTCTGGCCGGCTCCAGAGACGAGGACCGGGCGGCCGAGCGAGCCGGAGCCCTGGCTAAGGGCCTTGGCACCCACGACGGCCACGCGGAAGACGTACTCAGACTCACGGTGGAGCCGGCGCTCGGAAGCGGGAATGGCGATGGCATCAAGTTTCGTCGGCAGTGCCGGGCCGGGACCGATGACTTCCCACTCGCCCGGGTAGCGCTCCGGCAGGTCGCCGAAGGTCGCGCCCGCGTCCGCGAGGGTGCTGAGAGCGCGCCGCAGCCCAGAGAAGCCGGCCGACGGCCCCGCGGAGATGTCGATTTCGATCACCGGCTCCGGGCGGCGAGCGTTTCCCCGCGGTGTGTCAGCCGTGCGGTGCCCTGGTGCCATCGCCATGACGGTCCGCCGCGCTACGCCGTGGCCAGGGCGAGCGGCGCTATCTTGCTTTCGACCTCTTCGAGCACGAACTCGACGTCATCGAGTTCCGCGTCGTCCAGGTCGTCGAGGTCCTCGCTCTCGGCGTCGGCAAGAACCTGAGACGTTTCCTCGTCAGCGGTCATGTAGCCAGCCTCCTCCTGCGTGAGCTGAAGTCGGCTTGACTCTAATAAGCGCCGCTTACATCGGACTGACGCCGCTCTTACACCTGGGCCCTAACTGGTCGTTCATTCCCTCGATGAGCTGCCGGCGCAGCGGTTCCGCGGCCGGGTGGCTGCTGCTCTCCACGTACTTGAGAGCCTTGCGCCTTAGTTCGCCTGCCTCGGCTTCCCGCCCCATGCGCGCATACGTGCCGGCCATGGCCGACAGTGTCAGCGCGTAGTTGTGCTGATCATCGAGCGCCAGGAAGATGTCGGCCGCCCGGCGGTAGTCGTCCGCCGCCTCCCGGTCACTGCGCAGCCTCTCGTGGACGAAGCCGAGGGTGTTCCACGCCCACGCGCAGGTGGCGGTCACCGGCTGGCCGAGCCGGGTGGCCAGGTCAAGCGCCGCGGCACAGTAGTCAAGTCCCTGCTCGGGCTTTCCCAGGCTGGCGAGGTACTTGCCAATGCAGCTCACCGCGGTGACGACGCCCTGCTGGCTCCCGCAGTCGACGAAAAGCTCACGTGCCTGCCTGGCCTGCGCGAGCGCGCCGCTGTACAAGCCGAGCGCATCGGCGAGAAACGCCAGTTGCTGGCGCGTGTGCGCCTCGCTGAGCGGGTCGTCGGCCTGCTGGCTCAGCGTGAGCGCGGCCTGCAGGTGATGGCGGGCCCCGTCGGTGAGCCCGCATTCCAGCTGCACCACGCCGAGCGCGCGGTGGGCACGGGCCTGGGCACCGCGGTCGCCGAGCAGCCGGGCCGCGGTCAGCGCGGTTTCCTGGGTGCTCATCCAGTCCTGCCAGCTTCCCGTTCTGCTGAAGTACAAGGTCATGACCCACGGGAGCTGCCAGGCGTGCCTGTTGAAGCCGAGGTTTGCCGCCAGTCCGATGATCCGCAGCAGCACCTGGTGCTCGGCACGGAACCAGGTCATCGCCTCGGTCCTGTCGGGGATCGATTCCGGTGTCGTGCCGGCGCTCAGCGGTGGCAGCGCGATGGCGTCGCGACCGGGGAACATGAGCAGCGCGGCCGAGTGGCTGGTGTGCAGGTAGTGGTCGCAGACTCGCAGCAGGGCGGCGCGTACCTGCGCCTTCCCGGTGCAGCAGAACCGTTCCGCGGCGAACGACCTGATCAGGTCGTGTAGCGTGAAACGCCCTTCGCTGTGCTCGGCGAGCAGGTTCGCGGCGGCCAGCTGGCGCATCGCGCGTGCCGCCTCGGCCGCGGAGACGCCGGCCAGGCTGGCCGCGGCCGGCACCGAGATGTCCGGGCCTGGGTGGGTGCCGGCCAGCTCAAGCATGCGCACCGACGCCGGGTCGAGGCCATTCAGCGACCAGGAGAAGACGGTGTACAGGTCCACCGATTCGTCGCCCGTATTCAGCCCGCCCGCTGGCTGCCGTCTCATGTCGGCCAGCTCGCGGATGACCGCGGGGAGTATGCGACGCGGGTTGCCGCAGACGCGGGTGGCCGCGACGCTGAGCGCGAGCGGCAGTCCTCCGCACAGCGCGGCCAGTTCGGCCACCGCGTCCTGGGTGGCGCCATTCCCCTGGGTGCTCAGCCGGTCCCTGATCAGCAGCCGCGCCTCGTCGGAGCTCAGCACGTCCAGGTGCACCAGGTGAGCGCCCTCGACCGCGACCAGGCTGTCAAGCCGGATCCGGCTGGTGATCAGGACCACGCTCCCTGGGCCGCCGGGAAGCAGCGGCCGCACCTGGTCGGCGTTCCGCACGTTGTCCAGCACGATCAGCATCCGCTTGCCCGAGGTGATGCTCCGGTACAGCGCGATCTGCGCGTGGAGACTGGACGGAATGTGCTTCGCGGGGATGCCGAGTGTCTCAAGCATCATCCGGGCGGCGTTCCCCGGCGCGAGCGGAGCATCGGTCGGATCGAAACCGCGCAGGTTGAGGAACAGCTGGCCGTCAGGGAACCGGTCGGCGACCTCCTGTGCCCACTTCACCGCCAGGGTTGTCTTGCCGACTCCCGCCATGCCTTCGATGAGAGCCACGGGGACGGACCCGCCCGCCTGGTCGAGCAGGCCCGCGAGAGCGCTCATCGCCCCCTCGCGCGCAACGAAATGCCGGGAGGCGGGAGGCAGTTGGCGAGGCGTCACGAGCACAAGCCGGACCGGGACCTGTGCGACCTGGTCAGCGGGCCCGCTCAGCAGCGCCGGGTCGTCGGCCAGCATCTGCCGGTGCAGCCGCTGCAGGTCGCTGCCCGGCTCTATGCCGAGTTCGGTGACAAGCAGGCGGCGCACTTCGTGGAACGCGTCCAGTGCCTCGGCGCGCCTGCCTGACCGGTAAAGCGCCGTCATGTACTGAGCGTGCAGCCGCTCGCGCATCGGATGCAGCCCGGTGAGATGCCGGATTTCGCCGATCAGATTCTCTGCGGAACCGAGCTGCAAGTCGGTTTCGATTCTCAGCTCCAGGGCCTGAATACGCTGTTCCGCAAGGAACTGCTCGTGTGCTTCGCGCAGTTCTGGGGCCGGGACGTCGGCCAGCAGCGGACCGCGCCACAGGCCGAGCGCATCGCGAAAGCTCTTGGCGGCCAGGTGCCAGTCCCCCTCGCGTACCGAGCGGCTGCCCGTGTCGAATGCCCGGCTGAACAGGTGAAGATCGAGTTCGTCGCTGGCGACTTCAATCAGGTAGCCGGATCCCTCATGCCTGATCCTGTGGCCATCGCCCAGGGTATCTCGCGTCCGGGTGACCAGGGTGTGCAGTGAGACCTGAGCCCGCCCTTCTGGCTTGCCGGGCCAGATGAGACGGTGGAGTTCGTAATCCGGGACGACGGAATTCGCGCGGAGAAGGAGCGCGGCTATCAGAATGCGCTGCTTTGCCGCCGGCACCGGCCGCAGGGGTGACCCATCGCCTGTGCCTATAATCAAAGGGCCCAGTAGTCCGTAACGCATAGACACGGCGTAATTATCCCAGGATTCCCTTAAATCGCCAGGCCCACTGCCCTTTTACTTCCCGGACTTCAGTGCCTGCCTGTCCGGTTTTCGCCGTTGGTTGAGTTGCGGGCTGGTCACGGTTGAGGCTCGCAGCGTCCACGGGACGGTGCCTTCCCCGTCGGCCCCCGCATCTCCCGATGCGGATTCATAGGGCCGGGTCAATCAGCGTTCGAGTTGGCGCATCTGGGCCTCCGGGGTGGTGGTCCTTGCGGCACGCAATCGGCCCCGGTTTGGCATCATGGTCAGCGAACATGACTAGCCGGTTCAAGGCTGAAGAGGCGAAGCGGTGACTCGGATACGGCCAGCCGCCTGGCTCGCGGCAGCGGTCGCGCTGTTCCTGCTGGCCGTGGCCGGCTATGCCCTGCTCGTCCACGCGTCACCGCAGTACTACTGGAAGCAGATCGACACGGCCGTCTACCGGGACGGCGGCATCGCCGTGCGGAACCAGCCGGCGATGCTCTACGCGCTGAGCCTCGGGCCGGCGAAGCTGCCGTTCATCTACACGCCGTTCGCCGCGCTGCTGTGCGCGGCGGGGAGCGGTGCGTCGTTCGCGGCCTGGCAGGCCGGGCTTGCGGTGCTCACGATCGGCCTGCTGCCTGCGGTGGCGTACCTTTCCCTGGGACTCGCCGGGCGGCCCGTCGGCCTGGCAAGGGCGGCTGCGGCGTTTGCGATCGCCGCGGCGGGCCTGTGGCTAGAACCGGTGGCGATGACACTGTTCTTCGGGCAGGTCAACCTGGTGCTGCTGGCCCTGGTGGTCGGCGATCTCGCGCTGCCGGACCGGGTCAGGGGCAAGGGCATCGGAATCGGGCTGGCGGCGGGGATCAAGCTCACGCCGTTGATCTTCATTCCGTACCTGCTGTTCACGCGGCGGATAAAGGCCGCGGCGGTCGGCGCGCTGACCTTCGCGGTCACGGTGGGACTCGGGTTCGCGCTGCTGCCGCACGCCTCCGCGGTCTACTGGGGCGGGCAGGTCTTCGGGCCGAGCAAGCACTTTCACCTGGACAACCAGTCACTGAACGGCGTCATGCTGCGCCTTACTCACGCCGGGCCAGACGCGCACGCGTACTGGCTGGCCGCGGCGGTCGTCGTGGGCATCGCCGGGCTCGCCACCTCGATCGCGGCGAGCCGGCGCGGCCACGAGCTGCTCGGCCTGGTCGTGTGCGCCGCGACCGGCCTGCTTGTGTCCCCGGTCAGCTGGTCGCACCATTACGTCTACGTGGTGCCTGCACTTGCCCTCGCCGCGTACGGCCCACGGCGCCTCGGCTACAGGATCCTCGGTGCCGCGCTGGTGGTGGGCTTGTTCGGCTGGTGGCCGCTGCCCATCGGCAACCAGGGCGGCTACGACCCCGGGGCCCGGCTGCTGCCGCGCGGGCTGCTGCTCCTCGCGCCGAACCAGGGCAACGACGGGACGGTCGAGTTCACCTGGCGCGGGCTGGACCTGGTCGCCGGCAACTACTACGTGCTCACCCTGCTTGTGTTCATCGCGGCCACCGCATGCGCCCTGGCGCTGCCCGTCGGGGTCATGAGTGCCCGCGCCTTCCGCTGGGCAGAGGCGGAGAAGAAGCAGGTCGCTGCGCCGGACAGGAAGCCGACACCGAACAGTGCCCAGATGTTCAGCGAGCCGAGTGCGGCGATCAGCGGGATGATGGCCAGCGTGCCGGGCCGGACGGCGTCCGCGGCGATCAGCACATTGCGCCGCTTGCGGCGGTCAACCCAACCGAGTAAGAGGGTTTTATGTCAGCGCGATCGGGACTCGATCAGCTGGTGGAGTTGCTGGGTCACGGGATCGTGCCAGCTGGTGGCGAAGTAGACGTGCAGCCAGCCGTCGGCGTCGGCGTGGAGGAGCTCGTCGCGGATGGACGGGTCGGCGCCGCGCTCCAGGAGCAGGCGGACCACCTCGAGCTGACGGTGCAGGATCGCCCAGTGCAGGCCGGTCCGCCCGAGGGAGGGCGCGACGACGCGGCGCCGGGCCGCAGCAGCAGGCGCACATACTCCACCCGGTTGGAGAAGGCGGCCCAGGTAAGCGGGAGGTCCAGGCTGGTGGCCTTGCCGATCAGCACATCCACTGCGGCGCGCCCAGAAAAGGATCGTGCACGCTGGCACCTCGACAGCGCGTGAGAGCTGGCCGGCAACCGCGGGCCTGGTGCGGGAGTATCAGCAACCAGGCCATCTTCGGGCCGAATCGAAGGCTGCGCGGTCATGAGTGCCCGCGCCTTCCTGTTGGGCAGAGTCCGAGGTCGCCGAGCGCCCGCTCGCCGAGCTGGGTAAGCGAGCCAAGGACCAGGTCGGCGGCGCGGTAGCCCGGGTCGCCTGCCAGGTGCGGATCGGGCACGGCAATGCAGCGCAGGCCGGCCGCTCTCGCTGCCATGACCCCGGCCACGGAGTCCTCAAGCGCCAGGCAGCGCGCCGGATCCTCGCCGAGCCGACGCGCCGCGGTCAGGTATACGTCCGGGGCCGGCTTGCCCCTGGCCTCAGTGGCCGCCGAGCAGCGCACGCCGATCCAGTCCAGGCCGATCCGCCGGCATACCGCGTCGATGAGCCGGGGCGGGGACGAGGAGGCGATCGCGAGCCGCAGTCCCAAGCGCTTGAACAGCGTGATTGCCTCTGGCACGCCGGCCATCGGCTCGCCCTCCGCCGCGACGTGCGCGATCACCAGGTCGGTGATCTCATCGGTGACCGCCACCGCGTCCGGCGAGCCGGCCCCGTGCGGCCCGGGCAGCCGCCGCAGCCAGCCGGCTACCACCGCACCGATCTCGTGGCCCGTCGAGTCGATCACATCGGCCCGGCTGAGCCGCACGCCATGACGGCCAAGCACCGCGACCTCCGCCGTACGCCAGGCCGGCTCGGTGTCGATGAGCAGGCCATCCATGTCGAAGACGACCGAGGTGACCGTCCGTGCCCCGGTCACCTGGTGGCCGCGGTATCCCGCCGCAGCTGCCGGGCGGTGTCCATGAACGTCCTCGCCCGGGCAGGATCGACCGGGTTCCAGGTGACGCCGTCCACCTTCAGGCTGGTGCCCACGATCACCCCGTCCGCGACGGCGAGTATGCCGGCGAGGTGCTCGGCACGCACGCCCGTGTTCGCGATGATCGCGGTATCGGGTACCGCTGTCTTGGCTTCGTGCAGGTCGCTCATCGCGAACGGCACGCCTGCCTCTGGGCCACTGATCAAGATCGCGTCCAGGCCGAGGAAGCTAGCACTCCTGGCCCGGTCGGCGATGCTGCGCGTCCCGATTGAGCTGCTGAACTCGGGCGTGATGTTGCCGAAAAGCGCCACGTCCGCGGCGCCGATCGCGTCCCGGTACGCCGCCAGCTGGCCGAGCGACGGCGTGATCAGGCCAAGGTCGCTCTCGTACACGCCGGTGAGCACCTCACGGATGAACGTCGCCCCGGTGGCCCGCGCGACCGCCAGGCTGGCCTTCGCGTCCCACAAGATGTTGACTCCGAACGGCACCCTGATCGCGGACCGCAGCTCGCCGATCACGGCCGCCATCGCCGCGGGGATCTCCGGGCCAACCTCGAGCTGGTAGGGGATGTCGGCCTCGTTGCAGAACAGCACCCCGTCCACGCCCGCGTCCTGCAGCGCCTCCAGGTCCCTGCCGACCACGTCGATCAGGCGTGCGCGTCCCGCGTCCCTGTCATGTCGTGGCCGCCCGGGCAGGCCGGGAAAATGGGCCATCGCGATCACCGGCTTGACGGTGCCGAATCGCTCTTGCAGCAGCTTGCTCATCACATGGCCCTTTCGTTGGTCATTCCGTGGTGTTTGCCTGCACGAATTCGATGACCGCCCGGTTCCACGGCCCCGGATCCTCCCAGAATGCCGCGTGACCGCCAGGCACGACCGTCCACGTGCCCACACCCTCTGGCAGCATGCCGAAGAGCTCGCGTGACAGCTGAGGCCGGATGATGATGTCCTCGCTGGCGGCGATGACCAGCGTCGGCACGGTCACCGCGCCGATACGGCCGGTGCAGTCGTGGCCGGTCAGCGCGGCCATCTGGGCCGCGAACGCGGCGGCAGGCTGGGTGCTCTGCGCAGCGGCGGCGATGAGGTCGTCCACCCGGCCCGGGTCACGCGCGTAGAACCCGGGGCTGAAGATCCACGGCGCCTGCTGCCGCATCATCACCGGCATGCCCGCGGCCTGCGCGACGAGTCCCCAGCTGTCGAACGCCGCCCGGGTGAACGGGTCGGCCACCGCGAACGTGTTCGCGAGCACCAGGGAATCAAGCAGGTCCTGATGAGCTACCGCGTATTCCTGCGCGATCGCCCCGCCCATCGATACCCCGGCGAGGTGGAATCCGGACAGGCCGAGCTCGGTCACCAGCGCGTGCAGGTCGGCCGCCAGCTGCGCGCTTGTGTAGGGTCCTGGCGGCTGCCCGGACCGGCCGACCCCCCGGTTGTCGAAGCTGATCACCCGCAGCCCGGCCGCGGTGAAGTCGCCGACCTGGTTGACCCAGCCGTCCAGGTCGTCGCCGACGCCGTTGACAAGCACCAGGGCTGGCCCGCTGTCGCCGGCGATCCTGTAGTGGATGTCGGTTCCATCGCAGCGGACGAAACCGCTGGTCACCTCCGGGCCGCCGGTCATCGCAGGCCCCGCGCGCGCAGCGCATCCGCCCACAGCGTTACCGACGACCGCAGCTCCGCAAGCACCTGCCGGTCGTCCGCCTCGAACGGCGGGATCACCTCAAGCATGAGCATCACGTCCTCCGCACCCGCGTCAGCGAGCGTGTCAAGTAGCCTGCCCGGCTCGATCAGGCCGGCCTCGTTCCGCTGCGCCGTGAACGGCCAGTGGTGATCGGCGAGCCCGTCGGTCTGCTGCAGCTGCACCTCGGGGAGCCGGCTACCGAACCGCCGCAGCCAGGCATACGGGTCCCGGTCGTCGCCTGCGGTGCCAGGCACGCACTGGTGTCCCACGTCAAGGCACAGACGGACCGGCACGTGCGCGTCGTCGCCGTCGGTCAGCAGGTCCTCCAGGTCGGCGATGGACGACGGTTCCCGCGGCGACGCCAGGTTCTCCACGAGCAGGTACTCAAGTCCTGCGGCGCGGGCCCGGGCGGCGATCTCGGCAAGGCCGTGCCTCAGCCAGGACCAGCGCCGCGCCCGCCGTCGCGGATCGGACCAGTCCGCGACGCTCATCGCGCCGACGTGACCGCCCGCGACGCGGGCGCCGAGCCGCGCGGTCAGGTCCACGACGTCGAAGTACCAGGCAAGCGCCCGGCGGCGGGCGTCCGGGTCCGGGTGCATGAGCAGGTTCTGCGAGTACGCCGCCAGGCCGGTGAACGTGGCCTCGGCGTGCAGCCCGTGCCTGGCGAGCGCGGCGCGGACCTCGTCGGCTGTGCGCTGCCTGTCATCCGGGCTGCCGATGCCGTCCATCAGGTCGAGCGACAGCTCGACCAGGTCAAGGTCGAGTTCCTCGCGGACGATCCGTGCCCAGTCCTCCGGGGCCGGCCAGCGCTTGACCGCGAAGCAGGTGTTGATGCCGAGCCGCGCCCGCATCTCAGGCCTCACCCGCGCGGTCGCTTGCCCGCCGCCCAGGCCGGGTGACCGGCGATCCGATCAGCTGCCGGTAGCGTTCGTACAGCTCATCGTAGCGGGCCCGGCTGGCCTTGTTCGGCTGCGCCGTCGCGGCCGGCCGGTACCCGGCGGCGACCGCCTCGGCCGCGTCCCGGTATACCCCGGCGCCGAGTCCGGCCAGCATCGCGGTGCCTGCCGCGGTGGAATCGCCGGCCACGCGCACGACCGGGATCCCGGTGACATCGGCCTTGATCTGGTTCCAGACGCTCAGGCCTGCCGCGCCGCCGGACACCCGCAACTCGGTGGCGGTGACCGACGCGCGGCCGAGGGTGTCAAGCCGGGCCCGGACGCCGAACGCGATCCCTTCCATCGTGGCGCGTGCCCAGGCGCCACGGTCGTGCCGCAGCGACAGCCCGGTGGCCGCGCCGCGTAGCCCAGGATCGTCCCGTTCGCCGTCGCCGAGCACCGGCGCGAACAACAGGCCGCCGGCGCCAGCAGGGACGGCCGCGGCCGCTCGCTCCAGCCGCTCGTAGTCCGCCCGGCGCGGTGCCCGGGAGGAACCGGCGTAGAACAGCTGGGCGAGCCAGTCAAGCGCTTCGCCGGTGGTGTTGATTCCGACCTCGGTCACGTACCCGCGGTCGTCGGTGATGCCCGGGTAGTGCGTCACGTCCGGGTCGTCAAGCGGCTCGCCGACCACCGAGTTGAAGCAGCTCGAGCTGCCCGCCATCTCGCTGACCGGGCCAGGCCCGGTGATCCCCGCGCCAAGCGCGCAGGCGATGCTGTCGCCGGCCCCGGCCACGACGGGCACGCCAGGCGGCAGTCCGAGCCGGCTCGCGAGCGACGCCCTGACCTCACCGGTGACCTGCCACGACGGGACGACCTGCGGCAGCAGCCCTGGGTCGAGGTCGAGTCCGGCAAGCAGCTCCCCGGCCCAGCGGCGGCCGCGCAGGTCCAGGATGCCGGTGGCGGAGGCCATGGACCAGTCGGTGGTGGCATTGCCGGTCAGTGCGAGCGCGACGTAGTCGGTCGGCTGCACGAACCGGCGCGCAGCGGCGAACACCTCGGGTTCGTGCGCGCGGATCCACAAGATCTTGGCGATCACGTGGAACGCGGCGGGCACGTGCCCGGTGAGCTTGTGCAGCGCCTGGTCACCGAACCGGTCCCGGATCCACGCGGCCTCCGCCGTGGCGCGGTTGTCGCGGTAGATGATGCCCGGGCGCAGCGGCCGGTCCCTGTGGTCGAGCACCGCGACACTGGGACACTGCCCGGTGACGGCGATGGCGCGGATCCTGGCCGCGTTGCCGAGCGACCTGGCAAGCGCGCCAAGCGCGGCCAGTGCTGCGGACCGCCACCTGTTCGCGTCCTGCTCGGCCCAGCCCTCGGCGGGCAGCGTCGTCGGGTACACCCGGCGCACCTCCCGCAGCAGTGCACCGGAGACGGCGAACGCGCTGGCCCGCGCGCCCGAGGTGCCTACGTCGACGGCGACGAGAGCGTCGCCGCCCGCAGGGGTGGTGCGGGCGGCGACGCTGTCCGGGGTGATCATCGCGGTACTCGCTAGCCGCGGACGAGCTGCGCGTCAGCCCGGTCCTTGTCGAGGCTGACCAGGGCGCCGTTGAGCGCGCCCGTGGAGTAGTCGCTGCCCGGGTTCACGATCAGGGTCTTGCGCTTGCCGAGCTTGCGGATACCTGACGCCTCGTGGATATGGCCGTGCAGCCCGACGAGCGGCTGGCGTTCCAGTTCGATCTCGCGCACCGCGCTGCTGCCGACCGGCACGTACTGTACCTGGCCGAGCACGGCGCGCACCTGCAGGTTCTCATCTAGCGCGGGTGCCTCGTCAAGCTGCGTGCCATAGGGCGGCGGGTGCAGGTTGAACACGGCGCGCTCTGGCCGCTGCAGCCGGTCGGCCATGGCCGCGTAGGCGGCGGCGAGATGCTGCTCGTCCTGCTCCCGGTGGGTGTGCCAGGGTGTCGGGTTCGAGTAACCCCAGCTGATCATCTCGTGCTCGTCGTCGAGCCAGACCACCTTGCCCTCGGCGTGCACCCCCCACGGCGCCCGGTCGAGCATCTCGGCCAGCTCGTCCGGGTCGTCGTTGCCGAGCATCAGGTACAGCGGCACGCCCTGCGGGCGGAGCCTGGTGTCCGCGATGTCCAGCCATTCGGCGAGCCGTTGCCGCATCAGGCGCAGGAACAGCTCGTCCAGCGTGCCGTCTGCTTCCATGGCCTCCATCTCGCCAGGCTCGGTCCGGTACGGGTAGTAGCCGTGATCGGCGATCAGCCGCTCCAGGTCCGCGAGCTCGGAGCCCTCGCTCAGCTCATACCTGGTACCGATGAACTTGCAGGTCCACTTGCCGCCTGGAGCGCGCACGATGGACTGGATCGCCTTGCCCGCGATGTCGCCGCCGAGCACAAGCAGGGTGGGCTTGTATACCTGCGCGGCATTGATGAACTTGCGAAAGCACAAGCTGGAGCCGTGCACGTCGCTGACGAAGTAGACGAGGGTGTGCTTAGCCACGGCCCGTCACCTCGTGCTCGCGTGCCTGCCGTACGGCCGCCATGAACCTGGCCGCACGGCCGGGGTCCACCGGATTCCAGGTAATCGCGTCCTCCTTCAGGTCGGTGCCCACGATCGCGCCGTCGCAGCAGGCCAGGATCCGCGCGACGGTGCCCGCCGTCACGCCGGTGTTCGCGAGCACCGGGACGTGCGGTATCGCCGTCTTGGCGGCGCTGAGCTGCCCGGTGTCGGTTGGCGTGCCGGTGATCGGCCCGCTGATAAGCGCCGCGTCGATGCCGAGGTAGGCCGCGCCGTGCGCGCGCTGCTCGATGCCGCGCGGCGAGATCGCGCTCGCGAACTCCGGGGTGATGTTGGCGAACAGCGCGACCGAGTCCGCGCCGATCGCCGACCGGTAGGCGCCGACCGCGCCAAGGTCGGGCCGCATCAGCCCCAGGTCGCTTTCGTATACGCCGGTGAAAACCTCGCGGACGAAGCATGCGCCGGTGGCCCTGGCGACCGCCAGGCTGGCGGCCGGATCCCAGACCAGGTTCACCCCGAACGGCCGGGTGATCGCGTGCCGCACCTGGCCGATCACCGCGGCCATCGCCGCCGCGGCCTCCTGGCCGACCGCGAGCTGGTAGGGCAGGTCGGCCTCATTGCAAAACAGCAGCCCGTCGAAGCCCGCGGCCTGCAGCGCCGCGATGTCGCGTACCGCCGTCTCGACGATCGGCGCCAGGCCCGCGGCCTTGTCATGCCTGGGCCGGCCGGGCAGCGCGCCCAGGTGCACCATCGCGATGACCGGCTTGGCGACGCCGAACAGATCGCGCAGCAGGCTCACTGGCCTGCCGCCGCAGGCGAGGGGCCATCGGCTGCGGGCGGGGCGGCGTCGGCCACGATCACCTCGACGCCTTCCCTGGTGATCCGCTCTATCTCCGCCGCATCCGCGCTCGCGTCTGTGACGATCACCGAGACCCGCTCGATCGGCACGACGGTGCTCAGCGCCACGTCACCGAACTTGGAGCCGTCGGCAAGCACCACGATCCGCGCGGTCCGTTCCAGCGCGGCGCGGATCACGCCTGCCTCCTGGTCGTCCAGGTCGGTGATGCCGCGCCTGGCTGACACCCCGGCCGCCCCGATCACCGCGAGCTCGGTGTTGTAGCGCTGCACGCACTCCACCGCTGCCGGGCCGACACAGCTCAGTTCGTCCTGTCGCACCATCCCGCCGGCGATGATCACCTCGACCCGGCGGGTGCCGAGCAGGCTCGCGATGACCAGCGACGGGGTGATCACCAGCAAGCCGGAGTGCGCTGGGGTCAGCCCCGCGAACTGCTCGACGGTCGAGCCCACCCCGATGAACATGACGCGTGCGCCCGCGGTCAGCTCGGCGGCCCGCAGCGCGATCCGGCTCTTTTCCTGTGCATGGCGCAGCATGCGCGCGTTCTGAGTGACCGCGAGAGCCCCGGGGGCGCGGATGACCCGGGTGGTCGCGCCGCCGTAGGTGCGGCGGACGAAACCGTCCCGGTCCAGCCGGCGCAGGTCGCGCCGGATCGTCATCTCCGAGACACCGAACTCGCGAGCCAGGCTGCTCACCTCGACCGCCTGGTCCGCCGCGATGCGCTCCAGCATCTTGATGCGCCGCTCGACCGCCAGCACCCCACCCTCCCGATGTGCGGTCCTGGACCGCAGGATGAACGTTGATGTAACCGGCATTGACAGTCCATATCAACTCATGTTCGACTTTAGCCACTCTCGTCAGCTTGGTCAACGTCACCAGCCGAGGGTTTGGGCAGTTCAGGAGGGGCTATGTCGACTGTGGACCGACCGGAAGGCCGGTTGTTCGTTCGTAACAGCACCGGACTAGTGCGCTCCGCCTCGGCGGTGGATGCCACGATCTTCAACGCGGTCATCTCCGCGCCGATCGGGTCGACGCTGGCCTGGTCGATCTTCTTCACGCTTGTCGCCTTTCCCAGCGCCGACCCGGTCGGGGTGCTGGTGCTGACCCTGATCATCAACATCCCCGTGCTGATCATGTTCGCGCTGCTCGGCGCCAGCATGCCCCGGGTCGGCGGCGACTACGTGTGGGTGAGCCGGATCCTGTCGCCGCCGCTGGCGCTGATCTCGAACCTGTGCATGATCATGGGCGGCCTGCTTGGCGCCGCGTACTTCGCGAAGTTCTTCTCGGTCTTCGCGCTCGGCCCGGCCCTGGTGGCCGGCGGCAGCCTGGCGCACAACAACACGCTCATCACCTGGGGCACGTCGTTCCAGACCAACAAGGGCTACATCGTGGCCGCCGCGCTTGTCATGGTCGCGCTGCAGACCTACATCCTGATCCGCGGCACCAAGTCCACCTTCCGGTGGCAGAACGGCGCGTTCCTGATCGCCATGGTCGGGATCATCGTCGCGTTCATCGCGCTGGCGGTGGCGAACAGGACCGAGTTCGTCAACAACTTCAACACGCTGAACAAGAGCTTCGGCGGCGGCACGGCCGACGCGGTGATCGCGTCGGCGGGGGCGGCGCACGCCGCGCCCGACCTCGCCAACATGAGCGCGACGCTGCCCACGCTGTTCTCGATCCAGGGGTTCATGATGTGGAACTTCTGGTCGGTCTACATGTCCGGCGAGCTGAAGAGCGCGTCGAACCGCCGCCGTCAGCTGACCATCATGTTCGGCGCCCTGGTGTTCGATGTTGTGATGCTGATCATCGGCACGCTGCTGCTGTTCCACGTCGTGGGCTACAAGTTCATGTACGCGGTCAACGCGGCACCCAAGGCCTACGCGATCCCTTCCGGCCCGTTCTACTCGTTCCTCGCCGCGCTCTCGCTGAACACCCCGGTCATCACCGTGATCATCCTTGGCTGCTTCCTGTTCTGGGCGCTGCCCTCGATGATCGCCAACACGTTCATGCCGATCAGGTCGTTCTTCGCCTGGTCGTTCGACAGGCTGATGCCGGAGAAGCTGGCCGACGTCAACGAGCGCACCCACTCCCCGGTGATCGCCATCGTGGTGGTGAACGTGATCATCGCGGCGCTGACGATCTGGAGCGTCTACTCCAACGTCTTCCAGCTGGTGCTCGGGCTGATCGTGCTGGCTGGCTGCCTCGGCGTGGTGATCGTGGCGGCGGCCGCGATCGCGCTGCCGATCAGGCGGCCCGAGCTGTACCGTGCCTCGCCCGCCAACGTGAAGTTCCTCGGCATCCCTGTGCTCTTCATCGTCGCGCCGCTGTCGATCGCGATCTTCGTCACGCTCGCCGTGGTGTCTACGCAGTACCCGGCGCTGGTGATGAACGGGAACAGCAGCAACTTCTGGTGGATCCCGGCCTGGTTCGCCGGCCTGATCGTGGTCGGCGCGGCCCTGTACTATGTGCCGCGGTACATCCGTTCCCGGCGTGGCATCAACGTCAGCTTCGTCTACAAGGAGCTGCCGCCGGAGTGAGGGCGAACCCGGGTCGGCCCGCACGGAGTGCACGCGTACGAATAGGGAGAGACTGACATCCTCGCAGATATCCGCGATGAGGCGGCACGGCTGGCTGCCCTGGCACTGGCGTCAGGGCAGCCTGCCCGCCTGATCGGCGGCCTGGCGATCTGGCTGCGCTGCCCGAGCGTGCGTGCTGGCCGTTATGCCCGCGGCTACGGCGACATGGACTTCGCGGTGGCGGCCAAGGCGGCCACGCAGTTCAAGGACCTGCTGACGGCCGAGGGCTACCTGCCGGACAAGTTCTTCAACGGCCTGCACGGTGAATCCCGGCTGTACTTCGCGGCCCCGGACGGCCAGTGGTCGATCGACGTGATCATCGACGAGCTGAGCATGTCGCACCGGCTCGACCTGAGAGACCGGCTGACCGGGCCCGCGCCCACCGTCCCGCTCGCTGACCTGCTGCTCAGCAAGCTGCAGGTGTGGGAGATCAACACCAAGGACCTCGGCGACACGCTCTGCCTGCTCGCCGACCACCGGCTCAGCGATGACGACTCCGACGCCGAGGCGATCGGGCTGCCCAGAATTGCCGCCGTGCTCGGCGCCGACTGGGGCTTCTGCCACACCACCGAGCGGAACCTCGGCAAGCTCGCCGCCCAGTGGGCTGACGCGCCGATCCCGGATCCGGCTCAGGATGTCCCCGCCCAGATCCAGCGGCTGCGGACGGCGATCAGCGCGGCGCCCAAGACCCGCGCATGGCGGATGCGCAGCCGCATCGGCGAGCGGGTCCGCTGGTACCAGACACCGGAAGAGGTGGGTCACTAGAGGCCGGCGACCGCGTCCTCGACGCGGCGCTTCCCGGCGTGGTGGGGCACGCAACCGACATCATCGAGCACCCCGAACTTGTCGCACAGCGCCTGCTCCGGTTCGCGAAGCTGGTCGGCGCGGAGAACGTGATCGCCGGCACCGACCGTGGCCTCGGCAACCGGGTTGGCCACCCGGAGATCGTCTGGGCGAAGCTCGAAGACCTGTCCGAAGGCGCCAGGATCGCCTCCCGTGCCCTGTTCAGGTACTCGCGATGAGTGATCGCCCGCTGCGGCTGGCTCCGGCCCGCGCCGCCTCGCCGTTCCTCGCCTACCAGCCATCATCCGCGCGACCGCCGATGATCAGGAGTCTGGTCACCCGCAGCGGCGTCGCTGGCGTGAGTGCCGCCCCTGTACGGTCATGGTCATGGACCAGGTAACGGCCTTGCAGCTCGCGGACTGGCGCCGCGCGACCGCCGCCTTGTACGCGCGCGTCCGGGAGCAGGCCGATCCCGCCGCGGCGCACGCGCTGTGGCGAGCGGGGCGCGACGGGCTGATGAGATCGCACCCGCAGAGCGCGCTGCCAGAAGGCGACCCGCTGCGGGTCACCGGCGTGCCCTACTGGCCCTACGATCCGGCACTGCGCTTCGCCGTGCCCGTCGAGCCGGCGGCGGAGCCCAGGCGGCTCGAGATCGACACCGGGGCGGACGGCGTTACCCGCCTGGAGCAGGCCGGCTGGGTCACGGTTCCCGCCCCGGTCGGCCGGCGGCTCGCGCTGTGGTGGCTGGACCAGTACGGCGGCGGCCTCTTCCTGCCGGTACGGGACGCGACCGCCGGCGGCGCCAGCTACGGGGGCGGCCGCTACCTGCTCGACACGGCGAAGGGCGCCGACCTCGGATCCGACGGCCGGCACATCGTCATCGACTTCAACTTCACCTACCACCCGTCGTGCCGGTACAACCCGCGCTGGACGTGCCCGCTTGCGCCCGCAGAGAACACCATCGACGTGCCAGTCAACGCGGGAGAGCGGCTGACCCCGCCCTAACCGCGAGCCGCCGCAGGCCCCGCCTGCGGGCGGCGGTGCTGGCTGATGACCACGCCGGCCGACACAAGGAGCATCCCGGCCCACTGCCACGGCCCGGGCGCTTGACCGAGGAACAGCCAGCCAAGCAGGCCGACCTGGGGGAGCATCGCGTTGTTGACGACCGAGGATTCGCCTGCGGTCAGATAACGGAGCGAGAAGTTCCACAAGGTAAAGGCCACGGCCGTGTTGATGACCGCCAGCCAGGCGATGATGGCCACGGCCTGCCAGGACAGGGCCGGCCAGCGCTCGGTGCCCGCGCCCGCCGTCAGCAGGACGACCGCTCCGATGGTCATCGAGACCGTGGTGGTCACCAGCGGCACGGCAGCCGCGTCCCGGTTGATGCCCCTGCCAAGCAGGGACGCGCCAGCGTTGGCCGCCAGTGCCACAGCGCTCGCGGCCAGCCCGGCCGCCGTCGCCCCAAGCGTCCCGGTGAAGTAGACCGCGGCACCCGCGGGAACCAGCACGGCGGCGGCCGCCAGGGCCGGGCCCGGCCTTTCGCTCAGCAGCCGGCCGGAGGCCAGTCCCACCAGAAGCGGGGTCAGCGTGAGGAACAGGCTCGTCGTGGCGACCGGCTGGGTGTCGATGGCCAGGAACTGGGCGCCTTGGGTCAGCGCGTAGTACACCACGCCAAGAACCGCCAGCTGTCCCGCGCCGCGCCTGGTCAGCCCGGCCAGCCTGTCGCGGGCGGTTCGGTTCAGCGCGACCGCCGCCCACAGTACTGCGGCGGCGGTGCCGTAGCGAAGGCCGGCAAAGGTCAGCGGCGGGATCTGGTCGTGGCGCAGCCCGAACCGGATCAGCACCCAGGACGAGCTCCACAAAACCGTGACCGCCAGGGCGGCGACGAGGGCACGGCGAACGGCAGGGGTTTGACTGGACACATGAACCTCCGGAACCTCGGCGCGATAAATCACGCCGACGTCTCCCCTCGAGGTTTTTGTCCAGTGAGGTGCGAGCCCGCACCGGCGGGCCTTTCGTGGCGCTCGGACCAGCCCGCCAGAACCAGCGGCGGAACCCTAGCCACCCTTCAGTCGACCTCATCACCATAACGCGCCGAGCGAGCACATGCCGCCGCCCTGATTCACCCTCCGGGGGTGAGGCTTCTCCGGCCGGCGGCCGTCAAGGTAGGTGGGAACATCGTGACTACCTGAGCGAGGGATCATGACGCGGCTGTTCAGGCGGTTGCCAGGGGCTTGCGGCCTCGCGCGGGCGGGCCGGTCACGCGGGCTCCCTGGCCTGCGGCGGATCGTGGTCCGGGCTGGGCTGCCTTGGCCTTGACGAGGTGGCCGAGGCCAGGCCCGGCTCGATGTCCGGCGGCCAGCAGCAGCGCGTGGCGATGGCCCGCGCCCTGGTGACCGACCGCAGGCTGCTGCTGCCCGACGAGCCGCTCGCGGCACTTGACGTGTCGGCAAAGACCAAGGTCCGCCGCCTGCTGCGCGACGTCCTATACCCGCAGTAACCACACAAGGAGGAGCACCTGATGAAGCTCAGCGCACGCAACCAGATCCCGGCCCGCATCACCGCCATCACCGCCGGTGAGGCCATCGCCAACGTCGAACTCGACGCGGGCGGCACCCGCCTGGTCGCCTCGATCACCGTCGAGGCGGTGAAGCAGCTCGGCCTGGCAGAAGGCGCCAGCGTCACCGCCGTGATCAAGGCCTCCGACGTGATCGTCGCCGCCAGCGACTGACGACGCCCGCAGGCTGGGTGCGGGCCGGGCTTGACGGCCCGGCCCGAGGTAAGGGCCGGGCCTCGCCCGCGTCAGCCGCTGATCACCTGGGGGACGGATACGGCCTTGAGACCCTCGACGCCGAACTCAAGGCCGTACCCGGAGTGCTTGGCGCCGCCGAAGGGCACCCGGGGGTCGATGCCGCCGTGGCTGTTGATCCAGACGGTCCCGGCCTGCATGCGGGCCGCGATCGCCAGCGCCTTGTCCCGGTCGGCGGACCACACCGAGGCGCCGAGGCCGACATCGACGCCGTTGGCCCACTCGATCGCCTGTTCCAGGTGCGTGTAGCGGATGATGGGCAGGGCAGGGCCGAACTGCTCCTCCTGGACAAGCGGTGCCCCGTTCTCGATGTCGGTGACGAGGGTCTTGGGGTAGAAGTAGCCGGGTGCGCCGTGGTCAGGGTCGCCGCCCATGATGACGCGGGCGCCGCGTGCCCTGGCATCCTCAACGAGGCGGTTGACAACGTTCCACTGCATCTGGTTCTGCAGCGGGCCGAGTACGTTGCCCTCGTCGAGTCCTTGGCCCATCGGGACCTTGGCGGCGATGCCGGCCAGGGCCTCGACGACCTGGTCGTAGATGGCGTCGGGCACGTAGAGGCGCTTCAGCGCGGCGCAGGCCTGGCCGTTGTTGATGAACGCGCCCCAGAACAGGCCCTCCGCGATCGCCTGCGTGTCCACATCAGGAAGGACGATGCCTGCGTCGTTGCCGCCGAGTTCCAGGGTGAGCCTGGACAGGTTCCCTGCGGACGCCTCGATGACCTTCATCCCGGTCTTCACCGACCCGGTGAACATCACCTTGCCGACCCGGCGGTCGCGGACCAGCGCGTCGCCCACGTCGCCGGCGCCGGTGACCATGGTCAGCACCCCGGGTGGCAGCGCCTCGTTGAGTACCGCCGCGATGGCCAGGCCGCTGAGGGTCGTGTACTCGCTTGGCTTGTTCAGCACCGCGTTGCCCATCCGCAGCGCCGGGGCGACCTGCCAGGACGCGATGATCATGGGCCAGTTCCACGGGGTGATCGCGCCCACCACGCCGATGGGGCGGTAGTGCAGCTCGGCGTGGCCGGTCTCGTCGTCGACGAGGACCTCCGTGGGGCAGCGGGGTGCTGGCCGCGGCCCGTATCCAGGCGGCGCAGCCCGCCGCCTCGAACCGCGCGCCAAGCCCGTTCATGGTCTTGCCCTGCTCGCGGCTCACCACGTAGGCGAGCTCCTCGGCGCGGGAGTCGATGGCGTCGGCCGCCCGGATGAGCGCCGCGCAGCGCTCCTCGTCGCTCAGCGCCGCCCAGCCTGGCTGGGCGGCGGCCGCCGTGGTGACCGCGGCCGCCACGTCGCCTGGCGTGCCGAACGCGACCCGGCCGATCACCTCGCCGGTCGCCGGGTCCTTGATCTCGGTGCCGGCCTCCGCGCTGACGCGGGTGAGCAGGGCCGCGCGATCTTCCATGAGGGCCTCCTCAGGCATAGCGGGTTCTTGAGGTTCTGGTAGGCGGCGATGGCTCCGGGGCCGAGCTCACGGCCGAGGCCGCTTGACTTGACGCCGCCCGCGTCCAGCCCGGCGGGCCGCCCGCCGCCGGCCACCAGCCGGGCGCCGTCGAGGATGATCGCCGCGGACTTCCCGCCGAGCTCCCGGCCGCCCGGCACGATGGCGACCACGCCAGGCGGCAGGCCGGCCGCGATGACCGCCTCGGCGAACACGTACGAGTCGAGCACCGTCTCCGGGGAGGGCTTGAGTACGATCGTGTTCCCGGCCGCCAGCGCCGGAGCGTACTTGAACGATGACAGCGTCTGCGGGTAGTTCCATGGGACGATCCCGGCGATTTCGCCGACCGGCTCGTGCCTGATGACCAGGTTCCCGCCGAGGAACCTGGCCGTCTCCTCCTCCACCGGAGAGGACGCGAGCAGGCCGGCCACGTACCGCAGCGTGCCCACCGGCGTCATCCCCTCGATGAGCGGCGAGTGCGCGACCGGCATCCCGTTCTGCATGCTGACCAGCCGGCCGATCTCCGGCGCGCGGGCCTCAAGCTCGGCCGCGAGCCGCTCCAGGGCGGCGGCCCGCCGGGCCGGCTCCCACGAGGACCACCCCGACGGGTCCTCGAACGCCCGGCGCGCGGCGGCGACCGCCGAGTCCGCGTCCGCCTCGGCCGCTTCGGGAACGGTGCCGATGCGCTCGCCGGTGGACGCGTTGTGCACCTCGATGGCGGCGGGGGAGCCGGGCGGCACCCACTCCCCGCCGATGAACAGCTTGTCGTGGCTGGTGACCATGCCGCCTTCCCAGTAGTCTCATTGAGACTACAGCGTAGAGCCGGGCGGTAACGCCGCCAAGGAGCACCCGGACAGTCTGGGCCCCGTTCAGATTGGGGTGCCGCACAACCCGGCGGCCCGCGGACCGCCGGCCTGTTGCTGCCGCGCTTCCCGCGGCAGACGGCAGCGAGGTAGCAGGCCACCTAGCGACTTTCTCGCCTGGCTACGTTGCGTTCCAGGTCTTCACCGTCGAACCGGTCACGTGGGATGGCACGCTCAGACCGGATAGCATGACCAGTTATTGGATCGTCGGCTAGTCGCCCGCATGATTTA
>Ga0335078_10000846_pt1 | contig 46869 bp, 41 predicted proteins | sample Lox_Sample_32_FD_206711 | JGI IMG/M metagenome (GOLD analysis project Ga0335078, IMG submission 206711) | Soil microbial communities from Loxahatchee National Wildlife Refuge, Florida, United States - Lox_Sample_3.2 | ecosystem: Environmental > Terrestrial > Soil > Wetlands | place: USA... | reverse complement strand
CGGCAGGCGTTCGAGATTGTCCTGGCTGAGCTCAGCCGGATGGGGTTGACCCTGCCGGGCGATCCGGACCGCCGGCGGCTCTCTTGGAAGCTCATCTAGCTGACCGCGCCAAATGGAACTCTGGCGCTCGTCGAGCCAGGTACAGAATGCCTGCCGAGTGGCGAGGCTGTCCCCCCGAAGGCCAGTCGCATGCCTAGAAGTCGCACGGACAGAGAGTTGAAGCTGGCATGGCCTTGAGGGTTTGTAAAGCGCTGGAGGAATAGACTGGCTCTCGTTCGACAGGAGGATCGAACCAGTCTTCCCGGGCCATAGCGACATGACGCGATCTACTTCGCCTTCTTCTTTGCCCCCAGCCCAACCTTCCGCGCGGACTTGTGCCGTTTAGGTCGCGGCGCAAGGCCCGCCGCCCGCCGGGAAGCTGAGACGACGGGGTTATTTGGAGGGGCGTAGGCGATTTCCCAGTAATTACCTTCCGGGTCCGCGAAGTAGGCGTCGCGACCTAAGAAGAACTCGGCATCAGTCGGATTCTTCGTCAACCTTCCACCTGCCTCGCGGACGCGGGCGGCGAGCTCATCAACTTCCTCCGGTGAGTCGACGCTGATGATGATGTTGAACCGGATACCACCGCGGCCTGGTTCTGGCTGCGCGTGGGCGTCGGAGGCGAGCTTGTCGATGGGGAACAACGCGAGCAGTGCCCCTCGTAATTCGAAGACTGCGAAGTCGTCCGTGTCGAACGCCTGCTGCCAGCCGAGTTGCCTGTAGAAGCCTCGTTGCGCGCTGAAGTTCTGAACACCAAGGGTGATAATGTTCGCCAACGGAGGTGGCCTTGGTTGCATCTGTGGTTTCTCCCCACCCGAATTGTATGCAGGTTCGGGCTTCCATCATGCACAGCGACAGGTGCGCTCGCCCTGAGATCAAGCGGCGAGCTTCCTGCGCTTTTCCTCCGATCGCCGAGTTCATTCGTACGCTGTGGAGAGGAGTGCTATCCCAGGCGTTGTCATCATCAGTGTTGTCATCAGTGTCGTCGACGGGCGACCGGTCCTTGCGGGTGTCACGAGCTCGGGAACCCCGGCGACACCGCATTTGACCGGCTTGGCTTCCGAGCGCTTGAATGCCTTGAGGTCGAAGTTCAGCGCATCGAGTTTCTTCACCGCTGGGATCGAGAGCGGGTACGCGTTCCAGTTCTCCACCTTGTCACGGAGAAGGAACTCCCGCCATAACGGTGCCTGTGCCACGCCAATTCAGGATCGGAGGCAGAAAGACCTATGCTCAGGCGAAGGAGCCAATATGCCGAACACAGCGATTGGACGGCCTGACCTTGGCGACGCGGCCCTTGGCGGCCCTATCCAAGGTCGCCGAATCTCGTGGTTCATCAGGTTCATGTATCGACCGACCAGGCGATCGCCGTGCCGGCGTGCTTCGATGAGGCCGCGTCCCGAGTCGCTATCCCAATCGAAAAGGGCATAGAAGCGTCCACCCCGAAGCGCGATTTCGGCCTGCCCCGTCTTCCCCTGCCCCGAAGCAGCCCCGCCGTTCCATCGGCTAGCCCACCTTCCTTCGAGAGAACCGTCTGGCCCCGAAATACCGATGCCCCAACGATTTGCGTTGGCATCGTCGTCCGCGGGCGGAAAGGCTGTCCTCGACGCAAACTGTTCCAGCTCCTGATCGTTCGCTTCGGGCACGTCCTCGCACCGAACGGATTGCGCGATCTACCCACTTGCACCGTCATACCACACGACCTCCCGCGTGGATGGGAAGACCCCGGCCACGCAACGTCACGACGTGCCGTGGAAGGCTGCTCACTTCAAGCACGGGAAGGGTCGAAGTACAGGAAGGGTCGGCAGACGTGCGAGCATGCCTCGAGCCAATAGGGTTACCGGTCGTTCGTTCTCATGGGCGCCCGATGGCCGGCCGCCGAATCGATCGCATGAAGGCCAAGCGCCACGACGCCCTTAAGTCCGCGAAGGCGAACGCACACCGCGAGGTGCCTGGTTGCCGACATCTGTCGGATCGCGGCATCATGACGAGAGACGAGCCCAGTGGCTCCCTTGTCATCCACCTCGAGTCATCGGCGGTTGACCGACCCTCCATACAGCTCGAATAGAACCGTCTTGGCTGAGGCCATCACGTAGAGGAAAGCAGACGTTCCGGAGCCCGTACTACTCGCGCGCGCCCGGATGTGATGCCGTGTCCCTCGCCAGTATCTCGCCAAGGAGTAGTGTCGTAACTCGACTGATCGGAGCAAACCCGTCCCGTCGTCGCGGCTCAGTCCGGGCGAAGGTGTCCGCGCCTGTCGTGAAGGCCTCGAAGACGCCCCGCTGGCGGAGGACGGCCGGCGCGCCCTCCTTCGGGGCGGCCGGCCGCTCGCTCGCGGCCACGTGCCAGAGCGTCTCAACCCGGTCTCCCCGGAGCAACCCGGTCCACGCGGCGACGATCTGCCCGCCTGCGACGCGAACGTGACGAGGTCCCCGCGGTGGAATCCGGTCACCCGGGTTCGCTCTCCTTGCAGACCGCAGTCCGCCGCCGAGGTGAACCAGCCGGCGATGGCGGCCGTCCCGACCGCTCGTAATCTCGAGGTAGGAGCCGTATTGATTCTTCCAGGTGCCGGTCCAGGTGATGAATAGTTTGCGTGCAGCGCCCCCCGTGCAACCCGCTGACACCCGGGCGGCGGGCGTGACCGACGGCGAACCACACGTACAGGAGACGGAACGTGCCATTGGAACCACGAAGAGATCCCTGAGCCAGTCTGCCTCTGCTCTGGTCCCAGGATCCCTCTTCCGGGGGAGCGCGAGACGGTACGCTCGGAGACCAGGAACTCGAGCTTGAGCAGTACTCCGTACATCCGCGGAGCTCTCTGGCTAGCGTTTTTCGAGACCATCCCGACCACCAGATCGCGGATCTGCCGCTCGAGGGAGGGCCGACCCCGGTCGCCGTCCCGACCTGGGCAGCCACCTCCAAAAGATGGAGAAGCCAGCCCGGTGGCAGGCGCCGACGATCTTGGGCTTTACGATGATGACGGCGTCGGTCCACTTCGACCAGAATCGGCGCATCAGGCCTAGAATAAGCGTCCGCAGGCAGATTTTCAGTTGGCGCTTCTGCAGGAGGTGGCGAGCTGCTGGCGGAGGCGAGTTCTCGAAGACGAGGTCTCGGCGAGAGCACAGCCCAGAGAGGAGAGCTGAGATCAGGCCTTGATGAACCGGGAGATGGAAAGCGGGGAGGGTGCCGCCCTCCCCCGGAAACGTGAACGATTCTCGAAGCAGCGAGGTTTGGCGAGCGAAAACCCAGCCGGGCCAACTGGGTACGGCCTCGCAGCCCCGGACGAGTTCTTATGGAAGCCGTGCACTCAGTGGGGGATGATTGAGAGTGATCACCGCCCCGAGAGGACCATAAGAACCCAGAAGAGGTGACGTGTCCGAAGTGTCTGAGCTACCTTGGCCCGCACACCCACTGTGCGAGAGTTCCCGGACGGAGGGAAAATGTCGAAACCGAGGAGCCCTCCCGGCTGATGTGATGGAGGTGCTCGGAAATTTGAATGCTGCTTTTGAACAGGTTCGCGAGGGTGGGCACGCAAGCAACAGCAGACCTACGGGAGAGTCACAATGACCGAAGAGGAGCAGAAGAAAACGGAGGAACCGGCGAGAGCCGCTGAGCCGCCGGGTGCGGGAACGGGTGCCGGGGGCCAGGACAACGCGACCAAGGCGGGGGAAGCGGTCGGGGTGATCGTTGCCTCGATGGGAGCGTTCGCAGACGAGGCGAAAGAGGTTGCCTCGGAGGCAGAAGCCAGGGCGAAGTCGGTGGTGGAGGCGGTGGCCGCGCAGATGCAGTCCGTGACCGCCGAGGTGAAGGAGGCTGTCTCAGCGTTTGAAGACACTGTCGCTAACGCCACGAAGGCTGCGAAGGTTGTGTCGGAGGTGGCGAAGAAGGAGATGGGGCATATCCGGCGGGCCGCGGTTGCTGAGGCAAAGGGGGTGTTGGGCGACGTTCAGTCGAAGGTCGGCAAGGTCAGAAAGGCCGTGAAGCAAGGCCATAAAGCGGTCGAAAAGAAGGGGAAGCCCACAGCGACAAGACCTCAAAAGACGCTGCACCGCGCCAAGAGGTCTGTCGCCGCGAAACCGCTCCCTTCTCCGAGGAACATGAAGAAAAAGAGGACGGTGACGGCAACGAAGACCGTTGCTCGGAAGGGTAAGAAGACGGTCGCGCGCAGACCAAGGCGGTGACCTCGGCTGGAGTCGGGTGCGCTATCGTGGAACTTCCTCGTCGGCGGTCGATATGGTCACGCGAGGAGTACCCGGCCGCGCAGAAGCGAGATCCACGCCCCCTTGCCAAGGAAGTCGCCTGCTCTCCCGTCGAGGCTCCTGCCGAGACGATGCGCGGCTTCTTCGATAACTGCGATGATGAGGACGCGACAGCCAACGTCCAGGTACTGCAGGTCTGTCCTGGGTGACGTGGTCTGGAGGTGTTGGCCCTTTTGCCGAGTGGGTCGAGCCCGCGGCCAACGTTCACGTCCTCGAAAAGGACCAAGGGACGATGAGTACGTGGCGGCGGTGGCCAGGGGCAACGCCGAGTAGGTGACGCTCGACCGGAGGCACATGCTCGTGCTTGGCGCTCATCGAGGCGTGCGCTTTGTGACCGGGCAACTTCCTCCCACTGCTGCGGTCGTCCAACTCGTAGGCGCTGCGCAAGGGTCGTCGGACCCCAGGCGAATCGCGGTGCTGCTCACGTGCTGGCGGTGCCACGAGAAGGCGCCCTTTCCTCACCATCCTCGGTGACTTGCGCCGAGCCCTGGCCTGACCGCGGCCCGGTGGGCCGGGCAACATGCCCCCGCCCGGGCTGATGGGTTCACGAGAGTGGAAGAGAGCTCCGCGGGAAGCCGTTCGGGGTCCTGCTGCTATCTCAATCGCTTGCATTTATTGCATATTTAAGCGAACCGGAGTTCCGCTTGACAGAAGAACCCAAAATGCCAGGCTAGGCCTACGGTATGATTGCCGTATTGTCAGACAGTCTCACAAAAGAGGGGATCTCCATCGACAGGGTGACTGTGGGTTCAACGGAGCCGCTGTCCGCTGGCTCTCGAAATGATGTCGCAAAGGGGGCTAAGAAAATGAGGGCGAACTCGAAACACGCACTATTCGTATTAGTCGCGATCCTCGTCGCCTCGAGGCCATTCGCCGGTCTGGCCAAGGAATACGTCATCGCCTACTCGCAGGCGGAGCTCGTCAACGCGTGGCGGGTCACCAACCAGAAGGACATGGAAGCCTCGGCCCAGAAGCTGGGCGTCAAGCTCATCAGCCTTGACGCGAACCAGGACCCCGCGAAGCAGTTGGGGGACATCCAGAACATGCTGGCACAGAAGCCAAATGCTCTGGTGCTTTCTCCGCTTGAATCCAAGGCCCTGGTACCCGCGTTGAAGATGTGCGAGCAGGCAAAGGTCCCGCTCATCGTCATCGACCGCACTATCGAGGCGCAGCCCGGGGCAGGCGTCTACAAGACTGAGATCACCCAGAGTCACGTCCTCTCGGGCAAGCTCCTGGCGGAGAAGACGGTCGATTTGCTAACGAAGAAGAATGGCTCTCCGAAGGGCAATGTGGTGCACGTCCAGGGTATGGCCGGCGCGTCGCCAGTCATCGACGCGAACAAAGGTTGGGACGAAGTCATGGCGCAGTATCCAAACATCAAGACGGTCGCAACCGCCGATGCCGGTTTCACCACCGAGGGGGGACTCAAAGTAATGGAGGACTTCCTGCAAAGATTCCCGAAGGGCGGGATCGACGTGGTCCGCACCGACTACAGCGCCATGACGATGGGAGCTCTACAGGCCATCAAGAATGCCAACCGCGATGAACTCCTAGGATACGTGGTCGGCGAGGGCGGCCACTACCTTGCCATCGAGGCCGTGGTGGCTGGCGACATCGCGCGGGAAACCCAGACCCCGCCTTACTTCGGCGAACTAGCCATCAAGAGCGCACTGGAGATCCTTGAGGGAAAGCAAGTCCCGGCGCGCCAGCAAGTTCCCATCAAGGTGTTCGACAGCGCCGACAAGGCGGCCGCCAAGACCTACCTCGACGAGATCCGAAGCAAGAACCTCGAGTTCTAGGCCAAGCTCGCTCTGGACGGGCGGGGTGGCCCCCGGCTACCCCGCCCCGCCGGCTGAAAAACCAATGAGTGCCCCGGTGCCGCTGCTTGAGCTACGGAACGTAAGCAAGGCCTTCTCCGGTGTGGAGGTCCTTCACGAGGTTTCGTTTGACCTTCGCGAAGGGGAGGTCCACTGCATCGTGGGCGAGAACGGCGCCGGGAAGTCGACGCTCATCAAAATCATATCCGGTGCCTATAACGCCGATTCCGGGCGGATAGCCTACTTTGGCGAGGAGGCTCATCACGTCGACCCGCGCCGGGTGCTGGGCCGGGGCATTAGTACGATCTACCAGGAGATCGATCTCGTCCCGGCGCTGACGGTGGCCGAAAACATCTGTCTCGGGAAGGAGCCGCGTACCCGGAGCGGAAACGTCGACCGCCCCACCATGCGGCGTTTGGCCGAGCGTGTCCTGAATGAGATCGGAGTGTCGCTGAACCTCGAAGCGCCCGCGGGAACGCTCACGGTCGCCCACCAGCAGATGGTGGCAATCGCTCGGGCCCTCTCGGTGCACTCCCGGGTCCTCTTGCTCGACGAGCCGACCGCCGTCTTCACGGCGGCGGAGGTCGAGGCCTTCTTCCGGATCGTGCGTCGCCTCAAGGCTCAAGGGCTCGGGATCATCTACATTTCGCATCACCTGGAAGAGATCTTCCAGATCGGGGATCGCATTACCGTGATGCGTGATGGCCGAGTGACGAGGACGGGCCCGGTGCAGGAGTTCGACCGGATGAGCCTAGTCCGCGCCATGGTCGGACGCGACATCGACTTCAGCCGCCGCAGCCAGCCCACCGCGCTCGGAGAGGAGCTTCTCCGGGTCGAGGGCCTTACTCGGCGCGGTGTCTTCCAAGGCATCAGCTTCGGTTTGCGCTGCGGGGAGATCGTCGGCCTGGCAGGTCTAGTAGGCTCCGGCCGTACCGAGCTAGCCCGCGCCATATTCGGCGTGGACCGTTTCCACTCGGGCAACCTCTACATTCGCGGGGTCGGGCGGAGGTTCCGCTCACCGTGTCAAGCGCTTTCCCACGGCCTGGGAATGCTGCCCGAGAACCGCAAGGAGGAAGGGCTCGTTCCGTCTCGGCCCGTACTGGAGAACGCGGCCTATTGCGCGGTGCAGCTCCAGTCTCGGTTCGGATGGGTGCCGTGGGCACGTATCCGACGCCTGGTTCGCGCAGTCATCGAGAACGTCGGCGTCCGTTGTGCCAGCACGAACCTCGGCGTGCGCACACTGAGCGGCGGCAATCAGCAGAAGGTCGTCATCGCCAAATGGCTGGCGGCCCGGAGTGACATCCTCATCCTCGACGAGCCGACCCGCGGTGTGGACGTCGGCGCACGTGAAGAGATCTACGCGTTGATGTGGAGGTTCAAGGCTGATGGGAAGGCCATCCTGATGATCTCTTCGGACCTTCCGGAGCTGCTCACGCAGGCGGATCGGATCCTTGTCATGGCTAAGGGACGGATCGTGGGGGAGTTGCCGCGGGAGCAGGCCTCAGAGGAAGCTGTTCTAGGCTTCGCCCTTGAGACAAGCAGGGGGCAACGCCATGTCAACTGACCGTGGAGAGCGACAGGTCCTCCCGCGCCTGAACGATTACGGAGCAGCCCTGGTGCTCCTGTGCCTGGTGGCCTACGGAGTATTCCGCGTTCCGAACTTCCTCTCCGAGATGAACCTCTCGGCCATCCTCTATCAGTACTCCATCATTGGCCTACTTGCCCTGGGGCAACTCCTCGTGGTGCTCACAGCCGGGATCGACCTGTCACAGGGAGCCCTGCTGGCCCTGACCTCCATCACCACCGCCCTGGTCATGGTGCGACACGGGCCAGTCATGGGAGTCCTCGCCGGTCTCGCGGTTCCGGCCGGCGTCGGTGTCGTCAGCGGGTTACTTGTCTCGCGGCTTCGAATGCCGCCTTTCCTGGTCACCCTGGGCACCATGGGGATCGCCCGCGGGATGGCTATGCGAATCGCCAACGCTCGCCCGGTGCCCATCCACAACGAGGCTTTCATCAGCTTCGGGTCGGGGACCCTCATTCACGTGCCCGTCTCGACCTTCCTCTGGGTGGGGGCCAGTATCGGGCTAGCCTTCTTCCTGACCCGTCGCCCGTTCGGCCGTCACGTCTACGCGGTCGGTTCGAGCGAGGAGAGCAGTCGTCTGAGCGGCGTGAGCGTCGCGTCGGTCAAGCTCGCCGTGTATGTCCTCTCCGCCTTCTTGTGTGCGGTGGGCGGAGTGATCTGGACGTCGCGCCTGGGGTCCGGATCACCGGTCGGCGGCCAGAACTACGAACTGGAGAGCATCGCGGCAGTGGTGGTCGGGGGCGCAAGCCTATTCGGCGGCAAGGGTCGCGTCGACGGAGTTGTCGCAGGAGTGCTCATCTTTGGAGTCATCAACAGCGTCCTCAACCTCTCCCGAATCTCGCCCTTCTGGCAGGGCATGATCAAGGGCGCCGTGGTGCTCCTGGCGGTGGCGCTCACGCAAGTCCGCTCAGGCGCTGCCATACGGGCTCCGGAGGGAATGGCCCGTGCTTGAGGCGGTCGCGCGAAGATGGTGGCAGCAGCGTACCGTCGATACGCAGAGGACCTTCACGACTTTCTTGGCGATGCTCCTCCTCATAGCGCTCGCTGCCGTGCTGTCACGGGGCGTGTTCATCAAGCCCACCAACCTGCTGAATCTCGTGTTCCAGAATGCGATCCTCGGGGTCATATCGTTCGGCCAGCTGCTCGTCATCCTGAGCGCAGGGATCGACCTGAGCGTGGGTTCGATGCTGGGGCTGAGCACAGTGCTCCTCATGATCTTCCAATTCTTGGGGCTCCCGGTGGCCCTGCTCCTGACCGTCACCATCCCGGCGGTGTTCGGGGCGGTGAACGGCTACTTCGTTGCCCAGCGGCGCCTACCGGCGTTTGTCGTGACGCTGGCGATGATGCTGTTCGTGTACTCGCTCGCCCAGGTCATCAGCGGAGGTGCCGGAATCTACTCTGGCTTGAATGGTGCCCCTCTGTCACCGGTTCTGGTGTCGTTCAACAGGCGAGGGCTGCTGGGCGTTCCCCTTCCCGCCGTAGTGTGGCTGCTCGTGCTCGCGGGGATGGCGCTGTTCTTGCGACTGAGGCTTGGTCACTTCGTGTTCGCGGTGGGCGGTAACGAGCGTGCCGCGGTCTTCTCGGGTGTGCCGGTGACGATGGTGCGCTTTCTCGCCTACTTGGGCGCCTCGGTGCTCGCGAGTGTCGGTGGGATTCTCGCGGTGGCCCGGGTCGGGGAGGGTCATCCCGCGGCAGGGCAGACTTACCTGCTGGATTCCATCGCTGCCGTGACGATCGGCGGCGCGAGCCTGAGCGGGGGCGAGGGGACGATGATCGGCACGCTCCTCGGCGTCCTCATCCTCGGGACGCTCAACAACATCCTGAACCTCTTGAACGTGTCGCCGATGATGCAACCAGCCGTGAAGGGTGTCGTTATCCTGCTCGCCGTTTACCTCAATGGAAGGCGTGAGCAGCGCTGATGGAGGGAGGTGCGCCATGAGCAATCGACCTCGGATGGTCCTGGCGACCCTGAGCGAGACCCGACCGGACTACCGCGCGCAGCGGGAGCCCTTGGCTGTCGAAGAGCGCGCTGGGTTGCAGTGGCTGCGCATGGGCGTCGAGCTGACCGAATCGGAGGTCCTCACCTCGCAGTCGCAGGTCCAGGAGTTTGTCGCGACCCTCGACCGTGACCAGCACGCGTTGATCGTTCACATACCGGTATGGACCGAGCCTGTCCTCACCGTCCGGCTCGCCCAGCTCCTTCCCTTACCTCTTGTGCTGTTGGGCAACACTCGACCCGAAACGTCGAGCATCGTGGGCATGTTGGGCGCCGGCGGGGCGCTCGACCAAATCGGAAGAAAGCACCTTCGCGTCTTCGATAGTTCGGACGAGGAGACGCGGCGCGACGTGTTCGCTCTCGGACAGGCCGCGCTGGCCTTACGCACCTTGCGTGGGCAGACGCTGGGTCTGTTCGGCGGCCGGTCACTGGGGATGATCACCGCCACCGCCGACCCGGCTCAATGGCACGAACTCTTCGGCGTCGACATCGACCAGAACGAGCAGTCTGAGATCATTGCCCTCGGCGAGCAAGTGCCGGAAGAGGAGGTTGAGCGGCACCTCCGGTGGCTCACCGCCCGCCTGGCGAGCATATGCTTTGGTGGCAAGTTCACGCGAATTGGTCTGGAACGCCAGGTCCGAGGTTACATCGCCATCCGCCAGCTCGCGCGGAAGAAGGGCTATGCCTTCATCGGGGTCAGGTGCCAGCCGGAACTGAGCGATGGTTACGCCAGCCACTGTATTGCGCACATGTTGTGCAATGGAATGTTCGATGCGGACGGTCGAAAGGGTGTGTTGGTGCACGCGTGCGAGGCCGACGCGGATGGCGCCCTCACCATGCAGATCTTGCATCTGCTCTCGGCGGGTGGGGTACCTGCACTCCTGGATGTGCGCTGGCTAAACGTGAACAGTGGCGAGTGGACTCTCGCCAACTGTGGTGCGCTGCCGGCCGCCTTTGCGGCGGATGGCACGGACGAGACGAGCCTCGCTCGAGTGAGGATGGTCCCGCACGTCTTCGGGACGGGTGGCGGCGGTGCGCTGCCTTTCGTCGTGACTCCGCGTCCGGTGACACTGGCGCGCCTCTGCCGGAAAGATGGGGAATACTGGATGGCCCTGCTACGAGGCAGGGTCGAGGCCAAGGAAGATCGTGAGCTCGCAAGCACGACCGCGGCCTTCCCGCAGGCTTTTGTGCGAACACGAGCGGGCATCGACTTTCTTCAAACGTTCGGTTCGAACCACGTCCACATGGTGACGGGCGACTTCGTGCGGGAGGTGCGGGCGTTCTGCCGCATTGCGAAAATCGATTGCCATGTTTGGGAATAGGGCCACAGCCTACCTGCCAACGGCGAAAGCATTCCACCGTATGACAAACCCCATTTCAACGTCACTCTGGAAATGTGCGTGCTCGGTTGTCGAACTCGCCGCTTCAGTCAGCGAGAACGGCGTCGTGGGGGCAACATGTGACCCCGTCACCGTACTCACGGCCCCCGAAAGGAAGATGCACCATCGGAAGAAGAGCGCTTGGAAGCGCTACTTTCCGAAACCACCTCCACGGGGGCGAGTTGAGCGGGGGAAAGATGGTGATCTCGTTCTGGCGCGGAAGATGCAGCTGATCCGACCTGGCGATCCAGAACACAACGTGGGAATGTCAGCGGCGCCCGCCATCGCTGGCAAACCAGAGCTTCGCGGATCCCCGCCGCGCGTTCGACGAGCGCGCAGGACTTCGACCGCTACTGACGAAGTCATTGCAGCTCTGCCAGGTAGTCGCCCATCTCATGATGATGCGGTTGTGCAAGTTCATCCGAACCCGGACGCTTGAAGCACGAGCCACGGCAGGAAAGGAGTGGAGACATGAAGCGGTACAAGCTCTTTATAAATAACGAATGGACTGAATCCTCCGGTGGGCTGTACTTCACTTCGGTAGCGCCTTCGACCGGAGAACCGATCGCGGAGTTCGCGTCGGCGACTCCTCAGGACGTGGACCGAGCATGCATCGCTGCGCGCCGTGCGTTCGAAGTCTCCTGGGGAGAGATGGACCCCGAGAAGAGAGCCGACCTGATGCTGAAGGCCGCGGGCATCATGCGCCGCCGGGAGCATGAACTCGCCGAGTGGGAAGCACTGGACACCGGAAAACCCATTGCGGAGACCGCTGGATTCGACATTCCGTTCAGTATCGTGGCCATGGAGTACTTCGCGAACCTTGCTCGGGAGGTGCAGGGACACGTCGTTCCTGCTCGGAACGAACCCAACAAGGTTTGCTTCGACTTCGTCACCTACGAGCCCTACGGAGTCGTCGCGGTGATTAGCCCGTTCAACTTCCCGCTCCACCTCCTCACGCGCAGCCTCTGCCCTGCCCTGGCGGCTGGCAACACGGCCGTGTGCAAGGCATCGTCGGCTACTCCCATGACGACCTCGATCCTGGGAGAGATCTTGCTGGAGGCCGGCTTCCCTCCCGGTGTCGTGAACATCGTCTCTGGAGGCGGCGCCGATGCCGGCGAGGCCCTGGCGTCCCATCGCGAGGTCGATGTCATCGGCTTCACGGGTTCCGAGAGCGTCGGCAGACGGCTCATCGAGTTGTCGGCGCGCTCACCGATCTTGAAGAAGCTCGTGCTCGAGCTCGGAGGGAAGGGTCCCTTCATCGTAGAAGCGGATGCCGACCTAACGGAGGCGGTGGAATCCACGATCCTGGGTCTGGCGTATAACCAGGGGGAAGTCTGCTGTGCGATGACACGTCTCATCGTGCACGAGGACATTCACGAGGCGTTCCTCGGCCGACTTGCCTCGGCCATGAATGCGCTGAGACTGGGCGACGTTCTCGACCCCAAGACGCAGATGGGCTCCCTCATCAGCGCCGCGCATCTCCAGCGGGTCGACCGCTACGTGAAGGATGCCGTACGCGCCGGCGCCAAACTGGTCTGCGGCGGCGAGCGCTACACGGTGCCTCCCTGCGACAAGGGGAGCTATTACCGGCCAACCATCCTCGACGACGTGAACGCGGACGCGAGCTGTTGGCGAGACGAGATCTTTGGGCCTGTCCTCAGTGTTCGGAGGTACCGCAACATCGGCGAAGCGGTGAGGATTGCAAACGACACGACCTTTGGGCTGGGTGCCAACATTTTCACCCGGAACTACCGGACGGCATTCTGGGCAGGGCGAAGGCTCAACGCCGGCTCCGTCTGGGTAAACATCCAGAACGGTTCTCAGATCGCCGGGCCGTTTGGCGGAAACAAGAACAGCGGGATGGGACGAGAGTACGGTGTCTTCGGCCTGCACGAATACCTGAAAATCAAGAACAACGTGTGGAACATGGGCAGCGATCCCATGAAGTAGTAGAACGACCTTGTCGCGGCGGTGCGGACCCGGTCCGCACCGCACCGCTATTCGGAGACGTGATGGAGATCGAGAAGATCAAGCGCAAGACGGTCGTTGCAGCCGCCATGGATCGGATGAAGGAGCTGATCGCCAACGGGCGGTTCAAGGTCAATGAGAGGATTCCTCCCGAACATGAACTCGCTGACATGTTCGGGATCGCCCGCTCTTCGATTCGCGAGGTGATTAAGACCCTCCACTACCTCGGAGTGCTCGAGTCACAGACGGGCCGGGGAACATACGTGTGTGATCGCGGCAAGATCTCCACCGAGGCGCTGACCTGGTCCATCCTTCTCGGCGAGGACGATATCTTCGAAATGGTGCAGCTCCGGGAGGTCCTCGAGCAGGCAGGTCTCCAGACCATCGTCGAGAAGCATACGCATGACCCGGACAGCGTGTCGGGATTGATGCTCGAACTGGAGCAGCAGATTGAGAACATGAAAAGAGCCGTCGATAGCCAGGACCTGGAGGCCCTCATCCTGGCTGACTATAGCTTCCACGGTGCGCTCATCGGGGGTAGTGGGAACTCCCTGTTTACATCGATTTATCAAACGCTCCGTGCCTTCATGCACGAGGAGATACGGAAGACATATCAAGGAGCGAGCTTCAAGAAGGCCATCTCGGAGCACACCGAGTTCCTGGACGCGATCAAGTCAGGTAACATCCAGCGGACGCTCGAAATTCATAGAGCGCATGTTCGCAGCGTGATGAACAAGCTTCGCGAGACCATCAGAGACCCCACCCGTGCGTCTAGTTGATCGCCAGGGAAGTGAATACTCTGAGTTTTCGGGTATCGGTCCGCGCGGCCGAGGCTGCTAAAGCGGGCGGCAGCGCACGCTTCATCGCTTTATCGGACAACGGCTGAGGACGAGGAAGGAGGCGGGAGGTAGCTTCTTCGCCAGCATTCTGACGCGGGATGGCGCCTCCTTGCCCCAGCGCGTGTCACGGCTGGGCTGGCAGCCATGTGAGTTCCGACCTGCAAAAAGTGGCCCTCTAGCCCACTGATGGTCGTTGGCGCGCGCGCCTTGCCGCTTGCCCTGATATATCGAACGTCACGTTTCCAAAGTCCTCGGGGCGCGGGGTCGGGCTTGCTCTTACCGACAACATCGGGAGTCGAGTCAGCGTGAACTTGCTGGAAGGGTCGATCCCAGGGCATTCATGAGATCGCAGTGGGAACGTCTCCGACAAATGGCTCGTCAAGCCGGCTATCGGCGATCACTTCCCGATCATGACCTCAGTGGCCTTGATGATGGCGGTCACGGCGTCACCCACCTTGAGCTTGAGTCTTTCCGCCGAACCCTTGCTGATCTCGGAAACAATCTCCTTGCCTCCGATATCAACGATCACTTCTGCCATGACCGCACCGAGCTTGACACCCTTCACCGTTCCGGCCAGCTGGTTCCTTGCACTCAGTTCCATGAGTTCTCCTTGAAGGATCGGCCTGATACCGTAACCCTGCTCGATCCACAACCCCAAGTTGCAGCAGTCGACTGCTACCTCAGCCTAACGTCGCGCCCGCTCGCCACTTGTTCCGCTTGGGTCTGGCTGGATACACCGAACGTAAGCCCTGGCGCCAGCCCGCCGTATAACGGCCCAGGTCCGCGATGTTCGCGTGCTCGGACGGGAGGCGCGCATCATGGACTTGGAGAGGGCCACGGAGGGAGGAGGCCCTGACCGGCGCTACCTCCGACGAGCAATTCTGGATGGCGAGCGTGCTGAAGCCCATGCGCAGGCTGTTGGGATGGCGCTGAGCGTGGTGGGGCCCGGGAGGGTGATACTGGAATCGCGCCCCAGCGGCTCGAACAGTCAGAGCCGGCGGAGCACCTCAGCATAGAGGGGACGAACAGGATGGCAAAATCGGTCGTGAGAGGCGGCTCGAAGTGCCTGGCGCGCGCCGCGAGGGGCTTCGAAGCGCTCTCCACGCCGCCGGCATCGCCGGCGTCGACGAGGCGCTGATAGTCTCGGAGCGCTCGAGACATCCACGACAAGGAAAAGCGGACGTCGCCCTCGCTGCGATAAGGCTCTCTCACGCCGCGTCCCGGACTCCCGGCCGCCGCGCACGCTCTCGAAGGAGGGGCCCACCTGTCAGGTAGCGACCAAGGCTTCAGCCTCGAGCGCGATGACGCGCCGAGAGGCTGGCCATTCTCACCAGCGCTCCAACTCGCACGTCAGCCCCCCGTCCACGAAGAGTTCGGCTCCGGTGATGAAGGAGGCGTAGTCGCTCGCCAAGAAGGCAACCGCGTGGCCGATATCCTCCGGCGTCCCGATCCGTTTCATCACTTGCCGCTCCTCGACCAGCCGCTTCTGCGCCTGTGGATCGGAGTACATGGCGAAGATGTTCCGCACGTTTTCGGACATGGTCCAGCCCGGGGAGACGGTATTCACGCGGACGGTGGGCGCGTAGTCGATTGCCACCTGCCGGCTCAGCGCCGAGACGCCGCCCTTCGCCGCGTCATAGGCGGCGCAACCGTTGACAGACCGGATGGCGTGAACGGACGAGATGTTCACGATCGACCCCTTCCCTCGTTTCATCATGTAGGGGATCGCGTGTTTGCACCCCAGGAAAACACCGGTGAGGTCCACCTTCATGCATGCTTCCCACTCCCCGAGCGAGGTCTCCACGATCGGCTTGTAACCGCCGATCCCGGCGTTGTTCACGAGGACATCCAGTCGCCCGAACTCACGGACGACCCAATCGAAGAGGGCCTCGAAGTCCTCCTCCTTGCGGACGTCGCACTGGCCGTGGCGGGCGAAGCCGCCACGTCCCTTGATCTCGGAGGCGAGCTGCTTCCCCGCGGCGGCGTCGATATCGGCCACGATCACGCGCGCGCCATGCGCCGCGAGAACCTTGCAGATGCCGCTGCCGATGCCCTTGCCGCCTCCGGTGACCACCGCGACCTCATCATCCTGGAAGAACATGTGTGGGCCCTCCCCGCCCTTTTTGCCCCGGTGCTTTCAGAGGCAGGTACCTTCGGCTTCACCCTCGCGATCGGCTGGAGCTTGTCGTCGCACCGACTTTCCCGGGTGCGCGGCGGAAAGCGGCGGGCATCGCTTCTTCGATCGCTTCCCCACCAGCTCCCCGTCGATCGATCGAGGAAGCCTGCGCTTCGGTCGCAGGGACCTGCGGCACCGCTCCCGGCGCCGGTGGAGCGCGCAGCGGCGTCGCCTAGAGGCCGGGCTCCTCCGCCGCCGGAGGGCGGCTCCATGTGCCGGCTGCGGGCCGGGCCGGCGGCGGCGACCTCGGCCATGCGCCACCTCCGTTGCAGCTCGTCCTAGAACTCAGGACGCTTTGCGTCGTTCGTTGGCCGCGTCGAACACGACGGCGAGAATGAGCATGAGGCCCGTCACGAGGTTTTGCCAGTACACGTCCACGCCCAGCAGGTTGAGCACGTTCGCAAGCACACCCAAGAAGAGGGTCCCCAGGAACGCTCCCAGCACCGTCCCCTCGCCGCCGCTCAGGCTGGCGCCGCCGATGATGGTGGCGGTGATGACGCGCAGCTCAAGACCACTCCCCACCGTGAGCGAGGCCGATCCGAAGCGAGCGGTGATCATCAATCCCGATATCCCGGCCAAAAGAGCGATGATGCAGTAGTTGAAGATCTTGACCTGGTCGACGCGCACCCCGGAGAGCCGCGCCGCCCGTTCGTTTCCGCCCACGTAGTAATTTTGGCGGAAGAAGCGGGTGTGCCTGAGTAACAGGTCCCCCGCCGCCACGAGGAAGAGGGTGACCAGGATCGGGTACTGGATCCCTGCAAGCCGCCCCTGGCCGATGACGGTGAACGATTCGGGGAGGTTCAGTACCGCCTGGCCGTGCGCGATGACGAGCAGCAGTCCGCGGATGGTGATCATCAACCCAAGCGTGATGATGAACGGGTTGATCCTCAGTTTGGCGATGAGGAGCCCGTTCGCGAGGCCCACGGCCACCGCGGCCACCAGGGCCGCCAGAATGGCGAGCGGAGCGGGAAAGCCGGAGGTCACAGCCAGGCCGGCCACGACGCCCGTGAAGGCCAGCGTGGACCCCACCGACAGGTCGAGCCCTCCGGCGACGAAGAGCATGGCCATTCCCACCGCCACCGGGCCGTCCGTGGTGAGGCCCACCAGGATGGCTTCGATGTTCGGCCACGACAAGAACACGGGCGACGCGATGGTCGCCGCGGCCGAGAACACCAAGATGACGAGGATGAGGATCGATTCGCGGAAGGCGAAGACGGTCCGGAGGATGGTGCGAAGGCTCGTCGTGCCTACGGCTTTGTGATCCGCGGCCCCGGTGTTCGCTGGCCGGTCCTCGTTCTGTCCGCGCACGTTGTCGAGCATAGGTGTCAGGACCTTGTGTCCTTGGGAGATCTCAGTCCCGTGGCATACGAGACGATGAGCTCCTCCCTGAAATCGCCTTGGACCACTTCGCCGCGGATAGCTCCCCGGTACAGCACCAGAATCCGATCGCACAGCCCGATGAGCTCGGTCAACTCGGAGGAGATGACGATGGTGGTCCCTCCCTTCTCCGAGTATTCCCGGATCTTGCGATAGATGTCCTGCCGGGCGCCCATATCGACCCCGCGCGTGGGCTCGTCGAAGAGCACGATTTTCGGGTGCGTGCTCATCCACGAGGCGATGAGGCACTTTTGCTGGTTGCCACCCGACAGGAGGCCGACCTTCCTTTTCACCGAGGGCGTTCGCACGGCGAAGGCCCTCAAGGCGGCGTTCGCGAAGGCATCGATGCGGGCGTGCTGGAGGAATCCCAACTTCGAGGTGAAGGCGCGGAGCGATGGCGCGACCACGTTGTCCTGCACCGACATGCCCAGGAACAAGCCCAGGTCCTTTCGGTCCTCGGTCACGTACACGAGGCCACGCTCGCTCGCGGCGCGCGAGTTGCCGTTCGGGAGGGGTACGCCTTCCAGGATGACCTCGCCGGCATCCCTCCCGTCCACTCCCGCCACCACCCGGGCCACCTCGGTTCTTCCCGACCCCACCAGGCCCGACAGCCCGAGTATCTCGCCGCGGCGAGCCGTGAAGGACACGTCTTTGAACTTGCCTCGGCGGGACAGGCCCCGCACCTCGAGGACCGGCTCCGCGGGCACGGGGCCGTTCCTTGCTCCGTAGATCTCGCCAATCTCCCTGCCGACCATCATCGAGATGATCTGGTTCTCGTTGGTCTGCGCGGTTCGGAGAGCCCCGATGAAGGCTCCATCCCGCATGACCGCCACGCGGTCCGAGAGCGCGAAGACCTCCGACAGCTTGTGGGAGATGTAGAGCACCGACATCCCTTGCGAGCGGAGACGACGGGTGGCCTCGAAGACGTACTTCGTCTCGGTCTCGGTCAGCGAGGAGGTCGGCTCATCGAGGATGAGGAGCTTCGGGAGGGTGGAAAGGGCCTTCACGATCTCCACGATCTGCTGCTGTCCGGTGGAGAGCCGCTTCACCAGCATACGGGGGTCGAGGTTCACGTCGAAGCGGCGGAGCAGGTCGGCGGTCTGGGCGTAGAGCTCGGCCCATCGCACCCGGTTAAGGGCGTCCACCGGTTGGCGGTTGATGAAGATGTTCTCGGCGATGGACAGGCTTCCCACGAGCGAGAGTTCCTGGAACACGATCGCGATGCCAGCCTTGAGCGCGTCCAACGGGGACCCGAAGGAAACCTCCCGCCCCTCGAGCACGATCCTGCCGCGATCGGGGCGGTAGACCCCGGCGAGCACCTGGCCGAGCGTGCTCTTTCCGGCTCCGTTCTCCCCGACGAGCGCCAGCACCTCTCCGTGCGCCACGCCGAGGGTGACATCCTTCACCGCGCGCACGCCCGGAAAGCTCTTCTCGACGTGCTGGAGCGTGACGAGGTCGTGCATGGGCCTTCGAGGGCGGCCGGCGGCGCGCCTAGCGAGCTACCGTGGAGACCGCCGTCCAGGCCCCGGTCTCCGCCGACCGAAACACGGCGTCGACGACGGCTTCATTTGCCATGGCGTTTTCCAGCGTCACCGGGACCTCCTGGTTCTCGAGAATGGCCCGCGAGAAGGCATCCGCCTGGATGGTGTACTGGTCGCAGACAGGAATCTCGATCGCCACGGGCGGGATCCCGGAGAGGTCGTTCGTGTCCACCAGGATACGGCAGGGCCGATCGATGGGTGTGTTGAATGGGATCACCACCTCCACGCGCTCCCCGGTGCCGAAGAACTGCATCCGCTGATAGGGTACGAGCTGTGTGGCGCAGGTGAAGGCCGCTTGCACACCGGGAAATTCGAGCAGCACCGTGTCCAGCCGGTCGATCTTCATGACCGGATCGGCCTCCATGGTGGCGACCACCCGCACGGGCTCAAGGCCGGTGACGAAACGCGAGGTGTGGATGGGGTAGCCGCCCACGTCGCGCATTCCTCCGCCGCCGTATTCGAGGATGTTCCGGATATTCTTGGGATCCACGAAGTTGTAGCTGAAGAAGCCGTGGATGGCGCGAAGTCGACCGAACGCCGGCGACTGGACCAGTTCACGTGTTTTCACCCACTGTGGATGAGTGTGCACCATGAACGCCTCGCCCACCTTGACCCCGGCACGATCGCGCGCCGCGGCCACCTTGCGGATTTCTGCCACGCTGGTGGAGAGCGGCTTCTCGCACAGCACGTGCTTGCCGGCCTCGATGGCCTTGACACTCCACTCAACGTGCATGTGGTTGGGGACGGCGATGTAGATGGCTTCGAGGTCCGGGTCTTGGAGCAGCTCCTCGTAAGAACCGTAGGCGCGCTGGATGTTGAGTTCGCGAGCCACCGCCTGTGCACGGCTGAGCTCACGCGATGCGATGGCGGTGACCTCCGTCAGGTCCCCCCGCTGCATGGCGGGGATCACCTTCACGCGTCCAATCTCGGCGGTGCTCAGCACGCCCCAACGGATCTTGCGCAGCATCGCGGTCTCCTCAAGCGGCTGCGGGTGGACTCGCGCTCACCCGCACGAAAAGAGCAGGAGGGGGAGGACCGGCCGGTCCTCCCCCTGCGCGCTACTTCGAGTACTGCTTGTTCGCGTCCAGGAAGTACTGCACGTTCGACTTGTCGACCCAGCTCACCGAGGTGAAGATGTTTTCCGGCTCGGCCGAGACGTTGGCTTTCCGGTTGTCGGTGGAGAGGAGTGGCTCGAAGTGGTGGCGGCTGAAGAGCACCATCATCGCCCACACCATCTCGGCCGCGTCGTCCTGGGCCACCGTGCCGGTGACGAGGCCGCTCTCGACCTTCTGCAGCACGTCGGAGTTCCGGTCCATCGACACGATCTTGATGGCACCGGTCTTCCCTGCCTCGCTCAAGGCCGTGGCCGCGCCGATCCCGCCGGTCGAGTCGGTGCAAGCGAAGGCGGCCAGGTTCGGGAACCGCTGCATGATGGCCTTGGCGGTGTTGATGGCGGTGACGGTGTCGGCCTTGGTGTCGCCGGTCTGCACCACCTTGATGCCGGGATAGGCGGCGAAGGCGTCCTTGTAACCCTGCTCGCGGACGTCGAACATGGAAACCCCGGGCAGGCTCAGGATGGCCACGTCGCCCTTGCCGCCCAGGATTTCGGCGAGCTTCTTGCCCCCGAAGTAGCCGAGCTCGTGCTGATTGGTCCCGACGAAGGTCGAGCGCTTGGAGTCGGGCACATCGCCGCTGAAGGTGACGACCGGGATGCCCGCCGCCACCGCCCTGTCGATGGAGGGCTTGAGGCTCGCCTCCACGCCGAAGACGGCGATGCCCGCCGGCTTGCGGGCGATGGCCTGGTCAAAAGCGGTGATCTGACCGGGCACGTCATACTCGGCCGGGCCGATGTAGCTCGTCTTCACGCCGAGCTTGTCGCCGATCTGCTTCCACGCGTACTTGTGGGCCCGGAAGTACTCCAGGTTCCCCATGCATGCGACCGCGATGTACTCCTCGTTTGCGTCGCCCTGGACCCCAGCGGCGAGCGTGCTGCCGGCGGGGAGGCCGAGCGCGATCCCCATCGCTGCCACGGCAAGTGCAGTGTTGCGTGCCCAGATGCTGCGAATGGATGCCCTCGTCATGGATCACTCCTGCCTTTCTATCTTCCGCTCGCTTCCTCGATTGGTTTGTGTACGCTTCGTCAATCGGCCGCTACAGGCTCTCTTCCCTCGCGCTCTTGACCTGCGTGTTCGAGCTCGGGCCTTGGTGCCCTCAGATCCGTCCGAACTCGGCCAGGAGGTCCTCGACCGTCTTACCCTGGGCCACCCAGGCCCGGGTCTTCTGCTCCCGCTCCGCCTGCTCGCGCGCCTGCTTCAGCACCTCCTCGGCGCGCTCGAGCGGGACCACCGTCACCCCGATCGTATCGGCGATGACGAAATCACCAGGGTGCACCAGCACCCCGCCGCAGGTGACGGGGACGTTGATGGAGAGCTCCTCCTTACGACCCGAGAACATCGTGTGGGTCCCCCGAGGAGTAATCGCGCGCGTCCAGATGGGCCAGGCGATGTCCTCCAGCTCATCGATGTCCCGACCTGCGCCATCCACGATCATCGCCCGGATGCCGCGATTCTTGGCGAGCCCACCCATGAGGCCGCCGCAGACCGAGGTCTCCGTGTCGCCGCCGGCGTCCACGACGATGACATCGCCCGCTTTCCCCATCTCGAGTGCCCTGAGGGGGTCGACGAGGTCTCCGCGGGAGAGCTGCACGGTCAAGGCTTGACCGACCACCTTGGCCTTGAATGCGGGTTTGATGGCTGCCTCCATCACGCCCGTTCTGTAGAGGACGTCCGCAAACACGGCCGAGGCGGAGTAGCATTTCGCGACCTCGTCGTAGCGGGCGAGGAGCTCCGGACAGCGCTGAAAATCCTTGAAGATCTTGAGCACGATTCAGCTCCCTCAGGCTGGGTCGAGTGACATGGCGCCCGAAGCCAGCCGGACGTTGTTGACAGGATTGCGCGGACGCTCGCCGAGGAGCACGCGGCGGACCTCGAAAGCTGCGGTCTCGCGGGCCAGCCGGATGGACTGCTCGGAATAGTACGCCGAGTGTGGGGTGACGAGCACGTTGTCGAGCGTGAAGAGTGGGTTGGCCGCGGGATCCCACCTGGCCTTCTTGGCCGGCTCCTCCTCCGGATCGTCGAGCGCTGCGCCGGCGACGCGCCCGGCCACCAGGGCCTCGTACAGGGCTCGATTGTCGACGGTCGGACCACGCCCGGTGTTCACGAGGAAGACGCCCGGCTTCACCAGCCCGAACTCGCGCGCCCCCAGGAAGTGTCGAGTCTCGCCGGTCATGGGGACCTGCATCATGATGTAGTCGGCCCTGGTGAGTAGCTCGTCCTTGTCGACCTTGTGCCCTCCCTGCGCAGAGATGGCTTCCGCCGGGACGTAGGGATCGTGGACCAAGAGCTCGACGCCGAAGGCCAGGGCGCGGGCCCCGATGGCTCGCCCGATCTTTCCGAAGGAGACGATGCCCATCGTGCGCCCCCGGATGCGGTAAACCGGAGCGCCCGACTGCCAGCGCCATAAGCCGCGGTGGGTCGCGCGGTCATAGGTGGTGAGCTTGCGGGCGAGCGCCAGCCACAGCGCGATGGCGTGGTCCGCCACCTCCTCGGTACAGTAGTCACGTACGTTGGTCACGAGAATGCCCGCCGCCGTCGCCGCCTCCACGTCCACGATATCCACGCCGATGCCGAAGCGAGCGATCTGTTTGCACCTGCGCATCACCCGGATGGTGTCGGCTCCGACTCGCGCGTACTGGTTCACGATCGCATCGCAGTCGGCCGCCTCCGCGAAGAGGTCTGACTCGCACTTGGCCTGCAGCAGGACGACCTGAGCGCCAATGGGCTCGAGGATGGCGCGCTCGATGGCCGCATCGTCGCCGTAATCCGAGTCGCTGATGACGACCTTGAAGCGAGCCATGCGGCCTCCCCGATGATGTTCAGACGTAGGCTCCGGCCGAGTAGGTCAGCTCGTACGAATGGCTGTAGAGCTCGATGATGTTGCCGAACGGGTCCTCGCAGTACAGCATGCGGTAAGGCTTCTGGCCGGGGTAGTAATGGCGGACTTGCTTCATCCGGATCTTCCCGCCGTGCTCGACGATGAGCTTGGCGCGTCCCTCCAAGTCCGGATCCTGGACGCAGAAGTGGAACAGCTTGGGGCGCCAGTACTCGAACGGTGTCCGCTCGGCTTGAGTCTTCGGGAACTGGAACATCTCGATCCCGATCCCGTCCACGGTCGACATGTGAGCGATGCGGAAGGACCCCCAGCCCTCGCCGAAGACGTCATCGCACATCTGCCCGATGGCGCTGTCGTCGTGCTCGATGGTGGTGGGCTGCATGATGAGATAGAGGCCGAGCGCTTTCGTGTAAAATTCGACGGCGCGTTCGAGATCGGGGACGGTGAGGCCGATGTGGCTGAAGCGGATGGGAGGCGTGCTCATGGATTGCTCCTTGCCGGGCTCTCGCCCTTGGTGGTTGACAAAAAGCCCAGCGCCTGGCCGATCTCGGCGCGCCACATGTCGATCCCGACAGCCAGGACGATGATGGCGCCGACCACGACATTCTGTGCCGAGGTGGGGACGGCGTTGAGGTTGAGTCCGTTTTGGACGGCGACGATGGTCAGTGCACCCAGCACGGTATTGACGATGTTGCCGCGTCCTCCCGAGAGGCTGGCGCCGCCGATGACCGCCGCGGCAATCGCCGACAGTTCCATGCCGACCCCGTAGTTGGGGGAGCCGGAGTTGAGCCGAGCGGCCATGAGCACTGATCCCAGGGCGGCGGTGAACCCCGCCACCACGAAGGCCAGCAGCTGGATTCGTCGCACGTGGATACCGGAGAGACGCGCGGCGGCCGGGCTGCCGCCCACCGCGTAGATGGCTCGCCCCGGCGCGGTGTTGCGCAAGAACCAGAACGCCACTGCGTACAGGGCCACCACGTAAAAGAGCGGGAGCGGGACGTACAGGAGCTTCCCGTAGAAGAGCCGCTCCAGGTGCGGCGACAGGGAAAAGATGGGCGAACCCTTGTTGAACATGAAGGCGAGGCCGCGGAAGGCGGAGAGCGCCGCCAGGGTGGTGATGAAGGACGGGATGCGCAGGTAGGCGGTGAGGACACCGTTCACGAGCCCGAGCAGCACGCCGAGGAGGAGCACCACCACCACGCCGAGCGCCAGCGAGAGCCCGCCCATCTTCACCACCATGGCGAAGACCATGGTGAGCAGGGCGATCATGGAACCCGGCGACAGGTCGATCCCCCCGGTGAAGATCACGAACGACGAACCGACAGCCACCACGGCGATAATCGAGACCTGGAGCACCAGGTTGGAGAGGTTTCCGCCCTCGAGGAAGCGCTGGGTGGTGAGGGCCACTGCGGTCGCAACCACCACCAGGGCGATGAAGGGTCCGGCGAAGGGCGAGGCGAGGAGGCGCTTCATGCCACGACCTCCTTCTCCCCCGCGGAGGCGCGGACGAGGGATGTGGCGTCGAGCTCCTGTGGCGTGACGGTGCCGACCAGCCGTCCGTGGCTCATGATCCCAACCCGATCGCTCATGGCCAAGAACTCGTTGCTGTCCGCGGAGATGAGGATGACGCCCTTGCCGGCGGCGGTGAGCTGGTTCATGAGCCGGTAGACCGCGATCTTGGCACCGATGTCGATTCCCTGGGTCGGCTCGTCGAGCACAAACAGGTCGGCCTCGGCGAAGAGCCAGCGTGCGACGACCAGCTTCTGCTGGTTGCCGCCGGAAAGGGCTCCGACCAGGCGCTCGTCGGCCGTGGAGGTGATGTCGAGCTCGTGGACCAGGCGGCGGCCGGCCTCGCGCTCCGTGCGGAGACGGATGGTTCCGTGGGGGCCGAGCTTCCAGAGACGAGCGATGGTGATATTCGGGAAGCCCGTGAAGTTGAAGAAGAGCCCGTCCGCCTTCCGGTTCTCGGGGAGCAGCGCCACCCCGGCACGGATCGCCGCGGGAGGGCCTTCGGGAGCGAAGGGTCTGCCGCGAAGGGTCATGGATCCGGCGGTGAGCCGATCCACGCCGAAGACGGCTCGAGCCACCTCCGTCCGGCCCGACCCGAGGACGCCGCCCAGGCCGAAGACCTCACCGCGCCGGACCTCGAGCGACACGTCGCGCACGCGGTTGGCGGTGGCCAGGTGCTCGGCCCGGAACAGGACCTCGGCGCGGGCGTTCCGCTCTTTGGGGTAGTGCTCCCCGATGTCCCCGACCATGGCATGCACGATGTAGGGGAGCTCGACGCGCGACTGCTCTGCTGGCGAGGAGACCCTGCCGTTCTTTAGGATGGTGACGACGTCCACGAGGTCGACCACCTCGTCCAGGCGGTGCGAGATGTAGAGGATGGCGCGCCCCTGGTCCCGCAGCCGTCTCAGCAACGTGTGCAGCCGCGCGATCTCGTCCGCGCCGAGCGCAGCCGTGGGCTCGTCAAGGATGATCATGGTCGCGTCGACCGCGAGCGCCTTGGCGATCTCCACGAGCTGCTGGTTCGCGACCGACAGCGAGCCGACCACCGCATCGCTGTCGATCTCCACGTTCATGGTGCGCAGCACCCGGCGGGCGTCCTCGCGCATCCGCTTCCAATCCACCTGGCGGCCGCCGCGCAAGGGCAGCCGGCCCAGGTAGACGTTCTCGGCGACCGAGAGGGTGGGGACGAGCGAGAACTCCTGGAACACGGTGGCGATGCCCGCACGGCGGGCGGCGATGGGGTCAGGCAAGCTGACCGGGACGCCAGCCCGGAGGATGCGCCCGCCGTCGGGCTGGTGCGCCCCGCAGAGCGTCTTGATGAGCGTCGACTTCCCGCTGCCGTTCTCGCCGAGCAAACCGTGGATCTCACCACCGTGGAGCCTCAGCGACACCCGGTCATTCGCGATCACGCCGCCGAAGCGCTTCGTGACATCTTGCAGTTCCCAGAGGGCAGCGCCGGGGAGCATTCGCTCTCTGCTCGCGGGATCCATGGAGCTCCCGGGTGGGGCGGGCGCCGGCCCGCCCCACCGCGCGATGGAGCTAGTAGGCCTTCGAAGGCTTCGGGTACAGCGTGTCGGGTGCCTTCAGGACGGGCATCACGTTCCCCTTGTCGAGGATGGTGGTCGGCGTCTCGACGAATCCGCCCTTGAACTTCCCCTGGAGCGCGTCGCGGGTGACCCGCAGCGCGATCTGGCCCATCACGTAGGGCGTGGTGTTGACGGTGGCGCTGACGCCGCCCTGCAGGATCTCCTCGAGACAGGCGGTGTCGCCGTCGTTCCCGAGGAGGATGAGGTCCGACCGCCCGAGCGACTTCGCCGCCTGCGCTACGCCCATGATCATGTAGTCGTTGGCGGCGAACACGACGCTCACGTCGGGGTGTGCCTGGAGGAGGTCCATGCCTGCGGTGTTCCCACCCTCGACGTTCCAGCCGCCCGGCATGGAGGCCACGATGTCGATGCCCGGCTTGCCCTTCACCGCGTCCAAAAACCCGCCGCAACGCTCGGTCGAGTGGTAGCCAGGTTGTCCTTCGATGACCCCGACCTTGACGGCTTTTGTCCCCAGTTTCTTCAGGAGGTAGTCGCCGATCTTGTGGGTCCCTTTGCGCTGCGAGTACCCGACCACCCCATGCACCGGAGTCGGGAAGTTGCCGATGTCGGAGTTGACGATGACGACCGCGATGCCGCTCTCGACGGCACGCTTCACGAGCGGCGCGGCGGCCTGCTCGTCGTGGGTGGAGAGGATGATCGCGTTCACCTTTCGGGTGATCGCGTCCTGGATCATGCCCATTTGACCATTGATGTCGGCGCCGGACTGCGGGGCCAACATGAATGTCTTGATCCCGGCCTTGGCTGCCTCGGATTTGATGCCCTCGCCGATGGCGATGTAATAGTTGAACTCCGTCGCCGGCGGCATGTAGGCGATGGTCACCTCCTGGGTCGCCTTCGGAAGCTGCGCGCAGTCCGCTTGGGCACCCCCCTGGAGCGGCACCGCCGCCGGATAGTCTGCCGCCGCGGCCACCCCGAAGAAGAGCAGGGCCGCCAAGCCCAAAAGACCCTTCGAGATCTGGTTCATCTTTCCCTCCCGTTCCGCGCTCCGTTTGTCGCGGGCGTCATCCCGCGAAAGGCGTGTCCTCGAGGCCGCACACGCCCGGGCGATAGGCGTACAGGCCGCCCGAGGTCGGCTGTCGTTCGAGCTCGGCCTCGCTCGAGCCGAGCCGCGAGGTGGTGATGAAGAGAACGTCCAGCTCCGCACCGCCGAAAGCACAGCAGGTCGGCTTGTGGACCGGGACCTCGACGGTCCGATCGAGCCGACCGTCGGGGGACCAGCGCTCGACGCGGTCACCCTCCCAGATCGCCACCCAGATGAAGCCTTGGGCGTCGGTGCAGGCGCCGTCGGGCAAGCCCGGACCCTCGATACGGCCGAGCTCCCGGCGCGGCCCGACCGCACCTGTGGTCGGCTCGTAGGCGATGGCCTCCAGGGTACGGCGAGGCGAGTCGGCGAAGTACAGGGTTCGGCCGTCAGGCGAGAAGCAGGTGGCGTTGGCGCAGGACACGCCGCCAAAGAGGCGCGTCGCGGACAAATCCGGATCCACTCGCCAGACCGACGAGACCGCCTGACCGCTCGCCTCATCCATCCCTCCGGCCACGAACCGGCCGGCCCGGTCCGTCCGACCGTCGTTGAGCCGCGTGCCAGGGAGGTCGGGCTCGAACGCCACGAGGTCGTGCCGTGCGCACGCATGGACGTCGTACAACGCGAACCCCTCCGCGAAGGCGACGAGGAGCCCTCCCTGCGCCCGGGGGGCGAAGCAGCACACCCGCGCGGGCACCTTGAAGCATTCGGAGGTGTGGGAGACGGGGTCGTAGGCCCAAAGCTTCTTGCCGTGGATGTCCGTCCACCAGACGCGGCGGGAACGCGGGTCCCAGAGGACGCCTTCGCCGTGCGTGTTCCGGCAGTCGAGGACGAGGTCTGCGACGGGCATCGAGTCCTCCGAAAGGCGGACCGCGAAACCGACAGGGGTGGAACACGATATACGAAATCTGATATACCAGTGTCAAGCAAAGCCGCGGGCAGGCCGCCCGGCACGGTATGTCAGGAGAACCTGGGAGGAATCTGGATGGCCGCGACACACGGAATCGCGCAGCGCACGGCCGCCGCGAGGCGGGCCATGCGACCGATCGAGCGCCCCCGTTCGCTCACGCAGAGCGCGCTCCTCCAGATCCGAGAGGCCATCATCGCGGGTGATCTCGGCCTCGGGCAGCCGCTTTCCGAGCGCGCGCTTTCCGAGATGCTTCACATTTCCAAGACCCCGGTCCGCGAGGCGCTGGCGCAGCTTCGGCTGGAAGGTCTCGTGCGCATCTACCCACAGCGCGGCGCGTGCGTCTTCTCGCTCTCGGCTCAGGAGGTGGTGGAGATCTGTGAGTTGCGACAGGCGCTCGAATCCGCAGCTCTAAGGCTCGCCGTCGAGCGGGGCGGGACGAAGTTCCGATCGGCGCTCGCCTCCATCGTGGACGCGATGCATCTCGCCAAGACGAACGGTGACACGAAGACCTACCTCCGTCACGACACCGCCTTTCACTCCTGCTTTTGCCAGTACTCCGGCAATACCCTGATGGCGCAGAACTACGCGCTCTACGCTGGCAAGATCGCCGCGCTGCGGACGCACCTCTCCCACAAGCCTCACCACACCGAGCTCTCCTTCTCCGAGCACCTCGGCATGCTGGAGTCGATCGAGCGAGGGGACCTCGACAAGGCGCTCGCCATCCTCGACGTCCACATCGCGCGGACGCGGACCACCTACGCGGCGACCATCCAGGACATCGCCGCGGCAGATCGCAGCATGGAGGGGCTCGCCGCCGAGCTGCGCCCGGCGGACGAGCCCGGTCCCGGGCTCAGGCGAGAGGCGAGAGCACCTTCAGGGTCAGCAGCGGCGAGAAGGACTTGAGCCGGGGGCTGAGTCGTGCGTGGTCGGCGGAGGCCCGCCAGGCGCTCGCCTCGCCCTCGCTCTTGAACTCGAGCATCATTTGAAGCTCGTCATTGGCCTCGGCGACCTTGAATAGCCGTGCTCCGACAAATCCGGGCTGCCTTGCCATCGCCTCTCGATACTCGGTCTGCCAGAAGGTCGCGAACTCTTCCTGGCGATCGGGAGAAACCTTGAGGGTGACTTGGCGAACGATCATGTGACCTCCTCGGTTTACCCACGGGGCCTCTCGCAGCTCTGGCCCCTTTCAGCGTCGCACGCGGCCGCTCGTGTCGCCACCCATGAGTGCGAGCACTTCCGAGCGGGAGACGAAGTTGAAGTCGCCACGGATGGTGTGGCAGAGACACGAGGCCGCCGCGGCAAATGCGACGCAGGTCTCGGGACTCTTGCCGAGCTCCGGATCGTCGAGCGCGAGGAGGAGCGAACCGGCGAAGGAATCGCCGCCACCCACCCGGTCGACGATGTCGGTGATGGGGTAGGGCTGGTAGCGGCCGTCATGCGAGGGCGCCAGGTGCCCACGGTCGCTCTTCCGGGTCCATAGCATGGCGCCCCAGTTGTTGTGCGTCGCCGAGATGCTCTCCCGGAGCGTGAAGGCCACCCCGGAAACGTTCGGATAGCGCGCCGCGATCTGCCGAGCCACGTCCGGGTAACGCTCGACGTCCAACTGCCCCGTCTGCACGTTGGTTGCGCCCGCCTTGATGCCGATGACGTCCTCGGCGTCCTCCTCGTTTCCGATGACGAGGTCGACGTGGGGAAGCATCTCGCCGATGACGCTCCGCGCGAGGTCGCGGGCGGAGGTTCCGGGTTTCCAGTCCCACAGCTTCTTTCGGAAATTGAGGTCGAGCGAAACCTCCATCCCGACCGACTTGGCGTGGCGAACGGAAGCGAGGGCGCTCGCAGCGGCCGCGGCGGAGAGGGCCGGGGTGATACCGGAGATGTGCAACCGCCGTGCGCCAGCGAGGAGCCTGCCCCAATCGTACTCATTGGCAGCCAGCAGCGCGATGGTGGAGCTCGCCCGGTCGTACCAGACGGAGCTCGGACGCTGGCAAACGCCCGACTCCAGAAAGAAGATGCCCATCCTCCCCATTGGACGGCGCAGGATGCGGGAGACGTCCACGCCGACGCCGCGAAGGAAGGCGACGCAGGCGTCGGGCAGGGGGCCGTATGGGAGCGCGGTGACGAAGGCAGCCTCGCCCCCGAGGAGCGCGTAGGCGGCAGCCACATTGGCCTCCGCGCCTGCGAACGACACGTTCGCCGCCCCCGGCAGGGCCTGGGCGAAGCGCAGCGGCGGGGGCGGCTCGATGCGGGCCATGACCTCGCCGAAGGTCACGAGGCTAGGCATGGCGGTCCTCCCGGCGGCAGGCGGCGACGGCACGGGCGGCAGCCTCCCCGATGCCCTTCCAGTCCTTGGACGCGATCCGTTCGCGCGGCGCGATCCACGAGCCTCCGACCGCGATCACCGACCGCTCGGCCACATAGGCACGGCAGTTCGCCTCCGAGACCCCGCCGAGTGGGATGTACTCGAGCGCGAGGTGGGCGTAAGGGGCGTTCATGGCCTTGAGGTAGCTCAAGCCTCCCTGAGGCTCGGCCGGGAAGAACTTGAGCAAGCGGCATCCGTACTCGAGTGTGGTCTCGATGTCGGAGGGAACCGCGACGCCAGGAGCGATGGGGATGCCATTCGCCATCGCACTCTCGATGACCCGCCGATTTGTGCCGGGCGTCACCACGAAGGAGGCACCCCGACGTTTGGCCTCGAGCACTTGCGCAGGTTCGAGGATGGTGCCAACCCCCGCGAGCATCTCGGGGACCCCCGCCACGATGCGCTCGAGGGAAACCATCGACGCGGGGGTCCGCATCGCGAGTTCCATGACGTCGATTCCGGCTTCGACGAGGGTCCGCGCGACCGGCACCGCCGCCTCAGCGTCGTCGATGACCAAGACCGCCACCACCCCGATTTTCCGGAGGCGAGTCTTGAAGGCGGGCGGGAACGCAACCTTGCTCTCTGGCATCTTAGCCTCCCGGCTCGACGCCACGCTGCCCGCGACCCTCGTCGCGGTCGATGTGGCGCGCACGTCAATCCCCCTGCGTGGAGGATTGACGGAACGGTACGGAACGGGGGCGAAGCCGTCAACAGGAAATCAAAACTAGGTTTCGTTGTTTTTGTACGAATAGGGAAGTGGTGATATAAAAATACTAAGCAGTTTCGCCTAGCGGGGCGTAGAGGAAGGGCATGCCGAGGAAGCGAAGCCCGGATGAGGGTCAGGTCCAGTCCGTCGTCCGGACCCTGCAGGTCTTGGAGGCGCTCGCGTCCGACGGGGAGCTCGGGCTGACCGAGCTCGCGGAGCGTGTGGGGCTGCACAAGAGCACCCTCTTCCGGTTCATGCGGACGCTGTGCGACCTCGGGTACGCCCGCCGGGACCCGGATACCGAGCGGTTCTCGCTCACGCTCAAGATCTTCGAGCTCGGCTCGGCCGTGCATGCCCGCGTAGACCTCGTGAAGCTCGCGTCTCCCTTCCTCCTCCGGCTGTCGGCCACTACGCGGGAGACCGTCCACCTCGCCATCCTCGACGGCGGGAGCCTCGTCTACCTGTCCAAGATCGAATCCACGCACTCGCTGCGCGTGGCCATGCAGTCGGGGGTGGGCCTCACGGCTCCGGCATACTGCACCGGTGTGGGCAAGGTGTTGCTCGCCTTCGCGGATACCGACACGCTCGACTCTTACCTCACTTCCTGCGACTTCGTCCGGTACACGCAACACACCATCCCGGATCGTCTGAAACTCCTCGCCGAGCTCCAGGGCATCCGAAACCGTGGCTGGGCCGTCGACAACGAAGAGCACGAATACGGCGTCCGTTGCCTGGCCGCGCCTGTGCGAAATCGAAAGGGATCGGTCATCGCGGCCTTGAGCATCTCGGGACCGACGATCCGGTTGACCCAGGACCGCATCGAGACCATGCGAAGCCTCGTCTGCGAGGCGGCCGAGGAGATCTCCAGGCTTCTCGGGTGCGCTCCGGCGCGAACAGCGGTCACGAGCGAGATATGACCCGCCTGGGGAGGGCTGCCACTTGAAGCCACCCGCACGCCCGGGAATGGACAGTACCGTCTCGGCCGCACGCAGGGAGCGAGCGTGACCACCGCTTCGGCGGGTGCGGGCGAAGGCCCGGGAGGTCCCATCGGGGTGCGGCGAGGGCGCCCGACGCCCGCCACCCCCGAGCGCGCCTGACCGAGAAGCCGAATCGGTTGATCCATCAAATAGAAACTCTGTTGCTTTTTTTTCGTCTGCGGAGCCCACCCCTTTCGTCACCGTGGAGGATGAGCCGAGCTTCAGGGGTAAGCCCATCGCCAATCCTGCCGCTCCTATCGAGAGCCTCCGCATGCGGCTCGAGCACTTCGACGAGTCTGTGACTCCTGTGCGATGGTCGAGGTGCACCGTGCCATCGCCTCCCTCTCGGGAGGCGCATCGCGCCCCGCGCGTGCTCCGGGCCCGGAACATGAGAGCAGGGCGTCCGCCAGCTGCGCGGCCTCAGCCGTCGCAAGCTGCATGGGCCGTTCGAATGGCCCTTGACCGGACAGGCGAGGAGAGGCTTTGAGGCTCAGGCCATCTCGGGAAGGCGTTCCGATTGAGCGAGAGGAGCGCCTGGTCAGCTGGGACTCTGGGTTCCGGGAGCAAAGGTTCGGGGCCGCAATAGGTCGGTGCTACCGCCATTCTCGCTGGCGACTCGATTGAGGTCCCTTGTCGCCAGTTCGGGCACGGTGTTCCAGCGGGTAACCGGCCGTTCCTTCAACTGTGCGAGAACGTTGATGTACCCGCACGCCAGCAAGTGCGCGCGATAGCATGCTTCGCCCGCCCGGCACCGACGCCGAGTGCGCCGCCCGGAGCGAGTGCTTTTGCAGGCGACGCTCACCCAGGAAAACGACGTGGTCGAGGCACTGACGTCGGATTTTGCCGATGACTCGCTCCGCGAAGGAATCCTGCCACTGCGGGTTCCGATGGGCGGTGAGGACTTCCTCGATGCCCAGGCATTCCACCCCGGGGGCTTGAATTCGAGCCCGTGGAAGTGATGGCGATCGCGGATGAGGAAGCGTGGGGGCGTGTCCCACGGGAGTCGGATCATCGCCGCCCAAATGGCTGCCCAAACATCCCGCCACGAGGTAGGCTCCCCCCATGCCTGCCCCTGCCGGCGCCATGGCCGCACCCCTTGAGCCGGTCCCAGCGCCGGAGCCGCGCCTCGCTCGCCTCGGGCCAGCGCTGGCCGCGCTGACCACCTTCGCCTTTCACGCCGCATGCTGGGGACGTTATGGCCTCTTCCGCGACGAGCTGTACTACCTGGTCTGCGGACAGCGGCTCTCCACCGGCTACGTCGATCAGCCGCCTGGCATCGCGGTGGTGGCCCGGCTTGCCTACTCCCTCTTCGGTACCTGGGTGCCCGGCCTGCGCCTCTTCTCATGGATCGCGGGCGCTGCAACCGTCTACCTGGCGGGGAGGCTGGCGGCGCGTATCTCTGGTAACGGCGCGGCGGCCACCGTGGCTGCGGTCGCCGCTTCCTCCTGTCTGCTGCTCGCGGGCACGTCCCACCACCTGTCCTTGAACGCCTTCGAGCCACTTCTGGTGCTGGCCATGGGCTCCGTTCTCTTACGCCTGGCCCAGGGCGGCGATCCAAGGCTGTGGGTGGCCGCCGGAGGGCTGGCCGGGCTGGCGGTATTCATGAAGTACACCGCCGCGCCGCTCAGCCTGGCCTTGCTCGCCGGCATCGCCGTCACAACGGCACGGCGCGCGCTCCGCACATGGTGGGCGCTCGCCGGCGCGACCGTCGGCGTGCTCGTCGTCCTGCCGAACTTCCTCTGGCAGGCGACGCACGGGTTCCCGTTTCTGGAGATGGTACGCGCCGCCGTGACGTGGAAGAACACGCCCACCACCCCGCTCAAGTTCCTCCTCGGCCTGCTCCGCGAGGCGAACCTTAACGCACCCCTTTGGGTGGCGGGCCTCGCGTGGCTCCTCTTTGCCCGGCGGGCGCGGGCGGCCCGTTTCCTGGGGGTGGGCGGGCTCATCCAACTCCTCGCCCTCGCGTTCGGTCACGCCAAGCCCTACTACGCCGCGGCTCTCGTCCCCATTCTCGTCGCCGGGGGCGGCGTCGCCGTCGCTGGCCTCGTTCGGTCAGCGACCGTCCGGTGGGCCTACGGTGCCCTGGTCGTCGCGACTGCCGTCGCCTTCGCCCCGCTGGCCATCCCCATCTTGCCCCTCAATACTTTCATCCGCTATCTGGGCGCGGTCGGGGTCCGGCCGCCAGTAAACGAGCGGCTGGAGCAGAGCGTGCTGCCCCAGGACCGTGCCGACGAGTTCGGCTGGCGTGAGCTCACGGCCGGCGTTGCTCGCGTCTACCACTCGCTGCCGCCCGACGAACAGGCCCACGCGGCGGTGTTCACCCACAACTACGGCGTGGCCTCGGCGCTAGAAGTCCTGGGGCCGGAGAACGGGTTGCCCCGCGGCCTCGCTATCTCGGGCCACAACCAGTTCTGGTTCTGGGGGATCCCGGCGGGACGGGGTGACCCTCTCATCGTCGTCTCCGACCCCGGCGAGAACTGCGCCGGGGGTTTTTACCGCGAGCAGGTGCTGGGTGAGCAGCTCCCGAAGGTTCCCTACGCGTTGCCCCTGGACAACGGGCACACCATCTGGATCTGCCGGGGCCTCTCTGCACCGATCCGCACCTTGCCGCCTTCGGTGCGACACTTCGAATGACCGGGGTTACGTCTTTGGACCGGGGCTCTCCTCAAGTGATCGGCGCTACCCCGTCTATTCTTGGAAGCCCGGATGTGGAGGTAACTCCGGTAAGGGCTGGCGTTCCGCGTCCATAGTTGATGGCCACTTTCCACGATCTGTGCTGATCTCGCCGCAAGTACGGTGCTCCATCATCTGGCCGGGGGATCATTCTGCGTGATCCCATTTAAGATTGGCCAGAGAGGCGAAGTGGTTTAGGTTTAGGGCTTTCAGCACGGCTTCGGTCAGGCGCACGCACCAATGGTCAGTGGGTTGGCGCCCTGGTGTTGGAGGCGCGCCGAGCATCCCTACTGGAGGAAGAGCACTCGTTCTCGATCTTTCGCGACACGATGGACGTGGACGAGCCACACGTGCCGCACGGAAGCAACCCGGACAGCGCGTGGTCCACGTAACCATTACGTCCAGGGCGGCCGGACCCCACACGCGCGTTGGCCTTGTGCCGCCCCTGGAACTGGCCCAGGTCATGCGTCGTCGGTAACCTCGATCTGGGGCCCTGGTAGTCTCGCGGCCGGCGTGCCTCCGTAAATGTTGCGGCAAGTCATCCGCCGCGGGAAGGGCTCATCGACAAGATGTCCGCGACCAAGTCACCGATGAGCCCTCGAAAAATGCTCACTCGAGGCCTTGTGGGCCTCGGAGCTCGCCGGAGTTCCGGAGTTTGCGGGCTCGTGCGCGGTCACGACCATCCCGCCTATCTTCCCGCTGGCGGTCTTTCCAATTCGCCCTTCGGCACACTCTTCGGCCGCAAGATGATCTTCACCGAAAACGCTGCTGCCATGAGCGCCCAGGGAGACATCACGCTCTGTTCTCCATCGAGCGTGGACGGGTCCAAGGCTGAGGGGGTCAGGCCGGACGTTGGCCGCTCGATTTTCTTCGCTCAGATGGTGGGTGGTGCGGCGCGGTCAAGTGCAAGTTCGCGGCGGCTTTGACGATCGGACAGCATCCGGCGAGCGACATGGTCACTCTGGCCACATGTCTTAGTCAGGTCCTCACGAAGGATGCGTCCCCGGCCTTCGTCCAGAACGACGATGCGCTCAGGGCCCGTCAGTGAATGTAGCTAGCCAAGCTCGGCCCCCCCCGGTTCGTGTCTCTATAATTGTGGGATTTGAAAACTCGCGGAGGGTGAAAAAGGAAGAGAAGCTCCTCTTGGACGTGAACCCACACGACCTCGCTTGCAGGCGAGGTGAGGAGCTTCCGATGAACGAGGTTGCCGGGCTTGAGCTTCCAACGCAAGAGAACTTCCAGACCGACCTGCGTTCCCTCTTCCGGGGAGCCATCCACGTGGCTCTCGAACTGGTTCTCGAGGACGTGATGAGCGAGATGGTCGGGGCCAAGAAGTGGCAGAGGCAGGCCCAGCGGGTGGACAGCCGCAACGGGACTTACTTGCGCCGGCTCATCACCTCGATGGGCGCGATAGACGTCCAGGTCCCCCGAGCTCGCGAGATCGGGTCGGCTGGCTCGGCCATGTTCCGGCGTTACAAGCGAAGGACGCAGGATGTCGACGACGCGATCGTCAGCGCCTACGTCCACGGGGCCTCGACCCGCGATATGGGTCAGATCACTGAAACGTTAATGGGGGAGCACGTTGGCCGTTCAACGGTGAGTCGGGTCACGAAGAGCCTGGGTGCCAAGGTCGAGGAGCTTCGCAAGGCTCCCATCGTTGGGCCGATCCCCTACCTTTTCCTGGATGCCACTTTCCTCGATGCCCGATGGGCTCGGACCGTCGAGAACGTCTCCGCCCTGGTAGCCTATGGCGTGGGCCTGGAGGGTCACCGCCAGCTCCTAGCGATCACGATTGGCTCCGAGGAGTCCGAGGCCTCCTGGAGCGAGCTCCTCACGCAGCTCACGGAGCGCGGCCTCTCTGGGGTGCAGCTCGTGGTAGCGGACGATCATGCCGGCCTCACCAAAGCGGTCCGACGCCATCTCCCCGAGGTGCAACTGCAGCGGTGTACCGTGCATCTCCAGCGAAATGTGGTTGGCAAGGCACCTCAGCGCCTTCGGGCTCGCCTGGCCGGGGAGGTCTGGAAGGTCTTCCAGGCGCCGAGCAAGGCGGAGGCCCGCCGGAGGATGGAGCAGCTCGCCGCCGGCCTCGGCAAGCAGGTCCCCGAGGCGATGGAATGCCTTCGGAACGGCTTTGAGGCTGCGACGCAGTTCTACGCCTTCCCGAAAGAGCACTGGCACCGTATCCGCTCGACCAATGGCCTCGAGCGGCTCCACGGCGAGATCAAGCGCCGCATCAATGCCATCGGGGCGTTCCCCGACCGTGCCAGCGCCCTGCGACTCATCACTGCCGTGGCGCTGAACGTCACTTCGATTTGGGCTGACCGCCGCTACTTGGACATGTCGCTGCTGAAGGGGCCCATCATCGCCGAGGCTGCGTGAAGCAAATGAGGAGCTTCACCGTGAGCTCGAATCACACAGAAACAGGGACTTGCCCCCCCCCCGCCTGCCCGTTGACAAGCGCGAGGTGCGGAGCCGCGCGGCGTGGAGGGAGGCGAGGAGCGTCAAGGGATGCCGTGCTTTGCTGAGCACGGGCGATGGCATCCCGGAGACTCTGGCCAGCCCGAACGAGGCGTGCCCAGGTGCAGGGTGAAGATTCTATGTGTGCCGCTTGGACAGCCAGCCGATAGTCACGGCAGGCTAGGAAAAGAACGGCCCGTTCTCGGGAGGTCATGCGTCCGTGTAGACGAATCCCAGGCGCCACGTCGAGCCCCCCGTACCCATCAAGCCTCATTGAGCCCCATGGTGGGACCAGGAGGTGCCGGACACGTGTTGAGGGGCACTGCCGTTCGTCACGTTATTGCCATGAGCCGCGCCGCGGTCTCTTCTCCAGGGGAACAACTTCGCCGTCTCACGCGCGTCCGGAGCGGTACCGTGAAGTACCTCCCACAGGCCATAAGACCCACAGCAAAGTCTTTACCGGCCATCACCTCGACTTCCAGGGACCCCTCGGCCATTCGCTGAGCCGCGGGGCCGCAGATTGTGCTACCAGCGACCGGAGGCCCGCCTATGATGGGAATTCCAGTTGGCGGGAATCTGTACCTCCCTGCGACCGGTGGGCCCCGAGTGGTGGGAATACCGACGGCGCAGTGAGGCACGAAGAAGACTTGGCGTGCGTGGCAGGATGCTGGCATGGCTGCCCTGAGCCAAAACTCCGTCCAGCATGCTTCGGCTTCTTTCTTCCCGGCCGTGCTTTCGGCGTTCCACTCGCCCCGGGATCTCGTCCTTGAGAGCGAAGGTCGTATCAACGCTTCGGTCCATGAGCGTGGAGCCTGACTCGCGGCGGGCGGGATTCAGGCGGGGCTCGCGCCGATGATGGCGAGGCTGGCGCTCGCGCCGATACGCGTGGCCCCCGCCTCGATCATCGCCTTGGCCGTCTCGAAGGTCCGGATCCCGCCGGCAGCCTTCACGCCCATCTCCGGCCCTATGGTACGGCGCATGAGCGAGACGTCGGACACCGTAGCGCCAGCGCTCCCGTATCCGGTAGATGTCTTGACGAAGTCGGCGCCAGCCTCTTGGCTAAGCCGACAGGCCGTGACCTTCTGCTCGTCGGTCAACAAGCATGTCTCGATGATCACCTTCAGCACGGCGGAACCACAGGCGCGCTTCACGGCCGCCACGTCGGCACGCACCGCGTCGAGGTGGCCGGCCTTGAGCAGGCCCAACGCCAGCACCATGTCCACTTCGTCGGCACCGTCCTCCACTGCCATGGCGGCCTCGGCGACCTTGGCCCGGGTAGGCGTGGCGCCGAAGGGGAAGCTCACCACCGAGCAGGCCGCGACCACCGTACCCCGCAGGGCCGCGGCCACAAAGGCGACGTGAACTGGGTTCACGCACACCGAGCGAAAGCCGTGCTTGGTCGCCTCGCGGCAGAGGCGCTCCACCTGCGCCTCGGTGGCGTCGGGGGCCAGGATGGTATGATCGATCCAGTGGGCCAGATCCGCCGGTGCGTGAATTATTGGATACTCGGTCATCTTCAACACCTCCTCGCATATCCATGTAGTAGCCGCCGTTGATATTGATGGTTTCTCCGGTGATGAATGAGGATTCGTCGGAGGCCAAGAACAGCATCAAGTTGGCCATGTCCTGCACCGTGCCCAGTCGGCGCAGCGGGATCTTCTCCGCGAAGGTTCGCTTCTTCTCGTCGTCCCAATAACTCATCATCTTGGTCATCACCGCGTGAGGGGCTATCGCGTTGACGTTCACGTTGTGAGGCCCGAGCTGGCGCGCCACGGAACGCGTGAGAGAGATCACTGCGCCCTTCGAGGCTCCGTACACGAAGACCGTCGAGTTGTCGCCGCTCTTGCCGGTGATGGAGGCCACGTTGACGATCTTGCCGTAGTGCTTCTTCTTAAAGATGGGAGTCACGGCGCGGATGGCGTAGAGGATCCCTTTGACGTTGATGGCCAGGGTACGTTCGATGATATCGTCGGAGGTCTCCTCAATCGTGCCCGGCAGCAACAGGCCAGCGTTGTTGATGAGTATATCGATGGTGTCGTAAGTCTCGACCGTGCGCCTCACCAGCACGTCCACCTCCTTCCGGCTGGAGATGTCGTTGACAATTCCGAGGCACTCCCCGCCCGCCGCCCGGATCTCCGCCACGGTGGCCTCGAGCAGCTCCTGCTCTATGTCGGTGATCACGACCCTGGCGCCTTCCGCGGCTAGGTCCGAGGCCGCCTGCTTCCCCATCCCCTGGGCCGCGCCAGTAACAATCGCCACCTTGTTCTCGAAGCGTTTATCCATCATCCGTCCCCTTTCCGACCACGTGAGGGTGATCGTCAAGCTTTCGAATAGGGTTCGGTACTCCTCCGGGATTCCCGAATCGGTGATAACCACATTGACATATTTGAGATCCGCGAAGCAGACGCTGCGGATGTTGCCAAACTTGCTGGAATTGACCAGCAAGATGTGGGTCCGGGCGGAATGCTAGATCGCCGCTTTGTGTCGAGCTCATGCGGGTTGGTGTTGGCCAGGTCGGCGTGGACCCCGGCCGCCGATACAACGGCCTTGTCAGCCCGGGTGCGGATGAGGTTTCTCCCATCTGGGGCTTTCGAATCCACCAGGTTGTTCATGCTGCAGTACAGTACTGTGAGCCGGACGTCCTCGCGGAGGAACTTGCCACGCACCCCGTGGTAGAGCCGACGTCCAGGATGATGGTGTCGTCCGGCTCGACCAGGGTGCAGGTCTTCTGTCCGATGGCGATCTTTTCCCTCCTGTAGATCGTCCCCTCGTGGCGGATCTGGTACTTCTCCTCCTGCGGCTCGACCCCCGGCGTGATGGAAGACGCCCCCCCCTGGGGTATCGGGATGAAGCAATGTGCGGTGGAGAATCCGCGGGAAGTAACCCTTTGGGAGCATCGACCATGCTAGCCTTCACCTATCAGGAGAATGGCAAACTGGAGCTGCGAGAGACGGCGCTGCCGCGCAGGAAGGCTAGAGATGACGCGGTGCTGCAAGTTCTGGCCGCTCCCATCTGCGGTACGGACCTGCGCACATACCGCTTCGGTAGCAACCGGATCAGCCCTCCGCGGATCGTCGGCCACGAGGTGTGTGGCATCCTTTACGATGTCGGCTCCGCCCTCGAGGGCTTCCGGGAGGGACAGCGAGTGGTCGTGGCCCCCGCCATCGGCTGTGGGGAGTGCCCGTCCTGCCGGCGAGGGGCCACGAACATGTGCGACCGGCTGCAGACGCTCGGTTTCGAGATCGACGGCGGGTTTGCTGGCTACATGCTCATCCCCGCTCAGGCCTTCCGCATGGGAAATGTGCTCAAAGTCCCGGAGACGATCCCATCTGAGCAAGCAGCCCTGGCTGAGCCGGTGGGCTGCGTCATCAATGGTCAGAGCTTCCTGGGTATCGGCCGGGAGGACTCCGTGGTCGTCTTTGGAGCCGGTTTCATCGGCTGCATGCACGCCGAGCTGGCCCTGCGGGCCGGGGCCACGCGGGTGGTGGTGGTGGACGTATCCGAACACCGCCTGGAGGTCAGTGGTTCCCTGCTGCAGGGAGTCGAACGGGTAAACTCGACCAAGCAGGACATCCGGGACTGGATTGCCGACTGGACGGGAGGGCGGGGGGCCGATGTCCTCGTTACCGCCAACCCCGACGGCCGCACCCACGCTCTCGCTGCGCAGGCCGCGGCGAAGCGAGGGCGGATCAGCCTTTTCGGAGGGGTTCCGAGAAATGGGAACGCCCTCCTCGAATCCAATTCCATCCACTACAAAGAGCTTTCCGTCTATGGCTCGCACGCCACTACCCCGCATCGGGTGGCCACTGTGTTGCAGTTGCTGGAGAACGGCGATCTGGAGCTAGGGAAATATGTTTCGGGCAGATACCCTCTGGAGCGGATCCTGGAGGCTTTCGATTCCTTCAAGGACGAGAGAGTACTGAAGCTGGTCATCCAGCCGTAACGACAAATCATCACTGGAGGGTGGGCGATGGAACGGCAGGGCTTCATCATGGCGATCGACCAAGGCACCACGGGCAGCCGGGTCATCCTCTTCAACCATGACGGGCGCACCCACTCGATGGCCTACCGGGAGATCCGCCAGATTTATCCGCATCCTGGCTGGGTCGAGCACGACCCGAAGGAAATCTGGCGCTCGGTCCTGGACTGTGCCCGTCAGGCGTTGAGCGACGGAAACGTGGAGGTCGGCCAGGTGAAGGGTATCGGCATCACCAATCAGCGAGAGAGTACGATTTTATGGCGCCGCGATACCGGCGAACCCGTTGCCAACGCCATCTGTTGGCAGTGTCGGCGCTCCGCCTCGATCTGCGACGAGCTGAAAGCAGCGGGCCACGAGCCGAAGATCGTTGAGAAGACCGGCCTGGTCATCGACGCTTATTTTTCGGCAACCAAGATCAAATGGATCATGGACAACGTCGAAGGGGTTCGTCAGTTGATCGAGCGCGGCAACATCTGCATGGGCAACATCGACAGCTGGATCATCTGGAAGCTGACCGGCGGTAAGGCCCACGTCACCGACTTCTCCAACGCCTCGCGGACTCTGCTGCTCAACATCCATACCCTGAGGTGGGACTCGGAGATCCTTTCCTGGCTTGAGATCCCCGAGTCCATCCTGCCCCGCGTGCTGCACTCCAGCGGGATTATGGCGGAGACGGACCCGGAGGCCTTCCTCGGAGCACGGATCCCAATCGCTGGCGATGCCGGCGACCAGCACGCGGCCACCTTCGGCCAGGCCTGCTTCCATCCCGGAATGGCCAAAAACACCTACGGCACAGCCCTCGCATTAATGATGAACATCGGAGCCCAACCGACAGCCTCTAAGAACGGCCTGACCACCGACCTCGCCTGGAACATCGGTGGCCAGGTCGAGTACGCTTTCGAGGGCGTGATCTTCATCGGGGGAGCGGCCATCGATTGGCTGAAGAGCGGCCTTCGAGTCATCAAGGACGCTTCCGAATGCAGCGCCCTAGCAGCGAAGGTCCCAGACACCGGCGGTATGTACCTGGTGCCCGCCTTCACTGGCCTCTGCGCTCCTTACTGGGACATGTATGCCCGCGGAGTACTGGTCGGGATTACGCGCGGCACGGAGGTCGAGCACCTCGCGCGCAGCGCCCTGGAGTCGACCGCCTATCAGACCAGGGACGTTCTCCTGGCCATGGAGGCCGACTCGGGCCAGCAGGCGCGGACCCTGAGGGTGGACGGCGGGGCAACCCGCAGCGACTTCCTTCTGCAGATGCAGGCCGATCTACTTGGTATCCCGATAGAGCGGCCGGTAATTACCGAGATGGCCGCCCTCGGCGCCTGCTACCTTGCGGGCCTGGGAGTCGGCTTCTGGGGAAGCAAAGAGGAGTTGGAGCGCAAGTGGCAGGTCGAGAAGGTATTTGAGCCCCGCATGGGGGCGGACCAGCGGGAGGCACTGTACGCTGGCTGGAAGCGCGCGGTCGAGAGGAGTTTCAAATGGGCTCGCGAATGAGGTGACCGTGTCCTTGCCGAAACCTGGAAGGTTTAAGCTTGGGCAGCCTATCCGCTACGTTGTGGCTCGCCAATTCAGGATCGGCCCCAGATAGACTTATGCTAGATCGATCAACGGTGAGCGGAATCGGCGGTGGCTCGCTGTCGCCTCACATATTGTTCCAACGCCTACATCTCGCACTCCTTCGAGAGCCTGTGCGAAGCGCCTCCCCGATGGGGGGCCCGATCGGGGATGAGGTGGCCGAAGCTTCCATGGCTCAGGGCTGAGGAGGGCCTCTCATGAAGGCCGGCGCAGGCGCCGACCTGTGGGAGCATCCTGGACCTAGGAGATCGGCGTCGCAGAGAGTGTCGCGGGGAGCCAGGCAGGGTGGCGCGCTTCACCACCAGACCGGTGAAGTGCGCAATGAACATGCAGGTCCTTCTGCCTGTGCTGGCTGGCTCGGCAAGTGGGCCAGGCAATGAGGGGCTTGGCTCGGGAAGTCATCACTGGATTGCACGCACGGTATGTACCACGGCGGCGAAGTGGCAGACGGCGGCCGCCACGACGAGAGCGTGGAAGACCTCGTGGTATCCAAAGACTTTTGGTACTGGGTCGGGCCACTGGGCTGTGTACACGACGGCGCCCGCTGTGTAGACGAGGCCGCCGGTTAGCAATAGCACCAGCGGTACGTTGCCGACTGCCGTGTACAGCGCCGGGAGAACGCTCACCACAATCCAGCCGACGCCGACTGCCAGAGCGGCCGTGATGGCTCGCGGCGCGTGGGGCCAAAGCACCGCTCGTAGCACCCCCAGCAGCGCACCGCCCCACACCGCACAGAGAAGCATCATTCCGGTACGCCCTGCTAACAGAAGGCAGAATGGCGTGTACGTGCCGGCAATGAAGATGAAAATGGCCGAGTGGTCGAATCGGCGAATGATTGCGTACCCACGCCGCGAGAACTTGACCCGGTGGAAGACGGCGCTTGTCGTGAAGAGGGCCGTCAGACTAATCCCGTACACGAACGCCGCGACCATCCCGCGAAAGGTCGACGCCACGTGTGCCAGCAGCGGCCAGGCACCGACCGTCGTGAAAGCCGCCACCTCATGCGAGACGCCGCGCAACAGGGGCTTCGTTGGAACAGCAGCGGCCGACATGCCTTCATACTGGCGACGGCAAGTCACTCCCGTGTCATGAAGCAGTTGGCCGCTTGCTCTCAAATGGGGCCACGGGGGCGAGTGTTAAGCCGAACCTACCTTACCTAGCCCTCCCGTGGAGCACCCAACCGAGCCGGGGTAGACCACCCGCCAGTTGGGCCGGTTCGAAGCCGCTGCACCGCGGCCCTGCCACCCGAAGACCCGATTCGCTTGCTGGCCGGCCGGGTCTTTCGACCAGGAACAACGTGGCAATGACCTCATTCTTGTCTACATCCTAGTACTTCGCGAAGGGTGCAGCGGCTGCTCTTGACCGGTCCTGACGGTACACGTGACCCCGCGCTCCGTGCATGGACCTTTAGAGGCGCTCCATCTGTCCGCCACCTCCAGGCGCAGGGGCAAACGAGCATGAACTGCTCGAGCCAGGGAGAGGCGATGCCAGGCACAGCGACAGACCTAAAAGACGCTACCGAGTTTGGGCATCCGGGGAGCAAGTGGCTGCGCACGCTCCACCAGAACGGCGAGTTGAGCGCCGATTACAGGAACGACGTAGCATGGTTACTTTCAGTAGCATCGACTTGGGCATACTCTGACGAGCGGACACTCGGCCGCGTGTTGGACGTCTGCATGGGAACGGTCGACGTGAAACCGTTTGACTCCGAGAACGATGCAATTCTCGTCGAAACCCATGGTTACCTCATTCAAAGCGCAGTGCTTCCTATCGACATTCTAGTGTTTCGTGGAACCGAATTCGGCGGTCCAACTATAACGAATATACTAACCGATGCCAGCGTTGCCACGCGCCCGTTACCCCCTGGAAGCACGGCCCAGGTACATGGTGGTTTCCTGCGCGCGCTCGCGTGTGTCTGGCACGACATATTGGACCTGCTCGACTCGCGCAAGAATCAGGACGACGACCAGAGGCGCCTGCTCTATATTACCGGGCACAGCCTCGGTGGCGCGCTGGCCGCACTTGCGGCCGGGGTGCTCTTCGGAGGCATCGACGATGAGTGGTTGAAGAACGAAAATAAGGGGGAAAGGTTAACGCTGGCGCGGTGGGCGCTCGACCCTGGCAATCGCCTCACGCGAATACCGCAACGTTACACGTTCTGTGGCCTGTACACGTATGGTCAGCCGATGGTCGGCACACCTGACTGGGTGGCTGGCGTCAGTAGCACCTTGTCGGAGCACACGTACCGCCACATCTTCCGGAACGATTGGGTCCCCACGGTTCCGCCCTTCGAAACCGGCAGGTTCGAGCACTTCGGGCACGAGTATTGGTCGGGCGACCTGAGTACGCAATGGAGCGAGGTCAAACCTCCCAAGACAAGGCAGTCTGGCCTAATAGGTATGCTCGTGGCATTCATTGATTTTGGGAAGCAACAGCTCCCTTGGACTGACCGAGTACACCTGCCCTACTCTGTGGCGGACCATATCCCGCAGAACTACCTAGAGGTCTCCCGACATGGCGTGGACATCGCTCCGGTCATGTTCCCCTGACCACCAGCACCCGGACCCGCCAAGGCAGAGCCACGGCCAGCTTCAAGAACCGGACGGCCTGGACCTTTGAAGTGATAGTGGTGCGGGGAGCGCTGGGTGGGGCGGCTCCCGATGAAGAACAGTTACGAGCATTGACCCCTTCCGCCGGGCGGTAACACCTGTGGGCATCTGTGATCAGGTTACCTCATGGGCCGCATCGCATGTCCAGATCATCTGCCTCAGGCGTGCCGTATTCCTCCTTGGGTTCAGCAGCCAACTCCGCGGGGGAGCGGGCGAAGCGTGTACGCGAGTCTTGCACAACATGCCTCGAACGGGGAGTGGGAAGCTAGTTGCGGGGTTGTTGATGGCGTACACCAAAGCCATCGGCACCCTGGTCGCCTTCCGCAACGGAGTGGGAACCGGCGTCTTCGGTAGGCTTCACCGTTGGTGTGAGTCTAAGTGGTCGCTGGCCGGTTCCTCTCAATCCGAATAGCGCGCCACTGGACCTTTGGTATCGTGGTGGCGCCTTCTTCCCGCTGGGACCGTCCTGGGAGTGTTCACCATCTTCACGCTCTCGGACCCCGAGGCGATGTTCGAGGCCGCCCGTCAGCCTAAAGCTAAGAGAAACGGCGGCGGGCTCGAGTGAACGGCAACTCGGCCAGGTTGACCCATCCTCGGTCTTCGGGGCGCCCGGCTGCACCGTGGAGCGAGCGAGCTCACGGGTAACCCGGGATGCCGGCCTGGCAACGACGAGCACCAGGAGAGGTAAGCGCGCTCATTCAGAACGACGGCCGCCCAGCCGCCGGTCCGATACGCAGATAGCTCCACAGGTGTGTTCAATTTCCAGAGTGTTCACTCTGCCCTTCGGTCTCGCGTTCCTCGACTGGTACGGCAGCGCTCGGCTCCCCGGGAAGGCCAGCACGGCTTCTCGCCCCGAACATGCGGCCACGGGCTGGGACGGCCGGGGCAAAGCGCAGGAAACCTGTGGGGCGTGGAAGGTCGTCGTACACCGCTTCCATACCTCCGTTCATGAAGTACGCCTCGTGCCAGAAGGCGGTGCCGCCCGAGTCCCGAAGGAACTTCTTCCACCAGGAGCGATGCGGTTCGGATCGCGCCCACCGTTCGAGGCTGTCGAAGTCCTTCCAGTACTGCCTCATCCCGGCGTGCGGTGGGAAGAGCGAATAGAGGATGGGTTCGTGAAGGAGCAAGCCCTCGGGGCGGGCTGCCACGGATTTCGCTATTGGAGGGCCAAATCCGATGAGGGTCTTGAGGCCGTACCAAATGTTCACACGCATCCCCAGGTAGATGACGACGAGCCCGGGGAAGCTGGAAAGGTCGACTGTCTGGCGTTTCACTGGATCGGCCATATGAACCCTCCCGCGGCTCGTGTAGGTAGTACCCGGCATCTAGACCGTGCCTGGATGCGATCGCGCAGCAAGGTCATCCGCCGTAGAACAGGACCGGTGCAACGACCGGAGTAGGCCAAACCCGTCGTCACAGGCGACGCCTCCACGTAATTCTGGTTCTCCTCAATTCCTAATGGGTAGAAATCAAGACGTAACGTGAAAGGCGAGCGTGCGACCGACAGGGAGCACGCAAGAAGAATGCGCACCGGAAACCCGTGGTACTTCGTGGTTTGCGAGGACC
>Ga0335078_10000845_pt1 | contig 46879 bp, 34 predicted proteins | sample Lox_Sample_32_FD_206711 | JGI IMG/M metagenome (GOLD analysis project Ga0335078, IMG submission 206711) | Soil microbial communities from Loxahatchee National Wildlife Refuge, Florida, United States - Lox_Sample_3.2 | ecosystem: Environmental > Terrestrial > Soil > Wetlands | place: USA... | reverse complement strand
CGCGACCAACGGCACGGCTCGACCATGCCCATGGATCGACTCAAGATCGATCTCATAACCCACCGCGAACATGAAGATAACGACGGCGACCTGGGAAAGCACCGTCAGGTAAGGCAGCACCTGGTATGGGAACAGGTGGCTGGTCAGGTGTCCTGGCAGCCGCCCGAGCAAGCTCGGCCCCAGCAGCAGGCCGGTGAATATCTGACCGACGACCGTCGGCTGCCCGAGCCGCCGCGCGACCGCGCCGAGCAGCGCCGACAACGCTACGACCAGCGCGATGTCCGCCATGAGCATCGCGGCTATGGCGTCCAATAACAGCCCCCCGCGGAGTCCTCGGCTATCGGGGCGCCGTAGGGAACCTCGGCTGACCAGCCGATGTCGGTCGCGGCGTCCCACTGACCTCGCTTACTCCGCTTGTGGAGCGTCGCCAGCTGCGTCGCGAGGTTGTCGTAATCCCAGGTAAGGAGTGGCTTTAACAAAGACGCGAACCGGCAAGCGGGATCGTCCCGCCGGGCCAGGATGCCGTGACCGCCCGAACCATTCACACGTCGCCCTCTTCTCGCGCGGCTATCCAGCTCAACTGTACGTAGTCGACGAGGTTACGCAGACACGCTACAGGATAACACGACACTCAGAAAGCGACGCTTCCGGGAAGGCGTCATCGGCGAACACGACAATAGAGCAAAGCGCCGCATGCCCGGTACCGCACCTGGTCCGCCGCCGTTGGCGGCGCGAATCCCGTCGCGGACGAAGCGGAGCCAGCGTCCCGCTCGCTGCCGCCTTCAGCCGACGCGTGACCGGGGCCTCCCGGTCGACGTGATCGCTCTGCCAGTGCGGGATACGCTCTAGCCGACCGAGTCGCCGATGGCGATACCGCGACGGCGCAGCCGTGTTATCCAGCCCTGTGCGGTGTGCCGGGGCACGCCGAAATGCTCAGCGACTCCGGTTATGGTGCGGGTCTGCTCATAGGCCTCTAGCAGCGCGGCGACATCGGGCATGCGCCGGTATGCTCGCTCGGCTGGGACCACGGTGCCCCTGGCGCCCTCCTCGGCGGCCGCACTGAGGCTGGGCGCCTCGCCGGCTCCGCGTTCACGGCCCCGTACGGGGCCGACCGCCGACGGCGTGACGCGAGGCTGCCCGGGCAGGCCGATAGCGGCGGTTCTCCCTCCGTCTGCCCCCTCGCTGAAGGCCCGGATAAGCCTCCCGAGGTCAGCAAGAAGCTCCTGGTCGGGTATCAGCTCGGAGCCAGCGGGCGCGCGCACGCTGATCTCTTCCATGAACGTCCTGCCGCCCTCGGTCCTAACGCGCAAAATGGTTTGCGCGGAATCGGGAACGGCGTCCCACCGCTCGTCAGCCTTGGTAATAGTCATGTGGTACCGGGTCATTGTTCCCTCTCACAAGCATCAGAGGCCGTGACCCGCATGAGCCCGCTCCAGATCCGAGAGACACCCAACTGCTATGCCTGCGTCTTCCTAGCGCCGCCGCCCTCGTGCCGCGTGCTCAATGCCGCCTTGCAGGAGCCAAACGATTGCACTCTTAGGTATGTATTTTTGTACCACGAACCTGCTGCAGGGCAGCACAAACACTGTACTGCTCATACCCGGCGCCCCGGTAGTGATACCTGAGCACTCACTGCCCCGAACGGAGACAGCCCCGGACCTCACCCCAACACCATGACCGGGACTCCCGGCGGGCAGAGCGACCCGGAGCGCCCGGTGCGCTGAGGACCTCCCGGCAGGCCGGCCACAGATGAGGCGCGCGATGCGGCAGCCTGCTCAGGCTCGCATCGCCGGCCGCGTGCCCGGGCGCGCGGCCCGGGCCGGGTGCGCCGGGCTGCCGGTCACCTGCCGGGCCGTGACACCGGGGACAGGCCGCGGAGCCTCAGCCCGGGCAGCCCGGCCGCCGCGGATCCCCGCCCGCCCGCAGCCCCGTCTCCGCCATCTCGGCACGTGCCTGCTCCAGGGCGGCGAGCCGACCGGTCTCATCCCCGCCGGAGCCGCGCTCGGCGGCCTCCTCCAGCAAGAGCCGCTCCAGCAGGGCCGCCTGCTGCCGCGCGAGCTTCAGCTCCAGCTGCCTGCCCCGGGGATCGCCGGTGCCGCCCCCGCCAAGCCGCTCCCGGAGGACCTGCGTCCCAGCGGCGACGAGCGCGCAGTGCTCGCGCACGTCCATCCCGGGCAGGTTGCAGCTGACCGGCGCAACACCGGATGGGTCATCGCACCGCAGGCAGCAGCGGTCAGACCGCGGGCAGCACCGGGACCTCAGCTCGGCGACAGTCAGGCGCTCACGGGCCCAGCGGTCCAGCCGCGCCACGCCGTCGGCGGGATTGGTCGCCGCTTCCGGCAGGTTCGCCCAGCGGGCATCATCGCCCAGCAGCCAGCACATCACGATGGCCTCGGTAATCTGCTTCACCGGGCCGGCGTACTGCTCGCGCGCGGTCTGGCACGCCGCTCCCAGCGCGCCGCCGAGCACATCCCACGGAACTCCCCGCTGCCGGGCGTAGGCAACCGAGAGCCCGAGCAGCTCACAGCCATCCGCAGCAAGGTGATAGGCCATCTCCACCAGATCAGCCGCGCCGGCGTGGTCATCGGCACACGTCGGCACCAGGTCCACGGCCGAATCAGTCATATGCGCCGCCTGGTCCGCGATCGCCAGGCGCAGCCTGGCAGCGAGCCCGTAAACAACTCCCTCGGTGTCGCTCATGTGCACACCCGCCCCTCTCTGCGTCCGCTACCGGAGCTGCACAGCCGGCTGACACTGTTTGTCGCCCACATGCCTGACGCCCTCACGGGGCATCATCGTGCCGTCTCGCAGTTCCTATATGTCCTCTATACGGAGAGAAATCAGGCGTTTGAAATACATTGGGTAACTGGTCAGGTCTGTTAGCGGGACGGTAGAACCGGGGTCGATGAGATCCTGCTGTCGCTGTATGCCATGGGCCTGACCACGGGGGAGATTCGAGGTGAACGCGGTGCAGGTCTCCTCGGCCACCTGTGCGTTGGTGACCCAGCAGCCCGACGGGTCATCCGAGATCGCGCTGGATAGCGGATCAGTGTCCAGGCCGCCTCCGGGATGGCCGTGATCGTCGCCTGCACCTTCGGGTCCATCCGGGCGGTGACGAACAAGAATGCCCGGCAGGACGCGGCGTTGCCGCCGCGCAGCCGGGTGGCGGCGATCACCGGCGATCATCCCGGCGGCCCACCTTCACACCGGCCGACCACCCCGCAAGAGCCGGCGATCCGGGCATGCTCAGCGGGCAGGTCCGGTAGCCCCGCCCGCCGCGCCAAGGGCCATCACCGTGCTCACCGAAGGCGAGCCCTGGATACCCTCCGCGGCCTGAGAAGACCGCAACTAACTCGGGCGCCTGAGGCGGACCTTCAGCCAGATAGTCCATGAAGCTGACATACGAGATACAACATACTATGATCATGGTGATCGTCAGCGTCCGGGGCTCACGGCGGGAGGCCATGTGAGGACACAAGTAGCCATCATCGGCGGCGGCCCGGGCGGCTCGTCATGCGCCATCCACCTCGCGGCGCATGGCATCGACTCGGTGATCGTGGAGCGGGAGGAGTTCCCGCGGTTCCATATCGGCGAGTCACTGACCGGCGGTAGCGCCGACCTGCTGCGGGATATGGGCCTGGAAAGCGATATGCTGGCCAACGGCCACCCGATCAAGTACGGGATCAAGATCTATGGGCCGACCGGCCGGGTCGCCTGGTGGATCCCCATCCGGACCCGGGGTCCGGACAGCGACCAGCCACAGCGCGACACCTTCAGCTGGCAGGTGCGCCGCTCGCAATTTGACGACTTCCTGTTGTGCACCGCACAAACCCGCGGCACCACCCTGCTGCGTGGCCGGGCTGTTGCCCCGCTCCACTCTGGGGGCCGGGTGAGCGGGGTCGAAGTTGAACTCGCCGACGGCAGCCGGACCCGGATCGAAAGCGACATCCTGGTGGACGCGTCCGGCCAGCAGACCTTTCTGTGCAATGCTGGCCTCACCGGCCGGAAAGAGCGCGGCCGCTACAGCCGACAGATTGCGGTCTACTCCCATTTCGATGGCATCATCCGGGACCCCGGGAAAGACGCCGGCAATACCCTCACCTACTTCCGCGAGAAGCACCACTGGGCATGGTTCATCCCGCTGGACGAACGGACCACGAGCATCGGCCTGGTGGTGCCGGGCACCTACCTGCGCTCCCGGCCGGAGACGCTGGTCGCGTTCCTGGAGCGCGAGCTGCGCGAGTTCCACCCGGAACTGGCGCGGCGGGCTGCCGACGCGACGCGCGTCGAGGAAGTCCGCGCGACGTCCAACTACTCCTACGTGATCAGCGATTTCACCGGCCGCGGCTGGCTGTGCGTGGGAGACGCGCACCGATTCGTGGATCCGCTGTTCAGCTACGGCGCGAACATCACCATGATGGAGGCACGCGAGGCCGCCCGGACAATACGGCGTTACCTGGACGGCGAGCTACCCGATGACGACCGGCCGTTCCGGGAATTCGAGGAGTTCGCGGGACGGGGCGTGGAGGTAGCCCAGACGTTCCTCGATGGGTTCTGGAACACCACGCTCGAGTTCGGCTTCCTGATGCGCCGGCATGAGGAAGATTTCGTCGACATGTTCGCTGGCCGGATGTGGAACAACGAGGAATACCCCGCGATCACGGAGATGCGGGAGCGGCTGGCCGAGCACTACGCCCAGCACCCGCAGGACGCACCCGGTGCCGAAGAGCAGGTCATGACCGGGCCGTAGCCACGCGGGCCCCGCCGGACCCCGGGATCCCGCACTGGGCCCGGGGCCGGCACCGAATACCGGGGCCGCCTGGCGGCGCCACCGCCGGGCGTCTGCTGCGGTACGTTACCGCCGGTCAGCGAAACCGGGCGGGAACTGACTTCATCCCGTTGACGAAATTGGACTCCAGCCGTACCGCAGGCCCGGCCACCTCCAGCCGCGGCAGGTACGGGGTCAGCTCGCCAAGCAGCGAACTGAGTTCGAGCCTGGCCAGATGCGCGCCCAGGCAGAAGTGCGGGCCAACGCCGAAGGCCACGTGCGGGTTCGGCAGTCGGCCCAGGTCCAGCCGGCCTGCGCCGGGGATGGCTGCCTCATCGCGGTTAGCCGACGTGTAATAGAGGACTACCTTGTCGCCCTCGGCGATCACCCGGCCGGCCAGGCTAGTGTCTCGTGTGGCGGTTCGCCGGAACTGCATGATCGGCGTTACCCAGCGGATCAGCTCCTCGGCCGACGCGGCCAGCTCCACCTGCCCTGATACCAGCCGGGCCAGTTCGCCAGGATGCTCGGTGAGCGCTGTCAGCGAGCCTGAGATGAGATGCCGCGTGGTCTCGTTGCCCGCGACGACGAGCAGGAGCCAGAAGTTACAGAACTCACGGTCGGTCAGCCGCCGACCGTCCACTTCGGCATTGGCCAGCAAGCTCACAAGGTCGTCACGGGGATGCTCGCGCCGGTCGACGGCCAGGCGGAGCGCATAATGGAAGGATTCGCCAAAGGCGGCTCGATAGGTTTCGATGTTACCGCCGCCGAACTCGGGGTCATCGAACCCCACGAGGCTGTTGCTCCACCGGTACAGCAGGTGCCGGTCGGCACGCGGCATCCCGAGCAGGTCCGCCAGTACCAGCAGCGGCAATTCGGCAGCCAGATCCGTCACCACATCGAAGTGTCCAGTCCCGGCGATGCCCGTCACGAGGGCGTGCGCATGCTCCCGCACGCTTCCCGCCAGAGCGCGCACGGCTCGCGGTGTGAACACCGATGTGACCAGCCGGCGCACCCGCAGATGCCGTGGCGCGTCCATATTCACCAGCAGCTCGCGTGCCCGCGCCAGGTCCGCTGGCGTCCGCGGGTCTGCGAGGAACGCGCCCCGCTGGCCGGACGAGAAGACGTCCGGCTGCCGGGAAGCCGCCAGCACCGCGTCGTACGTGGTTACGGCCCAGTACCCGGTGCCCCTTGTGGCCATCTGCCCCGCGCCGCTGTGCCGCCGCAGCATCGGCTCTTCCACCCAGCCGACCGGGTCCTCCCGGCGCCGGCGGGCGAATTCCGCGTGCGGCACGCCGACCGCATAGGTGGCAGGGTCCGCCAGATCCGGGCCCGCGCCGGACATCGTGGCCGCGGTCATGCCCGGGCCTTCGCCGTGGCAAGCCACCCGTCAATGAGGTCACGCATCAGGTCCTTCCGCAGCTTGCCGGTGGCCTCGCGAGGCACGGACGCCACCGTGAAGTAGGCGCGGGGTACCTTGAAGCCGGCCAGCGAGCGCCGGCAGTGCTCGTCGAGCGACCGTGCCGCGTCGGGCAGGAGTTCAGGGATGGCCGCGGCCGGGCCGGGCGGCCCGGCCAGTTCCAGCACGGCGACCACCCGCTCGCCGTACTCGGGATCGGGCACGCCGACCACAGCCGCGTCCCGGACTTGCGGATGCGCCTGCAGCACCGCTTCCACCTCGGCGGGATACACGTTAACGCCGCCGGAGATGATCAGATCCTGGGCCCGGCCGGTAAGGTACAAATAGCCATCGCGGTCCACATACCCGACCTCGCCATAGGTGAATGTGTCCGGTCCCAGGTGCGCGGCACGGGTCTTCTCCGGGGCATTATGGTACCGGAAGCTCTCGCCGCCCCGGCGGCGGATGAATACCCGGCCAGTGTGCCCGGCCGGCAGCTGAGCGCCGTTGGCATCCATGATGAGCAGCTCGTTCGGCGGCACGGCACGTCCCACACTGCCCGGGTGCCGCAGCCACTCCTCGGAGGAGATCAGCGTCACCGCGCCGCCTTCGGTGGCGCCGTAGTACTCCACGAGGACCGGTCCCCACCAGTCGATCATCGCCTGCTTGACGGCGATCGGGCAGGCACCGCCACCGTGCCACACCAGCCGCAGGCTGTCCGCGCGGAACTTGCCGCGGACGTCCGGCGCCAGCCTCAGCAGCCGGACGAAATGGGCAGGCACCAGGTGCGCAACGTTGATCTGGAGCCGGTCGATGTCGCGCAGCACCGCCTCCGCGTCGAAGCCACGGTGGATGACCAGCTGGGAACCGGCCAGCAACGGCAGCAGCGCGAAGAAGAGCTGTGCCGAGTGGTACCAGGGCCCGGCCAGCAGTACCCGCTCGGCCGATGGCACGCCGAGCACGCGCCGCGAGTACGCCACCATCCGCTCTGCCCGGCGGTACGGTGCCCCGGTGGTGAACAGCCCATTCACGACGCCCTTGGGAGCACCTGTGGTGCCGGAGGTGTACATCATGGTGGAACCGCAGGTCTGGTCCTGCGGAGCTTCCCGCGGCGCCGCGGTGAGCAGCGGCTCCACGGCCGTCAAGCCAGCGTGATCGCCGTCGCCCATGACCGCCCGCATCGGGCAGCGCAGGCCGGCCAGCCGGAGCGCCTGCGCTGTCACCTGCGCGCGGTCAGCGTCTGTCACCACGCCGCGGCTCCTGGAATCGGTGAGTATGTAGGCAATCTCCGGCACGGTCAGGTGCCAGTTGACCGGAACGAGCGTGAGCCCGGCGTGCAGCGCAGCCAGGATGAGCTCGAATGTCTCCGCCCGGTTCCCGGCGATGCAGGCCACACGGTCACCCTGCCGCAGCCCATGCCCGCGCAGAACGTGCACCCAGGCGTCCACCCGCGCGGACAGCTGGGCCCAGGTCAGCAGCCGGCCGCCATCCCGCACGGCCACCGCGTCCGGGTGCGCCGCGGCGTACGCGTCAGTCAGTGCCGGCATTCTGCCCTCACTTCAGCAGGTCTGGCTGCTCGCGGACGATGTCCGCGTACAGCGGGCGGAAGTTCAGCCGGGCCATGCCGGGAGTTCCCAGGGTCTCCCGGACCGAGCGGGCCGCCTCGGGCCGGACCGGCTTCGGGGTCCCGGCCGCCTCGGCCAGCAGCTGGACCTGGCAGGAACGATCCATGCTGATGAACCACCAGGCCGCCTCCTCTACCGAGCGGCCGACCGTGAGCAGGCCATGGTTGCCGAGGATCACCGCCTTAGCCGACCCCAGCCGCTCGGCGATTCGCTTGCCCTCCTCGCCCTCCAGCACGACACCTGAGAACTCGTCGAAGACCTCGTGGTCCTCAAAGAAGACGCAGGCGTCCTGGGTCAGCGGGTCCAGCCGCCGGTGCAGCGTCGCCCAAGCCCGGCCGGCGGTTGAATGGCTGTGCGCCGCGGCGACCACGTCCGGCCGGGCCGCGTGCACATGAGAGTGGATGACGTACCCGGCCTGGTTGACCGAGCCGCTGCCTTGCAGCACGTTCCCGGCCGAATCGACGAGCAGCAGGTCACTCACCCGTGCGTGCCCGAAATGCACGCCGAACGGATTGATCCAGAAGCGGCCGGGCTCGATCGGGTCCCTGGCGGTGATGTGCCCGCCCGCGCCATCGTCGAAGCCGAACCGGGCGAACAGGCGCAGTGCCGCGACCAGCCGCTCTTTGCGATGCAGCCGCTCCTCGGCGGGGGTGCGCCCTTTCCCGGCGGCGGCTCCGCTCATCCGCAGCCCCCAGCCGTGTCGGTGTCGTACCCGGCCGCGGCGCGAGGGACAGTAACCCGCTCCGCGGGTACATCACCCTGCCAGGCTGCGAGGAAGGCGTCCAGCCGGTCCAGGCCCCAGAACCGCTGCCGTCCCCATCGCAGGTAGGGGATGCCGAAGATGTCGTCGTGGTAGGCGCGCATCAGGCAGTCGGCGCCTTCCTCACGCAGGTTCGCATCGTCCGGCGCCGCCACCGCGGCCCGCGGGTCGAGTCCTGCCTCGGCGGCCGCCCTTCCGATCACCCCGGGCGTGCAGATGGCCTCGCCCCTGAGCCACCGGGCCGCGCATACCGCGTCGTAGAACGGCTCAGCCAGTCCGGCCCGACGAGCCTGCAGCCAGGCAAGATGCGGCAGCTCCCACCACGGGTCGACATCCACGGGCCACACCATCGGCAGGCCTTCCGCCGCGGCGAGCCGCTTGGTGTCCATCAGGATGTAGAAATGCTTCGCCCGGCTCATCTGGACGTAGTGAAATTCTCCCCCGCGCTCCTTCAGCTTGGCGCTAGTGCGCGGATCCGGGTCCCAGTAGGGGAGCCATTCAATCGTCTCGAACGCGTCGGGCACCCGCTCCCGCAGCCGGCGGACCGTCATCCAGCTATAGGGGCTGCGGAACGAGAAATGCAGGCGGGGCCGCCCGGTCATGACGTCCGCCTGGTGAGCGCCGTGACCACGCCCTCGTCCAGCCGGGCCATGCCGCCCGCGGCGGGACCGGTCGCCATCGCGTACCCGTGCAGGATGGACGCCGTCGCGACCGGCGTCAGCCAGCCGTCCCTGCTGACGTAGCAGTGCATCCGGGCGTCGAATAAGGTATCCCGCAGAACATCCTGGACGGTGAACACGGTGAACACGGTTTCCTCCATGCGGGCGGCGGCGGCGAGCCGGACGCGGGCCCTGGACACCACTGGAATCCAGGACCGTTCCACCAGCATCCGGCCGACGGAGATGCCGCGATCGGTGAGGAACCGGTCGACTACCTCCTCCAGCGCCCGGACGTACGCCGAATGCTGGACACGGTCGGACCAGTGGCAGTGGAAATACCGGGCGCGCCAGGACCAGAGGAAGGCATCGGGATGCGCCGCCAGGAGTGACCGCTCCGGGCCATTGTGGGCCCCGAGCGGGGGCAGGTCGGTGTCCCTGGTGACGTCGTCCAGCTGGGTCACGACGAGCGGCAGCAGCGCTGCCGGGGCCGGCGCCGCGGCGGGCGCGCCGGGCTCCTGGACCAACGCCAGCCGCGCCTTACCGCGGAGCACAACGACCTCTCGCCCATCGCGCTCGATGGATAGCTGGACGTCCAGCCGACCGTCCGGATGGGGCCTGACCTCGGCGCGCACGTGGTCGTCCAGTTCCAGCGTCGCGGGCAGCTGCACCGAGCAGTCCACTATCTCAGCGCCCAGGCCGTGCTCGAGATACAGCCGGCCCGGGCCAGCTCCCGACTCCTCCAGCCAGCGCAGCACCGCGGCTTCGACCAGGTACATAAAATGCTTGAAGCCGATCCACGCGCGGATGTTCGCGCCCTCGAACGCCGGCCGGGCCAGCAGCACGGCGGCTGGGGCAAGAGGGGTGGCTGTCATTGCGGGACCTCCTGGGGATGCGCGGCCGCCTCAAGGGTGGCGGCGATGAAACCGGTCAGCTGGCTGGCCAGCTCCTTCGCGCGCCGGACGTGGCAGTAGTGGTCGTAGTCGGGATGCATCCGGGCGGTGGCCCCGCTGATGCTCATGGCCAGTCGCGGCACCGCCCCTTCCAGCAGCGTCGGGTCCGCGTCGCCGGCTAGCACCATGGTGGGGGTGCTGATCTTCTCCAGCGGCAGGTAGGCGGAGGCCGCGAACTGGTCGAACACGGCCAGGAACCCGGCTGGCCCCACCCGGTCGACCGTGCGGCTCAGCATCTGCTCCAGCACGCCGGGCTCCAGCGAGGCGGCGCGGGCGCCGAGGCGCAGCCGCAGCCCGTCCAGGATGTTCCCGTTGAAGGTGCGCCGGGCCCGGTCAAAGACCCGCCAGCTGAGATGCAACTCCGGTGGCCGGTAGAGCGGGCAGAGCAGCGCGGCGGCGCGGCCGGCCCGCGGGTCGCGCTCGCAGAGCAGCTCCAAAGCCACTCCGGCCCCGAACGAGTGGGCGACCAGCGCGTGCGCGGGGGCGTCAAGCAGGTCCAGGCCGCGCCCTAGCCAGTCCGGGGCGGGCCGTCGGCGCCAGCGGTAGTCGCTGCCGGCCCGCCACGGCAGGTCCAGCGCCACCAGGCGCCAGCCGGCCATGCACCGCGCCAGCGGCAGCCAACTCACCCACGAATCCTCAAGGCCATGCGCCAGCACCACCAGCGGGGCGCCGGGGCCGCCGGGTGCCAGTTCGTGCGCGGCCACTTCGGTCGAACCGCAGCGGGCGGCGCTCATCAGCGTCATGCCTCCGCCCGGACGAGCACGGCGCGCCTACCGGGCGGTGCGCCGTCGAAGGACACCTTTACCTGCGGCTGACCCTCCTCAGCCACCAGATGGGCCGCCACCGCGAGGTCAACGACGCCGAGCGCACCATAACAGTCCCCCCACAACCCCAACGCGGCGGCTGACGGCGCGACGACGCCATCGGCGGCCGGGGCCACCGTGGCCAGGGTCGCGGTGGCCCCGGCCGGTTCCAGCACGACGCAGCCGGACCCGGCGCGCAGGGGCCCGCCGTACAGCGCGCTGGCCACGGGGTCATCCGGCTCGGCGGCCACCAGCACGACCCGCCTGGCACGCCCGGCGCGCACCAGCAGCCCGGCCAGGTGCAGGCCGTCACCGCCAGCCGCACGACCCGAGCAGACCATGAGGTTAGGCCCGGCGAAGCCGAACCAGAGGGCGACGGTGCTGGCAACGATGTTGCTGGAGGCGCTGGGGGCGGCGAGAACGCTGACCGCACGTCCTCCCTCGGCGGCGACCGTCCGGACGATGTCCACCACGGTGCCGACATTGCCGAGGTTGCTGCAGGCCACGACCGCGGTGTCGGGCCGCAGCGGGTCGCGGGCGCGCTGCCCGGCCGCCAGGCCGAGCGCACGGTGAACCGCGCACAGCGCGAGCCGGGTAGCAGGTTCCTTGGCCAGCAGCCCCTTGCGTCCCAGCAGGGTAGCGGCCTGCTCAGGGGGGCAAGACGCCGCGCTGGCGCGCACTGCCCACGACCTGCTGCCCGGGCCGGACGTTGGCGCGGGCAGCACCCGGTCCAGGGCACCGGGCAGATCGGCGCCCGGCAGGTGAACGCTGCAGCCGGTGATCGCAAGCACGGCGGGCTCACCGGCTGGCCGGCCCGGCAGCGCCCCGGCATCCATCGCGGCCGACGAGGGCATCAGGCCGCCTCCACCAAGGTGACGGCGTTGACGCCTCCGAACCCGAACGCGTTCGTCTGCACGATCCGCCGGCGTGGCTCGAACCTGGCCTGCTCGCCGACGACGAACCGCATTCCCTCGCCTTCCGGGAGCGGCCGACGCAACCCCACCACCGGAGGCACCCGGCCGGTGCTCAGAATGCGCAACGCGATATCGAGATTGACCAGCGCGGCGGCGCCCGAGGTGTGACCGACGGCACCCTTCACCCCGGTGATCAGGGGGTCAGCCCCGGCCGCCAGTACCTCCGCCTTCAGCGCTGCGCATTCCGCCGGGTCGTTCAGCGCTGTTCCCGTGCCGTGGGCGACGACCGCGCCGACCTCGCCCGGCGCCCGGCCGACCCGGGAGAAGGCATCGCTCATCGCCCGGCGGATGCCGTCCACGTCCGGTGCTGTTTGGTGCTGCGCGTCGCAGGACAGGCCGGTAGCCAGCAGCCTGCCGAGCGTCGGCCGTGCGGCCTGCGTGCTGTCCTCGGGGACCACCACGGCGGCCGCGGCGCCCTCCCCGAGCAGCACTCCGGTGCGGTCGGCGTCGAACGGCCGGACCTGCTCAGTCGGAGCCGGGGCGACCCGGCCGATCATCGCCAGCATCGAGCGCGACATCGCGTCGACGCCGGCCGCGACGACGGCATCCGCCACATCCAGCTCGATCAGGTCCTGGGCGACGGCAAGTGCGTGGCCACCGGCGCTGCACGCGTTCGATAGCGTGACCACGTCGGCGACGCCGGGGACAGCCGCGCCGAAGTCCAGCCTGTCCACGGGGAACGGCTGGCGGCCTGCTCCGGGATCAAGCGCCCAGGCCTCCACGGACGCCAGTTCGCGCAGCCCGGTGCCGACGACGGCCGCTACCCGCTGCCGGCGGGGGTCGATCCAGGCCTGGCGGAGGGCCGCGGCCACGCACCGGACCAGCCAGGTCCGCGCCCGGAAGAGCCGCTCGGGGTCGTCCTTGCCTATGTGGTATCCGGCTGTGACGTTCAACGCCCCGGCGCGGGCGTGACGCAGCGGCCCGGCCCCGCACCGGCCGTCCAGCACAGCTTGGAACGTGCGCTTCCCCGACCCGAGGCAGGTGAGCACCGAGCTACTCGCGATAAGCGCCGTCACGGCCCCACCCCCGAACGATCGCCGCCGACACCGCGCCATCTGTCCCGGCCGACGTCAGCAGGCTCAGCTCTCCGTCACGTTTGCCGTCCCGGTGAAGGGCCAGCAGCACGGCGAGCGCGAGGGCGCCGCTGGCCGCGTCGCACTCCCCCAGTGACCGCTTGACCAGCAGCCGCTGCGGCTCGTGTCCCAGGGCCGCGGCCGCGGGGCCGGTCTCCCGCCGGTCCTCCTCGCTGTCCTCGCCGGTCACCAGCGTGGTCACGTCGGACGCCTGGACACCGGCCCGGCGGAGCGCCACGGCGACGCAGCCGGTCAGCGCCGCCGCGTCACCACCCAGGCCGTAGCCGGTGGCGACGGACAGAATCTCGGCGTCGCGGTGACGCCCGGCCCAGACCGGTATCTCCATGCGGGCCAGCACCATGACGGCGGCCGCCTCCCCGACCGGCACGTTACGGTTGCTGCCGGCCAGCTCGGCGGCCCAGGCGCGGTGGGGGGAGAATTCCTCCACCGCGCCGGTCAGCATGACGTCCGCGTAGCCGCGGCCGATTGCCATGGTCGCGTACCTGAGGGAGGCCAGGAAGGCCTGCTGGGAACCGGCGACAGTGGCGTTCACGCCCTGCAGCCCGAGCCGGATAGCGACCTGGCCCGCCGCGCAGTTCATCACGGTGTTCGGGAACAGCACGGGGTTGACCAGGTACGGCCTGGGCTGGACCAGGGTCTCCCGGCTGAAGTCGCTCGTGGACTTGAAGCTGCCCACGGTGGTGCCGAGGACCACCCCGATCCGGGCCCGGGTGGCGTCGTCCACCTCGATGCCGGCTTCGGCCAGCGCGTCCCGGCAGGCGACCACCGCCAGCGCCGTGCCCCGGTCGTAGCTGCTTGTTCCCTTGCGCCCCAGCTGTTCGCGGACTGAGAAGCCGGGCAGTGCGTGGCCCCGGGGTTGCGGCAGCGGATCGCCGTCCCAGGACCGCCCGAGCTCTGCGCCGGCCGCGCCACTACCGGCCGCCGCCACGGCCATCCGGCCGACCAGTGCCGGGACGCCGATGCCAGCGGCGGACACGGCGCTCCAGCCGGTCACCACGGCGGCGGTCATGCCACCGCCCCAAGCATGACGATCGCGTTGTTGCCGCCGAAGGCGAACCCGTTGTTCTGCACCACGCGCGGCCGCACGTCCCGTGCCGCGTTCGGCACCGGGTCAACCGCGCCCAGCTCGGGGTCGGGGTTGCGCCAGTTGATTGTTGGCGGCAGGAATCCCCGGTCGATGGCCAGGACCGACGCGATGGCACCGAACCCGCTGGCGGCACCCATCGTGTGGCCCAGCATCGATTTGATCGAGCTCATCGGCGGCGGCTGACCGTCGAAGACATCGAGCACGGCCTTGCACTCCACGGAGTCGTTGGCTGGCGTGCCTGTGCCGTGCGCGCAGATCCAGTCCACGTCCGCGGCCTTGACGCCGGCGTTCCGGTGAGCCATCCGCATGCACGCGGCTATGCTCCGTTCATCGGGTGCGACCGGATGATCGGCGTCACAGTTGAGTCCGTAACCGAGCAGCTCGGCGTAAATGCGGGCGCCGCGCCACCGGGCGTGCCCGAACGTCTCCAGCAGCAGGACGGCGCCGCCCTCGCCAGTGAGAATTCCGGAGCGTTCCCGATCGAATGGCGCGCAGGCGGCCTCGGTAAGCGCGCCCAGCCGGTAGAACCCGGCATGGGCCCAGCGGCACACCGAATCCGCCCCGCCAGCTAGGACGACGTCCGCATCGCCGGTGACGAGCAGGTCGTAGGCATAGCCGATCGCGTAGTTGCTGGCCGAGCAGGCGGTGGCGATCGTCAGCGACTCTCCCCGCAGGCCCAGTTCCTCACTGACGGCATGAGCCAGGTGGCTGGCTGGCAGCTGCCGCAGCAGGGCTGGCTCCATGCCGGCAAACCCCTTGTCGACCAGCTGGGCGGTAAGCGCCTCCAGCACCTGCGACTCGCCACTGGTGGTTCCCATGACTGCGTGCGCCCGGGCCGGCTCGACCTGGTGCAGGTCGAGCCGGCCGTCCGTCACGGCCAGCCGGGCCGCCGCGGCGGCGAAGCGGCTGGAGCGCCCCCAGCGCTTCGGGTCGAGGCGCCCGAGCGCCGGGCCCATCTGATCAGGCGGCACCTCGCCCGCGTTCCTGTAGGGGAACCCGGACGCATTGAAGCTGGTGATCGGGGAAATTCCGGAGCGCCCGGCGCGCAGGGCCCCGGCGAAGGCCTCCGCGCCGGTGCCGATGCTCGACACCGGGCCGAGACCGGTCACCGCGACCTGCACCACGGGTCAGTCCGTCCAGCCGGCGTGGCGGGCCAGCGCATCGTATACGGCCTTGAGGTTGCGCAGCACGGGCAGTTCGGACTGGGGGATCTCGACCGCGTAGGCCTTGTCCAGGCGGGCCAGGATCTCGATGGCCCGCAACGAGTCTGCGTCATAGTCCTCCACGAAGTCGCCGGTGTCGGTCAGCTCATCGGGGCTCACCTCGAGCACCTCAGCGACGATCTCCCGGAGGTCGTCCATGCGCTGCTGGCTGGGCATCATGCTGTGTCCTCTCACACGGTGTTGCACGGGTCGCCAAAGGGGCGCTACACGGGTGCCAGGGCGGCCTGCGGCCGCCTGGCGGCGGTCAGGACTTGGACGTCGGCGATGCACCTGCCCCGGACGCGGATCTGTCCGGACGCGAAGGCCGTGTCGGCAATCATCGTGTCCAGCTGCAAGCTCAGGTCCAGGCTGTCCCCGGGACGTGCAGTACCGTGAAAACGGATCCCGCGCGCGGCGGTGAACAGCAGCACCTGGCCTGCGCTCAGCGACCCGGCCTGGTCGAGCCAGAGCAGCGCGGCACTCTGCCCGAATGCCTCGATGAGCAGCGAGGGAGGGTAGGTATAGGCGGCCGGTGGCGCGTCGTCGGGGATGTTGGCGTAGCACGGGTCAGTGGCCGTAACCGCCGTGACCGCGTGGATCGACCGTCCCGGGATCAGCGAGATCACCTTGTCGACGAGCAGCAGGGGATGTCGCTGTGGCAGCACGGCCCGGATCGCGGCATGGTCCAGCGCCCTCGCCTCCGTGGGGGACGGCTGAGCCGGGGCGTCTCCGAGGCCGCCCGCCTCCGGCTCGCCGGATACGTCGGCCGCACCGGCCGCTTCCAGCACCGCGGTCAGCCTGCTCGCGGTGACGCCGTCACCGCGTACTCCCTCGGCCTGGACCAGCCAGCCGTCGCTGTCTGCGGGGGTCATCCGCGCGGTCAGGGTGAGCTGGTCGCCGCCAACCAGCGGGGCGAGGAACCGCACGGCGCGCACCTCACGCAACACCGGTGGCGCTCCGCCGGCGTCGGGCAGCGCGAGGCCGGCGAGCTGGCGCAGCGTCTCGACGATGAAGACGCCCGGATACACCGGCTGGCCCGGGAAGTGACCACGCAGGTTCACCTCGCCGGGGTCCACCCGGACCCGCGCGGTAGCGGAGAGCCCGGCGCCGTCCGCCTCGCAGTCCCAGCTGTCCACGGCGCGCAGCGGGACCGCCCAGGCGGGCGGGGATGCTACCCGCCCGGTCGCGGCCATGGTCATAGCGTCATCCCGCCGTCGACGTGGAATACGGAGCCGGTGACGTAGGCGGCCCGCTCGGAGAGCAGGAAGGCGACCATTTCGGCGACGTCATCCGGCCGACCGAACCGGGCCAGCGGAATCTGCGACAGTGCGGTGTCGCGTACGCGGCCCTGCAGCGCGCGGGTCATGTCGGTCTCGATGAAGCCCGGTGCCACGACGTTGACCCGCACACCATAAGGAGCGACCTCTTTGGCAAGTGACTTGCTCAGCCCTATGATCCCGGCCTTGCTGGCGGCGTAGGCGGTCTGGCTCCGGTTGCCGTAGACGCCGGCCACGGACGAGAGGTTGACGACCGCGCCGGCGCGGCGCTTCATGAACCGGAACGCCATCAGCCGGCACAGATTCCAGGTGCCGGTCAGGTTAGTGGCCAGCACGGCGTCCCAGTCCGCCCGCTTCGCGATCACGAGCGGGTTGTCCCTGGCGATCCCGGCGTTATTGACCAGTAGATCGATGGGGCCCAGCCGCTCCTCGGCGGCATCGACAAAAGCTTCGACCGCAGCCTCGTCGGACACGTCGCACGCCTCGAGGTAGTGCGGAGGACCTAGCCGACGCAGCTGCTCCGCCGTTTCCCCGGCGGCCTGGCCCGGCGAGGCGTAACAGCCGGCCACGGCGTGCCCGTCCCGGGCGAGCCGCAATGCGACCGCCCGGCCAATCCCGCGCGAGGCCCCGGTCACCAGAGCCTGGTGCTGCTCAGCCAATACGACTCCTCAGGAAAGACGCGACCCCCGGGCCTTGGCGTACTTACCGGTCATTTCATACTGTCGTATCTCGTATTGGGAGGCAAGGCATTTTAGTGTTGTATTTGCTGTATCTAGTGTCAGCCTTCGCCGAGCCACTCGGCGATCACTTCGGCGGTGTCGGCGCCAGCGGCGGGGGCGGCACGCCGGATCCGCGTCGGGGTCCTGGCGAACTTGGCCGCCGGGCCAGTCAGCGGGGCCCGGCTTCCGTCGCTCAGCTCGGTAGGCTGCAGCAGATCCCGGACCAGAGTGTGCTGGTCGGCGGCGACCTGCTCCAGTGTGCGGACCGTGGCGGCGACCAGGCCGTGTCCGGTCAGGGCCGCCACGGCCTCGGCCACCGGCCGGGCCGCGCACCAGCCGGCCACGAGCGCGTTGACGGCATCCCGGTTGGCCAGGCGCTCCTCGTTGGTGGTGTAGCCCTCTGCCCGACCCAGCTCCGGGCGACCGACCAGCTCGGCCAGCGCCCGCCAGTGCCGGTTCAGCGCGACGGCTAGGTAAAGGTGCCCGTCGGTGCAGGCGTACACGTTGGACGGCGCCACGAAATCGGTCTCGTTGCCCCACCGGCGGGGCGGCGCGCCGGTGGCGGCCAGCGTGAGCAGGCCGCCGCTGCCGGCGATCATGGCGTCGAACATCGAAACGTCAACGTGCTGGCCCTCACCGGTGCGGTCGCGCCAGGCCAGCGCGGCCAGCGCGGCGATGGCCGCGTGCAGGCCCGCCAGCTCGTCGGCCAGGAAGGTGCCCGCACGCACCGGCGGCCCGTCGGCGGTGCCGTTGACCGTCATGAATCCCGCCGCCGCCTGCACCACCGGGTCGTACGCGGGGAGGCCGGCGGCGGGGCCGTACTGGCCGAAACCTGAGACCGATACCACCACGATGTCCTGGCGCACCTGGCGGCAATCCTCATACCCGACGCCCCAGCCGCTGAGCGTACCCGGTTTGTAATTCTCGATCACGACGTCGGCGGCGCTGACCAGCCGGAGAAAACCCTCCCGGCCGTCGGCGGTGCGCAGGTCCAGGGCGGCGCTGCGCTTGTTGCGGTTCACTGTCTGCCGGAACCAGGACAGGCCGGTGCCGGGGATCCGCGGCGGCACCTCCCCGTCCCGGCTGCCGGGCAGCTCCACCCGGACGACGTCGGCCCCCAGGTCGGCCAGCACGCAGGTAGCCATGGGACCCGACCAGACCTTGGTCACGTCGAGCACCCGCAGCCCCGCTAGCGGCCCGGTGCCACCTTGCCTGGCGCGGCGGAAGAAGTGCGCGCGGTCCATGGCGGCGTGAGCTCAGGCCCGCTGCAGGATTGACGCGGTGCCCAGCGACCCGCCACAGCACATGGTGACCAAGGCCGACTGCGCGCCCCGGCGTTCCAATTCGTGCAGGGCGCTGACGAGCAGGCGGGTGCCGGTGGCACCGAGCGGGTGGCCGAGCGCGATCGCGCCGCCGCTGACGTTGGTCCGCTCCAGGTCGGCGTCGTGATGTCTCAGCCAGTTCAGCACCACGGCTGCGAACGCCTCGTTCACCTCGTACAGGTCCACATCGCCAAGCTTCATGCCGGCCCGGGCGAGGATCTTGCCGGTGGCAGCCACCGGCCCGTCCAGCAGGTAGTAGGGGTCCGCGCCTGTGACCACCTGGTGGGCCAGCCGGGCGCGGGCAGGCAGGCCGAGCGACCGGGCCCGGCCGGCCGACATCCAGAGGATGGCGGCGGCGCCGTCGGAGATCTGTGACGTAGAGCCGGCAGTGTGCACGCCTCCTGGCACGGTCGGCGCCAGTGCGGCTAGCCCGGCCGCCGTGGAGGCGCGCAGCCCCTGATCCCGGCTGATCCAGCGGCCCTCGCCCGGCCCCTCGGGGTCCGGGTCCGGCACCTGGACCGGGACCAGCTCGCGCCCGAAACGGCCAGCCGCCCACGCGGCGGCCGCCCGCTGCTGGGAGAGCAGGCCGTAGGCGTCGGCGTCCTCCCGGCTCAGGCCCTCCCGGCGGGCGATCCGCTCCGCGCCGCCAAACTGCGCACCCGGCGGATCTTCCCACGGATAGCCGGCCGTCTTGTAGTCGCCGGGGCCGTGGTAGAGGTTAACGCCAACCGGCACCCGGCTCATCGACTCGACGCCGCAGCCGATCCCGATATCGATCGCTCCGGCGGCGATCAGGCCCGCGACCAGGTGGTTGGCCTGCTGCGCGGATCCGCAGGAGGCATCCACGGTGGTGCATCCGACGGCGGGATCGTGACCGGTGCTCAGCCAAGCGTTACGGGTGACGTTCAGGCTCTGCTCACCGGCCTGGGTCACGCAGCCGCCGATGATCTGCTCGACGTCGCCGGGCTCGATCCCGGCCCTGGCGATCACCTCCAGCTGCACCGTCCGCAGCAGTTCCACGGACTTCAGGCCTGCCAGGTCCCCGGCGCGCTTGCCGATCGGCGTGCGCACCGCCTCGACGACCACTGGCACACGGCCGGCGAGCAAGCCGTTCACGTGCGGCCGGACAGCACGATGGCCAGCTTGGGGCAACTGCGCGCGGCCTCCTCCGCGGCAGGCCAGAGCTCAGCCGGGGGCTGCGGGGCGAGCACCAGCAGCTCGCCGCTGTCGGCCAGCTCGAAGAGCTCCGGCGCCAGGCTGGCGCACACCCCGTTGCTGTCGCAGCTGTCCTTGTCCACAGTGATGCGCATCTCGGCTCCCTTCACCGCCCACGCACCAAACATACAACAGCCAGCTCCTTGCGGGTAAGACCCGAGAAGGTTAATGTCGATACGACATACGTCGTGGAGGTGAAGCGTGCTTGAAGGGTGCCAGCCCTGGCCTGCCGGCGTGGCCGAGGAGTACCGCCGGCGCGGCTGGTGGACCGGCGAGCTGCTCGGCCGGCTGCTGCGCGAGCCGGCGCGCCATGACCCGGGCCGGGTCGCGGTGGTGGCCGGAGGCGTGCACTACCCCTACGGCGAGCTCGACGCGCGCGCCGACCTGCTGGCTGCCGGCTTCGGCAAGCTCGGGATCGCCGCGCGCGACCGGGTCGTGGTCCAGCTGCCGAACTCGGTGGACTTCGTGCCCGTCTGCGTCGCACTGTTCCGGCTGGGCGCGCTGCCCGTGCTGGCGCTCCCGGCGCACCGGCGGGCCGAGCTAACTTACCTGTGCACGTCCACCTGCGCGACCGCGCTGGTGGTGCCGGACACCGGCGGCGGGATCGACTTCCGCGACCTGGCACGGCAGGTGCTGCCCGCCGCGCCCAGCGTGCGGCACGTGCTGGTCGCGGGCGAGCCGGACGGTTTCACGCCGCTGGCGGAAGTGACCGCGGCCCCGCGGGAGCTGCCGGAGCCCGACCCCTCGGATGTCGCTTTCTTCCTGCTCTCGGGCGGCACTACCGGCGTGCCGAAGCTGATTCCGCGGACCCACGACGACTACGCCTTCCAGCTCCGGGCCACCGCCGCGGCGATGCATTTCGGCCAGGACGGCTGCTATCTGGCCGTGCTGCCGGTCGGCCATAACGCGGCGCTGGGCTGCCCGGGGGTGCTCGGCGCGCTGCGGGCCGGCGGGCGTGCCGTCCTGGCGGCGAGCCCCAGCCCGGATGAGGTGTTCGGCCTGATTCGCGACGAGCAAGTTACGCTCACCACGGTGATGCCGTCCATCCTGCCGCTGTGGATGGACACCGCCGGCTTGTTCGGAGCCGACCTGAGCGGGCTGACGATCGAGGTGGGCGGGGCACCCCTCAGCGCGGAGGTGGCCCGCCGGGTGCGGCCCGCGCTGGGTGCGACGCTGACGCACTGGTTCGGCATGGCCGAGGGCGTACTGTGTTTCACCCGGCCCGGGGAGGGGGACGAGGCGGCCGCCACCAGCCAGGGGCACCCGCTGTGTCCCGGCGACGAATACCAGATCGTGGACGAGTCCGGCCAGGACGTGCCCCCCGGCCAGACCGGTCAGCTGCTGGCCCGTGGCCCGTGCACGCTGCGCGGGTATTATGCCGCACCGCAGGACAACGCGCGTGCGTTCACCCCGGACGGTTTCCTGCGCACGGGCGACCTGGTGCGGCTGTCCCCCGAGGGATGCCTTGTGGTCACCGGCCGGATCAAGGATGTGATCAACCGCGGCGGCGAGAAGGTGTCCTCTGAGGAGGTAGAGGCACACCTGATGGCTCACCCGGCGATACGGGATGCGGCCGTGGTGGCGGTGCCCGATCCGACGCTGGGCGAGCGCTCGCACGCGGCGATCGTGGCCGGGTTCCCGGCCCCGGACCTCGCCGAGCTGAGGGATTTCCTGACCAGCCGCGGGCTGGCGGCGTTCAAGCTGCCGGACCGGCTGGCCGTCGTGGACGCGCTGCCGTGCACCGGCGTCGGCAAGCTGGACCGGCGGGCGCTGGCGGCCCGCCTGACGGCCGCCAGCGCCCCAGCTGAGCTGCGCTGAAGCAAGCTGAAACAACATGCAACGTCAGTCGTATTTTGGTGACGCCCGACCGTATCAGTGAGGCAAGCATGCACCTGGCGGACGACCCAGCACTGCGTGCCTTCCGCGAGCGGCTTCGTTCGTGGCTGGCCGGGCAGGTACCGCCGGCTCCTGAGGCCGGCCGGCCGGCGGTCCCGGACACGGAGCAGCTGCGCGCGTGGAGCAAGGCGCTGTACGCGGCTGGCTACGTGGGCCTGACGTGGCCGACGGAGTACGGCGGGCACGGGCTGCCCACATCCTACCAGGCGGTGTATGCGGAGGAGTGCGCGCTGGCCGATGCACCGGACCAGGTCAACGTGATTGGCCTGGGCATGGTCGGGCCGACGCTGATACAGCACGGCTCACCCCGGCAGAAGGCCGCGCACCTGCGGGCGATCCTGCGCGGCGACACCATCTGCTGCCAGGGTTTCTCCGAGCCGGAGGCTGGCTCGGACCTGGCCGCGGTCCGCACCCGCGGGCGGCGGGACGGCGACGGCCCGGGTTCCGCCTGGATCCTGGACGGGGTCAAGGTGTGGTCCTCGTATGCCCAGCTCGCCGATCTGTGCTTGCTGCTGGCCCGCACCGACCCGGAGGCAGCCAGGCACCGGGGCCTCACGTGCTTCCTGCTCGACATGCGCGCCCCGGGGGTACAGGTGCGGCCGCTGCGCCAGCTCAACGGCGACGCCGACTTCAGCGAAATTACCCTGGCCGACGTCCGGGTGCCCGCCGGCTGCGTGCTCGGCACGCCGGGTGACGGCTGGCGTATCGCCCTGACCACGCTGGCTCATGAGCGCGGCACCTTCGGCATCACGCTCACCGCGCGGCTGGCCCGCCAGCTCCAGCGGCTGATCCGGACGGCGCGGGAACTCGGCGCAGCGGACGATCCGGCGGTCCGCCGGGAACTGGCCGCCCTGCACGTGACGATGCAAGGCCTGCGCTACACCGGCTACCGCGCGCTGGCGGAGGCGGAGCAGGCCGGCCAGCCGTCCCCTGCCTCCTCGATCCTCAAGCTGCGCTGGTCCGAGGCCAGCCAGCAGGCGACGGCGCTGGCGCTGCGGCTGCTGGGCACGGACGGCGCGTTGGCGGGCGAGGCCGCTTTCTGGGGCGGCTACTGGCAGCACCAGCGGCTCCGCAGCAGGGCCAACAGCATCGAAGGCGGAACCTCGGAGATACTCCGCAGCATCGTGGCCGACCGGGTGCTCGGCCTGCCCCGGGCACGGTGACAAGGATGGACCTGTCTCCCACCGACATCCAGCGGGAACTGGCCGGCACCGCCTGTCGCTGGCTCGCCGAGCGATGGCCAGCCAGCTACCTCACCGAGCTGGCCGCGCAGGCCGGCAGCGAAAGTGGGTACGACCGCGGTGACTGGTCGGCCCTGGCGGGGCAGGGCTGGCTGGACGACGGTCTGGGCGTTGTCGAGCTGGGGCTGCTGGCGGTGGAGAGCGGCTACGCGCTGCAGCCCACTCCCTGGCTGGTGACGATGGCCGTCCGGCCCTTGCACCAGGCCGCAGGGGTATCCCCGCCCGGGCCAGCCACCCTGGCCGACGGCGAAGCCCACGGCTCCGGCGGCCCGCTCGGCAACTGGCCTGATGGCGCCTGCGGCGGCGGCTTGGACGGCACGGTGGCGGCCCTGGACGCCGACACCGCGGTCGTCGTGCCGGTATGCACGCAGGCCGGCACCCTGCTCGCCGAGGTGCAGCTCGCCGACCATGGCGTCACCGTCACCCGGCCCGAAGGGCTGGACCTGTGGCGCCGGCCGGCGATCATCCGGATGGACGGTGCCCCCGCCCGGGTGCTCATGCTGTCATCGGCCGCCGCCGACCCGCTGGCCGCGGCACGGGACCGGCGTGATGCGCTCCTGTCCTGCGAGGCGACGGGGGTTGCTCGCCGGGCCCTCGATATGGCCGTCAGCCACGCCCGGCAGCGCCGCCAGTTCGGCCGCCCCATCGGCTCCTACCAGGCTGTCGGTCATGCCCTGGCGGACAGCTACGCCGGGCTCGAACTGGCCCGCTCGCTCAGCTACCGGGCGCTATGCGTCCTCGCCGAAGGCGCCGCACCGGACGTCCGGGCCGAGGCGCTGGCCACCGCCGCCGAGGCGAGCAGCCAGGCGGCGGTCACGGCCTGCGAGACAGCGATCCAGGTGCTGGGCGGAATGGGCGTCACCTGGGAATACCCGCTGCACCTGTGGTACAGGCGGGCACTATGGCACCGCGCTGCGCGCTCCGGCCCGGCCGATCCACTGAGCATGGTCGGCGACCTGATCCTCGGGCCTGCGGGCTGACACGCTTGGTTCAGGCTTGACGCGCCTGGCTCAGCGGATCGAGACCGGCAGCTCGCTGTAGGCACGGAACGTGACGCTTGCCCTGCGGACGATCCCGCCGGCCGCGCGGTACTCCCGGGCATGGTCGAGCAGCCAGCCCACGGCGGCCCGGCCCTCGACTCGCGCCAGGGCCGCGCCGAGACAATGGTGCGGGCCGCCGCCAAAGCTCAGGTGCGGGTTCGGGAAACGGCCGATGTCCAGGCCGTCTGGGTTGTCGAACCGGCGCTCGTCGTGGTTGGCCGACCCCAGCAGCAGTACCGCCACCCGGCCGGGCTTGATCACCCGGTCCCCGATCGTGAGCGGTTCCCTGACCAGCCGCGCGGTGGCTTGGATCGGGGCGTCGTAGCGGAGGAACTCCTCGACCGCGGTCGGAAGCAGCCCGGGATCCGCGCGCAGCCGGTCGTACTGGTCGGGATGCTCCAGCAATGCCGCATAACTCGTGGCGATCAGGTTGGAAGTGGTTTCGAAACCGGCAAAGAACAGGAAGACGATGTTGTCGACGATCTCTTCGTCGGTGAGCTCTGGGTCCGAGCGCTGCGCGGCGAGGATGTTGGATATGAGGTCGCGGGCGGGCGCCCGGCGGCGCTCGTCGACGAGCGCGCTGATGTACTCGCGTAGCCAGGTGACGGCCGCGTGCGCCGGGCCCCGTTCGTCAGGCGGGACGTAGAGCGCGAACGCCTTGGCCAGGTCGACGGCGTACGGGCGCACCAGATCGCGGTCCGCCGGCGGGATCCCGATAAGCTCGCAGACCACCATGACCGGCAGCGGGAATGCCAGCTCGGCCACGACGTCGAAGTGGCCGAGCTCGGAGGCCTCGGCGAGCAACGCCTCGACCTGCTCACGGACGTACTCATCCAGCCGACGGACCAGGCGCGGGCTGAACGCCTCCCCCATCAGGGTGCGCAGCCGGGTGTGATGCGGGGCGTCCCGGTCGAGCATGATCCGTTGCAGGAACGAGTTCGCCGGGCCCTCACCGTTGGAGAACTCGTGGTACTCGGGCGGATACTCATGGCTGAGCCGCCGGTCCCGGACGAGCTGCGCGACGTCCGGATGACGTGACACCACCCACTGGCCGGCACCGCCGCGACTCAACGGGCCAGCCGCCCGCAATGCGGCATAAACCGGGTATGGATCAGCCAGCACGGCTGGGTCTCGCGAGTCGAACCTGGCCGGTGACTGCTGCACTGTACCGAGCCTTCCTTGAGGTGCTGGCCGGCTTATTGATTTATTGATGAGACATGATATTGATGACCAGCCCGTTGGGCTCGGCAACGAAGAACCGGCGGACCCCCCACTCCTCATCGGTAATCGGGTAGCGGATGTCAAGGCCGCGCTCCACGGCCGCCGCCCACACCGCATCTACGTCGTCTACGTCAAAGCTGATCTGAGGGGGCCGCGGCGCCGGGTATTCCACTGGCCGGGCAGGCGGGGGCTCACCCTCCATGGACAAGATGTTCACCTGGGCAAGCGGGCTGGCCGGGGATGCCAGCGTGATCACCGAGTACGCGTCCATCACGATCTCGAAATTGAGCAGGCTGACGAAGAAATCAGCCGTCTCCCGCGGGCGTGCCGACGAGATATTAGGGACGACCCGGTTAACAATGACCTGCATCACCGTATCCTTCATAGCAAATAATGTAACAGCTCCCGACGCCGAACGCATCCTTCCGGAAGTCCGCATCGCGGCTCCTTCTCATCTTTCCGGAATCTTTCATGACGGCGGCCCGGCAACTTATGGCCGTGTAGTATCCGGGAATTACGGGCGCGCATCCGGGATTGGAGCCATGGCCGGAGGAGAAGGCACCTGTGGTCGAGACGCGCGGTTTCTGCGGCGGCTGGTGCCACCGTCACGGGGGTCACCTACCATCGGCCCTCGGCGGCTGAGCGAGCCGTACGCTGACCGGTATGCTCTCGTAGGCGCAGTAGGGGAAGCGGAAGCCGCCGCCGCTCGGCCGCCAGACCGGTTCCCCGGCCGGCTCGATGGCCGCGTAGAGTTCCAGCAGCCGACCGAAGACGGCGGCGCTCTCCATGCGGGCCAGGGACGCCCCCAGGCAGTGGTGCACGCCCCCGCCGAAGCTGAGGTGCGGGTTGGGCTTGCGACCGACGTCCAGCCGGTCAGGGTAGGCGAACTTGCGCTCGTCATGGTTTGCCGAGGCCAGGAGCAGCACCAGCACCCGGCCAGGCCGGATCCGGCGGCCGCCGACGTCGAGGAGTTCCAGCACCAGCCGGGTGGTCGAGTGGATCGGCGCATCCCAGCGCAGGAACTCCTCTATCGCGGTCGGCATCAGGGAGCGGTCCGTACGGAGCCGGGCCTGCTGGTCGGGGAACGCGCAAAGCGCCGCCGATCCCGTGGCGATGAGGTTCGTCGTAGTCTCGAAGCCCGCGTAGTAGACGAACAGCGCGTTGTCGACGATCTCCTCGTCGGTCAGCCGGTCCTCGTCGCCGCCGGCCGCGAGCATGCGGGAGAGCAGGTCCGGGCCCGGCGTCCGGCGCCGCTCCGCTAGCAGGCCGCGCATGTAGTCCCGCAGCCGGACCACGGCGTCGTGCGCGGCTCGCCGTTCCGCTTGCGGGATGAAGATCGCGAACGCCTTGGAAAGCGCGACGGACCAGTCACCGAGCAGGGCACGATCCGCCGCCGGGATGCCGAACAGCTCGCTCATCATGGTGACCGGGACGGGCACAGCAAGGTCGGTGACGGCGTCGAAGCGGCGCTCGTCGCGGGCCCTTTCGAGCACCTGCCCGACCAGGGCAGCGACAGGCCCGGCCAGGGTCCGGACCAAGGCGGGGCTCAGCGCCCTGGTGATCAGCCGGCGCAGCCGGGTGTGCTCCGCCGGGTCCCTGTCGATGATGATCCGCTGCAGGAAGTCATTGGCGGGTCCCTCGCCGACAGACACCGCCTGGTAGTCCCCTGGAAACTCACGGCTCAGCCGCGGGTCACGCAGCAGCCCGGATACCTCGCCATAACGGGTCACCACATACTGCGCGGGACCACCGCGGCAGACCGGTCCCAGGTCGCGGAGCTCACGGTAGATGGGATACGGATCGTGGAGCATCGCCGGATCCGTCAGGCTGAACCGGGCCAGTTCGGCCGACATGAGCCCTCCTCAGGCCATGCCGAGCTGGCGCTCGAGCACGTAGCCCTGGCCCCAGACGGTGCGGATCGTCAGGCTGAGCGGCTGGATTCGCCGCCTCAGCCGCATGATGTGCAGGTCAAGAGAGTTCCGCGTGGAGGACCGGGGCTTCTGGGAGAAAAGCTCCGCACGCAGCACCTCACGGGCCACCACCGTGCCGAACCGGGCGACGAAAAGCTGCATGAGGTTGGTCTGGGTGGCAGAGATCGGTACCGACGCGCCACGGAAGTGCAATCTCCCGTTCTCGTCCAGCTGCGGCATCCTGTCCACTTCGGCCCGCGCGCGCAAACAGGCGAGCCGGGCGTTCAGGTCATGCGGGGAGATCGGGGCGCGCACCCAGTCTTCCTTGACGTTCAGGCACAGCGGCGGCGCGGCGCCGCCCTCTACGACCAGCAGACACGGCACACCCCCCCGGAGATACTCCTGCCGCAGTTCTTCCTGAATGGGCCACCGGATCAGCCGGACGTCCCCCGATTGCGGGCTCAGCATCCGTTGACTTCTCCCTCTCATAGCTGGCCTTCTTCGACATCCGCCTCGGCGCCGGGAGCGCCGGCCCCGGATGCCTCGGCGAGCTCTGCGATGGTCGGCGCCATGAACAGCTGGCGCAAGGTGATCACCACGCCGAGGTGCTGCCGCAACTGCTCGATCATCCGGGTGGCCAGCAGGCTGTCACCGCCGAGCGCGAAGAAGCTTTGCCCGCGGCCGATGTCGTCTCGTTCCAGCAGCCCGCTCCACAGCCCGGCGATCAGCTTCTCTGTGCCGCCAGCCGGCGGCGCATCGTCCGGGTCCGTGGCGGCCGACGCGGCCAGTTCCCCGAGCCGGCGCCGGTCCACCTTCCCGTTGGGAGACAGCGGCAGATCGCTGACAACCACCACCCGCTCAGGCACCATGTAGGCCGGCATCCGGGCCGTGAGCAGATCGAGCACGTCCGCCACGGCCGGCGGCGCGTCGCCTGAGGCCGGGATCAGGGCGAGTGCCAGCTGCCTAGCCCGGCCCTGGTCCACCGTGAAGGCAACTGCCCGGCCGACTGCGGCGTGGCTCTCCGCGGCCGCCTCGACCTCACCCAGCTCAATCCGGTGGCCGCGCACCTTCACCTGGAAGTCCCGTCGGCCCAGGAACTCAAGCGTGCCGTTCGGCCAGTACCGGCCAAGGTCGCCGGTGCGGTACCAGCGTTCGCGGCCGGCGGCGACGAACTGCCGGGCGGTGATCTCTGGGTCGTTGCGGTAACCGAGCGCCACGCCGGCGCCGCCGATCCACAGCTCCCCGGGAACCCAGTCCGGGCAGTCCCGGCCGCGCCCGTCGACCACCCGGTAACGCTGGTTGCGCAGCGGGAACCCGTAGGGCACGGATCGCCAGTGGGCCGGGACCTCGGCCACCTCCAGCGCATTGGACCAGATCGCCGCCTCGGTGGCGCCGCCGAGCGCGACAAACCGGGCACGGTCGGCCGCCGCGGAGAGGCGGCCCGGCAAGTCCAAGCCCACCCAGTCACCCGAGACCAGCACGACCTTCAGGCCCGCCACGTCCTCCGGACTGGCCGTCAGCAGCAACATGTCGAGCAGCGCGGGCACGGAGTTCCACACGCTGACCTGCCAGCGCCGGGCAAGCGCGGCCCACTGCCTGGCTTCCCGGCGGTCCGCCTCATCCACGAGAACCACGCCGCCGCCCGCCGACAGCAGGCCGAAGATGTCGTACACCGACAGGTCGAAGTCCAGTGAGGAGACGGCCAGCACGCGGTCGTCCGGGCCGATGGCGTATCGCTCGCTGATGTCGGCGACGGTGTTGACAGCCGCGCGATGGGCGATCTCGACGCCTTTCGGCTCACCGGTCGAGCCGGAGGTGAAGATGGTGTACGCCAGCGCGCCCGGCTGGACCGGGACCGGTTCAGCCAGCGGCTCGGCGGCCGGCCGCGGCGGCACGACCTCCACCCCCGGAACCTCGGTCCTCTGGTCGGCGATCACCAGCCGGACGCCCGCCTTGCCGTAGATCCGGGATCGCCGGGCCGGCGGCTGGTCCACCCCGACCGGGACGTACGACCCGCCCGCCGCCAGCACCCCCAGCACGGCCGCCACCTGGTCCGCGCCGCGAGGGATCGTGACCGCGACCGGCTCGGCCGGGGCCAGCCCGCGGGCGCGCAGCACACCGGCGATCCGCAGCGCCCGGTCGGCGAGCTCGCCGTAGCTGAGCAAGCCGTCCGCGCCCCACATCAGGGCGGGACGGTCCGGTTCCGCCTGCGCACGGGCGAAGAAGCGCTCGTGCAGGCCGCGCTCGGCCAGTGGCCCGTCAGTGGCGTTGGCCTGGGCACGTACCCGGTGCTGCCCGGCCGGCAGCAGGTCAGGCAGCGGCCCGTCCCAGTCGCTGGCCGCCAGCCGCCGCAGTAGCCCCTCGTATGCGCCGAACATCGCGTCCACCATCCCGGCGGGGAACAGTTCCTCGACGAAGTCCCAGCTGAACGCAAGCCCGCCGGCTCGTTCCATCACCTGATTGTCGAGCCAGACCTGCGGCGTCTGCGAAATTCCCCAGTGCAGCTCGCCGAACGGGAACGCCAGCTCGACCAGATCCGCGGCTACGCCCAGCGCGCTGGTGAAGACCACCGGCATGGCGACTGGCCCGCTCTGGGACCGGCGGCCCAGCTCACGGAGCACCCAGAGCGCCGACACCTCGCTGTGCTCGATGCCCTCCCAGACCTGCTCTTGCAGTCGGCGCGCGGTGAGCACGAACTCCTCACCAGGCTGCGGCTGGTGCGCGACCAGGAGCAAGGAGGTAAAGTCGCCGAGCACCCGGCCGATGTCCGGGTGCACCGGGCGCCGGTTGAACATGGTGAGGTTCAGGGTCAGCGCGTCAAGGCCGGACCAGGCGGCCAGCACTTCGGCGTAGGCCGCGGCGAGCACCACTGCGGCGGTTAGGTCGTGGGCTCTGGCCCGTTCCTGCAAAGACCGCCACTCGGCCGGTTCCAGCCGACCTGCGCGGCGCCCGAACACCGGGGCGGCGAGCGACGCCGGGTCCGTGGCGAGGGGCAGCGGCGGCGCCGACGGGAGCACCTCGGCCCGTGCCGACCAGTACTCCTGAGCCCGGGCCACGTCCTCGGCGGCCGGCTGTGCACCCACCACGTAGTCGCGGAAGGTCACGCCGACCGGCGGGAGCACCGTATCCGGGTCCCGGTATAGCGCGGACAGCTCGGCGAGAAACGTGACGATGCTCAGCGCGTCCAGCACGATGTAATCGAAGCTGAACCCGAGCCTGGTGCGCTCCTCGCCCGCAGCCTCGCAGGCGACGGCATGGATTTCCAGCAGTGGCCAGCGGGCCGGGTCGGGCACACGCCGGGACAGGTCCCCCCGCAGCGCCGCGAGCGCTGCTTTCCCTGCTGCGCGCTGGATCCGGAACCGAGGCACGGTCGGCAGGACCTGCTGGCGGCCGTCAGCGCGGAACACGGCGCGGAGCATGTCGTGCCGCTCGACGAGCCGGTTGACGGCCTCCTCGAGCCGGCCAACGTCCACGCTGGCGCCGTCGAATTCCCAGTACCAGTGGGACCCGACGCCGCCGAGCTCGAAGTCGCTGCTGCGGCCCAGCCAGTACGCACGCTGGACGTCGGTGGGGTCGAAAGGCTCGAAGCGCGCTGCGGGATCGGCCGTTAGCGTCGGTAGGCCACCACCTGCGCTGGCCCGCCGCCGCAGACCGGCGGCGAAGTCGGCGAGTACCGGCTCCGCGAACAGCCGCCGCAGCGTCGCGCCCTCCAGGCCCGCCGCGCGCAGCTCGCCGACCAGCCGGGTGGCCACCAGGCTGTCACCGCCGAGCGCGAAGAAGCTGTGCGTCCGGCCGACCGACGCGGCGCCGAGCTGCCGGGCCCACGCCGACGCGACCAGGGTCTCCATCTCACCGCGGGGGGGCTCGGCGGCAGCGGGTTCCGCGTGCTCGAGCAGCGTTCGGACGGCAGCCCGGTCGATCTTGCCGTTGGCCGACAGCGGCAACTCGGTCAGGACCCTCGCCCGTGCCGGGACCATGTACGCAGGCACCTGGTCAGCGAGCCAGCCGAGCAGTTCCGCCGGGGAGACGGGCTCTGCCGCCGGATCCGGCCGGACCGCCGCCGCGAGCTGCCGCCGGGCACCGTGGCCGACCGCCACGGCGACGGCGCGGGTCACCAGGGGGTGCCGCTCCAGCGCGGTCTCGATCTCGCCAAGCTCGGTGCGGTGGCCCCGGATCTTCACCTGGAAGTCGGCGCGGCCGAGGAACTCCACGGTGCCGTCCGGCCAGTAGCGGGCGAGATCACCGGTCCGGTACCAGCGGACGCCGTCGCGCTCGATGAAGCGCTGTGCGGTGCGTTCCGGGTCGCCTCGGTAGCCCCGGGCCACCGAGCCGCCGCCTATCCACAACTCGCCCGGCACCCAGTCCGGCCGATCCCGGCCGTGCTCGTCGGCCACCCGCAGCCGCTGATTCTCCAGCGGGAAGCCGTAGGGCACCGACATCCAGCCCGCCGGTACCGGGTGGGGCACCGGCTGGACCGTCGAGTGGATGGCGGTCTCCGTGGTGCCGCCGAGCGCGACCAGGCTGGCGCCCGGCGCGAACGCGGCGAGCCGGCCGGCCAGGTCCAGGCCGACCCAGTCGCCGCCGGCCAACGCCAGCCGCAGGGGCAACGGGCCGGCCACGGGCTCGGCGGCGGCGGCGAGGAGCAGCATGTCGAGCAGCGCCGGGACGGACTGCCAGATCGTCACGCGATGCCGGCGTACCAGCCGGGCCTGGGCGGCCGCGTCACGCCGGTCGGCGTCAGCGACCAGCACCATCCCCGCGCCCGCTCCCAGCAGGCCGAAGATGTCGAAGACCGAGAGGTCGAAGTCGAGCGCCGAGACAGCCAGCACCCGGTCACCGGGGCCGATGCCGAACCGGCGGATCAGGTCGTCCAGGGTGTTCATCGCCGCCTCGTGCGGCACCTCGACACCCTTCGGCTCGCCCGTGGACCCCGAGGTGAACAGCAGGTACGCCAGGTCCGAGGGTGCGCGCGGCACGGGCGCGGCGATTAGTGGCGCGTCCGGGCCTGGCAGCGGCACCGGCTCGCACCCTTCCGGCGGCCGCACCGGGCCGGCTGGGTCGGCGACCACCAGCCGGGCACCGGCGGCCGCGTGGATCCTGGCGCGCCGGGCCGCCGGCTGCTCGGGACCGACCGGGACGTAGACGCCGCCGGCCCGCAGTACGCCGAGCACCGCGGCCACCTGGTCCGGTCCCTTCGGCAAGGACACCGCGACCGGCTCGCCGGGCGCGAGCCCGCGGCCGGCCAGGGCGGCGGCGAGCCGGTCTGCGCGAGCGGCCAGCTCGCCGTAACCCAGCTCGCGCGATACGCCGGCGGTCTCCCATACCACCGCGGTGCGGTCCGGGTCAGCCGCGGCACGGGCGAAGACGTCGTCGTGCAGGCAGCGCTTGCGCCGCGACGCGGCGGTCGCGTTCGCCGCTGCCCGGGTGCGCTGGGTGCGCTCTGCCGGCAGCACCGGCATCGGCCTTTCCCGGTCCGCGCCGGAGCCGGGCGCGAGCAGCCTGTCCAGCAGCCTGCCGTAGGCGGCGAACATCTCCTCCACCACGCCCGGCACGAACAGCCCGTCGACGGCGTCCCAGTTGACGAGGACGCCGTCCTCGCGCTCGGTGATCTGGTGGTCCAGCCAGACCTGCGGCGTCTGCGACACCGTCCAGCCCGGCGTGCCCAGGGTCCGCCGGGCGGCCGGGTCGAACAGCTCGCCCAGGTTGAGCGCGCTTGTGAAGACCACCGGCGCGCCGGCCGCAGCCGTCCCCCGCTGCCGCGCCAGATCGCGCAGCACCTCGTCACCGCCGTAGCCGCCGTGCGCGGCATCGGCGTGCAGCTGGCGCTGCAGGGCCCGGGCACGTTCGGCGAACGACGCCGGCCGGCTCGCGTCCACCTCGAGCAGGACCAGGCCGGTGAAGTCGCCCACCAGCTCGGCGACGTCCGGGTGCACCTGCTCGCGCGCGTAGAAGGGCAGGTTCAGCAGGAACCGCGGTACGGCGCTCCAGGCGGCGAGCACCTCGGCGAACGCGGTGAGGAACGCGACCGACGGCGTCACGCCGTGCTCGCGCGCCCGTGCACTGATCCGCTCCACATCCGCGCTGTCCAGCCAGCGGTGGTGCCGGATGACCTGGTGCCCGGCGACCTGCTCCGGGCTTCTCGCCAACGGCAGTTCGGGTGGCCCCGGCAACGTGGCCAGCCGGTCCTGCCAGTACGCCCGGTCCCGGTTCCCGTCCGGGCCGCCGGCGGTACGGGCAGCGATCGCGGTCCGGTACTGCGGGTAGCTGATACCGAGCGGGCGGAGCGCCGCGCCGTCCCCCTCGTAAGCGCGGGCCAGGTCGGACAGCAGCACCCGGAAACTCTGCGCGTCCGCGACAAGCATCTCGATCTGCAGGTGCACCCTGGTGGCACCACCGGGCAGCAGGGAGAGCTGGATGTCGAACACCTCGCCGCGCCCGACCGCCAGCCGACGGTGTGACAGCGTCCGCCTGATCTCCAGGAGCCGCGCCTTAGCCTGCTGCGCCGGGGCGGTGCTGAGGTCATGCACGGTCAGCCCGGGCCAGCCGGCCGTGGCGCGGATCCGCTGCCGGGCCTCATCGTCGATCACCACGCGCAGCATGCCGTGCCGCCCGATGACCCGCCGCACCGCGGCCTCCAGCCGGGCGGCCTGGAGGCCGGTACCGTTCAGCTCCGCGTAGAAGTGCGCTCCCACGCCGCCAAGGGGCTGGCCGTCGGCACGGCCGATCCAGTAGGCGTGTTGCATCGGCGCCAGCGGGAACGGCGCCGTGTCATCCACGGTCGGCAGCCCCAGCCCGGCCGATGCGGCCTGGGCCCGCCGTGCCGAGACCAGCGCCCACCAGTCAGACAGAGTCCGGCCCTCTACCAACTCGCCGAACGTCACGTCGGCGCCTGCCAGCCGCCAGCGGGCCGCCAGCCGCATCATCGAGATCGAGTCGAGCCCCAGCCGGAGCAGGTCATCGTGGTCACCGATGACGGCTGCGGGCTCGCCGAGCGCCTCGGCGACGTGCAGCCGCAGGTCCTCCAGGTCAAGGTTCAGCGCCGCATCAGTCACGAAGTCCCTCCCCAGCCGACGAGTTGAGCATGAGACCCAATACAACATACACATGCTAGCGAAGACCCATCAAACATTACAGCCTTCACCACTAGCGTCATGGACAAAATACGACATACGCTGAGTCGGCGCCGTGCCGCAGGACGGGCCGGCGGGACTGGAGGCTGAACGTGTCCTTGCAGTTGCACTGGTTCCTGCCCTCACATGGCGACGGCCGGGAACTGGCCAAAACGGCCAACGGCGACAACCGGCGCCCGCCGCGCCGGGAACCGGACGCCGACTATCTCTGCCAGGTGGCCGAGGCCGCGGACCGGCTCGGCTTCACCAGCGTGCTGACCCCGTTCGGGTTGTTCTGCGAGGATCCGTGGCTGGTCGCCACGGCCGCCGCAGCACGCACCCGGCAGCTGAACTTCATGCTCGCGCTGCGGCCGGGCTTCATGTCGCCGGTTCTCGCGGCCCAGATGGCCGCTACCTTCCAGCGCATCTCCGGCGGCCGGCTGCTGCTGAACATCGTCAGCGGCGGCGACGCCGACGAGCAGCACCGGTACGGCGACTGGCTTGATCATGACCAGCGGTACCGGCGCACCGGCGAGTTCCTGGACCTGCTGCTGAGGGCCTGGGACGGCAGTCCGGTGGACCTGGACGGCGAGCACTACCGGGTGCACCGGGCTCTCGTGGCCCGGCCGCACCCGGTCCGGCCGCAGGTATTCCTTGGCGGCTCGTCCGCCGCCGCTCGCCAGGTTGCCGCCGACCATGCCGATGTGTACCTCACCTGGGGTGAAGCACCCGGGCCGATGGCGGCCCTGGTCAAGCAGGCCAGGGCCCTGGCCGAGCAGCGCGGTCGGCAGCTGGCCTTCGGCACGCGGTTCCATGTTATCACCCGAGACAGCGCCGACGAGGCGTGGCGGGTGGCCGACCGGCTGCTGAACGGCATGGATCCGGCCAGGATCCGGCAGGCAGCAGAACGGTTCGCGCGCAGCGATTCCGAGGGGCAGCGACGGGCGGCCGCGATGCATGGCGGCCGCACCGGGAACCTGGAGATCCACCCGAACGTATGGGCGGGCTTCGGCCTGGTGAGGCCTGGCGTCGCGACGGCACTGGTCGGCAGCCACGAGCAAGTCGCCGACCGGATCGAGGAGTATCACGCACTGGGCCTGGACCACCTCATCCTGTCCGCCCAGCCGCATCTGGAGGAGGCCTATTCCCTCGGCGAGGGCGTCCTGCCCATCCTGCGACAGCGGGGAGTGCTGTGAACCCTGTGCCCGCCACGCTGGTCGTTGGCCACCCGCGGCCAGGCTCGCGCACGATGGGCGTGGCCAGCCAGGCGGCGAAGAGGCTATGCGCCGGGCTGCGCGAGGCCGGGGTGGATGTCACCGAGCCCGATCTGGTGGATCTGGCCGCGCTGGCTGTCCCGCTGGCCGCCCGGTTCGCGCCGGGACCGGAGGGCGGTCCGCCAGGCCGCCCGGATCGGCTGCTGGAACGGGCCTTCGACTTGGTCTGCGGGCCCGGGCTGCTGATGGTGGCCAGCCCAACGTTCAAGGGCGCCTACAGCGGCCTGCTCAAGGTATTCGCCGACCAGGTTCCCAGGGAAGGGCTCGGGCCGGGAGTGGTGGCCGTGCCGTTGATGACAGCCGGCTGGGAGTCCCACCAAACGGGCCCGGAAGCCGCCCTGCGCTCGCTGCTGGCCGAACTCGGAGCGCCGGTGCCGGCGCCGGGGCTGACCGTGCTGGAGGCCGAGTTCGCCGACCTGGACGCGGTGCTGGGACCCTGGGCGGCCCGTACCGTGCCGGTAGTCGCGGCACTCCTGGCCGCCGTGCCGGGGAGGTGAGAAGAGGACCTTTCGGCATTCTGTCAGTTTGCTGAGCCCACACACGACAACGGAGTTTCTGTTGCTTGGGCTACCCGACTATCGCAGGAGACAACATGCCACTCACGACGTCCACCGGCGCAGCCGTGGCGGACACCACGATCAGCGCCCTCCGGGAGCAGCTCCGCGGCAGGCTCATCACCCAGGAGGACGACGATTACGTCGCGGCGAAAGCCATCTGGAACAGCTACTTCGAGAAGAACCCCGGCGCCATCGTGCGCTGCGCCGGCGCGGCCGATGTGATCGCGGCCGTCCGGTTCGCCGCCGAGAACGACGTCCCGGTCACGATGCGCGGCGCCGGGCACGACTTCTCCGGCAAGAGCAGCATCCAGGACGGACTGGTGATCGACCTGTCCCGGCAGAAGGGAATCCTGGTCGACCCCGCGTCCAGCACGGCGATCGCGCAGCCCGGGCTGCTGCAGGGCGAGTTCGACCACGAGACGCAGGCGTTCGGCTTGGCCGTGACCGGCTCGCAGGAATCCTACATCGGCGTGGGCGGCCTCACCCTGTCCGGCGGCCTGGGCTGGCTCGGCCGCTACCGCGGCCTGCTCTCCGACAACCTGATCTGGGCGGACATCGTGCTCGCGAACGGTGAGCTGCGCCGGACGAGCGCGCGGGAGGAGCCGGACCTGTTCTGGGCGATCAGGGGCGCCGGGGCCAACTTCGGCGTGGGAGTCTCGTTCAAGTACCGGCTGTACCCGCAGGGCATGTGCCTGGCAGGCCTGCTGGCCTTCCCGATCGCCGAGACACCCATGGTGGCAAGCGCCCTGGAAGAGTACAACCAGAACATTCCGGACGCGCTCAGCACCTCGTTCGCGTTCATCACCACTCCCGAGGGCGAGCGCGCCGTGGCCCTGGGCTTCGTACACGCCGACCCCGGCCCGGAAAGCGAGCAAAAAGTCGTCGCGCCGATGCGCAAGTTCGGCACCAGGACGCTGATGGACTTCTGCGGACCAATGCCCTATCTGGCCGTGCAGCGGATGCTCGATGAGAACACCGAGGCCGGCTGGCGATTCTACCCGCGCTCGTTCGGGATGGACAGGCTCCATCCGGAAGCCATGCAGATCCTCGCTGAGGGCTTCGCCGCCAACCCCTCGGACCGTTCACTGGTTGGCGGCGGCCTGATGGGCGGCGCGATGGCCAGGCTAGACGCCACAGCGACCGCTTTCCCTCACCGCACCGGGCACCTGGTCAGCATTCTCAGCGCCTGGACGGACCCGGCAGACGACGAGGCAAACGCGCGGTGGACCGACGAGGTCTACGGCCGGCTCCTGCCGTACACCAACGGCGCCGTGTACGTCAGCCATCTGGGTACCGATAGCGCCGAGCGGACGCCCAATGCCTACGGCCCTAACTACGATCGCCTGATGATGCTGAAGGCCAAGTACGACCCGCAGAACCTGTTCCGCAACGGCCACAACATACCGCGGAGCTGACCGGCGGACAACTGTCAGCGGGGGCCGGGCAGCCGTCACGCTTCCCGGCCCCCCGCCAGGTACGGCCATGTCCTGGCCCCGCCGCCGCGGCGGCGGGGCCCGGCAGACCGGGGCTCAGCTACCCAGGCACCGGTGCGGAGACCAGGCCGGCCAGCCAGCGCGCCACCGTTTCCGCCTCTGGCCGCAGGTAGAAATGGCCGCCAGGGAACAGCCGGTAACAGAACGGCCCGCTGGTCACGTCCTGCCAGCCGCGGAGCTCATCGGCGGTCACCTCGTCGTCGCAGTGCCCGGCCGCAGACGCGACCGGGCACTGCAGCCCGCCGTCTTGCGGCGGCCGGTAGGTCTCGATCAGCCGGTAGTCGGCGCGCAGGGCCGGCAATACCAGCCGTCGCAGGTGATCGCTGGCGGCGAGCTCGGGGGCGGTGCCCCCGAGCCGGGTCACCTCGGCCCAGAGCCGGTCATCATCCAGATGCTTGTCGCCCGGCTTCTGGAACCGCGGGCCAGGCCGACCGGACGTCACCAGCAGCGCGGGTGACCTCAGGCGGCGGGCGTGCAGCCGCCGGGCGACCTCGTGCGCCACCGAGGCACCCATGCTGTGCCCGAAGAACACCACCTCCCGGTCGAACACCGGCAGCAGCGCCGCGGTGACCGCGTCGGCCAGCTCGGTCATCTCGTGCACGCACGGGTCGTTCAGCCGGTCCTCGCGGCCGGGATACTGCACGATGCACGGCTCGACGCTGGCCGGCAGCAGCTTGGCCAGCGGCCGGTAGAAGCTCGCGGACCCGCCACCGTGCGGGAACATGACGATCCGCGTCCGGGCCCGCGGGCGGGGCACGCAGACCCGCAGCCACAGCCGCTGCGGCGTCACAGGACCGCCGCCAGCTCGGCGCCGGGCATGATCTGCGGGGTGCCGCGGGAGACCAGCCGGACCGGCCCGCACCGGTCAGTGACATCCTTGGTCAGCCTGGTCAGCGCCAGATGGTACTGCCCTTCGGCGCGCGCATCCTCGCCGGCGCGGACCGCCCGGGCAAAGCCGAGCAGGGCCGCCGCCGTCCCGGCGGGCCACAGATCCCGGAGGATCTCGCGATACGAGGGGGCTGCCGCCGGGCCGAGTGGCTCCGCGCTGGGCAGGTCCAGGTGCGCCTCCGTGGCATCCTCACAGCGGACCAGATCGGCCATCCCGGCCGGCATGTGCGGCCGCGGGCTCCACAGCACCGGCCCGTGCGTGTTCACAAGTGTGAGGTGCCCGCCCTCGGTGCCGATGGTGATCCGGTGGTGGAGGTGAGCGTGGTTGTCCGGCTCGGCCGGGGCCAGCTCATTCTGCAGGCGCAGGGACAGCGGGACCCCGGCGAAGACCCCGGCGAGGCCGCAGTACGGCAGCTCGGTCCTGGCCAGGGCGGCCACCCGCGATGGCAGCCCGGCGGCATCGCCGAAGCCCCACGGACTGACCCCGCCCAGCGCCCGGCCGAGGACGTCGAACAGCGTATACGTCACCTGGAACGCGGTCACGGCGTCGATGAACAGCGGCTGCTGCCGGGCGGCGAGCCAGCGGGCCACGTCGATAAACCGGCGCACCGGGGGGACATGCACGTAGTGCGTGTTGATCCGGTAGACCACGCCCTGCCGGCGCGCGGTGCGGAGGCACACGGCCAGTTCGTCGTGGTGCAGCGGGTGCTCCTGCAGCACATGGATTCCGCGCAGCATCAGGGCCCGGGCCAGTTCAGCGCCGCGACCGCCGTTCATCGCGGAGCCGACGACCACCGCCGCCATGTCAATGTCCCGGGGAAGCTGTCCGGGGTCAGTGAACAGCGGGACACCGTAGCGCTCGGCGCATTCTTTCGACCGCTCGCTGCCGCGGGCCAGCACGCCCGCCAGTTCCAGCGGAAAGCCCGGCCGGGTGAAGGCGGCGAGGTAGACGCGCCCGAATTTGGTGCCGCAGACGACCACCTTGGGCCCGCCGGTCACAGCTCGCCCTCCTCGGCGGCGGCGAGCGCAGCGGCCGGGGCGTCGAACAGTTCGAGCATGGTGACCGCCTTCAGCCGGCGCAGCTCGTCGACCACCTCGTCGGCGGCCAGCGCCTCGGCTGCGAAGTGCGTGCCGCGGGGAATCCGGCCTGCCAGGATCGCGGTGGCGGACATGGCCGTCATCAGCCCGGTCAGCTCGTAGGTGTCGCTGCCGCGGAGCACCAGGGTGCGGGTCAGCGGCTGCCCGCCAATGGTCCCGGCCAGCTCGAACACCATGAGCTGGTAGGGGTCCCGGCCGAACAAATCGAGCGCGGCCGCACGGGTAAGCTCCGCCGCGGCCGTCGCCGGATCGCTCTGCCCGCTGATCGCGCCCTGGAGCCGACTGAGGCTGTTCATCACGTGCGACCCGCCGTCATACACGGTGAACCAGTCAGCGTCGGCCACGCCGAGCGCCCTGACGGTCCGCTCACTCTCGAAACTGAGGTACGGATAGGCGTCTACCCGGCCCGGGAAGAAGGGCAGCTCGGTATCGGTGACCGGGTTCAGCGCGCGCAGCGCCCGCGCGCCGTTCCGCCAGGCGGCCTGTGCCTCGCCGTAAACGCCGCCCAGGCTAAGCAGGTATTCCGCCGCGCCGGCCGGGGTCATCCGGTCCATGGTCCCGACGTGTGCGGTGAGCCGGGCACATGTCCCGAAACCCTGGCGGGCCAGCCAGCGCGGCAGCAGCCCGGTCAGGCCCGGCATCATCCCCGCGCTCAGCACAGCGACGCGATCACCCAGGTCACGACCGCTCAGTGCGCCGAAGACCGGCTCGTCACCGCCGGCGTCGACATAGTGGGCGCCAGCGTCCAACGCGGCTAGGGCGACCCGCTCGAGAACCCGGTAGGAGGGGCCGGCGCAGTTGACTACGACGTTGGCGCCGGCGCAAAACCGGGCCAGCCCGGCATCGTCCCAAACGTCCACCATCGTCGCCTGGCCGATCGAGTCGCCCAGCTCGCGGGCCACCAACGCCCGCGCCCGGGATGGGTCGCGCCCGCCGATCCGCAGCGCCGCGCCGGGCACGGTCTGGGCCAGCAGCCGGGTGGCGACGCTGCCGACCGCGCCGTAACCTCCGAGGATCGCGATCCGGGCGTCGTTCATCGGCTCTCCCCCTTGTCCGCCAGCACCTGTTCGAGCAGCTCGCCGTGAGCGTCGGCGCCGTCGTGGCCGTCTGGGATCACCCGGACACGCAGCCCGCCCAGGCAGGCGTCCCGCCAGGAGGACACGATGCCGCCGACGGGATCACCCCCCGCCGTCACGTCCGAGGCCGACAACAGCAGCGTGACGTCGCCCACATACGGCTCAAGCGGCCGATCGCCGATCGAGGCCGGGCCGGGGCCGATGGCCGTCAGCCCGGTGACCTCCGCGCCGGACTCGGTCAGGCGGCTGGCGATCTCGACGGCGAGGACCGCCCCGTGATGCGTGCCGACCACGTGGAACGGGCCAGCGGACAGCAGTTTCACCTCGGCGGCCAGGTCGCCGCCGAGCCGTTGCAGCCGGGTGAGCGGATCGATGCCGTCCGCCGGCCCGGGATCGAACGGCGCTGTGGTGATCACCGCGTGCCGCTGCGTGAGCCGCGTATCCTCGCCGGCGATGTCGCCGCCCACCAGGACGAGGACGGGCAGGGCGGCAGGATCGCCGGCCAGCGCCAGCCCGCCGCCGGCCTCCTCGGGCACTTCCTGTCCGCCGAGCAGCGCAGCCAGGCCGGCGACCGTGGCGGTGTTCAGCAACTCGCGCAGCAGCTCATCGAAGTAGACGTCCTGCCCCCCGGGAACCTGCTCGCGGATCTCGGTGACGACCTGCGCCGCGAGCAGAGAATCGCCGCCCAGCTCGTAGAAGTTGTCCTGGCGGCCGGCGTGAGAGGTGTGCAGGACCGCCGCCCAGATCGCGCTGACCTGCTGTTCCAGATCGCTCATCGGCCCGTCGGCGGCGGCGCGCCCGCCCGGGCGCCCAGAGTCTGGCAGTACCCAGGAGTCCAGCGTCCTGCGGTCCACCTTGCCGTTCTCTGTGAGCGGCAAGTCGTCCACCACCTGGATCTGGGCAGGTACCATCTCGGCCGGGACACGCTGCGCGAGCCTGCTGCTGACCCCGGCCTCCTCCAGGAGGACCCGGTCGGCTTTGAAGCGGGCCGCGAACACGTGCATGCCGATGCTTGCCAGCTCGTCACCCGGCCCTGGCAGGCAGAGGACCGTCTCGGCGCCGGCGGCCCTGAGCAGGCCCAGCCACTGCTCACGGCCGATGAACGTCTGGTCCTTGCCGTGCCGGACGTCCTGGAAGTCCCCGGCGGTGGCGTCGAAGAGGAATTCCATCGACGTGAGAATCTGGTAGTTGTCCCTCGTCGTCTCGATGAAGACGAGCCAGCCGCCCGGAACCAGCAGCTCGCGCATGCGGGCCAGGACCGTGTCGGCGTTGCGGGAGTAGTGCATGACGTTGCCGGCCAGGACCACGTCGAACGAGTTCGGCGTCAGGCCCTGGTCGCGGTAGGGCTCATTCATGTCGAACAGGGCATAGTGGACCCACGGATACTCGGCGAACTGCTCGCCCCCCCTGTTCAGGAAGAACTGCGAGACGTCGGTGAACAGGTACCGCACATCGAGGTCGGCGAGCGCGGGGATCACCTCGACGCTGGTGCCGCCGACGCCCGCGCCGACCTCCAGTACCCGCAGCGGGCCGGCAGCCTCGCGGCGGGCTGCGATGGCCCGGAGGACCCCGGTCGTCAGCCGGTTCAGGTAGCGGCTGAGGAAGCCCTCGCCGTAAGCGGCCTCCTGGATGTCCACACTGCCTTCGGGGAACAGCAGCTGGACAGGGTCCTGCTCGTCTCGCATGAGCTGTGGCAGGTGACGGGCCGCGACCTGGAAGTAGTGCACCAGTTCGGGGCGGTCCTGCGCGTCGGGGAGAAGCTTTTCCACCCGTTGCCAGGCGGCAACCACGTCACCGGGCTCCACCGTCCGCAGCAGCCGGTAGCGGCCCGTACTATCCTGGTCCAGGTACCGCTCGCGGACCAGCGCCGCCAGCCACCGACGGACCAGCCGGTGGTGCTTGGCGGCCACGCGGGCGGCCGTCATGATGTCGGCGGTGGTGTGCCAGTCCCCTGGCGTACCGAAGAGCCCGTGCTGGCGCAGCACGTCGGCCATGACGGTCAGCGCGGTCTGATCGAGCTGGCGGGCGAACTCCACCACCCGGCCGGCGTCCCCTGCCGTGCGGATCTGCGCGCCCGCGGCCTCGACCTCGGCGGCCAGCGACGCGGCACCGGGCAGCGGGCGTGGCTCGACCCGGGCGGGCTCGACGAACGCGAGCAGCCGGCGCTCCAGTGGCGCCGCGCCGGCGGCCAGGGCGGCCGCGGCGGCGACGGCGGGGTCGGCCTGCAGCGCGGCCTCGACCTCGGCAAGTTCGATCCGGTAGCCGCGGATCTTCACCTGCCGGTCGTCGCGGCCCAGGAACTCGATCGTCCCGTCCGGCAGGTAGCGGCCGATGTCACCGGTCAGATAGGCGCGCTCGCCGGTACCGGGCAGCGTGACGAATCGCGCGGCGGTGCGCTGCGGGTCGCCAAGATACCCGAGCGCCACGCCTTCGCCGGAGATGAGCAGCTTGCCCGGCACCCAGTCCGGGGAGTCCTGGCCAAGCGCGTCCAGCACGTGGAAGCGCTGGTTGGTCAGTGGCTTGCCGTACGGGATGCTCGGCCAGGCCGGGTCCACCTCGTCGATCGGGTACCAGATCGACCAGATCGACGCTTCTGTCGCGCCGCCGAGGCTGACCACGCTCAGGCCGGGCAGGCGGCTGCGGATCTGGCCGGGCAAGCTGACCGGGATCCAGTCCCCGGAGAGCATGGCCAGCCGCAGGCTGGACAGGTCGTCGTTCGCGGTCCGGAGGTATTCGTTCAGCATGTGCAGTTGGGCGGGCACCGTGTTCCACAGTGTCACACCGTGCTCGCCGATCAGCGCCGCCCAGTGCGACGGGTCGGCCCGCAGCCCCGGGTCGGGCAGTACCAGCGTTCCGCCCGCGGCGAGAACGCCGAAGATGTCGTATACCGACAGGTCGAATCCCAGGTTGGCCAGGCCGAGCACCAGGTCGGCGGGGGTGACCGCGAAACGGCTGTTGATGTCGCTGATCGTATTCACCGCCGCTCGGTGGCTGATCATCACACCCTTGGGGTCACCGGTGGAGCCAGACGTGTAGATCACGTACGCGGGATCCGCAGGGTCGCGCAGCCGGCTGGGCAGCCCGGCGGGAGCGCTGACAGGCTCAATCTCATCCACCGCGAGCACGGCGACGCCGTCCGGCCAGCCGGCCGGCGCCGCGCTGTGCGTCAGCACGTGCCGGACCCCGGCATCGGCCAGGATCTGGTCGCGGCGGGAGGCCGGCTGATGTGTGTCGATCGGCAGGTAGGCGCCATCGGCAAGCAGGACGCCCAGTACGCCCACGATCTGGGCCCAGCCCTTGTCCATGACCACCGCGAGCAGGTCGCCTGGCTGGACGCCGGCGGCCTTGAGCGCACCGGCCACCGCCGTGGCGCTGCCGGTGAGGTCGGCGTACCGGTACGCGGTCCCGCCGGAAATGACCGCGATCCCCTGCGGGTCGTCCAGCGCCGCGTGCAGGATGCCTTCGTGCAGCAGGACGTCCGGCAACGGGCCGCTGGTGTCGTTGGCCTGCTCCCGGCGCTCGAGCTGGGCCGCCGGCAGGGCGACCACCTCGGCCTGATCCCAGGTGGTCGGCTCCGCCGCGAGCCTGTTCAGGAGGCTGGCGAACGCCTCGAACATGTCATCCGCGAGGCCATCAGGCAGGACGCCCTCGCGGATATCCCAGTTCACTGACATGGTGCCGCCGTTTTCCATGGCCTGGCAGTCGATCCAGACCTGGGGAGTCTGGCTGATTCCGTCCCCCAGCTCGCCGAGCGGTGCTTTGTCGGGCACGTCCGCGCGCAGCCCGATGGCGCTCGTGAACACGACCGGCATCAGTGCGGCGTCCTGGCCGCGCTGCCGGGCGATCTCGCGAAGCACCGCGACCCCGCTGAACAGCCGGTGGTCGAGATCCTCGAACAACCGGCCGCCCAGCGCCGTGGCGCGTTCCGTGAAGGTGCCGCCCTCGCGCCGGTCGACGGCCAGCAGTTCCACGGAGGTGAAATCACCGACGACCCGGCCGACGGCCGGGTGCAGCGGCAGCCGGCTGAGGAGGGTGAGATCGAGGGTGAAGCGGGGCTGCCGGCTCCACCGCGCGATCACCTCGGCGTAGGCGGCCAGAACGGCGCCGGAGGCGGTAACTCCCCGGCTGGCGGCCTGCACCTTGAGGGCCTGCCACGCGCGCTCGCCGAGAACCGCCTGCAGGCGGCGGAATCGGCCTGAGCCGGAGTGCGGGTCGCTCAGCAGCGGCAGTTCCGGCGCCGCGGGCAGGTCGTCCAGCCGGGAGAGCCAGTACTCCCGGCTCCGCTCGTAGCGCGGGCCCTGCCGCAGCTTGTGCTCGGCGAGGAGGTAGTCGCGGAAGCTGATCGGCACGGCGGGGAGCACGGTGCCGGGTGCCTGGTAGAGGTCACGCAGCTCATCGAGGAGCAGGTAGATGCTGATGTAGTCGGCGATAAGGAAGTCGATCGAGACGTGCAGTATGGCCTGCCCGTCGAGCAGCGTGATACGCAGGCCGAACAGCGGCCAGCGATCGGGCTGGTGTACGTCGTGGTCCATCTCGCCGCGGGTCTTGGCCAGCGAGGCAGCGGCCTCCGCGGGCGGCGCCCCGCGCAGGTCGGCCACTGCGATCTCGTAGTCCGGCACGGTGTCCAGCACCCGCTGGAAGCCGTCATAGTCGACCACCGCCCGGAGCATGTCGTGCCGCCGGATCAGCCGCCGCCACGCGGCTTGCATCCGGGACGGGTCCAGCTCGCCGAAGACCAGCTCGCCGTAGGCGTGACACGCCACGCCGCCGTACACGAAGACGTCACGGCGGCCGAGCAGGTAGGCGGCCTGCACGTCGGTGAGGGGAAACGGATCGTAGCGGCCATGCGGATCGTGTGCGACCTCGACGTTGCCGGCGCTGGCGCGCAGATACTCAAGCACCGCGTCCTTGTTGGCCTGCAGCAGTTGCCGGCGCTCGGCGGTCATCGCTCCCTGCGGTCCGCGGAACCTGAGCCGGCCTGAGTCCTCCCACAGCCTCAGGCCGACGGCCTCCAGCTTCCCGACGAATCCCGCCACGTCCACAGCACACTCTCCTCGCTCGGTTATCAGTTCTGGACTGCGCGGCCGCCCGGGCTGTACGGCGCGTGCGCTTCAGCGCCGGCAGCGGCGGAGCGCGCCAGCACCGCCTCGGGGTCCTTGGCGACGGTCTGGGCGGCCTGGACGAACTGCCCCACGAACTTTTCCGCAAAGCCGGCGTCCAGCCGGCCGACGTCGTAGAACAGCAGGACCCGGAATCCGTGCCCGTCGGGCACCAGCACCAGCTCGAATTCGAACCGGCTGCCGACGCCCTCGGGCACCAGCACCTCGATCTCCAGCCCCGCCGACGTGGTGGTGTAGACGGGATCGGCGAGCATCTGGAAGACCACGTCGTCGGCCCGCTGGCCCGCATGCCCGGTCGACAGCGGGAGCATCTGGTAGGGCAGGGCCTGGTGCAGGAAGCCGCCGATCACTGTCGCGTGCGCGGCCCGCACCTGCCCGGCAAACGTGCCATCCGGGACCAGCCGGGTGCGCAGGATCACCATGTTGGCAAGGAATCCGACCGTGCGTTTGGTTTGCGGCCGCGACCGGTTGGCGAAGAGCGTGGCGACGCAGACGTCCGGGTCGCCCGTGTGCCGGTACAGCATCGCGTAATAGGCAGCGAGCAGCACAGTGAACAGCGTGGTCCGCTCGGCGCGGGCCAGCTGCCGCAAGCCGGCAACCACGTCCGGGCCTATCACGCCGCGCGCCAGGGCCGTCTGGCGGCCGGCGCGCCCCGGTTGCTCCGGGGCCAGCGGCAATGCGGGCAGCCGCATCCCGGCCAGCTGCCCGCGCCAGTAGCCGTCGAGCCGTCGCTTGCCGTCCCCGGCCAGCTCAGCCTCCTGGGCGGCGACGAAATCCCCGTACTGCCAGCCCAGACCGGGCATCGGCCGGTTCTGGCCGGCGGCCAGCTCGAGTGCCGCGCAGAGATCCTCGAAGATGATGCCGAGCGACCATGAATCGGTGACGAGGTGATGCATGTTGACGCAAAGCACGTGGTCGTCGTCCGCGAGCCGCCACAGCCTGACCCGCAAGGGGCACCGCGACGGGTCAATACGGGTACGCAGCTCCGCCGCGATCGCCTCGTCCACCACGGCTTGAGGGTCGGCAGCCGTACCGAGATCCACCTCGATCAGCTCCGTCGGCGCCGGGTCGCGAACTGTCTGGACGAGCTTGCGGCCACCGCCGG
>Ga0335078_10000844_pt1 | contig 46885 bp, 32 predicted proteins | sample Lox_Sample_32_FD_206711 | JGI IMG/M metagenome (GOLD analysis project Ga0335078, IMG submission 206711) | Soil microbial communities from Loxahatchee National Wildlife Refuge, Florida, United States - Lox_Sample_3.2 | ecosystem: Environmental > Terrestrial > Soil > Wetlands | place: USA... | reverse complement strand
CACGCCAAGCCAGGCACCACCGAACTGCGCACCCTGGCCGCCTACGTCGAAGCCCTCGGCGGCCGCCTGGAGATCATCGCCGACTTCGGCGACCAGCGTCTCGCCTTCACCGAACCCGGCACCGAAGCAGCCTGACCTGATCAGCACCCGTGACCTGCCAGGAACCCCGCGTCAAGGCGAACCGGGAAAATCCTCCGCGACACCTACGGAACAAGCTGCTGCTTCAGCGCATAAGATCCACTCCGGCGTCATCCGCGCCACAGACGATGGCGAACGGTAACTCACGCATTAGGCGGGACTGTGTGCGTCGACTGCGCGAGGTCTGGTGACGGAACGTCATCAACGCGGCTCCTCGCGGGTTCACTGCGACTGTAGCCGGAGAGCTGCGGCGTCTGGCGCTCCGGGAGGTCTACGGAAGGCCGATGCCCGGTACGTCAGAGTGCATGGCACGGTGACGCCAGGTGGCAGGCATGTCGCCACGATGGTTCTGTGTCGTGCCGGCTGCGCCAGGCGGGGTGGTCCGTCTGGGCAGGTCAGGCACGTTGCGCGGACGCTGTCCGCGGCTGTCCGTGCGGCCCGGCGCCCAGGAGCCCGCGGGCACGGACATATAGCGGACAGCGTCGTCCCAGCGAACATCACCCGGTCGCGTTTGCGCAGGTCAGATGGTATGTGGAGGTGCAGGGAGGAGCGTACTGTAAACCGTCGGCTCAGCCTACGTTGGTTCGAACCCAACACCAGCCACCACCAGCGAAAACGGCCCCCTGGCTGCGGCAACGCCGCCCGGCGGCCTTTTCCTTCATGTCACGCGATTTATCAGGGTGCGTCACTGCGGGTCGATGTGGCGCAGTAGTTGCGTACATATGGTGGACAGCGGACGGGCAAACGCGATCGCCGAGCGGTGGATCGCCCGCGCCTGCCGTAAGTGCCTGGACCGGATGCTGATCACCGGCGAACGACACCTGCGACTCTGAAACAAACGTGAGTTGCCCGGACTTCTCCGCAGCTTCGGGGCTCACCTGCCCAGCGCCTGGTGGGACCAGCGCGACGACCTGCTTCGTCAGCTCGGCTGAAGCGGCGTCCCTTACCTTCACCCTGAAGGACGCCGGTCATCTGTGCCCACATGAAACCATATCCGGGGCAAGACGCGCCAGGTCAGGCCGCCTGCAGAGCGGGTTGCGGACCTGATGTAGGGAGATTCCCGAAGCGCGAAGGCCGTCCGCGAGAGATCCTGAGGATGCTCCGTCGGATGCGTGTCGGGGTCGACGTGGCTAACAGGTCGCCCTGCCTCGCCGGCACGAGGGGAGGTGCGCGAGCCATAGTCACGAATTGGCCACTGATCGGGCGGCGAGAAGAACTGTCGCTCATCGAGCATTCTCTTAGTACTGGCCAGTATCGCGGGTTGCTGCTGGCCGGGGCGCCGGGGGTGGGCAAGACCCGGTTGGCTCGCGAGGCACTCGCCGCCGCCGAGGCGGCGGGGTGCCACACGGAATGGGTGGTTGCCTCGCGGGCGGTGGCCGCGATTCCGTTCGGTGCCCTGGCGCACCTCCTGCCGCCCGCAGAGGACAATTCAGCTCACCTGCAAGTGCTGCAGCAGGCAGGAAAATGGATGGCCGAACGGGCCGGAGGCCGCCGCGTGGTGCTCGGCATCGATGACGCGCACATGCTCGATGACGCCTCCGCCGCTCTGCTATTCCACCTCGTCATCAACGGCATTGCGTTCGTGGTCGGCACTCTGCCGACCGGTGAGCCCGCGCCTGGGCCGGTCACGGCGCTGTGGAAGGAGGCTTTAGCCGAGCGGCTGGAGATCCAGGCGCTGGCCCGCGCCGAGGTCGGCGAGCTGATCGAGGCCGCGCTTGGCGGTCCGGTCGAAGGACTCACCAAGGAGCGGCTGTGGCAGCTCAGCCACGGCAACGTTCTTTACCTCCGGGAACTGGTCCGGGGCGGACGCCAGGCCGGAGACCTGGTCTGCTCGGACGGCATGTGGCGCTGGCAAGGCCCGGTCAGCGCCTCGCCACAGCTGGCCGAGCTGATCGGTGTCCGTATCGGTGGCATGTCGTCGGTCCGGCGCGACCTCGCGGAACTGGTGGCTTTCGGCGAGCCCCTGGCGTTCAGGGTGCTCACCCGGGCCGGGGTGCCCGCAGCCGACGTAGAGGCCGCCGAACGGGCCGGGTTGCTGTCCACCGAAGAGGCCGGGTCCGATATCCGGGTACGGCTGGAGCACCCGTTGTTCGGCGAGGTCATCAGGGCTCAGACGCCGCAGATGCGCAAGCGTACCGTGTACACGACCCTGGCGGAGGCAGTCGGCTCGGCCGACGGCCTCACGTCAGAGGAGGTGGTCCGGATCGCGGTCTGGCACCTGAAGGCCAGAACGCTGCCCGAGTCAGCGCTACTGGTGGCTGCGGCTGGCTGGGCGGTCGCCGCGCTGGACTACCAGCTCGCCGAGCAGCTGTGCCGGGCCGCCGGGGAAGCGGGGACCAGCTGGTCGGCTGAACGGCTGCTAGCGCAGGCCCTGGTCGGTCAGGGCAAGGCAGGACCGGCCGAAGACCTGCTGGCCGATCAGTTGGCGCGGGCGCGCACCGGTGCCGAACGGGCGGAAATCGTCAGCGTCCGGGCGTTGAATCTGCACTGGGGGCTTAACCAGCCCGAGCGGGCCAGCGCGGTGCTGGACGAGGCGGCGGCCCGCATCGAGGAGCCAGCGCAACGCGCCAGCCTTGCCGCCATCCGCGGCAGGTTCTTGCTGCACGACGGCTGTTGCCCGCAGGCCCTGGCCGTTCTGGATCCAGTTCTGGCTGATCCCTATGTGCCGCACCGGGTCGTGCTGGAGGCGATGGCTACGGCCACAATGGCGCTGATCGCCTGTGGCCGGTCCGACGATGCTGTCGCGATGGCGGCGCGGGGCCTGCAGCTGGTACCGCCGACGGCCGGCGAGGGCTGGCTGCTGGCGCTGGACGCGCTGGCCGCGACCCAGGCCATCGCCTATCTGTGGAGCGGGCAGTTCGCAGCGGCGGCCACGCTGGCCGAATCCGGCTACCAGCGCGCCCTGGATGGCCGGTCACCGCCCAACGTGGCACTGTGGGCACTCGTGCGTGGCCAGCTGGCCGGGGCCAGCGGGGCGATGAGCCAGGCCTCGGTATGGCTCAGGGAAGCCATCGCGACTTTGGGCGGCCCGACCCTGCTGCACCCCTACCAGCGTTCTATCGCCCGGGCCGGACTTGACGCGCTAGCCTGGGTGGCCGCGCTGACCGCGGACCCGGCCGGCGCACAGGCCGCCCTCGTCCAGGCGGAGGCACTGGCCGGCCCGCCCATGCGGCTGTTCGACACCTGGCCCGGGCCAATCCGTGCCTGGGTGGCCGCTGCTCGTGGCGAGATCCCCGCGGCCGCCGATCTGGCCCTCGGCACGGCCGCCGAGGCCAGGCGGCGTGGTCAGCCGGGTTGTGAGCTGATTGCCTTGCATGATGTGGCGCGGCTCGGAGCGCCCGCCCGGGCGGCCACGCGGCTGGCAGAGCTTGACGCCATGGTGCAGGGCGACCTGGCATCGCTCTTGATCCGCCATGTCCAGGCCCTGGAGTCCGCCGACGCCGCGGTCCTGGATGAGATCGCCGCTTCGTTCGCGGCTCTGGGCGCCAACCTGCTTGCTGCTGAAGCTTCGGCCGCGGCGGCAGGCGCACACCGGGTGGCCGGCCGGGTCGGCAGCGCCGCGGCATCCGCCGCCCGGGCCGCTGCGCTGGCCGGGACGTGCGAAGGCGCCAGGACCCCGGCCCTGGCCGGGCTCCACGAGCCGGCCGGCCTTACCCCGCGCGAGCTGGAGATTGCCAGGATGGCGGCGAGCGGCCTGTCCAGCCGGGCGATCGCGGCCCGGCTGGTGGTGGCGGTGCGCACGGTCGACAATGCGCTGGGCCAGGTGTACGCGAAATTGCGCGTCGGCGGACGGGCCGAACTGGCCGCTATCTTCACGGTCCCCGGGTACCCGCCTGCGCCCGCGAGTAGTCCTGCGATGCGCCCTGCGCACGCCGCCAACCAGGCCGGGTAGCCAGTCCGGCCGGGCCGGGTAGCCGGCCCGGCCGGAGTCGAGTAGCGGGCTACTCCCGACATCGGCGCCATCCCGGCCTAGCGTCGTGCCATGGACCTGGCTGCGGCCCTCGACGAACTCCCCGAGGTACACGCTACGGCCATCCGCCTGCACCAGGCCGGCGTCGATGCTGCCGGAATCGCCAGTGAGCTAGGCATCGAAGCCGAAGCGGTGGCGCCGCTGCTGCGGGTGGCCGAGGCCAAACTGGCCAGCTTGCTCGCGACACCCGGCCCATCCAGGGAGGCCATGCCGGATGGCTGATTACGGAGTCATCAGCGACGTCTCGACCTCGCTGGTGACGCTCCTGGACGGGGACCTGCGCAAGCCGCCGCTGAACGCCCGGGCCGTGCTGGATGACCTTTCCGGGACGGCACCCGCGGGGCTCACCCTGACCATCACGCTGTACGAGATCCTGGAGGACGCGCCGTCGAGGAACCGGCCGCGGCCACAGCGGCCATCCGGGACGGCTGTGGTGAGCACCAAGCCGCCGATGGCATTGCTGCTGCATTACCTGCTCACCCCATGGGGGGGAGACTCGGTCACCGAGCAGCAGATCCTGGGGCGGGCCATGCAGGCGCTCTACGACGAGGCGATCCTCGGCGGCACCATGCTGCTCGGCGGGCTCCAGGGCAGCGCCGACACCTTGAACATCACCCTGATCCCGCTGACCCTGGAGGACCGCTCCCGGGTCTGGTACGCGATCCAGAAGCCGTACCGGCTGTCCGTCAACTACGAGATCCGCGTGGTGAACCTGGACGCCACCGAGGAACTGCGCGAAGAGGTGGCGCAGTCCCGCGCTCTCGATTCCGGCCTGCTGGCGAGCCGGCCATGAACACGGTGAATATCCGCCCGCTGCCCGGGGAACGCCGGGTCAACTACAGCGCGGGCTGGTTCGTGCCCGTGGACGAGGTCACGGGCATGCCGCCGGCCTTGCCGCTGCGGGTCTTCCTCGACATCCACGACGGCCAGGGGTGGGTGCCAACGGGCATCGAGCCGGCCATCACGCTCAGCGGCGCGATTACCTATCCTGGCCTGGGCCGTTGCCATAATCCGGCAGCTGCGGCACCCACCCGGTACCGGGCCCGGTTCGAGTCCGAAGCGTACCTCGCGGTCGGCCGCGCCCACCAGGACGGCGAGGAATTCCTCGCCTACCCGTTCGACGGCACCACGCCGCCAGCGGTCGCCGCCTCCCGGGTCACAGTCAGCCTCGCCCCGGCCGTCGGCTACCCGTTCCCCGGCCACTTGCCGGTGCTCTACGGACAGGTCAGCACGGCCGCCGGCGAGCCCGTCCCTGACGTCCTGGTCAGTGCCACGGTGGGGCCGCCGGTGCTGCGGACGCCGCAGACCGCGCAGACGCTGACCGGCCCGGGCGGCGCCTTCGCCCTGCCGCTGCGCTGGGCACCGGCCGGACCGGCCATCACGGTCACGGCCACGGACTACCGGCATGTACCCAACCGGACCGGCCAGCTATCGGTCCAGCTGCCTGGCGCACTCGGGCGTAACCAGCAGATCGTGATCCGGTAACGGCAAGGAGCGAGCAAATGGCCCAGTACCTCAGCCCCGGCGTCTACATCGAGGAACTCGACGTCGGTCCCCACCCCATCCAGGGCGCGAGCACGTCCACCACCGGCATGGTCGGGGTGACCGCCTGCGGGCCGACCGACGGCAAGCCGCAGCTGGTCACTACGTTCAACGACTACCAGCGCACCTTTGGCGGTTTCCTGCCGCCGCAGGAGATCGGCCTGACACGCCCGTGGGGGACCGCGGCCAACCTGGAGGGCGGAGCCTGGTGGCTGTTCCCGCTGGCGGTGAAGGCGTTCTTCGACAACGGCGGCCAGCAGCTCTACGTGAAGCGCGTGTTCAGCGGGAGCGCCGCGGCCGCATCGGGCTCGCCGGTCAGGGGGCTGGTGGCGGAGGCGACGAAGGACGCCGCGGCCGGCGCGACCACGCTCACCCTGCGCCATCTGTTCGGGATCCAGCAGAACACCCAGGTGAGCATCCTCAGGGGTGACACGGGGCAGGCCATCGGACAGACCACGGTCACTGCCTACAACGGCACGCTGGGCACTGTCACCCTGCATGACGCTCTCACGAACGAAGTGCGAGTAGCTCGCGGCGACGTGGTCCAGATCGCTGCGGCTTCACTCGCCGACGGGACCAAGCCGGCCACCGACCCGGCGAACGCGACTGCGACGTTCCAGGCGAAGGCTCTCGGGGACTGGGGAAACGCCGTGCAGGCACAGATCCGGCCGATGGTCGGAGCGGCCATGAGCATCCTGCCGAGTCCGACGGCGGGGGCGCTGGCCATGGCCACGCTCAGCGAGGGCGTCGCGGCCGATGCCGCCCAGGTCACCGTCCATGAGGCGGACGAGACGTTCGACACCACGATTGACGGCGAACAGGTCGTGATAGGCGGGAGCCGCTTCCAGGCATCCGGCGCCGCTGTCAGCGATGGCAAGCTGACGTTCACGATCAGCCCCGCGCAGCACCCCGCCTGGCCGTCGGGCCAGCCGGTGCAAAGACTGCGCACGGCCGGGCTGGCGAGCCCCGCTCAGCTGGGGGTCAACGGCGCACAGAAGCTGTACGCGGGCGCCATCGTCGAACTGGACAACGGAACCATGAAAGAGGTGCGCACGGTGGCGTCGGTCGCCGGGAACGTGGTGACGTTCGACTCCCCCCTGGCCAACGCCTACTCGGAAACCGACTGGCTCCGGGTTGTCGAAGCCGAGGTCCTGGTCCGCTACCAGCCGGCCGGCGGCCAGCCGGTCCAGGAGGACTTCACCAACCTGCGCCTCGCGGGCCAGGATGCGAACAGCCTGTGGGCCGCGGTCAACGCCCAGTCCCAGCTCGTCACCCTCGAGCAGGGGGTGGCCTTCTCCACCGTTCTCACCGAGTTCCCTACCGCCTTCCCGTACGGGGGATGGCTGCCGCTCACCGGCGGCGATGACAAGTTCGACGCGCTGAGCGTCGAGGACTTCGTCGGGGCCGACGGCGGCAGCGGGCACCGGACCGGCATCCAGGCGATGGAGGACATCGACGAGATCGCTATCTGCGCCGTGCCCGGCATGTGGTCCCAGACCGTGCAGGCCGCCCTCATCGACCACTGCGAGCTGCTCGGGGACCGGTTCGCGATCCTCGATCCGCCTGACGGGTTGGATATCGACGGGATCGGCGCGTTCCGCCAGGTGTTCGACACCGAGTACGCCGCGCTCTACTACCCGTGGTGCGTCACCGTCGACCCGTCCACCAGCCAGAACGTTCACGTGCCGCCCTCGGGATTCTTGGCTGGGATCTACGCCGGCACCGACGTGAACCGCGGCGTGCACAAGGCGCCGGCGAACGTGGTGATCCAGGGCATCAACCTGAGCGGCGGGCTGGCCGCGGATATCACCAAGCGCGAGCAGGACGTGCTCAACCCCGTGGGCATCAACGCGCTGCGGTTCTTCCCCGGGCTGGGGGAGCGGGTGTGGGGGGCGCGGACGCTGTCCTCGGACACGGACTGGAAGTACATCAACGTTCGCAGGCTGTTCATCTACGTGGAGAAGTCGATCTCCACCGGCACCCAGTGGGTGGTCTTCGAGCCGAACAACGACCAGCTGTGGGCCCTGGTCCGGCAGTCGGTCACCGCCTTCCTCACCACCGTCTGGCAGACGGGCGCGCTGGCCGGAACCACCCAGGACCAGGCGTTCTTCGTTCAATGCGACCGCACCACGATGACCCAGGACGACCTGGACAACGGGCGGCTGATCTGCATCGTCGGGCTCGCCCCCGTATACCCCGCGGAATTCGTCATCTTCCGCTTCGAGCAGAAGACGGCCGACAGCCAGCAGTCCTGACCGTGAACGTCTGACCAGGCATGACAAGGAGGCTGCCCGATGGCACCCGTAAGCAGAGCCGATCCGTATCCCGCGTATAACTTCCAGGTCATCGTGACCGGCGTCAGCAACGACGGCAAGGCAGTCAGCGGATCGTTCAGCGAGGCCTCCGGCCTCGAGGTCGAGGTCCCCGCCATCCTGTACCGGAACGGCAGCGAGGACATCACCCAGCGCAAGATCCCCGGGCTGAAGAAGTTCACCGATATCACCCTCAAGCGGGGGGTCACCGGAGACGTCGACTTCTGGAAATGGATCGTCAACGCGCTCAACGGCCAGGTACAGCGCGCTTCCGGGGCGATCGTGCTGCTGGATGAGAACCGCAACGAGGTGATGCGCTGGAAGTTCGACCGGGCCTGGCCGTGCAAGTTCACCGGGCCGACGCTGAACGCGGGCAGCAACGAGATCGCGATGGAGACCCTCGTGATCTGCGCCGAGTCGAACCTGATCGACACCTGATCCGGCGAGGTGAACAGATCCGTGACCGCCGGGCTGCCGGGGCTGACCGTCCAGGTGGCGGCGCCGCTGGGAGAGCTGCCGCCGCCGCTGCGCACCGACGTGGCGGGCTTTGTCGGCGCCACCCGGCGCGGCCCGGTCGGGACGCCGGTGCGGGTCGAGGGCCTGACCGGGTACCGTGAGGTGTTCGGCGACCTGGACCCCGGCGCCACAACCAGCTACGCGATCCGCGGGTACTACGAGAACGGCGGCGATCTGGCCTGGGTCGTCCGGGTCGCCGGCGCCGGGACGCCGGCCAGTGCCGAGTGGGACGTCGCCGACCTGGCTGGCTTCTCCGCCGCGGCCTACCAGGTGGTCGCCAGCAGCCCGGGTACCTGGGCCGAAGGCGGCCGGGTGACGATCTGGTACCGGTCCGGCAGCCTGGCCGACTCGTCCGAGGTGGACGTCCGCGTGGTGGTCCCCGGTGAGCCGGTTGAGGCGTTTGCCAGGATCCCGGCGGGCCAGGTGGCCGAGCGACTGGCGGCCTCGCGGCTCATCCGGCTGATGCCCGCCCCGCGCGCTGCCGCAGCGGGTCCCGCCGGGCCGCCCCGCAGGTTCAAGGTGAGCGAGCTCTCCCTCACCGGCGGCGCCGACGTCGCCCCCGGCGTCGATGACTACCTGGCGGCCATCGACGCCCTCGCGGACCAGCCTGAGGTCGCGATCGTGGCCGCCCCGGACCTCGGCGGCCACCTGACCGGCGATACTGACCAGCGGGCCGTGGTGTCCGCGCTGCTCAGCACGGCCGCCAGCCTGCTGGACCGGCTCGTCCTGCTCGACGTCCCCGCCGGCCAGGCGGGTAATACCCCGGCTCCCCAGGACGCGCTCGCCTGGGCCGCGACGATGCTGCCGCCCGACCCGGTGCTGCGGCGCGCCGGGGCGATCTACTACCCGGGGCTGCTGGTACCGGACCCGCTCGGCGGGCTGACCGCACCGCTGCGTGCCGTCCCGCCGTCCGGGCACGTCGCCGGGGTGATCAGCCGGCTGGACCGGGAACGCGGCGCCTATTACACCCCGGCCAATGTCGTGCTCGAAGAGGCGGTGGACCTGGACCCCCCGCTGACCGAGCCCGAGCAGGAAGCGGTTTTCGGTGCCGGGCTGAACCTGCTGCGCTGCGCGCCAGGGCGTGGCCTGCAGGTCTGGGGCGGCCGCACGCTTGATCCCGGCCATCTCTACGTGGCGCACCGGCGCCTGCTGCACCGGCTGGTGCGCGCAGTGCACCGGGTCGCTGATCCCCTCGTCTTCGACGTCAACGGACCCAAGCTGAGGCTGAGCCTGGTCCGCGCGGTGACCTCGGTGCTGCTCGCGGCCTTCCGGTCCGGCGCCCTGGCCGGCGGCCGCCCGCAAGACGGGTTCCAGGTGGTCTGCGACAGCACGAACAACCCGCCAGGAGCCGACCCCGGCCAGGTCGTGTGCGACATCGCCGTCGCCCCGGCGGTCCCGATGGAGTTCATCCGCCTGAGGCTGCTGGTCAGCCAGCAGAGCCAGCTGGAGGTGGTTGAGACATGATGCCCGAGGACCCGCTGGCCGCCTACCGGTTCATCATCACGCTCGATCCCGGTGACGCGTACCTGCCCTGGCCGCTGGCCGAGCTGGTGATGCTGATCGCCCTCGGCGCGTTCAGCGAGGTCACCGGCCTCAGCGGCGAGCTGGAGGTTACCTCCTACGCCGAAGGCGGGGTCAACGACTACGTCCACCAGCTACCGGTCCGCCATTCCTGGGGCCGGATCACCCTGCGCCGCGGCGTGGTCCGCGACCTGGGGCTATGGAGCTGGTACCAGGCCGGCCTAACCCAGTCGCTGGGCGCCCGGCGGGACGGCGCGATCGTGCTGATGACCCCGGCCGGGATCCCGGCGGTGGCCTGGGAATTCCGCAGCGGGCTGGCGGCGAAGTGGACCGGCCCGGAGCTGCACGCCGGACAGGACGCGGTAGCGGTCGAGTCGCTGGAGATCGCCCACGAGGGCCTGGACCGGGTGCTGCTGACCCCGCCGGGATTGGGGTGAGACCCCATGCTGACCATCCATGACCTGCAGGTCCGCTTCGACGTGGCGGGCGACGACGCCGCCGTGTTCAGCCAGATGTTCGCCGACCATATCAGGCGCTGGAGCCAGGCCCGGGAACTGGACCAGGCCCGGCGCCGCGAGATGGAGCGCGAGCGCTCACTCGGCGACCGGGAGACAGCCACGGGGGAGACGGACCGATGATGACCCCGATCGGCGCGGCCGCCCAGGCGGTGCGCGCTCACCTGCAGATCGTCCGGCCCGCCGATCCCGCCCCGATCCCGCTGCATTTCAACCCGGCCGAGTACCAGGTGAGCAAGGCCAACATCTTCGCGGAGATCCCGATCCCGGGGCTGGAGACGCCGTTGATCCAGTACGTGCGGGGCGACAGCGAAAAGCTGTCGCTGGAGGCGCTCGTGGACACCTCCGACACCCTGGCTGACGTTCGCGTTACCTACGTGCAGAAGCTGCGCGGGCTGTTGTCGATCAACGCGAAGGAGCACGCGCCGCCGCTGGTGGCGTTCGTCTGGGACCGCCCCGTGCTCACCGGCGTGCTGGAGAACCTGGCCGTGACCTATGTGCTGTTCACGCCGGACGGGATACCGCTGCGGGCCAAGCTGACGATGTCCCTGCGGGAGTACCGGCCGGCGGCGGCCCAGGCCGCCCAGACGCAGCTGCAGTCGCCGAACGTGGAGAAGAGCTTCGTGGTCCGCCGCGGCGACACGCTGGCCAGCATCTCCCAGGCGCTCTACCGCAGCCCGGCGAACTGGCGGGAACTGGCCGCCGCCAACGGCATCATCGACCCGCGCCGCCTGCGGCCGGGCCAGGTCCTCACCGCCCCGAGGCTGACCCAATGACCACCCAGTCCTCGCAGATCGTCGCGATCCCGCCGGACCCGGGGTACGCGCCCGCGTTCGCCGTCGATGTCGAAGGCCAGCCAGTGGGCGTCCGGGTCAAGGACGACGTGCTGGACATTCACGTCGTGCTCGAGCTGGACCAGATGGCCAGTTTCGAGATCACCTTCAACAACTGGGACGACAAGCTTCTCCGGTTCAAGTACTCCGAATCCGAGGCGAGCACCGAGGTGTTCAAGTTCGGCCGGCTCGTCGCGATCCAGCTGGGCTACGCGGACAAGCTGGTCCCGGTGGTGTCCGGGCCGATCACCTCGCTGAGCCCCGCCTTCCCGGACTCCGGCGCGCCGACGATCCGGATCAGCGGTACCGACGGGATGCAGAAGCTCAAGGACAGCAAGCCGCGCCCGGGACAGCAGGTCTTCTACCAGAACAAGGCCGACTGGGAGATCGCCGAGCAGGTCGCCCAGCGCGCCCCCAACAACATGCAGGTCCACATCCCCGACAGGACCGGCCCGCGGCACGAACTCGTGGTGCAGAAGAACCAGGATGACGCGTCGTTCCTCATGGAGCGCGCCAAGCGCATCGACTACAACTGTTACGTGACCAGCGATGTGGTCACGGGAACCCAGACCCTGCACTTCGAGCCGCCGGCGGATGGCCGCAACGGGATGCCGGTCCGCGCGTTCCAGCTGGCCTACGGGCCCGGCCTGGCCGCGGAGGAACAGCGCGCTCTGCAGAGCGGCACGGCCGCCGCGGGCGGCCCGCTTACGCCGAACCTGATCGAGTTCACACCGACCCTGACCGCGGCCTCCCAGGTCAGCAGCGTCACCGTGCGCGGCTGGGACCCGCGGACCAAGCAGTCCATCGACGCCACCGCGACGGTCGACGACCTGCCCAGCGGCCAGGGCAGCGGGCTGAACGGGCCGGCCGCGGCCACCGAAGCCCTGGGCGGCCGCGAGGACACGGTGATCGACGCGCCGGTGGCCAGCGTCGAGGAGGCCCGCGAGCTAGCCGCGGCGCTGCTGCGGGAACGGGCCTACCAGTTCATCACCGGTACCGGCCGGATCGCCGGGCTGCCCGAGCTGCGGCTGCAGGACATCCTGGAAATCCACGGGATCGGCCTGCGGTTCAGCGGCAACTACTACGTCACCCGGGTCGAGCACACCCTGGGCGCGTCCGGCTTCTTCACCGGGTTCCGCGCCCGCCGTATCGCCGATGGGAGTCACGGTTGACCAGCACCCAGCCCCGCTCACGGTCTACCGACCAGCGCTACTACGGCATGGTCAATGCGATCGTGGGCAACGTCACCGACGACCCGCAAGGTGAGTGCCGGGTCACGCTGCGCTTCCCCTTCTTCGACGGCGCCACGGCCGAGTCCGACTGGTGCCGGGTCGCCCAGCCGTATGCGGGCAACGGCTACGGCGCGGTGTTCGTCCCCGAGGTAGGGAGCGAGGTCCTGGTCGCCTTCGTGCACGGGGACATGCGCTTCCCGATCGTGCTCGGCGGCCTCTACAACGGAAAGGACAAGCCGCCCACCAACCGGACCGCCAGCACGGACCAGAAGATGGTCCGGACCAAGCACGGCCATCAGGTGGTGCTCGACGACAGCCAGGGCAAGGAGGCCGTCCGGATCACGACCAAGGGCGGCCACGAGCTGACCCTCGACGACGCCGGCGGCACGGTGGCGGTCACCGGCAAGGGCGTCAAGATCACCCTCGACGACAGCGGCAGCGTCACCGTTCAGGGCGAGAACGTCACCGTGCAGGGCACGAATGTCACCGTCAAGGGCACCGCCGCCGTCACCGTCGACGCCGGGCAGATCTCGCTGGATGCGGGGCGGATCTCGCTGGGCTCAGCGGAAGCGGAGCTGAGCCCGGTCCTCGCGGAGGAGTTCGCGGAGATCTTCAACCTCCACACCCACGGGACGGCGGTGGGCCCCAGTACGCCGCCAGTCGAGCCGTGGATCCCACCACTTGCCTGCTCCCAGATCGTCAAGATACTTGCGTGAGGTGACCGCGATGGGCCAGGACTTTCTCGGGACCGGCTGGGCCTTCCCGGTGCTGCCGGACCCCACGGGCGGGCTGCGGTACGTCTCCGGCGAGACGAGCATCCAGGACTGCCTGCTGGTGCTGCTGCAGACCGCGACCGGGGAGCGGGTCATGCGTCCCGACTTCGGCACCACCGCGCCCACCCTGGTGTTCGCCCCGGGCAGCCCGGCGAACCTGCGGCTGCTCGAGAACTCGATCACCGACGCCATCCAGGCCTACGAACCGCGCGTCGAGCTGGACAGCGTCGTCGCCGAGCCGACCCCCGGCCAGGAAAACCAGGTGGTGGTGTCGGTGAACTACCGGATCAGGCGGACGAACACTAAGGCCAACCTGGTGTTCCCGTACTACCTCGATACCGCGGGTGGGTGAGCCGGGATGACGCTGGCCCCCGTCCTGCTGGACGACTTGACCTGGGATCAGATGGTCGCGGCGATCCGGCGCCGGATCCCGGCGGAATCGGCGGGCAACTGGACCCTGCACGCGCCGGCCGACCCGGGCATGACGTTCCTCGACTTGTTCGCATACCTGGCCGAGCAGCGCCTGTACTGGCTCGACCAGGTGCCGGACGCGTTCGTCGTGGCGGTCCTGGAACTGCTCGACGCGGGCCATCCGCAGCCCGCGGTGCCCGCCGCCACCGTGCTGCAGATCGCCCAGCGCGACCCGCAGAACCCGGTCTTCTTCACGGTGCCGGCCGGAACCGGGTTCACCCGCGACCCGCGCGGCGATGTGGTGTTCACCCTCGACGATCGGATGGACGTGCTACCCGTCCGGAGCCGGAGCCTCACCCTGGAGGTGGCCGGGCAGGACCGCACCGCCGACCTGATGGCCGGCCGCGGGGTCGACCTGCTGCTGGCGGACGGCGGATTTGGCGGCGCCGCCATCTCCCTCGACCTCACCGCGCCGGTATCCGGCGGGCAGCTGTCGCTGCTGTTCGACCTGGTCCCTCCGGAGAACCCTGACGGCACCGCCGACGCCATCCCGCCCGCCTGGTCCCCGGACCACGTCGACGGCGTGCCGCCGCCCGCCCAGCTCACCTGGGCTTACGCCGACGGCGCGATCGACGCCGCCCAGGTCCAGGACGGCACCTTGGGACTGCGCCGCTCCGGTATCGTCCGGCTGCCCGTCCCCGCGTCCTGGAACTCGGGCGCCGGAGTGCGAACGCTGCTGCTGAGCACGGACCAGGCGACCTTCGCCGCCCCGCCGCGGCTGCAGCAGCTCCAGGTCAATGTTGCCGTAGCCCGCCAGCAGCAGCACGTCGGCCACTCCGCCGGGGACGGACTGGACGATCAGGTGGACGGATGGCTGCCGCTTCCCGGCCAGCACCTAGACCTGTGGGACACCCAAGGGCGCATGCCAGACGCCCGGGGGCGCCTGCTGGACGCGTCGCTGACGCTCCGGGAGCGGGACGGCACCGAACATCAGTGGACCGAGGTGGCCGACTTCGTCTTCTCCGGCCGCGAGGACCGGGTGTTCCTCGTCGACCGGGCCGCCGGAGCGCTGCGGTTCGGGGACGGCCGCACCGGCCGGATACCCGTCCCCGACCCCAGCCAGCGGGGGAACGTCCTCTCCTCGGTCACCTGGACCCTCGGCGGCGGCGCCGTCGGCAACGGCGGCACGACCGCCAACTGGCGCAGCATAGACCCCGCGGTCGGCTTCACGGCGGCGAACCCGGTGCCCGCGGCGGGCGGCGCGGACGCGGAGACGATCGCGCAGGCCCGCGCCCGGGCCGGGGCCGCGCTGAACGAGGTGGGCCGCGCGGTCACCCCCGCCGATCATGAGAGCATCGCGCAGCAGGCCCCCGGCGTGGCCGCGGCCCGGGCGCACGCCGCGGTCGGCGACCATCCCGGCTATCCGTGCGCCCTGGTTCCCGGGGCCGTGTCCGTCTACGTCGTGCCCGCCGTGCCGCGCGGCGACGCTGACTGGGACCAGCCGGGTTTCGTGCCGGCCCCCCGGCCCGATCCGGGACTGCTCAGCCAGGTATGCGCCGCGCTGGGCCGGGCGCGGCTGCTGGGCGAGGAGCTGTTCGTCCGGGAACCCCGCTACCGCGCGGCCCCGCTGCGGGTCGAGGTGACGGGGGCGCCGCGCGACCCGGCCGCCGTCCGCGCGAAGGTGCGGCGCGCGCTGCGCCAGTACCTGGACCCGCTGGTCGGCGGCGACGACGCCACGGGCTGGCCGTTCGGCGCGCCGCTGCGGCCCTCGGCGCTGCTGCGGGTCGCCCAGCAGGCCGCCGGGCACGACGGCCAGGTCGCCAGCGTCGCCATCGCCCTCGACGACGGGGCCACCTGGGAAGACTGCCGCGACGTGGCGATCGGGCCGCACGACCTGGTGAAGCTGGAGCCCGGCGACATCACGGTCCGGTTCGGACCCGGCAGCGGGACCGCGGCAGCGGGCGGCCTGCCATGAGCCCGCAGGGCACCGGCGAGGTGTGGTGGGGGCGGGAGGCCGAGTCCCGGGGCCAGCCGGTGATCGTGGACGGCCCGGGACTGGCGGGCAGCCAGCCCGAGCTGCTCCCGGCGAGCAAGGAGGCGGTCCGCGCCGCGCTGCAGGCCAGGATCAACGGCTTCACCCCGGACTGGACCAACCCGGCGCCCGACGACTCCGGGGTCGCCCTGGTCCGGCTGTTCGGGATCCAGATGGAGCCGCTGCTGAGCCGGGTGAACCGGCTGCCGGAAAAGGCCCTGGTGGAGTACTTGCGCATCGCCGGGGTGACGCCGCTGCCGGCCACCGCCGCGGAAGCCCTGCTGACCTTTACCATCGCTCCCGCCGCCGGCGCGTCCGTGCTCGTCCCGGCCGGATTCCAGGCCGGCGCGTCCCCGGCCGACGGGGGCGGTGGGGGCGGCGGCCAGGTGATATTCGAGACCGAACGCGCCGTGATGGCAACGCCTGCCACAGTGGCGGCCGTCGCCGTGTCCGTGGGCGGCGTCGTCTCGGCGGCTGACCCGGCGGGGTTCACCGCGTTCGGGCCGGCGCCCCAGCCGGGCAACGCGCTGTGGATCGGCCTGACGCTCCCGCCGCAGGTGGACAGCCCGGCGCCGTCGCTGTCCCTCGCCCTGGTGCCCGCGGCCACGGCGGGCACCGCGCCGCCGCCGGTCACCGCCGGGGGAGTGCCGCCCCCGGCGGCCGCGCCCGCCCCGCTGGTCAGCTGGGCGATCCTGGACGGCGAGGGCATAGTCCCGGCAACGCTGCTCCGGGACGAGACCGCCGGGCTGAGCAGCGGCGGCACCATCGAGCTCGGCGTGCCCGCACAGTGGCGCCCGGGTCACCCGCCCGGCTCGGCCGGCCTGCCCGACCTCCTCTGGCTGCAGGCCCTCCTGGACTACGGGCAGTATTCCTCGCCGCCGGTGTTTTCCGCCGTCCTGCTCAACGCCGCGCGGGCCCCGGCGGCCCGTACCATCTACGACGAGCCGCTGGTGCTGCTCCCGGACAGCCGGGACGGACTGACCCAGGCGCAGCTGAGCCAGGCGCCGGTCGTGCCGCACAGCGTTCAGCTCGACGTGGACGCGGATCCGGGGGGCGACGTATTCGGGACGGCCCCCGGAACGACCACGCGGTGGCAGGAGGTGGACAACCTCGGCGGTTACGGCCCGGACGCGCAGGTCTTCATCGTCGACTGCGCCGCCGGCGTGGTCACGTTCGGCGACGGGGTGCACGGCGCACGGGTGCCCATCGGGTTCCGCAACATCCGCGCCGCCCAGTACCAGACCGGGGGCGGGTCGGCCGGCGCCGTCGCGGCGGGCGCGGTCAACGCCCCGCTGACCTCGGTCGGCTTCGTGACCGCGGTCAGCAACCCCTATCCGGCGTCCGGCGGGACGGACACCGAGCCCGACTCCAGCGCCATCCTGCGCGGCGCGCAGGAACTGCGGACCGGGGACCGGGCGGTGACCCCGGCCGACTACGGCGTGCTCGCGGTCAACGCGCCGGGGGCGCTGGTGGCCCGGGCCCAGGGCGTGGCCGGCCTGCACCCGGACTACCCGGGTGTGCCGATCCCTGGCGTGGTCGGCGTGCTCTGCGTCGCCCCGGACACCGGGACCGGCCTGCCCCCGGTACCGGGCGAGGACGACCTGAGGGCGGTGACCGTCTTCCTGGCCGGGCAGGCCGCCCCGGCCGGCGTGCAGGTCGTCGCCGCGGCGGCCGGCTTCCACCTGGTCAAGATCGAGGCCTGGCTGGTGCTCGACCCCGGCCAGGACCAGGCCGACCTGCTCCGGGCCGCCGGGGACGCGCTGGACGGCTACCTGCACCCGCTCACCGGCGGCGATGCGCAGACCGGCTGGCCCTTCGGCGGACCGCTGCAGCACGCCGCCCTCGTCCGCCGCCTGCTGCTGGTCAGCGGAGTGCAGGCCGTGCCCCAGCTTGTCGTCGTGCTGGACGGGATCCGCTACCGGCCGTGCACGGATGTCCCGATCCCGCCGAACACGCTGCTGTGGCCGGACGGCCACCTGCTGCTTCCGGTGCCGGAGGGCGGACCATGAGCTGCGCGCCCGGGCCGCCCACCTTCCGGCTGCTCGACCACCTAGTCGGGTGGGGCCCGCTCGACGTCTTCCAGCTGACCGACCCCGACGACCCGGGCGGCATCCAGCTCGCCCCGGCAGGCGCGGGCGGGCCCCTCCGGAGCGACTTCCTGCCGTGGCTGCCCGATCCGCGGCTGGCGCCGGGCTGCGGCCCCTGCGCCTGGTACCTGGCCACTTCGCAGCACGGGCTGCTGCGCCGGGACTCGTGCGCCGGCTGGCAGCCGGCCTGGCCGCCGGACTGCGACCCCGGGCTCGCGGCCCGCCCGCACGCGGTCGCCGCCCGCGGCCACCTGCTGGCCGTGGCCACCCCCGAGGCGGTCTACCTGTGGCGGCGCGAGGGCGACCAGCTGGTGGCGGTCATCCCCGGGCAGGCAACCGCGCTGGCCCTCGCCCCGTGGGGAGAGCTGCTGCTCGGCCACGACGGCTCCGCCGACCTGAGCCGCTTCGACCTGGCCGGTGTCCCGCGCGGCCAGGTCGTCACCGGGATGACCGGACGGATCGAGGCCCTCGCGGGCAGCCGGACGCTCGCCGACGGCGGGAACGGCACGATCTGGGCGCTGACCCGGACCGACGGGACATGGCAGCTCTGGCGCGGCGACCGGGGCAGCCCGGATCCCTTCCGGCAGGCGACCCTCGACGACCTGGCCGCCGCGGTCGACCGGACGAGCCTGACCATCGCCACCGATCAGGGGTTCTGCCTCACCGAACCCGGCCCGGACAGCGACCTTGTCCCGTCCTGCTTCACCTGGGACGGCCGGCCCGCGGGATCCATCTCCCTGGGAACTTCCACCCTGCCGACGACCGGCCAGCTGCTCACCACCGCGATCGACAGCGGCCAGCCGCGCTGCCGCTGGCACCGGGTGCGCGTCGATGCCGACGTGCCGGCCGGAACCAGCGTGCTTGTCGCGGTCGCCACCAGCGAGGACCCCACGCCTCCCGGGACCACGGCCGGACCCGCGGACTCCGGCGGTTACCCGACCGGGCCGCCGAATCAAAACGACTGGCAGGACGCCGGCGCGGCGTCGGCCGACTTCCTCGTCGACCAGGCCCCGGGCCAGTACCTGTACCTGCGGCTGCGGCTGACCGGGGACGGCACCACGACCCCGGTCGTGCGCCGCATCCGGCTGGATTTCCCCCGGGTCACCAGCGCCGACCAGTTGCCCGCCGTCTACACCGCCGATCCGGCCGCGGCGGACTTCACCGAGCGGTTCCTCTCCCTGTTCGACGCCGCGTTCGAGGAGGCCGACCGGGCCGTCGAGCGCTACCCGGCGCTGCTCGACCCCGGCGGCGTGCCCGACGAGGTGCTGCCCTGGCTTGGCGGCCTGCTCGGCCTGGTGTTCGATCCGGGCTGGGACGCGACCATCCGCCGCAAGCTGATAAAGGCCGCTCCCGGCCTGTACCGGGGGCGCGGCACGCTGACGGCGCTGACCCAGGTCATCAACATCGTGTTCGGCGTCGACGTGGCCGTCGACGAGCTCGCCGCCGACCGCGCCTGGGGGGCTCTGAACCAGTCTGGCCGGCTGGGCTTCACCCGGCTGTTCAGCCTGTCCCGGACCCGGTTCCGGGCCGGCGGCTCTGCGCTGTCGTCCGCGCCGATCCGCAGCTTCGGCAACCCGGACGACGATCCGCTGACCGCGCAGGCCAACCGGATCCAGGTCCTGGTGCCGCCGGCACCCGGCCGCGGCGGGCCCGACCTGGCGGCGCTGCGCGCGCTGGTCGTCAGCCAGGCACCCGCGCACACGGTCGCCGAGGTCCGGCCCGGCGGCCTCGGCCTCGTGGTCGGCGTCTGGTCCGCGGTCGGCGTCGACACCGCGCTCGTGCCGCTGCCGCCCCCGGTGCTCGAGGCCGGCGCGCCGCCAGGCGCGGTGCAGCCGGTGACGCTGAACCGCCACAGCGTGCTCTGGCCGGCGGCCCGCGGATCGTGGACGGGCATCCGGCTCGAAGCGGGCCCGGCCGTCGGCATTCACACGGTGGCCCAGTGACAGACCCAGCGAGAGGACACGCGATGACGACAGGGCTCTCCGAGCTTCCGGACTTCCTGCGGCTGACCTACTTCCACGGCCAGATGCTGGCCGCCAGCGACTTCCAGGGTGAGCAGGCGTACTTCGTCGAGAAGCTGCGGCTGCGCAACCGCTGCCTGCACGGATACGGAGTGGCCTGCGGCCTGCGGGTCAGCCCGGTCCGTTCCGGTACTAACGAATGCGACACCGACCCCGACGAGCATCAGCCTCGGGTCACCCTCCATCCCGGAGTGGCCCTGGACTGCCTCGGCAACGAGATCGTGATCCGCCACGACTGCCCGGTCGAGCTGCTCCCGCTGCTATCCGCGCAGGACCGGGACAAGTTCCACGAAGGCAACAGCGTCTACCTGTGCGTCGAGTACTGCCAGCGCGCCGCCAGACCGACCCGCGGCGTGTATGTCGGCTCCTGCGGCGGTGCCGCGGACTGCGAGTACGGCTGGTGGCAGGACAGCTACCGCATCCGGGTCACGCTGGACCCGCCGGACAACGACGGCTGCGGCGACCTGTGCTGCGAACCGGACCAGGACCCGTGCCTGCTACTAGCTCGCATCGACGACATCCACGAAGGCCAGCCGGTCCCCGAGGACGCGATTCACCTCGGGGTACGCCGGCCGCTCAGCCGCTACCGGTGCACGACGATCACCGGGATCAGCTGGCAGCAGGGCGCCTACTATACCGCCCAGCAAGCCGCGCAGATCCTCGGTACCCGCGAAGAAGGCGGCGGGCTGCGCGTCCACTTCTCCAACGACGTACATACCCGATGCCTGATCCGGGGAGTCGTTGACGTCCAGGTGGCCGAGGGCGGCCGCGAACGTCACGCGGACACCTACTTCCTGGACGGCCGTATCGAGGACCGGCCGGATGAGCCATTCACCCGTCACCTTCGCTGGCGACAGACCTCAGGTGAGACCCTGCAGAACGGCGACCGGGTCCTGATCACCGTCCGGACCCCGTTCATCCTCGATCGCTGCTGCCGGCCGGTAGACGGTACCCACGTCGGCGGGCGCGTCCCCCTGCTGCCCGACTGTGAGCCGGTGCACCACGAGCCCGATTTCTGCACCACCCCGCCGTCGGGGATCGGTCCGTGGACATCCGGCACAGGCACCGGCGCCGACGTGTTCGAAAGCTGGTTCTTCGTCAGGGAGAACCACGACAGGGAGCGGCCAGGCGGAGGAAGGAACCATAGGGACCGGCTGGACCGGGAAAGGGAGGAAAGCCGATGATCCCGAACGCCACGCAGGCCACGCCGGGCTGCGGTTGCGGCGGAAGCGGCACCGCTCCCGCCATCCCGGCCACGACGACCTTCGCCCGGCCGAGGTTCTTCGCCGGGCAGCTGCTGACCGAGGACGACCTCGGAGCGCTGACCGCCTACGTGACCGCCAAGGACCAGCTGCACAACCGGTACCTGTTCGGCGCGGGGGTGGTCTGCGGCCTGTGGGTGAGCTGCGATCCCTGCGGCGGCGGCACGGTCACCATCCAGCCCGGGTACGCGCTGGACTGCTGCGGCAACGATCTCGTCCTGGCCTGCCCCGCGCCGCTGGACGTCAACGCCATGATCCGCGATCTGCGGGCCGCCCTGCTCGGCAAGGACTGCGGCGACCCCTGCACCGGCCAGGGCTCGCAATCCGCCGCACGCCGCAGCGTGGCTGTCACCCGGCATTACCGCCTATACGCGCGCTACGGCGAGCAGGACACGGACCCGGTGGCCCCCTACGCGACCGGGGAGCCGTGCGGGCAGGTGGCCTGCGAGCCGACCAGGATCCGCGAGGGGATCAGCTTCGTCCTGAAGTGCCCGGGGGACACACCGCCGCCGGATGACCTCTGGTGCCGGTTGCAGGCATGCCTGCCCAGTCAGGACATCCTCCGCCGGGAGGCCCGGCTCCAGGCGTACAGCGATCCGATGATCGCAGCCGCGGGCACGGCGGAACACCGGCCCGCCTTCGGCACGGAAGACGCCGATGAGCTCACGAAGCTTCGGGCGGGGCTAGCCGAGGCGCAGGCGGCAGCAGGTGAGGAACAGGTCCGGTCGGCCGTCGAGAACGTTCGCAAGCTGGCCGCCGTCCTCGCCAAGTACGATCTCGCGACGGACCGCGCGGAATATACGGACATGCCGAATGCGCGCTCTGAGCTGCGTGACGCCGCCACGGCGCTGGCGGGTCGCGCGGCGGCGGCCGGATACGATGCGCTGGACCGTCCCGCGGTTGACGCGCTGCTCAATCAGGCGGCGCAGCTGGCCGATCCGTCCTCCGCGCCGCCCGACCCCCAGCTGGCCATGCTGGCGCAGGGCCGGCCGCTCGACGACTCCGTGCTGGCCGGCGTGAGCTCCGACGCGGTCGCGGTACGGGAGTGGCTGCTCACCCGCCTGGACAGCGACCCCACGCTCGCCGACTGCGAGCTGCGCTTGCAGGTGCAGGCGGTGTCGGTGACCGGGGAAACCTCTCAGGAGCCCTCGGCCCTGCGTTCCGCGGGCCGTGCCGGGTCGGCGCTCGCCGAGTTGTTCACTCGGTTGGTGGCGGACTGTATCTGCGCGGCGCTCAACCCGCCCTGCGCGCCATGCGATGACACTGATGTGCTGCTGGCCTGCCTGGAGGTACGCGACTGCGAGGTGGTGCGCATCTGCAACGCCGAACGGGACTACGTGATCAGCGGATCGGCGCTCCGGTACTGGCTCCCGACCGGGCTGCTGCACCAGGGCATCGAGGCTATCTGCTGCCGTGCCGGTACCGATCGCGCTGTTAAGGCAGAACCCGGCAGGCTGGTCTTCGCCGAAACCGGGTTCGTGGGCGGCCAGCCCTCGGCGGGCAAGCCGTGGGACGTGCTTGGCCTGCCGGACGTCGCGAACCTGCTGCGCAGGGCGGCCGAGCGGCTCGGCGCCGCGCGGTCGGCCCCCGCCGTGCCGACCGGGGGCCAGCCATGACACCCGAGCGGCCCGCCTTCTTCGAAGGACAGATTCTCGCGGCCGCGGACCTCACCAGCGCCATAGACTACGGCCGCGGGCAAGCCGCCAGGCACGAGCGCTACCTGCACGACTGGGGGATCGCCGAAGGCCTCGAGCTGACTACGGCGCCGGACAGCTCCGGACAATACGTCGACGTCACGCTCAACCCGGGCGTGGCGATCGACGGCACCGGCCGCGAGATCATCGTGCCGACGTCGCGGCTGCTCAGCACGGCGGAGTTCTTCATCGCCAACGGCGCCTCGCCGCAGGCCGCAACGAACTACCCGATCCTGCTGCACGGACTCGACACCAACCCGCCCGCGGCCATGCTGACCACCGGCGCCTGCGGGCCTGGCGGCCAGCCGGCCCGCACCGAGGAAGGGTTCGGCCTGACGTATGGCGCTCTCGGCGCCGAGCTTTCCCTCGACGGGCAGCAGGTACCGGACGTGACCGCGGGTCCGGTGCCCGCCGCAGGCCAGCTGTGGGAGGTCCTGGTCGGTTCCGTCCAGTGCGACGCCTCGGGCCAGCATTTCACCGCCGCGACCAGTGCCGGACGGCGTTACGCCGGAGTCAAGGCCGACACGGTCTCCGCCAGGAGCGGCACCCTGGCGCTGCGGTCCCAGCCGACCGCCACCCCCGGCCAGCCCGTGCTGATGGTCGGCGGCGACCCGCCGGCGCTCACGTTCGGCCTGTACCAGGGCGCCAGCAGTTATCTCTCCTTGCTGACCGTCAGTGCCCAGGGTGACGTCACAGCCAGCGGCAGCATCAAGGGCCAGCTCGCCCAGGGCGAGACCCGCGTCCAGTCCGGCACCGCCACCGACGGCATGATCATCCCGCTGCCCGCGGGGATCACCCAGGACCAGGTCGACCGGGGCGCGGTGATCCTGCATCTGTTCCTGACGCCGCACACGCCGCAATCCACCCCGGCCACCTGGTATGTCCCGGTTGATTGCAGCGTGGACACCAGCCGTCGGCTCAGCTGCCAGGTGCTGGTCGGTAACAGTTCCAGTATTTCCGGGGGCGCGCAGAAGCAGCCGGGCGCCGCCGACTACCTCATTGTGGCGACCGTGGCCAGCGGAGCGAGCCAATGACCAAGCTCACCGTCGTGCAGTTGAAGGACACCGGACACGTGCTGGCGGCGCTCACCCGCGCCGACCCGCCCCAGGGAACCGAGCCGGTCGGCGCGCTGGTGGGCGTCGGCCTGCCGGTGAGTTCCGTCGACGGGGTCACGGCCGATTTCACCGTGCCCGCCCAGGACCTGGCTCCGGTCACCGTCGACGACCAGCCCGAGGTCCTGCTCAACCCGCAGGGTTTCCTGGTCGTCCAGGATCCGCAGGGCCAGGCTCCCCAGGTGACGAATGTAAGCGCGTCTGGCCAGGTCGCCTTCGCCATCAGTGCCAGCTCGGGCGCCAGCGTCACGGTAAGCAATGTGACGTCGGCCACGAAGCTGCCAGTCGTGGTGGTGCTTCAGAACGTCACATCCAGCCAGGCTCCTGCCATCCTGCCCACGGTCACGGCCGCGGTGGGTGCCGCCACGGCGGTTTCCGGCAAGACCGGGTTCGTGACAGGCGACAAATGGAAGACGTACGCCTTCGTGCAGGGCCTGTCGCCGACCGCTGAAGAGGTCACGGTCACGTGACGACCGCAACTGCCGACATCGTCGTCCGCCGGTGCACCGTCCAGGTGGTCCGGCACGGTGGCTGGAGCTGGGGACCGCAGCCGCGGCGCCTCATCGACCAGGTGCTCGCCGCGCTGCCCGGCCTCATCGCCGCGCGGCTAGCGGACCTGGCCCCGGACGGCCCGCCAGACGCGGAGATCACCGAGCCTGTCCGCATCGTGGTATCGTTGCCCCTGGCCGACCTGCTGGCCGGCCGGCTCGATCCGCTCCGGCATGCCACCGTGCCCGCCGAGCCGCTTCCGCAACCGCCCCCGGCTCCTGCCCTCGCCCAGCCGCAGGCCCCCGTACGTCCGAGCGGGCCGCCGCTGTCGGAGCGCATGCCGGCTCTCCATGCCCGCACCCAGCCGGTCACGCTGGCTCAGTTCCTCGCCAGGCTCTTCGAGAGGGGCGAACTCGGCCAGTTCCTGGCGCTGCTGCCGGTGCACACCCTGGAGGCCTGGTACCGGTCGCTCACCGCGCCCCCGGCCGAGGCGCCCGGCACGCGTCCGGGGGTGGCGGCGTTCCCGGCCATGCCAGCCGGCCGCCTTCCGGGCGGCGCGGGGGACCCGGTCACCGACGTGCCTGCCCCGCCGCCGGGGGTGGCCGCTGCCCAGGAGGCCGGCCGGTCCCGGCAACTCCGGGACGCCATCGCCGCCATCGCCGCGCGGGCCAGCCGCCAGACCCAAGCGCACCCGCTCCAGCCCGGTGATCCGGCCGCCGGATTCCACCACCGCCAGGGTCCAGGCGGCCCGGAATCAGCCGGCCCGCAGCCGCCGCACGTAGGCGCCGCCCTGGCAGCAGCCGTCGCCGCCGCGGGCACCGCCCCCGCAAAGGGGGATGCCGCTTCGGGGCAGATGGCTGCGGCGTCAGGCGCTGTCGCTCCGGCAAATGCCTTCTCCTCGCCGGTGTCGGCCACCGGCGAGGGCACCGCTTTCGTACGGGGGGATGCCGCTTCGGGGCAGATGGCTGCGGCGTCAGGCGCTGTCGCTCCGGCAAATGCCGTCTCCTCGCCGGTGTCGGCCACCGTCGCGGATGTCGCCTCCGCGCTGCCGTTCCTGCTGCTGGGCCCTCTCGCCCAGACCGGCTACCTCTCGGCGCTCACGCCGGCCCTGCAGGCCGTTGGCCTTGAGTCGCAGACAGCGGCATTCGCCACCGCGCTTGCTTACACGGTGCTGGGACCGCCGGAACGCGCCTGGCGCCGCCAGCCCAAGGACGCGGCTGCGGCGGCCGCCTTTGCCGGGCTTGATGCGCCCGTGCCTGGCCCGGCGCTGACAGAGTTCGCCCGGGCCGCCGGTCCCGCGCTGCCCGCGCTGGATGCCGTGGTCACCGGGGCCCTCGCCGAAGGGCACACCGCTGGCGAGCCGCTGGTCCTGGTAGGGGCCGAAGGGAGCGCCGATGGCGGCCTGCTCCTCGTTGACCGTGAAGGATCGTTCCCCCTCGCCTGGACCGACGCCGTAGCCGGACTCCTGCCGGCCTGGCGCATGTGCGGCTCGCCGCCTGTCCTGGTGGCGCCGACCGCTGTGGGTGCACTGCGCGGCCTGGCGGCGGCCGGGGCCGCTTTCGTCGTCGCGACCCCGCCCGGTCGCGGCGAACGCTGGCGGCGGCTGCCGCCGCATCGGCTGTGGACCAACAGCGACGACCCGGCGCTCGCCAGGCACGCGAGCAGCTACCGGCAGGCGATAGACATTGCCGCCGAACTCGTCCAGGCCCTGGCCAGGGAGCGTGCTGCGGTCCCGCTGGCCGCCGGCCCGGCGCTGGGCCGGAGCCTGCTGCTGGCCGCCGGGCTCGGCCTCGGCACGCTGGCCTGGACGCTGTGGCGCGAGCGCGAACCCAGCGACCCGCTGCTGGCCCTGGAGCGCTTCGCCGACCTCAGCGCCCGGGTCAGTTTCGAGCCGCACCGGGTCCGGGTCCGGCTGCCGCTCGGCCCCCGTCACTCTGACCTGTCCGCGCACGGCCTGCTCGCCGACGTGCACGGCGTGCCCTGGCTCGGCGACCGCGTCGTGGAGTTCTCGGGAGGGTGAGATGCCGAACCCCCTGGCCATCCGGCACCTGCTGATCCGGCTGCGGCCGCTCAACCGGGCGCTGCGGGCCGCCGTCGAGCGGCAGGCCGCCGTGGCCGCCCAGCTCGACCACCCGGACCTGGTTCCCTACTGCATCACCGACGAGCAGGTCGCCATCCTGCTGGACCGCCTGGACGCGCTGTCGTTGCCCGACAGCGGCAGCCCGGCGCTGCTGACTCCGGCAGAGCAGGCCGCCGAACAGCAGGTACGCGAGCAGGCCTCGGCCGCGGGCGTGGCGCTGCCGCTGGACGAGCTGGCCGGCCGGCTCGGGCTGACCGACGACGAACAGCAAGCGCTCCTGCTCTGCGCCGCCCCCGAACTCGACCGGGCCTACGAGCGGGTCATCGCCTACATCCTCGACGACCTCAACCGCCGTTTCCCCTGTGTCGAACTGCTCACCGCGGTCACCGCCGGTTCCGGCCTCGGCGGCCTGGCCCAGCGCGGTGTCCTGGGCCGCAGCGGGCGACTGCGCCTGCTCGGCCTGCTGACCCCGTACGGCGAGGCGCCCACCGAGCTGCGCCAGGAACTGCGTGTCCCCCCGGGCGTGGTCGATTTCCTCCTCGGCAGCGGCGGAGACCTCGCGGTCCTGGCCCACGACCCCGGTGCCGTGCCGGTCCCGGCGACCGCCACGGTGCCGCCGCAGCTCGATGCCGCGCACCTCGACCGCCTGGGCAAGGCCCTACGGGAGGGTGACCTGGACCTGATCGGTGTCTGGGGTTCGCCGCGGGCCGGCCAGCACGAGGCCGTCTGTGCGCTAGCCTGGGCGGCTGGCATGCCGCTGCGGCAGGTGACCGGCGCCGACGTCGAGAACGCGCTGAACGCCGCGGCCGCCCTGGATTCCATCCTGTGGTTGCGGACAGACCACCTGGACTCCGCCTCCGCCGTGACCGCCATGCTGACTCGCTCCCACACGCCAGTGTGCCTGAGCGGCACCGAACCCTGGCGGCCTTCGGCGGTGTTGTCTGTCCGCGCGTATGCCGAGATCACCCTGGCCCGGCCCTCATACCATGAGCGCGTGGCGATGTGGGCGCGGACGCTGCCCGAGCTGGACGCTGACATCACCGCGGACCTGGCCGCCCGGTACCAGGTGAGCGATGAGGAGTTGCGTGCCGTCGCCACGCTGGCCCGCGCTGATGCACGTGCCGAAGCCGACGGCGCAAACCGGAACTCCGGAACCGACACCGGCATCGTTCTCAACGACGGCGTGGCACGGGCAGTGTCGGCCATCACCTGCGGTCCCGTGGCCGGCCTCGCCCGCGCGATCACTCCCCGGCGCCGACCCGAGGATCTTGTTCTCCCGGCCGAGGAGTACCAGCTGGTGCTGGAACTCGCCGCCGCCTGCCGGGCATGGCCCCGGATTGTCGAGGACTGGGGCTTCGCCGACCGCAATGGCGGCGGCATCAAGGCCCTGTTCACTGGCGAGCCCGGCACCGGCAAGACCCTCGCCGCCGAGGTCATCGCCGGGATGCTCGGTCTCACACTGCTCAAGATCGACCTGTCCCAAGTCGTCTCCAAGTGGGTCGGCGAAACTGAGAAAAACCTCGAGGCTGCCTTCCGCCAGGCCGAGGACAGCCAGGCCCTGCTATTTTTCGACGAAGCCGACGCCCTATTTGGAAAACGCGGCCAAGTTAAAGACGGCATGGACCGTTATGCCAATCTTGAAGTTGGTTTCCTGCTCCAGCGCCTGGAAGAATCTGACGCTATGGCCATCTTGGCCAGTAACCTCAAGGAAAACCTGGATAAGGCCTTCACCCGCCGTTTCCACTATATAATCAACTTCCCCCGCCCGGAGGCCGCGGAACGTGCACGTATCTGGCGGCTCGCCTTCCCGCCCAAGGCGCCTGTCGCGAGCGATATGGACCTTGACACAGTCGCAGGGCTGGAAATGACAGGGGCGAGTATCAGCGGCGCGGCGCGCACGGCGGTGCTGCTGGCTGCGGACGCGGGCGGGAAGGTTATCACGATGACCCACGTCATACAGGGGATCCGTCGCCAGTACAACCGTGAAGCCCGCCTGTTGCGTCCGGAGGAACTGGGCCGTCATGCTTCCCTCGCGGAAGCTTCGTCATGATGTCGAAGGCCGTAGCCTTTGATGACACGCGCGAACGCGGCACTGGTGCTCGCTGTGACGCACTACAGTTGAGCAGGAGGTTAAGGCATGTATCGACACCCCCTCGCGCCGTCCCAGAAAAGCGATTCCGGCGCGCAACCCAAGGGGCTCGAGAGTGTCAACGCCCCAGCCGCGGTGCCGTCCCTCCAGGGACTCCTGGGCAATCAGCAAGTGCAGCAGCAGCTACTCAGTCCGACCCCCGAACCCGTCCTCGCGACCGCTAACGTGGTGCAGCGCAGGCTAGGGGTGACTGACTCCGTCGCCATCATGAACGCCGCCGATCAGTGGATAGAGCAACTACCTGACCATGCTGTGCTGCGCCAGTACTGGCTGCACAATGTCCATCGCCAGTTGGTCCGGGGTTTCGATAATCTGGATACGGCGAAAGAGGCGCTTGGTCGGTGGTTTGAGGCGATCGCCGACAACTACCAGGACGTGGAGCACATAAAGCAGGCCTGGGAAAAAATCGTCGCGGACTACCCTGCGCCAAAGCCCGACCGCCCGCCCGCGAACCCGCGCAACCTTGGGCCGAATGCCAAGACGCAGGCCATGGAAAAGGCCCAGGAGGTGAATGACAGGGCCCAATCGCTATTCGAGCATAATATCGATATTCTCCAAAGAAACTCAAGCGCCGTGTTTTATGTGTTCGGCAAGAGCGCCATGGGGCAGGGCGATACGGCGTTTATTGTACGGACCGTCAATTTGCTCAAGAGTCTGGGGCTAAAAGCAGTGGGGGTCAAGGCGGAGAAATCAGCCCACGACCCCGGGACATCGTTCCAGACAAGCCTGGACTACATCACGCCCGATATGCTGTTTCTCCAGGCCAAGTCCGGCGATTTCGTGATCGAGGGGCCGCTTTCCGACCCGTTCACGCAGCCCACCTGGTTTGACACCGTGGCCGATAAGTTCACAATAGGCGCTAAAGATATCCGAAACCTCCGCCTTTATGAGTACGGAACCCTCACGTATCGCGGAGGGCAGCAGATGCAGCAACCTACGGACGCCAACGTGGTCAAGTATGCCGGCGACCCGCGCCATGCCTTTATGGGCCTAGGCCACGGGGAGATCGGCGCGTTTTACAACGCCAATGCGAGCAAGGAGATGCCTTCGTTGGAACAGGTGCTGAAGGAGCATGCCGAGAACAGTATCACGGTGAAAGAGATACAAGCGGTTCTGGGACGGCATGCGGGTGCTACTATTTTTATCGGGTACGCCAATTCCTCCGAAGTAGCCTACAAATGGGCCAGCGCTGTCCAGCAAGCAGTAGGGGGCAAGAAGCCCTCCGGCTACTCATTGATCGTCGCGGTGTATGGTGGCAAACAGACCAAACCCAAGTTTGACATCGATGACAGTGTGAGCATTTCATGGATTCTTGACCGGAAGAAAGAATCCGCGAAGAGTGGGGAGCCATCCGTCCATCCATCCAAGAATGCCACTGGTTCGATCATATTGACTGACAGCGTGCCGGCCCCGGTGATGAACGCATTGCAGCTTTGCGCCAGTCCGTTTACCCTAGCCACCGGGAATTATTCGTTGTCCGAGGCTATTGAGCGCGGTCATCTGGCTTCCTATGAGACACTGAACTTCAACGCAGGCGTGGAAGCGGATTACAAGTGGCAGCTTCAAAACGCCATGACAAACCTTGAGTTTGGGCAGGACCTGAAGGACGCCGTCATGGCGTTGGTATCGCCCGGCAATTTGAAGATGAAAGCGAGGGAGATCCAACTGGTGCTCGAGCACCCTAATGATATCGAGCGGATCATGGCCGAGATCCGCGCCAACACGGATATTACGAAGCTACTGGTCGGCAGACTCGCCGCACTTTGAAATGAAAAAATAAAAGTTTCTAAATCACGAACAGCGCGGTCGCGGCCTCGATGTTGTTCAGCCCCCGCCCGACGGCGCTCGCGATCTGCCGCTCCTGGGGGGTGAGCTCGTCCAGCCGGGATGATCAGCATGGTCTCGGGTTAGCCCGAGAGAGGGGTTACCGATGCGCGCGCCTGCAACACATCGCAGGGTGAACTCGGGCACGCGTAGCCATACTGCAGCGACCAGGCCTTAACGTTATGTGACCGTCGTGTACCAACAGGACCCGGGTCAGCTCGGTGCGTGACCTGATTCCAAGCTTGCGGTAGGCGCGGGTCAGATGGGCCTCAACGGTCTTGCGGGACACGAACAGCGCGGCCGCGGCCTCGGCGTTGTTCAGGCCCCGCCCGACGGCCCGCGCGATCCGTAGCTCCTGCGGGGTGAGCTCGTCCAGGCGGGTGGCGCCGCGCCGGGGCCTGTCACCCGCGGGCTCCCTCACTCCGGCCACGATGAGCTCGGTCACGGTCCGGGCAGCCCATGGCCGGGCGCCAAGCGACCGGAAGATGACGAGCGCGCGGCGCAGCGGATCGCGGGCGGCGGCAAGCCGGTGTGCCCTCCGCAGCGACTCTCCCTGGCACAGCAGGGTCCGGGCGCGCTCGAAAGACCTGGACTGGCCCTCGCACGCCGCCAGCGCCTTGCCGAACCACCCGTGGGCCACGTCAGGGTCCTCATTGATCAGTGCATGCCCGCGGGCAGCTGCCACGCGCGGATAGCTCAGGCCGGTGGCGTCTGCGCGTTCCTCGAGCCAGGCGAGGATTTCCAGGGCCCGGCCCGATTCGCCGGCCCGGGCCAGCGCCTCGGTGAGGTCGCCTGCGAACGGTACGACGTTGGGGTTGTCCAGGCCTTCGGTCCTGGCGACGAGCCAGGCGCGCTCCAGGTGGTCGATCGCGGTCTTGACGTCGCCGTCGCCCAGCGCGCACAAGCCGAGAGCCGCCGCGTTATAGACGGCGAGGCAGCCCACCCCGCGCAGCTCCACTTCGCGGTGCGCGCGGTTCACCCGCTCCGTACAGCGCTCCTGCTCGCCGCGAGCGGCATCGATGCGGGCCAGCCGGGCCAGGCTGTATCCGATTGATGCTGTCTGGCCGGTTTCCTCGGCCCACTGCAGCGACTCGGCCGCGTCCGCGTATGCCGTGGCCCACTGCCCGCTCCACCAGCCAAGCTCGCTGCGGGCGGCGAGCGCGACCGCCAAGATCGCGGGAGCTCCCTTGTGCCGTGCGGTGTCGATGACGGCATTCAGGTGGCCGCGTGCCTGGTCGTAGCGCTCCAGCCAGACCAGGCTCTGGCCGAGGGACGCGATGCCCTGCTGTTCGCGGACCGGGTCGGCGGACGGAAGCGCCTTCTCCGCCAGGTCCAGCAGGTGCTCGGCTCGGGCCAGCGAGCCTGACACCACGAATGCCGCGGCGACCATCGCCAGGGTTTTGGGTGATATCAAGCCGCTGTCCGCTGAGATTCCAGCGCTCCGCCATGCGGACTCACTCCGGACGGCCGCGTCCACCATCAGCCGGACATGCCCCGCCATGGCAGCAGGCACGGTTGACTCGGCAAGAAGGCCGGCGGCACGCGCGCCGTCCAGCGGCTTGACCATGGCAGCGGTCTGGACCAGATCGTCATAGCTACGGTGGGGTTCCCCCATCCAGGTCCGCGCTCGTCCCAGGATCAGCTTGATGTCGGCGGCCAGGACCGGATCGCGGCAGTCGCGCAGCGCCTCCTCGCCCCAGGTCACCGCGGACTCGGAGTCTCCCGCCAGGAAGGCGTCGTCAGCGGCGTGCATCAGCCGGCTGGCGCGGGCCTGGGCCGCGGCGCTCAGGTCGGCCGCCCGTCGCCAGGCGTGCGCCGCCGCGCCGAAGCCGCCCCGCCGCCGCGCGTCCCTGGCCGCCGCGACCAGGGCTCCGGCTACCGCCTCATCCGGGCCAGTCGCGGCGGCCGCCAGGTACCAGGCCCGCAAGCTGCCGTCGCTCGCCCGGGCCAGGGCCTGGTACACCTGCACCCGGTCGGCGAGGGGGGTGCGGTCAAGCACAACCGAACGGAGCAGCGGATGGCACAGCCGCACGCCGCTATCGACGGTCCGTATCAGATCCCGGCGTTCGGCCGGTTTCAGTGATTGCAGGGACAGCCCGACCGCGCCGAGCACTGCGTCCAGGCTGGCGGAACCAGTGCCCTGGCTTGCGGCCACCACGAACAGAGCCCGCTGGGTGGCTGCTGGCAGCTGCTTGAGCACCTGGCTCCATACCCGGTCAAGGGATGAATGCAGCACTAGCGGCTCGTCGCCGGGAATGCCGCCGAATTCCGCTGGCGATGCCAGATTCTCCAGCACAGCGAGGGGATTGCCGCCAGTGAGCTCCACCATGGACCGGAGCTTGTCCGGCGCTACCGTAATGTGCCGCCGCCGCGCGAGCTCGGCGCAATCGTCGTAGCTCAGGCCGGTTAGCCGGATTACCGGCATGCTGTGCGTCGCGACCGGAAACCCGGGCCCGTCCCGGGCAGCGATGATCATGGCGATGGGCTCGGCCGACACGCGCCGCGCTATGAACAGCAGTATTCTCTGCGACTCCAGATCGATCCACTGGAAGTCGTCGACCAGTATTACCAGCGGATTTTGATCTGCGGTAGCGGCGAGGACGCTGAGTGCTCCCGAGCAGGCGGCCAGCGGCCCGCGGGGCTCGCCGCCTGACAATGCCAAGCACGCTTCGAGGGCCTTGCGCTGGCTTTCAGGAAGGCGGCCGAAGTGCTCGCGCAGCGGCAGCAGGAGATCCGCAGCCGCGGCGAACGGAAGGACCGCCTCGGATTCCGCCCCCCGCAGCCAGATCATCCGGGTGGCCGGACGCTTCGACGCAATGGCAGCCAGGCGGGTCAGCAAGGCGGTCTTACCCATCCCGGCCTCGCCGACGAGCATCACAGCGCCGCCAGTCGAGTCCGGGGACTCTATCAGAGCCGCGAGCACTCGCTGCTCGGCCGCCCGGCCGGCCAATCCCCCAGACCGGGGCGAATCGCATGCCATTGCCATCCGGGACCCTCCCACCCGATGCAACCCTTTCGGGAAAGGCGTCGTGTAGTGAGGATCATCGATAACCCGGCGCTCAGCCATAGCGGTCGCCTCCCTCCAGGCAGATGGTAGGCGTCCGCGCGCGATGAGTAGTCACCCAGGGGCCATCCGCCCCGATCGCGGCGGCCATCAGCACAGAGGCGAGCGGTTTGCCCAGGTCGCTGAGCTTCTTGTCGCGGTGGCTGGGCAATGACAACCCGAGCCCGCTGCGGATGTCCTTGCCGATCAGCTCCCAGGCGAGATCAAGCAGCCGCTGCGCGGCCACCGCCAGCACTGCCCGTGGCGTGCAGCCCCGCGAACAGGCCGGGCAGGAAATCCGCCACCCACTGCGGCCGTCCCAGCCCTCGCCGTATGCCCAGGTCGGCCGCTCTCCGCCGAACCACGTCCGCAGCAGTTCCGCCGACCACTGCGGGCCGTACCCGCTGGCGAGCCTTCCGAACGAGTTCATGTGTGCGTCAGTCAGGTTCTCAATACGGAACGGGCGCAGCAGCATCACCGCGGTTTCCGCGTCCGCCACGGCGCCCGCCGCTCGCAGCGCCCTGCCGACCGCGCCTGCCTCGGCGGACCAGGCATTCGCGGTACCTGTGCAGGCTCTACGTGTTGCCCGGGTGCTGGCAGGCCCGTGGCTGCGTGTCGTCCAGGTCCAGATCGGCGCGGTACACGGCTCCGGCCTCGGCGACCCGTTCTTGCATGTTTGCGCAGGTCAAGCAGTTTCCACGGACGGTGTCCGTGGCTGTCCGCGTGCCGGGCCGCGAAAATTCCCGTGGGCACGGACATATAGCGGACAGCGTCCACGCCCGTCGCGCGGTCGGTGCAACCGCTGGCTTTCCACGGACGGGCACGGACCACGTCCTGCGGGCGGTGCGAGGACGCGGCCGATCTGCTGGTTGAGTAGGTCATCGTGGCTGTGGATGCAGTGGCTGTAGACGGTGAGCAAGACTGCGACGCTGTGTCCTGCCCGGGCAGCGATCTGGGCGGGGTCTCCTCCGGCGTTCAGCCATAGCGACAAGGCGGCGTGACGCAGGTCGTAGGGGCGCCGGGCGAGCGGGCTGGCGGCTAGCTCGGGGCCGAGGGCGAGAGTGCGGGCGGCGTGCCAGGTGCGGCCGTAGACCGATTCGCTGAGCGGCCCGCCGCGGGTTCCCCGGAACAGTCGGCCGTCGGGTGCGGTGCCGTAGGCGGTGAAGTGCGCACGGAGCATGGCGACCAGTACTGGAGGGACCGGGACCATCCGGACCGCCCCGTCCGGCCGGTGCTTGAGCCCGCGCTGTTCATGGCTAGTGCCGCTGCTGGTCCAGGCGGCGGCGGTCCTGGGCGTGGCCGCGGCCAGCCGGAGCATGCCCCATCCCGAGCTGGGCAGGTGACAGCCAGCCAAGCGCAGCGCGATGGCCTCCTCCGGGCGAAGCGCGGCGTAGTACAGGCACCCGAAGAAGGCGGTCATCTCCGGCCGGGTCCGGGTGACCGCGTCCAGCAGCGCGCTGACCTGGGCGGGGCTGGCCACGACCACGGGGTCGAGGGCTGCTGATGATTGCGGTACCCGCCAGCCGATGCTGTTCAGCGGGTTGTCCGGCAGCAGCCCGGTCTCGGCCGCGTAGCCGAGCGCGCCGTGCAGGACCGCGCGCTTGCGGATGATGGTGTTGGCGGCTGCCCGGCTGCCGTCCAGCCGGAACGTCAGCGCCTCAAGCGCGGTCCGGAGTACCTCTGGCTCGCTGAGGCAGCCGATGGATAGTGATGCCTGCTGTGCCCAGTCCAGGATCTGCGCGGCCGGGCTGCCCGGTCCGGCTGGGCGGGCGGGATTGAAGGCGTGCTGGTACAAGATCGTGCGCAACTCGCGCGGATCAGGCCGATCGCGCGCACCTGGCCGGGTCAGTGCGGGCGTGACCGTGGCGAGCGCGTCGGCCAGGCTGGCCCGGGAGTGCGCGGCCAGGGACGGCCATTTCATTACTGCGTACGCGGTGGCCTCCTGGTACCAGGTGACGGTCGCGGGTTCCGGGAGCTTCCATGCCGGCGGCTCGCCTGTCAGCGGATCGAACTCTGTGCCCATCCGGGCTGCGCGGACCAGTTCGGCGCGGTAGCTGTCGGCGAGCCTCCTAGTGATGAACGACTTTGATCTGCTGCGGCCCGCCGCCCGCCAGCGGACCTCGAACGGTCGCCGCCGCCCAGTCCGCCGCCGGATCGCATACACGCTCACATCGAACCTGTTCACCGTTGCCCCCTGTCTCGCATGAGACCTGCCCCGTCGTGATTCTCACACGCGCAGCAGGCACATCTCAGACCTCATAACTGTAATTGTGTATTCCGCCTATACGGCTTGCTGATCGAAGCGTTGTAGCGGTTGAAGTGCCGGGCAGAAGCGTTTCGCCCGGATTGCCCTTGTTTATTTCCCGTCGTTTCCGGACCTCGTACTGAATCCGTGCTGATAACTGACGCTACATGGTCTAGACCAATCAGAAATGGTTTAGAGCGGTCATCGCTATGGGCTGGGGCCCCGGCCAGGGAGGAGCGGTGTCCTTGAGGCCGGTGGGGCCGTTCCGGAGAGTGTGATGGTGCCGGCGATGCCCAAGGAGATGCGGGAGAACTGCGAGTTCGCGGCCATGGTGCCCGGGAGTCCACGCGCAACCGGGCCGGCCCTGTTTGCAGAACTTGTCGGCTCGGTTGTGCCGTTCGCTGACGCGCTCCAAATCCGACACCGTGCCGTTTGATGTGAGTTCCGCACAAAAGCGCGCGATGTCGCGACATGGTTACCTAAACTCTCAGAATGTCAGTGGGGGGCCTTACCGTCGCAGTCACGGGCTAATGGTCAAGGAGCGGCATGGAGCCTGCGGCTGATGAAGAGAACGACGGCTCGGCCAGGGCGAACTCAGGGGACGCCCTTGAGGCTCTTCCCGGAGGGCGGCCCAGGGGCCTGAGCGTGTATGAGGCGTCGTTCCCGCCGCGTGTAGCCGCGTTCCTGCGGTACAGCCCGGTCATTGAGGCTGCGCAGGTCGCGCGGCGACGCAGCTGGGCTGACGGCGCCTACGACATCGTGACGCTAGCACTCACGGCTATAGATCTCGTGGTGTCCCGGCAAGGCTTTGAGGAGGAGGCGACCCGCACCGACGTCGTGTCCGCCCTCACCGGGCTCGCGACCCTGGCCGCTCCGGACCGGATGGCCGAGGAGCACGCGGACGTGGCGCGGTTCGTGATCGATTTCCTGCTGAACCGGCAGGCGCACCATGCGAAGTTCCATTACCTCACCAGTGACTACTCCGGCGCGGAGCGCCGTCACCAGCGCCGGGAGGTACCGTTTTCGCTGCTCGAGGAGCGAGACGACGCAGCACGGGACGAGAACGTACTGCGTGCCACCGCCGATGCGATCAACGCGCTGATCGGCGGGCTGAACTTCGACGTGGAGGACGAGCAGGTCGCCACGGAGCTCGTGCTGGAACGCCAGTTGCAGCGCAACGCCTTCGACTCTGCGGTCGCCTCTGCCGAGAGAGCCCGGCTGCTGTCGCTCAGCCTCTCCGATGAACTGGACCGCCTGATCAAGCAGACCCGTCGGGACCTGCGGATGGTCGAGGGCAGATGGGCGTCGGAGGTTCCCAGGCGGCTGGACGGCGCGCGAGACCACATTCGGGAGCGGCTACGGGCCGAGCGCGCCCTGCTCGGCAAGGTCCAGGACGCCATCGCGAGTGGCGACCCGCGGCTCCTGGCTGCCGCGCGGCGGATCGCAGACCTGCTCACGCAGTGCCAGCGCCGGCACGAAGACCTGCACCGGCGGGTCATCGACGCCCGGAGCGTGTTCCTTGAGGAGCAGGAACGGCAGTCGTTCCGGCCGCCCGCGTCGATCACCCTCCCGGACCCGCACCGGCAGGTTCTCCTGCCTGCCCTGGAACTGCGGCAGGAGCACGCCATCGACCTGGCTGGGCAGTTCGTGACCGACATGTGGGGACCGGCCGCCCCGCGGCTGCCGCGCCTCTACCGGCTGGTCAACGACCTGTGGCAGCAAAAGGACAAGGCTACCCCCGAGGGCCGGGGCGAGGAGGAACCAGAGCTAAGCGACCCGCCGCTGCCCTTGATCCGCGAGGAATTCGTGGCCGTCGCGATTCGGGCGGTGCACGCGGTCGGGCTGCCTGCCCGGCTGTCCAAGCTCTTGGCCGCCTGCGAAACTGATGCCCAGGTGGGGGAGTCGGCCCGCCGGTCCGGAGGCGAGGTACTCAACCTAGCGGTTCTGTGGGCGTTCTCCCCGGAGGATGCCGACGACGAGGGCGGCCTGATCGCCGGGGATCTCGTGGGCCGGATCCTCGGCCCGCGTGCGGCCGTGGACAGCGACGGTACCCCGCTTACCCTCCGCGGCTGGGAGGGCGACGACGTGGTCGTGGCACCGGACGCTGATTCGCTCGCGTCGGCGCTTCCCGTTCCCGCGACGATGGCACAGCCGAGCTGCCGAATGCTCCAGGAGGTGCCATGACCCTGATGCGCGACGACCATGTCGATATCGGCGTGCTGGTGGCCTGGGCGCTGCGCCCCAACCAGCGCCCAGGCCGCAGCCCTGAATACCAGCGGGTGCTTGATCGCTATCGCACGGTGGCGGAGTTCCGGGCGGCTGCCGACGCCGTCCTGCACGGCCTCGGGGCGCAGGTCCTGTCCGATGGCGACTTCGGCCTCGTTCTCGGGGTCGTCCCGGAGTCGCCGCTGGCGTTCCGCGTTACGGACATGCAGGGCCTGTACAAGAGCGACCACAAGGTCCTTGCCGGTCTCATCCTGACCGGGCTGGCCGCCTTCGCCTATCCCAGCGCGCAGGAACTCGACGAGGACCGACTCCGTCCCGTCGCGGTGGCGGACTTCGAGGCCTGGCTTCGCGACCTGTGCGAGCAGCTCCGCTCGCACGATGCCGGCGGCGAGGTGATTCCCGAGGAGGGGCTGGACGCCGCGTGGCGAATCTACCTCGCCATGCCAGCGTTGCACCTCAGTGAGACCGGCCGCCTGAGCAACAAATGCACCCGGTACTGGATCCGGACGATGCTGACCTGGCTCACCGGCCAGGGCATGGCCCGGGCTGATCCCCTCGCCGACGAGACGTGGACCCTGACCGAGCGCTTCCGGATCCATGCCCGGGAGATCGCTCTTGAGCGCGCCTACTCCTTCATCGCGGAGCTTGGCCGCAGGAAGGCCGGCGAGGCTGGCGAGGCTGGCGCCGCCCAGCCTGACCGGGAGGCCAGCCGTGACCTATAAGCTCGCCGCGCTGCGCCTCCGCTCTGTGGGGGAGCGATCCGCGCGCTTCCAAGACCTCACGCTCACGTTCACGGCCCCGGCGGACGGCGGCAGCGAGCCGCAGGACTCCGTCATCTGGCTGCGTAACGGCGGCGGCAAGTCCAGCATCCTGTCACTGCTGTACGCCCTGCTGCTGCCACGCGCCGCCGATTTCATGGGGCGCTCGGTCAAGCGGAGCCTGACCGACTACATCGACAGCGGGGACACCGCGCACGTGGTCGCCGTCTGGGCGCCGGCGGGCACGTCCCGCACGCTGCTCGGTGAGCTGGATGGGCTGCTGGTGACCGGGGCGGTTCACGAGTGGGCCGACCTGAGGAGGCCGGCCCAGCCGGAAGCGTCGAGGGACCGGCTCACCACTCTTTATTACACGTTCCACGCCGTTCCGGGAACCCTGGACCTCACGACGCTGCCGTTCACCGATGCGACGGGGCATATCCGGCGGCTAACGGAGTTCCACGACGCCCTCCGGGAGTTGGCCCGCCCGTACGGCCAGCGGGCGAGCCTGGTCGCCGTCGACAAGCAGCACCAGTGGTGGAGCGCGCTAGGCGATCGGCACCTCGACCCCGAGGTGTTCCGCTCCCAGAAGCAGATGAACCACGTCGAGGGCGGAGTGGAGGACCTGTTCCGGTTCTCCTCGGCGCAGGAGTTCATCGACTTCCTGCTCGATCTCACCGTGACGCCCGACTCCGTGACCGGCATCGCAACGCGGCTGGGCCAGGTGAGCAAGCAGCTTGCGGCCAAGCCCGCCAAGCAGGAGGAACAGCGCTTCTGCACCCTGGCGGCGACCGACCTCGAAGGCGTCGCCAGCGGCCATGCGGACGTGGAGCAGGCGGTCGCGGCGGCGAACGGGGCCGGGGCGGCCGCCGCCGCGCTGGCCGCGTCGTTCGAGGCGGCGATCAGCGCTACGGACTCGGAGCAGGCAGGGCTCCTAGCGGAGGAGGAGGCGGCCCGGCGGGCGGCTACCGCGGCGAACAACGAGCGTAACCAGGCCAACGACCTGGCGTACCTGTATCGGCGAGAGGCCGCGCGGCTGCGGCTCGGCGAGGCCGAGGCCGAACAAGAAGAAGCGGAGGATGCCGCTTCGAGCGCCACGGCTTCGATCCGGGCGTGGGAAGTAGTGCCCAGCCTGGCCGGACTGGCCGGGCTCAAGGCAGACCTGGACCGAGCCGAAAAGGAGGCAGCGGCGGAAGAGGCAGACCTGGCGCCCCTGCGCGCCGAACACGCTCGGCACGCCGCCCGGCTGCAGCACCGCCTCGAAACTCTCGCTACAGCAGCCGATGCGGCCGCGGAGGAAGCCGATACGGCACGCCGCGCCGCGGCCCAGGCAGTAACGGATGAGAAGGCGAATGCGGAGCAAGCCCGCAGGGAGGAAGGCGAGGCGCGCAACGCGGCGACGAGGGCCCGGACCCGCCTGGAGGAGCTGGGCAGCCGGAGGCGCTCAGGCGTGGAACGCGGACACCTGCCCGACTTCACGACGCCACCAGCGGAGCACCGCGACCTCGTCGGCGGAATCCGGGACGGCCTCACCGACCGGCTCACGAAGATCGCGGAGCAGACAGAGAAACGGAGGACGCAGCGGTCTGCGCTCCGGGACCAGGAGAAACAGCTCATAACGGACTGGAACACCGCCGACCAGAAGCTTGGCGCCGCCGCCAGCGAGCGCCACTCTCTCGGCGAGCGCCTGGACGCGCTGTGCGCCTCGCCGCGCATCCGTGAGCTGGCCGAGGCGTCGCAGGGAGACTCGGTCATCCTCTGGAGCGAGTCCCCGGTGATCCTGCGGCGCCTGAGCGACGCGATCCTCGCGGCAGACGACGAGCGGATCCGCCGCAGGGCGGAGCGGCACGCAGACGAGCGCACGATCACGGAGCACGACCGGAGCCAGTTCCTGCCGTCCAGCCTGGACGCCGACCAGGTCCGCGAGGCGCTCACTGCTGTCACCGCTGTCCAGACGGGCTGGGAATACCTCCGCGGCGCCGTTCCCGCACGTGACCTGCTCGCCCTGCTGGACACCCCGGCCATCGCCCGGCTCGGCTCCGGGGTCGTGGTCCCCACCACAGCGGCCGATGACGCGGTCGCCCGTCTCGAAGGCGGCGGCATCCGGACGACCAGCCTCGTCAGCGTCTACACGGCAGCAGCCGCCGATGCGATTATCGCGGCGGCGCGCGTCGGCGACGTCGCCGAGAACGCGCCCGCCTGGACGGCGCTCCGCCGCGGGCTCGTGGACCAGGACGAGGCCGCCGCCACCGTCCGCTTCCTGAAGGAGCGCTTCCAGGCGTCCCAGCGGGAGGACGCGGAACTCGCCCAGCGACGCGCGGCTGACCAGGCCCTGCACGACCAGATCGGCACGTTCCTTGATGACTGCCCTGCGGGGAGGCTGGAGGCCATCGACGCCGACATTACCCACTGGGATGCCAAGCGCCGTGGCGTCGAGCAGGCGCAGCGCGCCGCTCAGGAACAGATGAAGGGCCTCGACGAGGCCGACTGTGCGGCGGACAAGGAGAGCACCGAAATCTCGAAGACCCTGCGCAAGGTCGATTCCACCCTGGACTGGCTGGACGAGCTGATTCCCGCCCTTCGCGAGGAGGAGAGCCTGCGCCAGGCCCTGTCCGAGGAGGAAGAACATGCGGCCAAGGCCGCAAAGCGAGCCTCCGACCACGCCGAACGACAAGTTGCCGCCGCAGGGGCGGAGCAGAAGCACCAGGCGGCAGTGCGGGCTGCGGACGAAGATGCCGGACGTTACCGGTCGGAGGCCGCGCTACTCGCGCCCGGCGAGTCGGCTGTCGTCGTCGTTCCCGATCCCGCCGTGCCGCTCGACACGCTCCGGCAGAACGAGGCCAGTTCCCGGGCCGCGCTGGAACGGCGCGCAGCGCAATCGGTGCTCGCTGACCGCGTGCGGAGCCTGACCGGGCAGGTTGCCAAGGCAGGCGCGGAGATCGCACGCCACCCAGCCGAGCTGCAACGGCACGCGCAGGATCTGCTCGCCACTCCCGACGGCCAAGAACCAGAGCTTCGCGCCCGTGCGATCGAGAAGGCCAGGAACGCCGATAGGGAGGCGGCCACCAAGGTCGGCACGGCCAAGGAAGCCGTCCGCCAGCGCCGCGAGTCCGTCACGGCCATTGAGCAGCTGCGCCGTGAGCCGCCGCGCCGGATCCTGCCCGTGCGCCCCGCGACGGCGACCGCGGCCGACGAGTTGGCGTCCCAGCAGGAGACCAGCGCCCAGGCCGCGGGCGAGCGCCTGAACGTGGCGGAGATCGACCTCAACCGCATCGAGAAGAGCAAGCTGGAGTTCACGAGCCGCAAAGAGCAATTCACCACCCTCCTCAGCGGCCTGCCCGACGCGGCGCAGGCCTCGCCGGGCGCGGAGTTCGCTGGCAGCGTGGACGACGGCCGTGCTGCGGCCAGAGCGGCCCGGCAGCGGATGGCCGACGGAGACTCCCGGCTTACCCGGGCACAGGAGGCGCTGACTACGGCCATCGACAAGCTCCGGCGTACCAGCGGGAACTTCCCGAAGATCTCAGGACCGGTGAAGGACCGGGTCATGCACGACCCGCCGGACGTGCTCGGCCGGAACGCCACGGGCCTGGCAGCCCAGTTGCGCCTGCGAGCCAGCACCTTGGCGGGAGAACTGGCGGCCATCGCCAAGGACCAGGGCATCCTCGCGGACTCGCTCGCTGGGGTCGTGCGTGACAGCATGGAGACGCTAGCGAAGGCAGAGCGCAGCTCGCGGATGGGCACCGCTCCCGGGGCGTGGGCGGGCAGGAACGTGCTCCGCATCGGCTTCGAGCGGCCCGACGATGCTGTCCTGCATGCGTACGCCGAACGGGTCATTGACCGGGTCATCCAGAAGGGGCTCAAGCCCGAGGGCATGCCGCTGCTGAAGGAAGCCGTCCGCGAGGCGGCCGGGCCGCAGGGATTCACCGTCAGGGTCCTGAAGCCGACCGAAGATACGACCCCGGTCACCGAGGACATCAGCCGCCTGGCCAAGTGGAGCGGCGGCGAGAAGCTCACCGTCTGCGTGGCGCTGTACTGCACCATTGTCGCGCTGCGCGCCACCCGCACCGGGCGCGGCGCCCGTCCCGGCGGGGCCCTGCTGCTTGACAACCCGATCGGCCGGGCCTCGTCGGCGCACCTCGTGCGGCTGCAGCGGGACGTCGCGGCCTCGCACGGGATCCAGCTCATCTACACGACGGGGGTGAAGGACCCGGCCACCGTGATCCAATTCCCGAACGTCATCCGGCTGGACAACAGACAGGGCGGCACCCAGGGCCGCCGTTACATCGTCGCCGACGGAGACGGCACGGACGGGGGCCTGATCACGGGAGTCCGGGTCGCCCATGCGGACCGCCGGTGGGATGATCCCGAAGCAGCGGGGGAGGCCGCGCCGTGAGCCAGCCGCTGTCCCCGCTGGCAGCCCGTCTTGCCCGGCAGGTTGCCGCCGCGCGGAACAAGCGGATCCTGGTAGCGGAGCTGTTCACCGCAGCGCAAGAACATGACCTGAGCCTCGTTGGAGATCCGGCGGCGCGTGCCCGCTTCCGTCAGGCGCTCGACGAACTCGCGGGCGCCTCTCTGGTGGCGCTCCCGTCCGCTGCCTCTCGATCGGGCTGGGACACCATCGTCGAGCCACCGCTTCCCGTCCGGGTCACGCGCGTTGACCACAAGGCAGGAGGGCCGGCCGTCAGGCCCGCGCCGCGGGTATGGCCAAGTGCCCTGGAAGCGGCGGGCCGGATCGCTAGCCGCCTCGACGAGCATGTGCTGCTGGAGCGCGTCGCCGACTGGCTGCGGGACAACCCGGCGCCAGTCCGGGTACCCGCCGAGGAGCGCTCGGCTGAGCTGTTCGACGACGAGAAGGCACTCGACCGGTACCGGAAGACCAGGCTCTTCACCTCCGGCGCGCTTACCCTGGACCTGCTGGCCTGCTATGACCCGCCGCTTCCGTTCGCCTCCCAGCATGTGCCGGGCGACGGTCCCGTGACTCTACTCGTAACGGAGAACCTGGCCACCTACACCTCATTCCTCACGGCCGCGAGAGCCATGGACGCGGCGGCCCGGCCCGATCTGCACGTCGCCTGGGGAGTCGGCGGATCGTTCGCCCAGAGTGTCCTGAGCATCCCGTTGCTGGACCCGTCGCCCCGGCAGATCCGCTACTTCGGGGATCTCGACTTGGCGGGCCTGCGGATCGCGGCCCGCGCGGCCCGCCAGGCAGCCCAAGCCGATCTCCCGCCGGTGCTCCCCGCGGTTGCGTGCTATCGGTTCTTGCTGGACGGACCCCAGCACTGGCGGCGGCCTGACGACAGTAGCCGCGTCAGCCAGCCGGATTACGCGGATGCTTGCGCATGGTTGCCGCCGGCGCTTCGTCCTCAGGTCGAGGAACTCCTGGTATCGGGTGAGAAGATAGCTCAGGAGCACCTTGGCCTTCAGAGGCTCCTGAGTGACCCATCTATGATCATGGGGCTGGCCTCAAAAGCGCGATCATTAGGGACCACTGTCTCTTTAGCTATGAACCTACAGTGTCCTCGCAGGGGCGACTGTGTCTGTCTTCGTCGGCGAGGCTCGATCATTGCTATCCGGGGCGAGTTTGGAGGTCGGAGCGCTGGTATTAGTCAGTTCAAAGGCGGCACAGTGCGCGGGGGCGGACCACCCGGAAGCGCTGGTGGTCAATCATCGCGACGTTGGTGGTGCCCAGGCGTCCGGCGACCGCGATGACCGAGACGTCCGCCGTGCCCAGAGGGAAGTCCGCTCAGGCGGGTCCTATAGGTCTGGATGGTCGTCTATGCCATTGCTGGCTCATGGTGCGTTAGGTGGCAGGCGGTATGCGCGGTTGCGGCTGGCGGGTGGGGCGGTCGCTATCAGCTGTCCCTGTGTGACGAGCCGGGCGAGGTGACGGTTGGTCATGGCTTTGCTGAGGCCAGTCGCCTGGGCGATATCGGAGGCGGTGAGGTCCTGCTGGCCGGTGAAGAGCGCCAGGATCTCGGCGGGCCGACCGGCGAGATCCCCGCCCGCATGAGAAAGGTCTCTTCCCGTGCGGGACTTGTCGCTGCTGGGCACGTCGCGGGTGAAGGTGACGGTGAAGTGGCTGACCGCGTTGGAGAACTTCACTGATGCGGTGCCCGAACGGCGCAGTTGCTCGAGCATGGTCGGGATGCCGGTACCCCTGTTCTCGCAGATGACCCGGTCGCTGTCAGGTAGCTGCACCTCCTGGAGCAGGGCCGACAGGACCGGGTTGCGGGACGAGGTGACTCCTTCAGTGCCAAGCTCGCCCTCAGCCACGGGTCCGAACAGGCCGCCTGGGTTCCGCACGACGAGCCGACTTGGGTACATCTCGACCTGGACCTGTGCTCCTCGTGACTGTGGGGAGTAGTCCCGGTGCATGATGGCGTTCACGATCGCCTCGCGCAGCGCCTCAACCGGGTATTCGTACACGTCTTGCCTGCCGACTCCCTGTACGGTGCTGGTGAGCCGCATGTTCCTCGTGATGGCGTCCACGGTATCGGATACGACCCAGGGGACCGGGCCGTTCAGCGAGCGGTTGTCGATGAATCGCGGCCCGCCCTCCGGGACGACGCCCGCCTGGTCAGAGGGGAACACCACGAACGTGACGTTCAGCTGCGGAAAGAACTCCTGCGGGTAGGACCCGAGCGTAAGCAGGCCCGCCAGCGACGGCACTAGCCTGTCCGACTCCGGGTCTGCTGGCACTACCACGCCGAGCCGCCGCAGGGCCACCTCATCTGTTACCAAGCGGAATGCCCGGGGCTGCCGTCGCCGCATCCGCCGCAGGAGTGCCGCGACAGCGTCATCGTCCAGGTCGGCAATCGACGCCTCAGCGACCGGTTCCCTGTCGTCGCGTGGCTGCCCCCGATTCGCGTGCAGCAGCGCGACCTCGTAGTCCGACAGCTTCCGGTCCCCGTCTCCGCCCCTGATGAATGATCCCTGGTACTCCCCGCGGCCACGCACGTACGCGGGCTTGCTGAGCGGGCTGATCTCGGGAACCTCGGTCACCACGACCTGGGCGCCCTCGAACGGAAGGATCTCGATAACAGTCCGCACCGGAGGATGGATATCGTCCACGCAAGCACGAGCGAGCGCTTCCCTTATCCTTACCGCGTCGAACCCAGGAGCGGGCCGGAAGCCTGTTCTCTCGTCGAGGCCCAGGATGACCGTGCCGCCGGCGCTGTTGCTGAACGCGCTGAGAGTTTCGGCCAGCGACTTCGGCAGCTTCCCAACCGCCGACTTCACCTCGACAGAGTGCGTGTCCCCTCTAACAGAGCGGAGCTCTGCCACTAGGCGGTTCAGGTCATCAGTATCCATCGGCACCTCCAGCTCCCGCGCGGATCTCGGCGCACGCACCGCACGTGCGGGCTTCGCATCGTGCGCCAGATGTCAGTCTACCATCAGTCTACTGTTCAATGCGACTGATGGTAGACTGATGGCGGTACGGAGGCATCGAGCGGGAAATCTTGAAATGCCAGGTCAAAGCCCAAAAGCCGGGCGGATGGTCGGTGTAACCGCTCCCACCGGCCCCGTCCGTGGCTTTATCCGCCCGTCCGTGGCCCGCACGGCCTCCGGAAGTCGGTGTCCACGGACGCATAGCGGACGGCGGCACCCCGGGACGGAGCCTCGAGCGGCGTACGTGCTGGTCAGCGGCCTGGGCTTCGGGTAGGAGGGACGGGCTGTAAAACCGTCGGCTCAGCCTACGTTGGTTCGAACCCAACACCTGCCACACATCTCCGCAGGTCAGAGCCGGTGACGCTGGATTGCGTCACCGGCTTTTCGCGTGAAAGGGAGCGGTTACGCAGACCGTCGGCTTTGGTTGTGGGCCGTGTGTGGGCCAGATCCAGCCTTCCGCTGATGTCGGCCATAAGCGACGAAGGTGGCTTCTGAGCTGCGGAAACAGTCCTCACAGGAAGCGTCTTCGGGCAGCTACGGCCGGGCGCGAAGTCGGACGGCAGTGGGCCACGCAAGGGACAGCCGGGTCATTCACGGACAAATAGATGACATGCATCGGGCCGGGCTGAGCTGAGGCTGGTGCCTTCCGCGCGCGAGACCTCCTCAGCTCAGGCGCGTCACGATTGACCGCGTAGGCATTCGCGCGGGGTGCTG
>Ga0335078_10000843_pt1 | contig 46903 bp, 40 predicted proteins | sample Lox_Sample_32_FD_206711 | JGI IMG/M metagenome (GOLD analysis project Ga0335078, IMG submission 206711) | Soil microbial communities from Loxahatchee National Wildlife Refuge, Florida, United States - Lox_Sample_3.2 | ecosystem: Environmental > Terrestrial > Soil > Wetlands | place: USA... | reverse complement strand
TACCTCGCCACCGGAGCGCTGCCCAGTGCGCCGGGGACGGTCAACGCCACCTGCCCCGCCGTCCCCGCCCCGTCCCCCTAGCGGGCCGAGAGGCCCGGGAAGCCCCCGAAGGGGGCCCAGGGGGGTTATGGGGGGACGGGCAGTCCCCCCATGAGCAGGGGGGGTCTGGGGGGGATCGTCCCCCGGGGAAACACCTCCCCCCGGACTGACACGGTAGGCTGAGGCTATGTTGCGGGTGAAGCCGCCGTGGTCCGCCTCGGTGCGGCTGCTCGACGAGCGGGATCGCGGGGCCGTGCTTGCCATCTGCGATCGGGATCCGGTGACCAACGTCTTCGTCAGCTCCCGGGTCCGCTCCCTCGGCCTCGAGCCTGGCCGGCTCGGCGCGCAGATGTGGGGCCACGCGCCGGGCGGACGGCTGGAATCGCTCTGCTACTCCGGCGCCAACCTGGTCCCCGTCGCCGCCACCCCGGACGCCGTTGTAGCCTTCGCGGACCGCGCGCTGCGCCAGGGACGGCGGTGCTCGTCCGTGGTCGGATCGGCCTCCGCGGTCCAGTCTTTGTGGGGGCTGCTGCGGCCGCACTGGGGACCGGCCCGGGAGATCCGTCCGGTGCAGCCGGTCATGGTCACCCCGGGGCCGCCGCTGGTGCCGCCGGACCCGCTGGTCCGGCGGGTCCGGCCGGACGAGATCGACATCCTGTGGCCGGCCTGCGTGGCCATGTTCACCGAGGAGGTCGGCGTCTCGCCGACCATCGGCGACGGCGGCGCCTCCTACCGGGCCCGGCTGGAGCAGCTCATCCGTGGCGGCCGGGCCTTCGCCAGGATCGAGGGCGGCGAGGTCATCTTCAAGGCGGAGATCGGCGCGGTCACGCCGCAGGTGTGCCAGGTGCAGGGAGTCTGGGTGCGACCGCGGTCCCGCGGCCAGGGCCTGGCCGCGCCGGGCATGGCCGCGGTCGTCGTCGAGGCGGCCCGCTCGATCGCCCCGCTGGTCTCGCTGTACGTCAACGACTTCAACACCCCGGCCCGCGCGGCCTACCGGCGGGCAGGGTTCGCCGAGTCCGGCCAGCTGATGAGCGTGCTCTTCTAGCCCGGCATCTAGTCGCGGTCGCGGATCTTGCGGAGGTACTCGACGATCGGGGCGAAGGCGTCCTTGATCTCCTCGAGCTGGCGCGGCGACAGCCGGTCGATGAAGTGCCGCCGCACGTTCTCCACGTGATCGGGCGCGACCCGCTCGATGGCGGACACGCCCTCGGCGGTCAGCACGGCGAACGTGCCCCGCTTGTCGCCCTCGCAGTCGTCCCGCCGGACCAGGCCGCGGTTCTCCATCCGCGAGATCTGGTGGGATAGCCGGCTCCGCGACTGGCTGGTGGCGTCGGCTAGCTCGGTCATCCGCAGCCGGTGGTCCGGCGCCTCGGACAGCTCGACCAGGATCTCGTAGTCGTGCCCGTTCAGGCCGTGCGCGTTCAGGTCACGGTCGAGCTGGCGCATGAGCAGCTGGGATAGGTGGACGGTCGCGCGCCACGCCTGCTGCTCGTCAGCGCTCAGCCAGCGCGTCTGTCCATCGGTCCCGGGCATAACAAGAATCTACCCTTGCCGCGTATTTCCGGCGACACTGTTTCGGATCGCTCACCTTCGGTGGTTAAGCGCGCTCCGGTCAGCTCGGATCGGCACTGCGCCAGCTGGTCGCGCGCGAGCGCCTCGTGCCGGGTCAGTCCCAGTTCGTGCAGCAGCGGAAGGCTGGCCTCGAGGTAGCCTAGGGCGTGCCACGGCTCGCCCAGGGACAGATGGCTTTCCGCTACCTTCCACAGGCACAAGGCGTACGAGCAGTGGGCACCGGAGGACCTGAACTCCTCCGCCGCCTGCCGGTACGCCTCGATGGCCGCCTCGTGGCGGCCCAGGCCGGTGTGGCTGTCGCCGAGCAGGTTGAGGAAGTATGCCTGGTCATGTGGCTGCCGTCCGGCAGGCGCGCGCCAAGAATCCTGGGCGTCATCCCGCGTTGTCATGGCGGCCCTTCCGAGGACAGGTGCCCCCTCATCCGCCCGGCGTCCGTAACCAATTTGTCCACCATGTCGATCTCGCCCCCTCCGCGAGAACAGGCATACCATAGCTGGGATATGTCGCGCTTAGTTCTCAGCGCCACCACAGCGCCGCCACCACAGCGCCACCACTGGGGAGACCGTGGCTCAGCCAAAGCCTTCAGACTCGGCCATGCCGAACGGTGTGCAGGCGGCCGCGGCATACCTGCGCGAGCTGCTTCTCCGTCCCGGCCGGTACCGGCGCAGGTGGGAACAGTACGCCGAGCGCAGCAGGCTGGGGCAGGTGAACCAGCTCGCGGTGGCCGAAGTGCTCGCGCACTACCTGTGGGAACACCCGAGGGCGCAGGGCGACGTCGACGTGCTGCCCAGGCAGCTCAAGGACACCGCCTCGCGGGCGCTGTCCGGCAAGCTGCTCAGCAAGGCCACGCTGACCTTGTTCACGGACGCGTTCGGGTTCGACGCGTTCGAGCGGGAACGGCTGCTGAAGTTCTGGGAGGGCTCAGCCCACGTCCGCGTGCTCTCCGGCCCGCGGGCGATCCGCGAGGACCAGGCCAGCGCGCTGGGCCCACCGCAGGTCAAGACGCTGGCCCTGCACGATCATCACTATCTCGGCCCGGACGGGCTGCCGCAGCGGCACCGGGTCATCCATGTCATCGAGGCGGTCGTCGACGGCGTGGACCGGCTGCCGTACCGGGCCGACACCAACGCCCTGACCATCGAGGTCGGGCAGGGATTCAGCGGCCTGGCCGGCGATGTGTACCAGCCCACGGCCGAACTCTTCGTCGTGGACATGCTCCTGGCCAAGCCGCTGGCGGCCGGGGAGACGGCCACCCTGGAGTACTCGGCCAGCCTGCACTACCCGGCGCCGCCCCCGCCCGAGTTCCGCCGCATCGTCCAGTCCTTCGTGGAGAACCTGGATATCCGGGTCGAGTTCCATCCCGGCAAGCTGCCGGGCAACGTCGTGTGGGCGATATGGGACGGGATGGACGGTCCCATCGTCGAGCGCGAGAACGTCACGCTGGACAGTCAGTTCGCCGTCCACCGCTACCTGCGGCTCGCCGAGACGACCGTCGTCGGCTTCCATTGGGACTGGTAACGCTGATAGGCAACACCGCGCGCTCGGGCGGGGACCAGGCGTGGCACGATCGGAGTGTGCGGAACGACCATGGCGCGGCGACCACTAGTGCCGAGTTGCGCGCGCACAATCTCGCGCGGCTGCTGCGCGCGGTCCACGACGGCGGCGGGCAGCTCACCCGGGCCCAGCTCACCAGGCAGCTCGGCCTGGCCAGGGGAACCGCGACCGTGCTGGTCAGGGACCTGGCAGGACGTCAGCTCATCGAGGAGCTGAGCAGCCCGGCCGACGCCCCGGCCGGGCTCAAGGTGCCGCGTACCCGGGGCCGTCCGACCGGCGTGCCCTCGGCGCATCCGCGGGGCCCCGTCGCGCTGGCCGTCGACCTGCGGGACGACTCGTTCACCGTGGCCGTCTTCGAGCTGACCGGGCGCAGCACCGTACTGGACCGCCAGGAGCGCGAGGCCGTCTCCGGCACCGGCATGCTGGCCGACGTCGCGGCCCGGCTGAAGGTCCGCCGCCGCGAGTACGGCGACCGCGTGGTCGGCATCGGGGTGGCCGTCCCCTCGCCGGTCAGCGCGGGCCAGATGGTGCAGCCGACCCTGCCGGACTGGCAGGACGTGGACGTGGCCGACATCCTCGGCGGCGCGGACAAGTGCTACCCGGGGCCGGTGCTGGCCGGCAACGACGCGACGCTGGCCGGCCTGGCCGAGGCCCGCCGCGGGGTGCTCCGCGGTATCTCGGTCGCCCTGCATCTGCACGTCGCGACCGGCATCGGCGGGGTGCTGCTGGCCGGGGGCCTCCCGGTGACCGGCGCGCACGGCTCGGCCGGGGAGTTCGGGCACATGCCGCTGACCGGCAGCAGCGAGCCGTGCCGCTGCGGTTCGACGGGCTGCTGGGAGCTCGACGCCGGCGCCCGCGGGCTGCTCCGCGCGGTCGGCCAGCCGGAGGAGGGCGACCGGATGGTCCGCGCCGAGCAGGTCATCGCGGCGGCCGCCACCGACCGCGGCTGCGGCCAGGCCCTGCTGCGCGCGGCCGAGGCCTTCGGCCGCGGTATCGGCGCGCTGGTCAACGCCCAGGATCCGGAGGCCGTCGGGCTATCCGGGCTGGCGGCGGAGGTGTACGAGGCCGCGCCGGCCGCGGTCCAGGCCGGCTACCTGGCGACGCTGATGCGGTTCCGCCGGCCGGAGCCGCCCGCGCTGCTGCCGTCCACCCTGGGTGAGCTCGGCGCCCTGACCGGCGCCTCCGAGCTCGTCTTCGACGCCTTCCTCACCGCGCGCGGTCTCGGCGGCTGGCCCGAGGAAAAAACCGCGTGACTTCTCCGTGACCACCTGGTAAGTTCCCGACCTTGTGGCTGCGTCAAGGGCACAAGAAAATCAGGCCGAACGGTCCGGCGGCGACCCCGTCCTGACCGAAGAACGCGACGAATTGCGGCGCTCACGCGAGTTCCTCCACCTCATGCGCGAGGACGTGCTGTCGCTGCACGCGATGGGCGGCGACCCGGTCTCCGAGGAGTACCTCAAGGCCGAGCTGTACCACCGGGCCGAAGCGCTCAAAGACATCCCCGATACCCCCCTCTTCTTCGGCCGCCTCGACTACGCCGAAAAGGCCGCAACCGAAAATTACGGAACCGGAATATCCGGGACCGGACAGTCCGGGAATGACGACATCGCCGGGCACAGCTTCCACATCGGCCGCAGGCACGTGCACGCGCCGGACGGCACGCCCGCGGTCATCGACTGGCGGGCGCCGGTGTCGCGGCCGTTCTACCGGGCCAGCGCGACCGACCCGATGAACCTGGCGCGGCGCCGGCGCTTCGGGTTCTCCGGCGGCGAGCTGACCGCCTACGAGGACGAGCTGTTCGCCGGGGCCGAGGACGGCACCCCGGGCCGTTCGGCCTCCGTCGCGGCCACCCGGCCGAGCCGGATCCTGATCGACGAGATCGAGCGGCCGCGGTCGGGACCCATGCGGGACATCGTCGCGACCATCCAACCCGACCAGGACGATATCGTGCGCGCCGACGCAGCGCAGACCGTCTGCGTGCAGGGCGCGCCCGGCACCGGGAAGACCGCGGTCGGGCTGCACCGGGTCGCGTACCTGCTGTACGCGTACCGCGAGCAGGTCCGGCGGCGCGGCGTGGTCATGGTCGGGCCGAACCAGGCCTTCCTCTCCTACATCCGCAACGTCCTGCCGGCGCTCGGCGAGCTCGACGTGAGCCAGACCACCGTCGGCGAGCTGGTCGCCTCGGTCCAGGTCCGCGGTTCGGACGACGAGGCGGCCGCGATCGTCAAGGGCGACGCGCGGATGGCGGAGGTGCTGCGGCGGGCGCTGTGGGCCTCGGTCCGCGCGCCGTCGGCCGCGGTAGTGCTGCCGCGCGGCTCGCGGCGCTGGCGGGTGGCCGCCTGGGAGGTCGAGGAGCTCGTGCACGAGCTGCGGCACCGCGGCGTCCGCTACGGCGCGGCCCGCGAGCTGCTCGAGCACCGGATCGCGCACGTGATCCTGACCATGATGGAGGCCGCCGGGGAGGCCTGCGACGACCGCACCCACGAGGCGGTGCGGCGGTCGCGCCCGGTGCGGGCCGCGGTGGACGCGATCTGGCCGAAAGTTGACGCCGTCCGGCTGGTGTTCGGCCTGCTGTCCTCGGCGGAGGCCCTGGCGGCGGCGGCCGAGGGGGTGCTGACCGCCGCCGAGCAGGCCGCGATCGCGTGGCCGTCGCCGCCCCGCGGGCCCGGCTCGGCCCGCTGGTCCGCGGCGGACGCCGTGCTCATCGACGAGGCGCGCGACCTGATCAGCCGGACGCCCAGCCTGGCGCACGTAGTGGTGGACGAAGCCCAGGACCTGTCCCCGATGGAGTGCCGGGCGCTCGGCCGCCGGTGTTCCACCGGATCGGCCACCGTGCTCGGCGACCTGGCCCAGGGCACCACCCCGTGGGCGGCGCCGTCCTGGCCGACGCTGCTGGCCAACCTGGGCAAGCCGGACACGGGGGTGCGGGAGCTCTCGGTGGGCTACCGGGTGCCCCGGCAGATCCTCGACTACGCCTCGACGCTGCTGGCGGTGATCGCCCCGGAGCTGAGGCCGGCCTCCTCGCTGCGCGCCGATCCCGGCGCCCTCGAGCTCACCCGGGTACCCGCCGCCTCGCTGGGCGGAGCCCTGGTCACCGCGTGTCGGCAGGCCTGCGCCCAGCCGGGCTCGGTGGCCGTCATCGCCGCCGACCCGCAGGTACCCGAGCTGGGCCGCGCGCTCGACCGGGCCGGCCTGGCGTACGGTGCGCCGGGGACGGACGCCGCGCTCACGCTGGTTCCGGTGACGCTGGCCAAGGGCCTCGAATATGATCATGTGATCGTGGTGGAGCCCGGGCGCATCGCCGGCGCCGAGGCCAGGGGCCTGCAGCGCCTCTACGTCGCTCTCACCCGGGCGGTGTCGCGGCTGACCGTGGTGCACTCCGAGCCCCTGCCGGAGCCGCTCCCCGTGATGGCCGGGCCTTCGGCGGCACGGGCGTCATCCTGACCGTGCTACGCCGTCAATGGTCATATAGTGAACCGATAACCGGCTTGGTGCGTCATTCTTGATAGGGACGTGCGGGCCCGCTCGCCGGGTTCCCGGACCGCGAATTTCCCGATGTGCGTTGCGCGGCGGTCGCCCCGGCGGCATCCTGGAAGAGGCGGCGACATTTAGTCCTCATCTGACTCCTATAAGTTACAACGGTGATAACGGTGGAAGTCGAACGGACCGGTGATCCAGACCAGATGCAGGCTGTCTATCTGGAAAAGCTATCCGACGAATTGTCCCATCGCGGGCTTGAAGCGTGGCTTATGGCGCCGCCGGGGCGCAGGCCCAGCCTTTACGTGGTCAACCCGGCCGCCCGGGCGCTTGAGGAGAATGTCTTCGTCAGTTGCGGTAAAGATGGCATCTGGTGGTTCTGGTGGTCATGGGCGGAGCGGATCGCCGTGGCCGACGATGTCGACCAGGCCGCGAGCACGATCGTGCGGGTCCTGGCCTCGCTGCTGCCTAAGGACTAGTTGGACGCCGAGGAACCGCCCGCTGGGATGGATCTGTGCGCGACTCCGGCCGTCGAGCTTGCCCGGCTGATCAGGGCCAGGGAACTCTCCGCCGCCGAACTGCTCGCCGCCGTGCTGGCCAGGATCGCCGAGGCCAACCCGGCGGTCAACGCGATCGTCACGCTCGCCCCCGGGCAGGCCGCCGCCACGGCCCGCGCCCTCGACGCGCAGGCCGCCCGCGGCTCGTTCGCCGGGCCGCTGCACGGCCTGCCCATCGCGGTGAAGGACCTGGCCGAGACGGCGGGCATCCGGACGACGTTCGGCTCGCCGCTGTTCGCCTCGTACGTCCCCGACTTCGACGCGCCGCATGTGGCCCGGCTCAAGCAGGCCGGCGCGGTGGTGATCGGGAAGACCAACACGCCGGAGTTCGGCGCCGGATCGCAGACGTTCAACCGGGTGTTCGGGCCCACCAGGAACCCGCACGACACCCGGCTCACTCCCGGCGGCAGCAGCGGCGGCGCCGCCGCGGCCGTCGCGGCCGGCCTGATCCCGCTCGCGGACGGCTCCGACCTGGCCGCCAGCGTGCGGAACCCGGCGTCCTTCTGCGGCCTGGTGGGCCTGCGCACCACTCCCGGCCTGGTGCCCGGCGACCCGTTCGACCCGCTGGGCGTGGTGGGCCCGATCGCCCGGACCGCAGCGGACGCCGCACTCCTGCTGGCCGGAATGTGCGGGAGCGATTCCGGCTGGCCCATGGCCCGGCCCGAACGACCTGCCGATTTTCTCGGCCTTCGGCCCGTGCCGCTGCGGGGGCTCCGGGTGGCCTGGACCTTCGACCTGGGTGACCTGCCGGTGCAGCCCGAGGTCCTAGCCGTGCTCGCGGCGTCCCGCCGGTCGCTGGAGGCCGCCGGGTGCGTGGTGACCGATGCCGCGCCCGCCCTGGCCGACGCGGACGAGGTCTTCGGTCTGCTGCGGGCCGCCAGGATGGCCGCGATGGCGCCGCTGCTGCGCGCCCACCGCGACCAGGTCAAGGCCACCCTGGCCTGGAACATCGAGAAGGGGGTCGCGCTGACCGGGGAGCAGGTCGCGGTGGCGCGGGCCGGGCAGGCCGAGATCTTCCAGCGGTTCAGCGCCTTCCTGGCCGACGGGCGGTACGAGGTACTGGCGCTGCCCACGGTGCAGGTGGTCCCGTTCCCGGTCGAGCAGGAGTGGGTGACGGAGATCAACGGCGAGCCGATGACCACCTACATTGACTGGATGCGGTCCTGCTCGCGGATCACGGTGACCGCGCACCCGGCCGTCTCCGTGCCCGCCGGGCTGACCGCTGCCGGGCTGCCAGTGGGCCTGCAGCTGGTGGGCCGCTACGGCGCCGACCGGCGACTGCTCGAGATCGCCGCCGCGATCATGGACCTAACCGGGTCTTAACGGGGACAGGCCGGGGAAGGCCAGCGTGCTGCCGCGCCAGGACGCGGCGCGCTGCGCGGCATCCTGCATGGCCAGCGCGCCGAACCGGCGCAGCCGCTGGTCGCCGACCGCGACCAGGCCCAGGTACGCCCGGGTCACGCCGTCCTCGAGATAGGCTGCCAGCCGGATCGCGCTCGACGCGTCGTGCACCCGGAAGGGCAGCTGGTAGTAGGCCTGCGCGGCGGCGGGCACGGCTCCCCGCGCGGAGATCATCGCGGCCAGCGCGTCGCGGGCCTGGTTGTGGGCGGTCCAGTCCTGTTCGGCCGCGGCCTGGCTGCTCCCGGTCAGGTGGGCGCCCGCCACCCCGTAACCGAAGATGGCCGCGTTCTCGGCCGCGAGCGCGGCCTGAAGCGCGGCCACATCGCCTGTGCTCGCCATGATGCCTGCCTGACCTCAGCCGCCTAGCGCCGTCACGTGCGTCGCGTCGGACGCGGCGATGCTGGCGAGCAGCTGGGCCAGGGCGGGCGGTGCGGTGGCCAGCCGCCGCACCAGGTACGCCGCTGACGCGCGTTCGGCCGCCTGCAGCCGGACGATGGTGATGGTGCTGGCCCGGGGGGACAGGCTGGCCGATGACGGCGACGGCGACGGCGATGCGGACGCGCCTGGCGGCACGACAAGCCTGGCCTTGAGCTGCACGAGGTGCTGCTGGTGCTGCCCCAGCAGCGACCTGAGCGTCCGTGCCCGAGACGTCCCCGAATCGCCGCTGATGGCCAGCTGGTACAAATCGATCATGTTTTCCTCCGCCGCGATCACCGCCTGCAGGGTCAGCACGTCGTGGCCGAGGGGCGGGCGGCCCGCCAGCGGATCGGGGCCGGTGAACACGTCCGAGGACCGGCAGCCTGCCGCGCCGAGGAGCAGCGGCAGCGCCGCGGCCGAGGCGAGCAGCACCCGGCGCCTCGGCACAATGTCGGACACACGGGCAAGCTACCACGTGCGTTTGAAGGGCTTGGTAAGGGTTGGGCCTGTCCTATCCGCGAGATGCCCCAACCCCGGATAGGCTAGACCCCAATCCCGCAGGTCGTGGACGAGGAGGTTCGTGATGCCAGGAGGCCAGCGTCACGCGCCCAAACCCGGCCAGCCGCGTAAGCCCCGGCCTAGTCAGCAGCAGCCTAGTCAGCACCGGCCTCGGCAGGCGGCGGCCGGCGGGTCGCCGGAAATAGAGGGCAGGATCGCGGACGTCATCGGTCCGGTGATCGCTGCCGCCGGAATGGACCTCGAGTCCGTCCGGGTGAGCGCCGCCGGCAGGCGGCGGCTGCTGAGGGTGGTGGTGGACAGCGACCGGGGCGTGAGCCTGGACGACGCCGCGACCATCAGCCGCAAGCTGTCCGCCGCGCTCGACGCGGCGCCTGTCATGGGCGACTTCCCCTACACGCTGGAAGTTTCCTCGCCCGGCGTGGACCGCCCGCTGACCGACCCGAGGCACTGGCGCCGTGCGGTGGGACGCCTGGTCCAGGTGACCGCCGCCGATGCCGGACCCATCTCAGGCCGGGTCCTCGTCGCCGACGCCGACGGGGTGACCCTGGACGTGGCGGGCGACCACCGTCGCTTCGGCTACGCCGCGCTGGGGGCCGGTGCCATTCAGGTGGAGTTCGGGCATCCACAAACCGAGCTTGGAGCGACCGGCGATGGACATTGACCTGAGCGTGCTGCGCAGCCTGGAAAGCGAGAAGGACATCTCGCTCGATCAGGCCATTAAGGCTATCGAAGACGCCCTGCTCGTTGCCTACCACAAGTCCGACGGCGCCTCGTCGTCGGCGCGGGTCGAGGTGGACAGGAAGAGCGGGCACGTCACCGTGTGGGCCATCCAGACCGGCCCGGACGGGACCGCGGAGCGGGAGTACGACGACACCCCGGCCGGCTTCGGCCGGATCGCCGCGACCACCGCCCGCCAGGTGATCCTGCAGCGGCTCCGCGACGTCGAGGACGAGCTGACCTTCGGCGAGTACGCGGGCCGTGAGGGCGACATCGTGGCCGGGGTGATCCAGCAGGGCAAGGATCCCAGGACCGTGCTGGTCGACCTGGGCAAGCTGGAGGCGGTGCTGCCGCCCGCCGAGCAGGTGCCGGGCGAGCGCTACGTCCACGGCGAGCGGATCCGCTGCTACGTGCTGCACGTGCGCAAGGGCCACCGCGGGCCCTCGGTCACCCTGTCCCGGACCCACCCGGGCCTGGTGAAGAAGCTGTTCGCGCTGGAGGTGCCCGAGATCGCCGCCGGCGAGGTGGAGATCGTCGCGATCGCCCGCGAGGCCGGGCACCGGACCAAGATCGCGGTCCGCTCGCACCGGCAGGGCGTCAACGCCAAGGGCGCCTGCATCGGCCCGATGGGCAGCCGGGTGCGGAACGTGATGAACGAGCTGCACGGCGAGAAGATCGACATCGTGGACTACTCCGACGAGCCGGCCGGCTTCGTGGCCAACGCGCTGTCGCCGGCCCGGGTGAGCGGGGTTCACGTGGTGGACGCCGCGGCCCGGGAGGCTCGGGTCATCGTGCCCGACTACCAGCTGTCGCTGGCTATCGGCAAGGAGGGCCAGAACGCCAGGCTGGCGGCCAGGCTCACCGGCTGGCGCATCGACATCAGGTCCGACGCGGCGGTCCCTGCCGACGGGCCGGCCGTGCCCTCGCCCGCGGGTCCGGTGGCGCAGGCCCCCGAGTAGGCCAGGTTCCCGGGAGGCCAGGTTCGCGCGCGTAACCGGAGACCCGCGGACGGGGTAGACTTGGGATGTCATGGCCATGCGAGCCAAGCGGCATGTCCCGGGTATGCCCGCGATGCGTACCTGTGTAGGCTGCAAGGAGCGTGTGGTCAAGTCCAGCCTGCTTCGCCTAGTAGCTGCTGGGGACGTCATACAGCCCGACCCGCGAGCCCGGCTGCCTGGCCGGGGTGCGTACCTGCACCCCAGCCTCGCCTGCCTGGACCTCGCGCGGCGGCGCCGGGCGTTCCCCCGGGCCTTGCGCGCTGCGGGACCGCTCAGCCTCGAACCACTGGCTGAGTACCTTTGCGGCGAACAATCCCCGTAAATAGCATTACGGCGGCGGAACAACCAGGCTGGGCAGCAGGCTTTAACGCTAGAAGGAACACCTGTCGGAAAGCAGGTCGAGAAGCTGATGAGCGCTCGATGAGCACGCGGCGATGATCACCATAGGCTGAGGCCGGCCCGGAGCACGCTCTGCCCGGGCCGGGGTCCGGTAAGGGGCCCAGGGGACTGGGCCGAGAAGGAGCGTAGTGGCGAAGGTCCGGGTTTACGAACTCGCGAAGGAGTTCGGTGTCGAGAGCAAGGCCGTCATGGACCAGCTCAAGGAAATGGGCGAGTTCGTAAGGTCGGCGTCCTCGACGATCGAGGCGCCTGTGGTCCGGCGGCTCAAGGAAGCATTTACTACTAAGGGATCGGATCAGCCCGCTCAGGGCGGCCAGGGATCTCAGGGTTCCAGGCCCAGGCCGGGCGGCCAGGCCGCGCCGCGCGAGGGCGCGCCTGCGGACGGTGCCCGGCCCCGGCCCGGCGCTGGCGCGGCGCCGACGCCGGCGCCTCAGGGTGCCCGCGACGCCGTGGCCGCTACCGCGGCGGCCCCCGCGACCGTGCCCGATGGGACGGCCAACGGTTCCGCGGAGCGAGCGGCTGCGCCCGATGGTGCCGCCGCGACCGGCACGACTTCGGCACCTGATGCGGCTGATGCGGCGGCCAGGCAGCTGCCGCCGGTCCCGCCGTCGCCGGTCTCCCGGCCGGCCGAACAGCGCCCCCAGGAGGGACCCGGCGCCCCGCGGGTGCCCGGGCCGCCGCGCACCCCGGCCACTCCGGCCGACTTCCGCAGCCCGGGCGGGGGCCAGGGGACGGGCAGCGCCCGGCCCTCGGCGCCGCGTCCAGCTGCGCCGGGTGATGGCCAGCGCGGCCGCCCCGGTGCCCCCGGAGGCCGTCAGGATCAGGGCGGTCAGGGTCCCAGGCCGTCCACGCCCCGGCCGCAGGGACCTGGTGCTCCCCGTCCCGGGGCGCCCAGGCCGGGCGCGCCTGGTTCGCGTTCCGGTGCCCCGCGTCCCGGCCCCAGGCCGGGTAACAACCCGTTCAGCTCGACCGCGACCGGCATGGGTTCCGCGCCTCCGGCGCGGCCCCAGGGCCCGAGTGCGCCGGGCCGGGAAGGCCGTCCCGGCCCTTCCGGCGGTGCCCCCGGAGGGCCTCGTCCGGGCGGACGCGGCCCTGGCCGGCCCCAGGGTTCCGGCATACCAGATGGCGGTCCGCGTCCCGGCGGGTTCGCCGGTCCGCGACCCGGTGGTCCCCGGCCGAGCCCGATGAACATGCCCTCTCGCCCCGCGCCGTCCGGTGTGGGCCGGGGCGGTCCCGGCGCAGGCCGCGGCGGCCCTGGTTCCGGACCGGGCACCCGGCCCGGCGGCGGCGGCGGTGGTGGTGGTGGCCGCGGTCCCGGTGGCGGCGGCGGTCCGCGTCCCGGCGGCGGTGGTCCCGGTGGCGGCGGCGCTCCTCGTGCCGGAGTCGGCGGTGGCCCGCCTCGTCCGGGCGGCGGCCGTGGCCGCAGCGGTACCCAGGGTGCCTTCGGCCGCCCCGGCGGGCGTCCGTCGCGCGGCCGCAAGTCGAAGAAGCAGCGGCGCCAGGAGTTTGACAACATGCAGGCGCCGACGATCGGCGGCGTGCAGGTTCCGCGCGGCAACGGCCAGGTAGTCCGGCTGAGCCGGGGCGCGAGCCTAGCCGACTTCGCCGACAAGATCGGCGCCAACCCCGCGTCGCTGGTGCAGGTCATGCTGCACCTCGGCGAGATGGTGACGGCGACCCAGTCGGTCAACGACGAGACGCTCCAGTTGCTCGGCGCCGAGCTGAATTACAACATCCAGGTCGTCTCGCCCGAGGAAGAAGATCGCGAGCTGCTCGAGTCGTTCGACATCGAGTTCGGCGAGGACGAGGGCGACGAGACCGACCTGGTGGCCCGCCCGCCGGTGGTCACCGTCATGGGTCACGTCGACCACGGCAAGACCAAGCTGCTCGACGCGATCAGGCACACCAACCTGCAGGCCCGCGAGGCCGGCGGCATCACCCAGCACATCGGCGCGTACCAGGTAGCCACCGAGGTCGACGGCGACGAGCGCAAGATCACCTTCATCGACACCCCGGGTCACGAGGCGTTCACGGCCATGCGAGCCCGCGGGGCCGAGACCACCGACCTGGTGGTCCTGGTGGTCGCGGCCGACGACGGCGTGAAGCCGCAGACCACCGAGGCGCTGAACCACGCGCAGGCGGCGGGCGTGCCCATCGTCGTGGCGGTCAACAAGGTCGACAAGGAGGGCGCCGACCCGCAGCGAGTGCGGGCCCAGCTCACCGAGTACGGGCTCGTGGCCGAGGAGTTCGGCGGCGACACCCAGTTCGTGGACGTGTCCGCGACCAAGCGGACCGGCCTGGAGAACCTGCTCGAGGCGATCGTCCTGACCGCCGACGCCGAGCTCGACCTGCGGGCCAACCCGAACCAGGACGCCCAGGGCGTGGCCATCGAGGGGCACCTGGACAAGGGCCGCGGCCCGGTGGCCACCGTGCTGGTCCAGCGCGGCACGCTGCACGTCGGCGACTCGATCGTCTGCGGCGAGGCGTACGGCCGGGTCCGGGCCATGCTGGACGAGAACTACGAGCCCATCTCCGAGGCTCTGCCGTCCCGTCCGGTGCAGGTGCTCGGCCTGACCGCCGTGCCCGGCGCCGGTGACAACTTCCTGGTCGTCTCCGACGACCGGATGGCCAGGCAGATCGCCGAGCGCCGCGAGGCGCGCGAGCGTGTCGCGGCGTTCGCCCAGGGCCGTCGCCGGGTCACGCTCGAGGACCTGGACCAGGCGTTCAAGGCGGGCGAGCGTGAGGAACTGCTCCTCATCATCAAGGGTGACGTGTCCGGTTCGGTGGAAGCCCTCGAGGACGCGCTGCTCAAGCTCGACGTGGGCGAAGAGGTCAGCCTGCGGGTGATCGGCCGCGGTGTCGGCGCGATCACCCAGGACGACGTGAACCTGGCCATCGCCTCGGACGCGGTGATCATCGGCTTCAACGTCCGGCCGGCCGAACGGGCCGGCGAGCTGGCCCGGCGCGAGGGCGTCGACATCCGCTACTACTCGATCATCTACCAGGCGATCGAAGAGGTCGAGGCGGCGCTCAAGGGCATGCTCAAGCCCGAGTTCGAGGAGGCGCAGCTCGGCACGGCGGAGATCAGGGAGATCTTCCGGGTGCCGCGGGTCGGCAACATCGCCGGCTGCATCGTCCGCTCCGGCACGATCCACCGCGGCAGCAAGGCGCGGCTGATCCGGGACGGCGTGGTGATCTCCGACAACCTGACGGTGGATTCGCTGCGCCGGTTCAAGGAGGACGCCACCGAGGTCCGTGAGGGCTACGAGTGCGGTATCGGTATCGGCTACAACGATCTCAGGATCGAGGACGTGATCGAGACGTTCGAGATGAGGGAGAAGCCAAGGACCTGACCGGGTACGGGCCACCGGCGTGTACGTCGCCGCCCTGACACTAGACGTCCTGCTTGGCGACGTGCATTCGCTCAAGGCCAAGCGGGGCGTCATCCGCCCGCTGGTCGCCGAGCTGCGCAGGCGCTATCCAGGTGTCGCGGTCGCCGAGACCGGGCACCTGGATCTGCACCGGCGCGCCGAGATCGGGGTGGCCGTCGTGTCCGCGACGGCCACCAACGCGCTGAGCGTGCTCGGCGAGTGCGAGCGCCTGGTGGCCCGGCACCCCGAGATCGAGCTGCTGTCGGCCCGGCAGCGGCTCTTCAACGAAGAGGAGTGACCGAGCATGGACGCCGCGAGGGCACGCAAGCTGGCCGACCGGATCAGCCAGATCGTCGCGGAGATGCTGGAGCGCCGGATCAAGGACCCCAGGCTCGGCTTCGTAACCGTTACCGAGGCCCGGCTGACCAACGACCTGCGCGAGGCCACCGTGTTCTACACGGTGTACGGAACCGATGCCGAACGGGCCGACACAGCCGCGGCGCTGGACAGCGCGACCGGCATCATCAGGTCAGAGGTGGGGCGGCAGCTCGGCCTGCGGCATACCCCGTCGCTTGAGTTCGTCGCGGACGTGCTGCCAGAGAACGCCAAGCGGATCGAGGAACTGGTCACGCGGGCCCGGCAATCCGACAGCGAACTCGCCCGCGTCCGCGAGGGGGCGACCTACGCCGGTGACCCCGACCCCTACCGCAAGCCCGACGACGACGATGAGGACGAGTGACCCCGGAGGCTAGCGGGCTTGTGATCGTCGACAAACCCGGCGGAATGACCTCACATGATGTCGTGGCGCGGGTCCGCCGGCTGGCCGGGACGAAGAAAGTGGGCCACGCCGGGACGCTGGACCCGATGGCGACCGGCGTCCTGGTCATCGGCGTGGAGAAGGCCACCAGGCTGCTCGGCTACCTGACGCTGACCGAGAAGGAGTACTCCGCGACGATCAGGCTGGGACAGTCGACCAGTACCGACGACGCGGAAGGCGAGGTCACCGGCGGCGCGCCGGCGACGGATGTTCCCGCGGAGACGCTCGCCAAGGCGATCGCCGGGCTGACCGGTGACATCCAGCAGGTCCCGCCCGCGGTCAGCGCGATCAAGGTCGACGGCCAGCGCGCCTACCGGCTGACCAGGGCGGGCGCCGCGCCCGAGCTCAAGGCGCGGCCGGTGACGGTCTACGAGTTCAGGGTCACCGGGATCCGGCGCGACGGGGACATGCTCGACATCGACGCGACCGTGCGCTGCTCCAGCGGCACCTACATCAGGGCGCTGGCGCGCGATCTCGGCGCCACGCTGGAAACCGGCGGCCACCTGACCCGGCTGCGCCGCACCAGGGTGGGCGGCTACCGGATCGAGGACGCCCTCACCCTGGAGCAGCTGACCGGGCGGTTCGAGGTGCTGCCGCTGGCGCAGGCGGCCGCTGCGGCCTTCCCGAGCCGGACGCTCACCGCGGATGAGGCCCATCGGCTGGCCCACGGCGGCCGCCTCGGCCCTTCTGGCACGGACAAGCCGACGGCGGCCTACGCGCCGGACGGTACCCTGATCGCCCTGGTCACCGAGGAGTCTGGACAGGCCAGACCGCTCGTCGTCTTCGCCTGAGGCTCTAGGCTTGGCTGGTGCAGGGGCAGTGTGACGGCACAAGGCAGGGAGGAACGGAGATCGTGTACCGCTGGTACGGCTTGGCCGAGGTGCCGTCCGACTGGGGTGCGTGCGTCGCGACGATCGGCGAGTTCGACGGCGTGCACCGAGGCCACCAGCGTGTCGTGGAGCGGGCCCGCGAGATCGCCCAGTCTCGGCAGCTGCCGGTGGTGGCGATCACCTTCGACCCGCACCCGGACGAGGTGATCAGGCCTGGCTCGCATCCGCCGCTGCTGACCACGGCGCGGCGCCGCTCCGGGCTCCTGGCGGCCCTGGGCGCCGACGCGGTTTTCGTGCTCCCGTTCAACCTGGAGTTCTCCCGGCTCAGCCCGGATGAGTTCGTTCGCGTCGTCCTGTCCGAACGGCTCCACGCCGCCGCCGTCGTGGTAGGGGAGAATTTCAGGTTCGGCCACAAGGCCACCGGCGATGTGCCCATGCTGGCCCAGCTCGGCGAGAAGTACGACTTCACCGCCGAGGGCGTGCCGCTGCTGGTAGACGACGGCGTGACGATCTCCTCGACCTATATCAGGGAGCAGCTGGCGGTCGGCGACGTGGCCGCCGCCGCCCGCGCTCTCGGCCGCCCGCACCGGGTCGAGGGCGTCGTCGTCCGCGGGCACATGCGCGGCCGCGGCCTGGGTTTCCCGACCGCCAACCTGGAGACCGCGCCCTACACCGCGACCCCCGCCGACGGCGTCTACGCGGGCTGGCTGGCCAGCCTGGACCTGGACGGCGCGGAGACGGCCCGCTGGCCGGCCGCGATCTCGGTCGGTACCAACCCCACGTTCGGCATCGGAGACCGCACCGTGGAGGCGTACGCACTCGACCGCGACGACCTCGACCTGTACGGCGTCCACGCCGCTATCGACTTCGCCGCCCGGCTGCGCGGCACGGAGCGGTTCGACTCAATCCAGGCCCTGATTACCCAGATGCGCGAGGACGTGGCCCAGGCCCGCACCCTCACCGCCAGCTGACCGGCCCGGCCCGCAGGTTCAGGCCTTGGCAGCCGAACGGGCTAGCACTCTGCTTTCGTACCGGAGCACGCACAGGCATCGTAGGACGCACGAGCATCATCGAGCCGCGTCGCCCGGCGCGAGCGGAAACCACGGCAATGTCACATCGCCGTGGTCAGGACCACTACAAAGTCACATTGCCGTGGTTACGCTCACCGGCCAGCCGCAAGCAATGAGGCTCAGGTGACGAGTGAGGCACCGGTACGCCTCACAGCGAGGCGTAGAGCGCCAGCTCGAAGTCGTTGTACATCGTCATCGCCTCGGGCGTCACGAACGGCAGGAAGTTGCTGTAGATCGAGCCGCACACGCCGCTGGTGCGGTCCACCCAGAAATGCGTGTTGCACAGGCCGGCCCAGGCGCCGGACCAGGCCCGGCGCATACCTGGCAGGTCCGAGGTGTTGAGCAGCAGCCCGTAGCCCCACTTGAAGCCGGGACCCGCGGTGAAGTCGCAGGTCGAGACCGGATCGGCGGTCGGGCAATCGGCGGGGAAGTCCAGGTCGCCGATCTGGTTGGCGAAGGCCTCGTCCACCGTGGACTGGCGCAGGATCCTGGTCCCGTCGAGTTCGCCGCCGCGCAGCAGCGCCCGCTGGAACTTGATGTAATCGCTCGGCGGCCCATAGAGACCGTGCCCGCCGGCAAAGTAGTCCGGTGCCTGGTTCAGCACCTCGCCGATGGCGGTCCAGGTGCCGTCCTCGGCCTTGACGTGTACCGGGGTGGAGTTCGGCCGCTGCTCGTCGTTCATCAGGAACGTGGTCTGGTCCATCCCGAGCGGGCCGGTGATGCCCTGCTTGATCGCCACGTCCAGCCCGACACCGGTGACCGCCTCGAGGACCTTGCCGAGCCAGTCGATGTTGATGCCGTAGATGAACGCCTCACCGGGGTCGCCCACCATGGGCGCCGTGAGGCAGGCGGCCGATCCGGCCACCACATTCGGGATTCCCGTCACGCTCTCCCATTTGACCAGGTCCTCGCTCCAGAACCAGTACCCCAGGCCGCTGGTGTGGGTGACCAGGTTCCTGACCGTGGCCGGGCGGGCCGGCGACCGCAGGATCGGGGTGTCCCCGTCGAAGCCGGTCAGCACCTGGATCTCGGCGAACTCGGGGCAGTAGTCAGTGACCGGCGCGTCCAGGTCGAGGTTGCCCTGCTCAACCTGCTGCAGCGCGGCCACGGTGCATGGCATCTTGGTCATCGACATGATCCGGAACAGCGTGTCCACGGTCACCGGGTCGTTATCGCCGACCGCCCGCGGCCCGGCGGCGCCCTGGTAGATGACGCCGTCCCGGTCGGCCGCGATCGCGGCCACGTGCGGAACCCCGCCGGAGTCCACCGCGTCCCGCAGTACCTTGTCGATGGCCGCCCCGTCGATGGATGCGTTCATGGATGACCTCCTTGTGCGGATGGGAACCCGCCGTCGTTCTCCTGGCTACCACGCCCGTGGCACGGTCGCTCGTCTCATTCTGACGTAATGCCGGCGGCGCTAGAAGGCCCGAGCGTGGCCCGGTGCACCTGGGCGATCGTGCCGGAGGCCATCGGATCCGGCTCGATGCCGGCGGACACGTCCTCCCCAGGGCACCTTCGACTACTTCGGCCGCACGGTCAACCTCGCGGCCCGGGTGGCCGGCCAGAGCCTGGGCGGCGACGTCGTCGTGCTGCGCGACGTGCTCGCCCAGGCCAGCCTGCCGGCCGGTATCACGACCGAACCCTTCACCATCCGGCTGCGCGGTCTCGACGAGGACCAGCACCTCGTCCGGCTGAACAGCGCCCGCGGCTAGCCGCCGGCCAGTAGCGCTTCGAGCGCGGCCCGCAGCGGAACCAGCCGTGCCTCCGCGGCCTCCCGGGCCGCCTCCAGCGAGCGGCCCGCGGCCGTCTCGGTGATCTCGATGTAGCACTTGATCTTCGGTTCGGTCCCGCTCGGGCGCAGCACGACCCGCCCGCCGGCCAGCCGGAAGATCAGCACGTCGGCCCGCGGCACGTCCTCGGCTCCGTCGGCCAGGTCGGTCAGGCCGGCCACCGGCTCGCCGCCGAACGCGTCCGGCGGCGCCGCCCGGAGCCGGCTCATGACCTGCGCCTGGTCGGCCGTCCGCAGGGTCAGCTGGGAGGTCAGGTGGACGCCGTAGGCCCGCTCCAGGTCGTCGTAGATATCGAGTACCGAACGGTCCGCCGATTTTGCCTCCGCTGCCAGCCGGAGCATCGCCAGGGCCGCGCCAAACCCGTCCTTGTCCCGCACCACGTCGAAAACGGCGTAGCCGAGGGCCTCCTCGTAGCCGAACACGAACCGCGCCCCCGGCGCGCCGTCGGCCGCCCGCGCGATCCACTTGAACCCGGTCAGCGTCTCGGCGTAGTGGACATGGGCCGCGGCCGCGATCTTGGAAAGCAGCGTCGAGGAGACCACGGTGGAGGCGACCAGCCGCGCCTGCGGTGCCGCCTGGCCGGCCGTGCGGTCCAGCAGGCTGGCCCCCAGCAGCGCGCCCACCTGGTCCCCGGTCAGCACCCGCCAGCCCGCTGCGTCCTTGTCCTTCGTCTCTCCCGGAGCCAGCACCGGGACGGCCACGGCGAGCCGGTCCCCGTCCGGGTCGCTGGCCACCACCAGGTCGGCGCCGAGCCGCCGCGCGTCGGCCAGCGCCAGATCCAGGGCGCCCGGCTCTTCCGGGTTGGGGAAGGCGACCGTCGGGAAGTCCGGGTCGGGTTCGGCCTGCGCGGCCACCACGTGCGGCTCCGCGAAGCCCGCCCGCCGCAGGAGCCGCAGCATGAGGCGGCCCGCCACCCCGTGCATCGGCGTGTAGACCAGGTTAAGCTCCGCGGCGCCGGTGACCGCCGGCCCGGCGGCGGCCAGGATCGCGGCCAGGTAGGCCTCGGCGATCTCGTCCCCGTGCCGGGTGATCACCGGGCTCCCGGCCGCCGCGACCGGGATCCGCGCCAGCGGCCCGAGGCCGGCGATGCGCTTCTCGATGTCGGCGTCGGCGGGCGGGATGACCTGGGCGCCGTCGCTGAGGTAGAGCTTGTACCCGTTGTCGGCGGCCGGGTTGTGGCTGGCGGTGATCATTACCCCGGCCGCCGTGCCCAGATGGCGGACCGCGAACGCGAGCAGGGGAGTGGGGCACGGCTGGGGCAGCATGTGCACCGCGATGCCCGCGCCCGCCAGTACCCCGGCCGCCTCCTCGGCGAACTCCGCCGACCGGTGCCGCGCGTCGCAGCCCAGCACCACGCCCATGCTCGAGGCGCCCTCACTGGCCAGCCAGCCGGCCACCGCGGCCGTCGCGGCCCTGACCACGGCGCGGTTCATCCGGTTCGGCCCCGCGGCGACCGCGCCGCGCAGCCCCGCTGTCCCGAAATGCAACCGGTCCGCGAACCGGTCCCGCAGCTCAGCCACTGCCGTCCCGCCCCCCGCTCCCGCCCCGGCCCTCGCTTCCGCCTCCGCCCCGGCCCTCGCTCCCGCCCCCGGGCGGCCCCCCCCAGCTGGAAATGCCCGGTCGAGCAGCGCCTGCAACTCCGTTCGGTCGCCAGGATCCGGGTCGTCCGCGATCCACGCCTCGACCGTGGCCCGCAGCTCCGCCTCACCCGTCACTTGCCCCACTCATCTCAATCTGTGCTCGCCAATGCGCGACCCATCCGATTCCCGCCGAAATAGCGTGGTGGAAAAGGGCTACGCGGTTGATCCGGTGCACAATAGACCCCCTAATCAACCGCATAGCGCGGATCAACCACGCTAATCCCGGCCGAACGGGCGCCCGGCGCCGGGTTGCTGCCACACCCATCCCGGGCGCCGCTGCTGTCCCAGGGGCGGGTACGCCGCCCGTTCGGCGTGATTCATGCCTTGATGTAGGGGACGCCCTCGGCCTTAGGCGGGCGGACCTTGCCGACCAGCCCGGCCACCACGATGATCGTCACCACGTACGGGGTCGCCAGCAGCAGGTTGGACTGGATCGGCACGTTCATGGTGGACAGGATCGACTGCAGCTGCGTGGAGAAGCCGAACAGCAGGGCCGCCCCGATCGCGCCGAACGGCGTGTACCGCCCGAAGATCATCGCGGCGAGCGCGATGTAGCCCTCACCGGATGACATCCCCTTGGCGAAGCTCCCGACCGAGCCGATGGTCAGGTAGGCGCCGCCGACGCCGGCCAGCACGCCCGCCAGGATGACGTTCCGGTACCGGGTGGCGTAGACCCGGATGCCGACGGTGTCCGCCGCGACCGGGTGCTCGCCGACCGCGCGAGTGCGCAGCCCCCACCGGGTGCTGAACAGGCCCACCTGGACCAGGGCCAGGGCCAGGTAGGTCAGGTAGAGGAAGATCGTCGCCTGGAAGAACACCGGCCCGATGATCGGGATGTCGGCCAGCAGCGGGATCTTGATCGCGTTGAAGGTCGGCGGCGAGTTCAGCGTATTGGCGTAGGGCACCATCAGGTCGTCGAACAGGTACCCCGTAAGGCCGATGATCAGGGTGTTCAGCACCACGCCGAGGATGATCTGGTCGACGGTGTACTGGATGGCGAACACCGCGAGCAGCGCGCCGACCACGCAGCCGGCCGCCGCGCCGGCGATCAGGCCCAGCAACAGCGACCCGGAGGCGCTGGCCACCATGGCCGCGACGAACGCGCCGAGCAGCAGCTGTCCCTCGATGCCGATGTTCACCACCCCGGACCGCGAGCAGATCACGCCGGTGAGCGCGCCCAGCATGATCGGGATGGACTGGCTGAGCGTGCCCTGCAGGAGGTTCACCACGTTGAACGCGGTCGTCTGGCCGGCCCCGGCCCAGCACATCAGGGCCACGATGAACAAGAACACCACGACGCCGATGGTCACCCGCCGCCACAGGGTGTTCAGCTTCACCACGGCCCGCAGCGCCGCCAGGACCAGCGTCAGCGCGCCGCACGCGTAGCAGGTCTCGGCGGCGGGCAGCGACACGTTCGGGATCGTGACCCTGGCGAACGGCTGGGAGGACGCGAAGGTGACGTCGCCGTGGTGCGCGAACAGGCCGAACACGAAGATGTTCACCAGCCCGAACACCGCGAACGTCGCCGGCGCCAGCCAGCGGCGCCAGGTACTGACCGCGGCGGCCTCGGCCTTGACCACGGGCTCGTGCTCGGTGATGGTCATGCCAGCCCCTTCCCGGACAGGCCCGCGACGCCCGAGGCCCGGGCCGCGCGCAGCCGGTAGATGGCCCGGATCAGCGGCGGCGCCGCCACGAACAGCACGATGAGCGCCTCTAGCACCGTGACGATGTCCACCGGGGTGGAGGTCTGGGCCTGCATGAGCGGCGCGCCGGCGTGGAACGCACCGAACAGCAGCGCCGCGAGCACCACCCCGAGCGGCCGGCCCAGGCCCAGCAGCGCGACCGTGATCGCGTCGATGCCGTAGGTCCCGTAGCTCTGGAAGTTGAGGCTGAAGTCGGTGCCCTGGATAACTGTCGCGGCGGCCAGGCCGGCCAGCCCGCCGGCGATCAGCATCACCAGCACCCAGGAGCGTTCCACGTTCATGCCCGCCACCCGGGCCGCGTTCGGGTTCTTGCCGATGGCGCGGAACTCGAACCCGGTCGTGGTCCGGTACAGCAGCCACCACACGCCGAACGCGCAGGCCAGTGCGAGCAGGAACCCCGCGTTGATCCGCAGCGTCGAGCCGAACAGGTGCCACAGGTGCGCGTCGCCGGCGATGAACGGGCTGATCAGGTCGGTCCGGCCGGGTCGCTGCATGACGTTGCCGAGCAGGTACGAGAGCAGGTAGGCCATGATGTAGTTGAGCATGATCGTGGTGATCACCTCGTGCGCGCCGGTCCTGGCCTTGAGCTCGCCGACGAACCAGCCGAGTGCCGCCCCGCCGACGAAGGCGCCGAGCACGCAGACGATCACGTGTATCACTGGCGGCAGGCTGACCCCGTAGCCGAGGTAGGTGGCCAGGATCGCGCCGCCGATGAACTGGCTCTGCGCGCCGATGTTGAACATGCCGGCCTGGTAGGGCAGCGCGACCGCCAGCCCGGCCAGCAGCAGCGGCGTGGCCTGCACGCAGGTCTCCGACAGCGGGTTGAACACCGCGCCCAGGTAGCCGTTGTGCACGGCGGTGCCGATCGAGGCCTGCTGGAACAGCGCCGCCACCGTGTGCGGGTTGAAGATCGAGCCCTCGAACAGCGCCACGTAGGCGCCGGTGGCCGTGTTCCAGGCCTGGCTGATGGCGGCGCCCGGCGCGGAGAAGAAGTTGCCCCACGCGTGCAGGACCGTCGTGTTGGTGAACGCGTTCAGCAGGCCGCCGATCACTATGGCGGTGAAGATGGCCAGGAAGATCACCGTGACGGAGTTGCCCTCGAGAATCGATTCCCTCAGGATCTGGCCGAACGACCTGCGGCTCTCCCCGCTCTTTTCCTTCTGCTTCGTCGCGGTGGCCGGCGCCCCCGGAGAACCCGGGGGCTCTGGGGGCTCAGGGGGTCCCGGCGGCGCCTGCTCGCTCATGAGCTCTCACCCGCTCCTGCCTGCTCCGCTTCCGGGGCTCCGGGGGCTTCTGGGGTTCCGGGGGCTTCTGGGGTTCCGGGGGCTTCCGATCCGGCCATCAGCAGGCCCAGTTCCTCCACCGGCACCGAGGGCGGCCGGAAGCCGGTGATCCGGCCCTCGTACATGACCGCGATCCGGTCCGCCAGCGCGTAGATCTCGTCCAGCTCGGACGAGACGATGAGGACGGCCACGCCGTGGTCGCGCTGCCGCACGATGCGGCGGTGCACGAACTCGATCGAGCCCACGTCCAGGCCCCGGGTCGGCTGGCTCGCCACCAGCACCTTGTGCTCCCGGCCGAGTTCCCTGGCCAGGATGACCTTCTGCTGGTTGCCGCCGGACAGCGTGCCCACCGGCGCGTCCGCGGACTGGGTGCGGACGTCGAACTCCTCCACCCGTTCGGCTGCGTTGCTGGCGATGGCGCCGAGGTGCAGGTTGAGGCCCGAGGCGTATGGCGGCCGGTCGTAGCTGTCCAGGATCATGTTGTCGGCGACCGAGAAGGCGCTGACCAGGCCGTCTTCCTGCCGGTCTTCGGGGATGTAGGCGACCCCCGCGTGCAGCCGCTGCCGGGGCGTGCTGTGGGTGAGGTCGCGGCCGTCCAGCCGGATGTGCCCGGAGGTGATGGGCCGCAGCCCGAGCAGCGCCTCGCACAGCTCGGTCTGCCCGTTGCCCTGCACGCCCGCCAGGCCGAGGATCTCGCCCGCGCGGACCTGGAACGACATCTCGTTCACCCAGACCCGGCCCGTCTCGTCCGCGACCGTCAGGTCCTCGACATCGAGCACTACCTCACCGGGCTTGGCCGGCTCCTTGTCCACCTTCAGCTGCACGTTCCGGCCGACCATCAAGGCAGCGAGCTGGTCCTCGGTGGCGGACGGCGACTCCTGGCCGACCACCGCGCCGCGGCGCAGTACGGTGATCGTGTCGGCGATCTCCTGGACTTCCTTGAGCTTGTGCGAGATGAAGACGATCGAGGTGCCGCCATCCTTCAGCTGCCTGATGATGCGGAACAGGTCCCGCGCCTCGGCTGGGGTGAGCACCGCGGTCGGCTCGTCGAGAATCAGCACGGACGCGTCCCTGACCAGCGCCTTGATGATCTCGACCCGCTGCTGGATGCCGACCGGCAGGTTCTCCACCAGGGCGTCCGGATCGACCTCGAGCCCGTAGCGCCGGGAGAGCTCACGCACGTCGCGGCGGGCCTTGCGCCGGTCGAGCAGGCCTGACGGGCGGGTCTCCTCCATGCCGAGGGTGACGTTCTCGGCCACCGTGAACACCGGTACGAGCATGAAGTGCTGGTGCACCATCCCGATGCCGGCCGCGATGGCGTCCTTCGGCGAGCTGAACTGGACCTTCTTGCCATCCAGCAAGATCTGGCCCTCGTCCGGCTGCAGCAGCCCGTACAGGACGTTCATCAGGGTCGACTTGCCGGCCCCGTTCTCGCCGAGCAGGGCGTGCACCTGGCCCGGGGACACCGATAGATCGATCCGGTCGTTGGCCACCAGCGAACCGAACCGCTTGGTGATGCCCTTCAGCTCGAGTTCCACGTCCGGTCCCTTAGCTCAGAGCGCCGAAGTGCCAGTGATGTGCGTGGCAGCGGTGCGCCGTACGGCCGCACCGCTGCCACATTTTCTCCCGCGTTGCCGCCGGTAGTTACACCGGGCTCTTGGTGGCTATCTTGATCGAGCCGTCCACGATGCCCGCCTTCACCTGGGCCAGCTCGTTCTTCAGCGCGGCCGGGACCTTGCTGTCGAAGTCGTGGAACGGGGCCAGCGCGACGCCGCCGTTAGCCAGCGTGCCGATGTAGTTGCCGCCCTTGAACGAGCCGTTGGCCGTGCCCGTCACCGCGGTGCTGACCGCGGCCACGATGCCCTTCTGCACGCTGGTGATGAAGTACTTGCAGTACTGCGGTGCGCTGACACAGCCGTCGACGTCCACCCACATCATGTTCACCTTCTGGCTGCCAGCCGCGGCATCCGCCTGCTGGACCGCCTTGGCGGCGCCGAGGCCCACGTTGCCCGCGACCGGGAAGATGATGTCCGCGCCCTCGCTGATGAACGTCTGGGTCAGCGTCTGGCCCTTGGTCTGGTTGGTGAAGTCGCCGGTGAACGAGCCGTTCTGGGTCTTCTCGTTCCAGCCGAGCACCTGCACGTTCTTGCCGTGCTTGGAGTTGTAGTACTGCACGCCGTCATAGAAGCCGTCCATGTAGATCGTCACGGTCGGCAGCTTCTGCCCGCCGAACGTCGCGACCTTGCCGGTCTTGCTCATCCCCGCGGCCAGGTAGCCGCCCTGGAAGCCGTCCTGCGCCGTGTTGAAGAGCAGCGCGTCCACGTTGGACAGCGGCGGGGTGTAGCTGAAGTCCACGATCGCGAACTTCTGGCTCGCGTGGGCTTTGGCCGCGGCCTGCGTCGCGTCGCCCATCAGGAACCCGACGGTGACGATGACGTTGCACTTCTGGCTGATGAACGTGTTGATGTTCGGCACGTAGTCGGCCTGCGTGGTCGACTGCAGGTACTTGACCGTGACGTTGCTGCTGGCTTTCGCGGCCGCCTGCATGCCCGCCCACGCGGAGGCGTTGAACGACCTGTCGTCGATGCCCCCGGTGTCGGTAACCATGCAGCCGAGGGTCTTGCCAGCGGCCGCGGCCCCGCTACCCGAGCTTGCCGCCGGGGCCGAGGAGCCGGAACCTGACGGGGCCGAGCTGGTGCTGCTGCCGCACGCGGCGATGACCACCGACGCTGACACGGCCAGCGCCGCAGTGGCCCATGCGCTGTATCTCACGCTTACCTCCACTGGGCCAGCACGCTACAGCGCCTGGCCTCGCAATCGTCCTAGGTTGACCCGCAGGGTATTCCTGGTCGTCTCCGCTGGGAAGGGGACACGCGGCCTTCTGGCCTGCTCGTTGCCGAATCGGAACCCGATCATGATGGCGGTCCTGGCCTGGCAGACAGAGATCCGGGGTCTGCGCGCCGGGACTTTGGCGCCTTGTACAAGGGCGCGCCACGCTAGAGGCTGGCGAGGTCCTGCGCGGACAAAGGGTACTCCGCGCCCGTGCTGCCCGGCCCCGTGCTGCCCGGCGCCGGCACGCCGGGGAACTCGAGGACGGCGGTCAGCCCGCCGCCGGGGGTCTCGGTCAGCTTGGCCGTGCCGCCGTTCGAGGTGACCAGGCGGTGCACGATGGCCAGGCCGAGTCCGGTGCCGTTCGGGTTGGAGGTGGTGAAGCGCAGGAAGGCGCGCTCCCTGTCTTCGGCGCTCATGCCCGGGCCGTCGTCGGCCACCGAGATCCGTGCCCCGGCCGTGGTCGCCGTCGTGGTCACCGTCACGCGCCCTCCCGCGCTCAGCGCGTCGAGCGCGTTGGCGATGAGGTTGTCGAGCACCTGCTCCAGGTGGCCTTCGCCCATCCAGGCCAGCACCGGCGAGCGCGCCGCCCAGCCGCCTCTTCCGCGCACGAGGGGCTCTCGCCCCCCGTCCCCCCCGGCCCTTCCCGCATCCCGGCCCGCTTCGCCGGCCTCGAGCACGATTCCGCGGTCGTCGGCCACCGGGTGCCACGCCACGACCCGCTCCCTGGCCACCTCGGCCACGTCGATCGCGGCGGGCACGGGCACCACATTCTCCGCGCGCGCCACCGCGAGCAGGCCGTCCACCAGCCGGGACAGCCGGGCCAGCTCTTCGAGCGCGCCGGCCAGCTCGTGCCCGGTGGTCTCCGGGTCCGGGTCCGGGTCCGCGGCGAGCAGGTCGAGCCGCAGCCGCAGCGCGGCCAGCGGGGTGCGCAGCTGATGTGACACGTCCGCGATCACGGCCCGGTTCCCGTGCACCAGGGCTTCCAGGCGTCCGGCCATGGTGTTGAACGTCGTGGCCAGACGGCGCAGCTCCGGGGGCCCGGAATCGACCACGGCCCGGATATCCAGGTGGCCGTCGGCCAGCCGGCCCGCCGCGGCGTCCAGCCCGGCCAGCGGCCTGCTCACCCACCGGGCCAGGCCGAAGGCCAGCAGGGCCGCGCCGATCATGGCGAGCACGGCGATCGTGCCGAGAATGACCCAGAGCTTGACGACGTCGCTGTCCAGCGAGCCGGTCGACCTGGCCAGGATCACGGTGCCGACCAGCTCGTACCGACCGCCCCGGAAGACAGGCATGGCGGCGACGATCCGCGACCCGGCTGCCTCGGTGATCGGCTCCACCAGCTGGCCCGCATTCTTCGCGAGCTGACCCTGTTCCTCGGCCTGGATGGCCAGCCGGACCCAGTTGCCGGGCGGCATGGCCTTGTCGACCAGCCGGTTGCCGTGCTGCGGGGAGCCGCTCAGGATCAGCAGGCCGTCGCCGAGTTGCTTGATCTGGTCGATCAGCCCGAACAGGGCGGGGTCGGCCTTGCCCTCGCTCTCGTCGGCCGCGTTGCTCGGCGGGGACGTGGCGAGAGCATCGAGCCGCGACTGGGCGATCGCGGCGTCGGTGCGCGCCATGCCCGCGGTGGCCTGGATAAAGGACGTCCGGTCGTGGGAGGCCGCGTCGAGCGTCAGCGGCACCACCGCGCCGACCAGCACCGCGGCGGTAAAGGTCAGCAGGACCAGCAGGATCCGCCTGGTCACGACGTACCGCCCTGATCCGCGAGCCGGAAGCCGTGCCCGTAGACGGTCTCGATCAGGCCGGGAGCCCCGAGCTTCTTCCGCAGCGCCGCCATGTGCACATCGAGCACTTTGGTCGGGCCGTACCAGTGCTCGTCCCAGGCGCGCTCGAGCATCTCCTGGCGGCTGACCACCCGGCCCGGGTCGCTGGCCAGGCACTCCAGGATGGCGAACTCCTTGGGGGTCACGGCGATCTGGTTCCCGTTCACGCTGACCTTGTGGGTGCGCAGGTCCACGGTGAGCGGGCCGTGCTGCAGCACCTGGGGCTGGCCGGCGGGCTGCTTGCTGCGGCGGAGCACGGCCCTGATCCTGGCCAGCAGTTCCTGCAGTCCGAACGGCTTGATCAGGTAGTCATCGGCCCCCTCGTCCAGGGCCAGCACGCGGTCGGTTTCCTCGCCCCGCGCCGTCACGATGATGATGGCCGCGTCGCAGGCCTGGCGGAGACGCCGGCAGACCTCCACGCCGTCCATGTCGGGCAGGCCGAGGTCGAGCAGGAAAACATCGGGGACCGGCCAGTCGAGCGCCGCCTTGCCGGTCGTGACGCTGCCGGTTTCGTAGCCGGCCCGGGTCAGGCCGCGGACCAGCTGAGTGGCGATACCAGGGTCGTCTTCCACCACAAGGACCCGGCCTAGACGCGCGTTCACGGGCTCCACGTTAAGCACGAAACCCGCCGGCACCCAACCCGACGCAGATCTTAACCACATCTGAACTTCTTCCAGGGTGGGTCCTAGCAAGTCGGGGGGCATTATTTATAGCAGAGTTCCTTGCTCTTAGCGCGAGCCGCCTCCCTGCGGCGGCCGCGCAGGACGTGAGAAGGGTCCGGTCGGTTAAGGCAACCCTGCAGCCTTATCCGGCCGGACCCTAGTCCTTTTCCGGGGTGCTCTAGAGTCGCTATGTGATCATCGACTGGCCAGTGCTCCGCGCGTCCGCCACGGCCGCGGCGGAACGTGCCTACGCTCCTTACTCCGGGCTCCGGGTCGGCGCGGCCGGCCTGACCGCCGACGGGCAGGTCGTCACCGGCTGCAACGTGGAGAACTCCTCCTACGGCCTGACCCTGTGTGCCGAATGCGGCCTGGTCTCCGCCCTCCACGCCTCCGGGGCCGGCGCGGGAGCGCTGCGAGCCGTGGCGGTCGTCGCGGGCGACGGCCAGCCGCTGCTGCCCTGCGGCCGCTGCCGCCAGCTGCTGCTCGAGGCCGGCGGCCCTGACCTGCTGGTCGACACCGCGGAAGGCCGGGTCGAGCTGAAGGTCCTGCTCCCGGCCGCGTTCACCGGCGCCGATCTCGCGGCCCGCCGGGAGGTGCGGTGACCGACGCGGTCTCGCTCATCAGGGCCAAACGGGACGGGCAGCGGCTCGCCGACGACGACATCAGGTGGCTGTTCGAGGCGTACGCCCGGAATGAGGTCGCCGACGAGCAGATGTCCGCTCTGCTGATGGCGATCTACTTCCGTGGTCTTGACCGCGCCGAGCTGCGGACCTGGACCGCGGCCATGATCGCCTCGGGGGACCGGCTGGACTTGTCCTCCGTGGGCAGGCCCACCGTGGACAAGCACTCGACCGGGGGCGTGGGCGACAAGGTCAGCCTGATCCTCGCGCCGCTGGTCGCGGCGTGCGGTGCCGCGGTGCCGCAGCTGTCCGGCCGCGGCCTCGGGCACACCGGAGGCACCCTGGACAAGCTCGAGGCGATCCCCGGGTTCCGTTCCGCGCTGACCCCGGACGAGACGCTCGCCGTGCTGGCCAGCGCCGGCTGCGTGATCTGCGCGGCCGGCTCCGGCCTGGCCCCCGCCGACCGCAGGCTCTACGCGCTGCGCGACGTCACCGGGACGGTAGAGTCCATCCCGCTCATCGCCAGCTCGATCATGTCCAAGAAGATCGCCGAGGGAACCAGCGCGCTCGTCCTCGACGTCAAGGTCGGCAGCGGCGCGTTCATGACCAGCTACGAGCGGGCGCGCGAGCTCGCCGAGACGATGGTCGCCCTCGGCGAGGAGCACGGCGTACGTACCCGGGCGCTGCTGACCAGGATGGATGTCCCGCTGGGCCGCGCGGTCGGCAACGCGGTCGAGGTGGAGGAATCCATCCAGGCGCTGCAGGGCCATGGCCCCGGCGACCTGATGGAGGTCACCCTCGCGCTGGCCCGGCAGATGCTCGCGCTAGCCGGCGTCGCTGGCGACGAAGCTGGCGATCCCGCGGTGGCCATCGCCGACGGCCGGGCGCTGGCCGCCTACCGGGCGATGGTCCGCGCGCAGGGCGGCGACCCGGACGCCCCGCTGCCCGAGGCGGCGTACACCCAGGTGCTGCCGGCGCCCGCCTCAGGCTGGCTGACCGGCCTGGACGCGCTCAAAGTCGGCATCGCGGCCTGGCGGCTCGGGGCGGGCCGGGCGCGCAAGGAAGACGACGTCAGCGCGTCCGCGGGCATCATTTGCCTGGTCAAACCGGGAGAGGCGGTGCAGGCTGGCCAGCCGCTGCTCGAGCTCCGCGCCGACGAGGCCGAGCGCTTCGGCCCGGCCCTGGCCGCGCTGGAGGGAGCGGCAGCGGTCAGCGACCAGGGGCCGCCCCCGCCGGTCTCCCCGGTCATCTCCGAAGTCGGCCCCGCGTAGCAGAATAGGCAGATGCCGACACTTGCCGAGATCAGGACCGTCCCGAAGGTCCTGTTGCACGACCACCTCGACGGCGGCCTGCGCCCGCGGACCGTCCTCGAGCTGGCCCGCGAGACGGGCTATAACGGCCTGCCCGCGGACAACGAAGAAGAGCTGACCCAGCGGCTCACCGAGGGTGCGCACCGCGGTCACCTGGAGATCTACCTGGACGCCTTCCGGCACACGGTCGGGGTGATGCAGACCCCGGAGGCGCTGCGCCGGGTCGCCGCCGAATGCGCCGAGGACCTGGCCGCCGACGGGGTCGTGTACGCCGAGGTGCGGTTCGCGCCCGAGCTTCACACCGAGCGCGGGCTCAGCCTGGACGACGTGGTCCAGGCCGTGCTCGACGGTTTCCGGCAAGGTAGCGAGGGACGGGGCATCACGGTGTACGCCCTGCTCACGGCCATGCGGACGGCGGCCAGGTCGCTGGAGATCGCCGAGCTCGCGGTGCGCTACCGGGACCAGGGCGTGGTCGGATTCGACATCGCGGGCGCCGAGGCGGGCTGGCCGCCGAGCCGGCACCTGGACGCGTTCCAGTACATCAAGCGGGAGAACTTCCACATCACCATCCACGCGGGCGAGGGGTTCGGGCTGCCGTCGATCTGGGAGGCGGTGCAGTTCTGCGGCACCGAGCGGCTGGGCCACGGCGTCCGCATCGTGGACGACATCCAGATCAGCCAGGAGGGCAACGTCCGGCTCGGGCGTCTCTCCGCCTACATCCGCGACCGCCGGATCCCGCTCGAGATGGCCCCGACCTCGAACGTTCAGACCGGCGCGGCCCCGTCGATCGCGCTGCACCCGCTCCGGCTGCTCCGCCAGCTGTCGTTCCGGGTCACGGTGAACACCGACAACCGGCTGATGAGCCAGGTCACGCTCAGCTCGGAGTTCCACCGGCTGGTCACGGAGTTCGGTTACGGATGGACGGACATCGAATGGCTGACGGTCAACGCGATGAAGAGCGCGTTCGCCGGTTTCGACGAGCGGCTGCGCCTCATCAATACGGTGATCAAGCCGGGCTTCGCCACCGCCCGCGCGATCAGCGACGCGGTGGTTCCGGTCGCCTTGCTCGGGGGGCAGCCGTCGGATTAAATGCGAAAAATCATCCCGAACGGGCATGGTTTTCTCTCTCGCCTCACCTGCACCAAACGCTGGGAAGGCCCTGCACATGGCCGGAACGGTTCGGCATGATGGGAGCTGGCCACTGTTCGAAGTCGGGCACTTGCGAACGGGGGTGAGGGAGGGCCGAGATGGAGTCGCAACCGGGCCGTGAGCCCCGCGACTGGGAAACACTGCGTCGGTGGGATCCGGAGCGGATCGGGCCGTACGTGGTTCTCGGCCGCCTCGGCTCGGGGTCGATGGGCCAGGTGTTCCTGGGACGGTCGGCCGCCGGCCGGCTGGTCGCGGTCAAGACGATCCGGCCCGAGCTGGCCGAGGAGGCCGGTTTCCGGACCCGGTTCGCGCAGGAGGTGGCGGCGGCCAGGAAGGTGAGCGGGGTGTTCACCGCCGCGGTGGTGGAGGCCGACCCCGAGGCTGACCTGCCCTGGCTGGCCACGGCGTACGTGCCGGCGCCGTCGCTGTCCCGGCTGGTGCTGGCGTGCGGCCCGCTGCCGGTGAGCACGGTGCGCTGGCTGGCCGCCGGGTGCGCCGAGGCGCTGGCCTCGATCCACGGGGCCGGGCTGGTGCACCGGGACCTGAAGCCGTCCAACGTGCTGGTCGCGCCGGACGGGCCGCGGGTGATCGACTTCGGGGTGGCCCGGGCGGCCGAGCGGATGGGCCGCACCACCGCGCGCGGCACGGTCGGCACCCCCGCGTACATGGCGCCTGAGCAGGCCCGGGATACTCGCGAGGCGTCGGTGGCCAGCGACGTCTACTCGCTCGGCGCGACGCTGCTGTTCGCGGCCACCGGGCATCCGCCGTACTCTGGCGCCTCGGTGCTGGACGTGCTGGCCCGGCTGGCCACCGAGGAACCCGACCTGTCCGGCCTGCCCGCCGAGCTGTCCGAGGTCATCACCGCGTGCCTGCACCGGGTGCCGCGGGACCGGCCGACCTCCTCGGCGATGCTGGTCCAGCTCGGCGACTTCACCGTGGCCCAGGCCGGCCCGGACGAGGAGCACTCCTACCTGCCGGACAAGGCGATGGCGCTGATCGCCGAGTACCGGCGCAGTCCCCAGATCGGCCCGCTCGGTGAGTTCGCCGGCGAGCGCGCCGAGGCCGAGGATGCCACGTCCGCCTCCTACACCGAACTTCCCGCCTCCTTCCGGCCCGCCCGCCGGCGCAAGCCCGCCCCCGGCCGCACCGGCCCCGGCCGCACCGGCCCCGGCCGGACCGGCTCCGGCCCCGGGACCGGGGCCGCGGGCGGGCGTCAAGGCTCCGGCTGGCGCCGCTGGTTGCGGGCGCACATGGCCTGGGCCGGCTGGGCCTCCGTCGGGGCGGCCCTGGTCGTGGTCGGCGTGATCCTCGGTTCCGCGCTCAGCAGCTCGAGTACGCCGAACCCGGCCTCCAATTCCGGGCCGCCCGGCGCGCGGCCCCCGGCGCCGACGAAGGCGTGCGGCTCGTCCGGGCAGGCCGGCGGCGGACCCGACGCGTGCATGGTGAAGCAGAGCCAGGGCACCACCGGCGACGCGTGGATCGTCCGGGTCAGCGGCTTCGAGCCGGGCCAGCCGGTCACCATCGCGCTGACCTTCAACAGCCCGCCCTCGGTCGTGCCGGCGCAGAAGTTCACCCGCACCGTCCGCGTGACACCGTCCGCCGGTACCTTCCAGCTGAATATCAAGCAGCTCTTCCCTGGCGCGGTCCAGCTCGGTCTCTTCAACGTCCACGTGACCGGGCCGGGCGGCCGTGAGGCCGCCACCGCGTTCATGGTGATTCCGCCCGGATCTTAACCTTGGGTCCACCACAGGTCTTCCTGGCGGGAACGCCAGGCGGGGTCGTCCAGCCTGCTCAAGTCGGCGGTGGTGATGATCCCGTGCTCGATCAGGATCCGGACGGCCACCTCGTCCGAGATCCGGACGTCGGCGGCGGCCAGGCCACGGTCGGCGATCTTGCGCCGGAGCACCTTGATGTGCTCGGCCACCCGGGCCGAGAGCAGGTCACGGTACTCCGGGTCGGCGTCGAACCGTTCCAGCTCGTGGTAGGCGCCGGTGACCTCCAGGGCGCCCCGGGCGATCTCCGGCGTACGCGGCAGCGGCTTGGCCGCGCTCGGGTCGTCCAGCCACGGACGGCACCAGATCAGCGCGACGAGGAAGAGCTTCGTCATCGGGTCCAGGTAGAACGGCAGCAGCGTCCCGTCCCCGTCCCTGGCCCCCAGGCCGGGCCCGTCCGGCTCGCCGGCTCCGTCGTGCGCGGTTGAAGGGTCCGGCCCCGCGTGGCTCGACCCGCCGTAACCCGGACCCGCATGACCTGACCCCGCATGACCCGGCCCGGCGTGCCCCGGGTCAGTATGGCTTGACCGGGCGTGGCCCGGCGCGGACCCTTTGGCCGCGGCCCTGGCCGCCTGCCCCGCCCCGGTCAGCACCGCTCCGCCCCGGCCGCCCACCGGGTCCGGCTGGCCGGCCGGACCGGCGGCGAAGACCTCGTCGGTCCACTCGCCCTCGTCGATCAGGCCGGTGGCGGCCAGCCTCCCGCCGGTCCGCCCGGTCGCGGCCAGTTCGGTGTCCTCGGCGTAGCCTGCCTGGTCCCCGGCCGCCGGCTCCTCGTACTGGCCGGTGACCGTCACCATCAGCGACTGGCCCTCGTCGAGCATGGCACGCGAGCCGACCAGGGCCGTGCCCGCGTGCACGAACCAGCCATTGCCGGGCTCGCCGTCATGCTCCATCCGGGGCAGCCTCACCTGGTAGCCCTCACCCTCGACGTACAGCGCATGAGTGCGGCTGATGTTGGCGATCCAGACGCCGGCCGCCATCGCCGTCACCAGGCCCGCCCGCCGGGAGAGTCCTCGTCCGGCCGCGACGATCAGGTCGACTCCGGGACCCCGGCCGAACACCAGCCGTGTGCCCTCGGCGACCGGCATCTTCTGCCCTGACGCCGTGCTGACGTGCGAGTTCAGTGGCATAGTAAGGTCCCGGATAGCTGGCACAACATCGATTTAGTCTAGGCCGGATTCTCTTCGCCGTGCGGATCGGAGGTAACCCCGGACTCGGGGATACCCGGGGGAGATACGTCCTGATTAGCTGTAGTCGGCAGGGTGCCGGGTTCGACGGCAGGCCATCGCCCACTGTGGACATGGGGGGGCCCGTCTAGAGCGCTGGTGATGCCTACGGGAACCGTTTCGCAGCCCGGTGCCCTGCCCGAAAGACAATTCCGCCAGATCTGGCCCGCTAGATCTGGCCGAACAGGCGGTCGCCCGCATCCCCGAGGCCGGGCACGATGTACCCCTTCTCATTGAGCCGCTCGTCGACGGCCGCGGTCACCACCCGCACCTCGTCGGCGGCGAAGGCCGCCTCCACGTGCCGCAGCCCCTCGGGCGCGGCGAGCAGGCAGATCGCGGTGACCGAGGCCGCGCCGCGGTTCGCCAGCATGCTGATGACGGTGGCCAGCGTGCCGCCCGTGGCCAGCATGGGGTCGAGCACGAACGTGTCCCGCCCGGTCAGGTCGGTCGGCAGCCGGTCCGCGTAGGTTGACGCGACGAGCGACTCCTCGTCCCGGCGCAACCCCACGAAGCCCACTTCGGCCATCGGCAGCAGCCGGGTCATCCCCTCCAGCATGCCGATCCCGGCCCGCAGCACGGGCACGATCAGCGGCACCGGCCCGGCTAGCTTGACGCCGCTGGCCATGCCCACCGGGGTGGTGACCGATACCGGCTGCACCCGCATCTCACGCGTCGCCTCGTAGGCGAGCAAGGTCACCAATTCGGCCGTCAGGCTGCGGAACGTGGCGGTGTCGCTCTCGCTGTCGCGCAGCGCAGTGAGCTTATGGGTGACCAGGGGGTGGTCGATGACGAGCGTACGCATAGACAGCTAGTGTGGCAGGCGCGTCCTCCCGTGGCCACCGCCCCCCGCCCCCATCAAGCCCCTCGGCACCGCCCGCCACGTCAGCACGGGATCGCGCGCCGCAGGCGCCCGACGGGCCAGGGTCAGGCGTCGGGACGGGCGCGGACCGATGCGCGGGATCGCGCCAGGTCCAGCTCGATGCGGCGGGCGGTGGCGAGCAGGGGCTGGAGCAGTTCCTCGACGATGCTGTTCAGGGTGCGCCGGCCGGCGTGAGTCGAGACGTTGATGGCCGCGATGACCTGGCCGTCGGCGTCGCGGATGGGGGCCGCGATCGACCGGAGCCCCTCCTCGAGCTCCTGGTCCACCAGGGCCCAGCCCTGGGTGCGGATCTTGCGCAGCTCACGCCGCAGCGCGGTCGCGCTGGTGATGGTGTGCCCGGTCAGGCCGCGCAGGCTGGCCGATTCCAGGTAGTCGTCGAGCCGCTCGTCGGACTGCGCGGCCAGCAGTACCCGGCCCATCGAGGTCGCGTAGGCCGGGAACCTGGTCCCGACGCTGATCGTCACGGTCATGATCCGCTTGGTCGGGACCCGGGCGATGTAGATGACCTCGTTGCCGTCGAGCTCGCACACCGACGAGGACTCGTGCACCTGCTCGACCAGCTGCTCCAGGTGCGGCATGGCCACCTCGGGCAGGGTCAGGCTCGATAGGTATGCGTAGCCGAGTTCGAGGATCTTAGGCCGCAGCGCGAACCTGCTCCCGTCGCTGCGCATGTATCCGAGCTGGACCAGGGTGCGCAGGAACCTGCGGGCCGCGGCCCGGCTCAAGCCGGTGCTCGTGGCCACCTCGCTGAGCGTCAGCTTCGGGTGCTCGGCGTCGAAGGCACGGATCACCGACAGCCCGCGCTCGAGTGACTGGACGAAGTCCCCGTCATGACTTTGTTCCTGGTTGTCAGTCAAGTAGGGCCTCCTGCTTGGTCGATGACATCATAGACCCGGCACCACCCGTTCGCTGTCTGAACTATCGTGCGTCTTACGTACAGGTGAATCCGAGGCTCGAGATGACCGTTACCTCACGCACTCAAGTCGGAATCGTCGGGGCTGGCCCGGCCGGCCTGCTGCTTTGCCACCTGCTGGCCCTGCGCGGCATCGACTCCGTCGTGGTGGAGAACCGCAGCCGGGCCTACTGCGAGGCGCGGCAGCGGGCCGGCCTGCTCGAGGCGGGCACGGTGGAACTGCTCCGCACGGTCGGCCTGGGCGACCGGATGGACGCGGAGGGCCTCGAACACGGCGGGATCTACCTGCAGTTCGAGGGCGAGCGGCACCACCTCGACTTCCGCGACCTGACCGGCGGCCGCTGGGTGACGATCTACGCCCAGACCGAGATCGTCAAGGACCTGATCCGGACCCGGCTGGCGGCCGGGGCCATGATCGAGTTCGAGGTCTCCGACACCGAGGTCGGAGGGCTAGATACCGAACGGCCGGTCCTCTGCTTCACCGACGCCGGGGGCACCCGTCATGAAGTCGTATGCGACGCCATCGCCGGCTGCGACGGGTTCCACGGTATCTGCCGCGATTCGATGCCACCCGGCCTCATCGGCGTGGCCGAGCGCGAGTACCCGTACTCCTGGCTCGGCATCCTGGCCAGCGTGCCGCCCTCCACCGACGAGCTCATCTACTGCCGGCACGAGGACGGCTTCGCCCTGCACACCATGCGCACCCCGCAGGTCAGTCGCCTATACCTGCAGGTCCCCGCGGACGAGGACATCGAGGCGTGGTCCGACGACCGGATCTGGGCCGAGCTCAAGCACCGGCTGGAAGTACCGGGGTGGGAGCTGAAGGAGGGCCCTATCAGCGAGAAGGCCATCTCGCCGATGCGCAGCTTCGTGGCCTCGCCCATGCGCTACCGGCGGCTGTTCCTGGCCGGCGACGCGGCGCACATCGTGCCGCCGACCGGGGCCAAGGGCCTCAACCTGGCCCTCGCCGACGTGACCGCCCTGGCTAAGGCGCTGTCCAGCCTGCTCGCGGACGGCGACGCGGGTCCGGCCGACGCGTACTCGGACACGAGCCTGACCCGGGTCTGGCGAGCCACCCACTTCTCCTGGTGGATGACGTCCATGCTGCACGTGGACCCGCAGTCGGACCAGTTCGGGGCCGAGCTGCAGCTCGCCCAGCTGCGGTACGTCATCTCGTCCCGCGCGGCCGCCACCACGCTGGCCGAGAACTACACCGGGTACTTCCCGCTGACCTGGGCGGACTAACCAGGAGTTATCCGAGGCCCAGGTGATGCCGCGGGCGCAGGGCCCGGGCCAGCAGCGCGGACAGCGCCGCGGCGACCCCGGTCTCGGTCAGCGAGAGCGGTGCGCTGAAGCTGCGCTCGGTGCCGAGCAGGTGCAGCGCCCACAGCCGGTGCCGCAGCGCGTAGAGCTCGGTACGGACCGCGCTGGCCAGCCCGGTGCTGTGCAGCCCGGTACCGTGCCGCCCGGCGCCGGCCCGGCCGGCGCCCGCGCCGCCGGCGGCCGCCCAGCCCTCCACGCCGTGCAGGTCGGTCAGCTGCTTGGTCAGCTCGTCGTACCCGGTCGGCCCGCTGGTCAGGATCACCAGCAGCGCGGCCTCGCGGACCGCGACCGAGAAGTCCGGCTGCGGGCCGTCGTCCGGGCCGATCAGCGCCGCGGTGCCGATATGCCAGCGGGCGGCGGGGTCCGCCGTCATGAGCTTGCCCGTCTTGGTGAGCACCAGGCTGGTACTTCTGCGCCGGATGGCTCCCATCTCGGTCTGCGCCATGCCGCGCAGCGTGTGCAGCGGGAACACGTCGAGTTCCTGGCGGAGCGTACCGACGAGCTGGTCGCGCCAGCCGAACTCCTCGACTGCCTCGGTGACCAGGGCAGGCGCGATGTAGTGCCGGGCGGTGAGGCGCAGGCCCTCCCCGGCGCGGCCGAGGAGCCAGCGCAGCGTGGGTAGCGGGTCCTCAGGGACCGCGGGTGGCTCGAGCAGGCGCGGTATGAGGCCGCGGGCCAGCCGCGATCGCTCGCCCGGCCGGCCGTGTGCCCAGGCGTCGATCCGCTCCGCGCTGATCCGGCCCAGCCAGGTATCGGTCCCCGGCGAGCCATCCGGGGGGGTCAGGGGGGATGACATCCCCCCAGTCGCGGGGGGGTCTGGGGGGGGCGTCCCCCCGGGAAAGCACTCTCCGGTCAGCCAGCGGTTGACGATGTCCAGGCGCTTGGTCCGCCAGCCGCGGGCACCCACGCTCAGCTCGCCGGAGGCGAAGGCGAGCTCCAGCGCGGCCGCGCAGGCGTCGTAGGCGGCGCGTTCCTGCGATCCCATGACCGAACCCCAGGCCAGCAGTTCGGTGTCCGGCGGGGCCGCGTTCGACTCCTCGATAGCCTCGGTGTACGCGGCGATCCCTTCCTCGTGCCCGTCCGCGTAGGCGTTGATGATCTTCGCGGTGCCCGTCGAGGAGCACACCCCGGCGTACCGGTCCAAACCCGCCAGCAGGAACAGGCGGCCCAGCGCCTTGGCCACGCCGACACGGCCCGGGGTGGACATCGGCCACTTCACCGGGAGCGCGTACCAGAGGAACTCCTGCAGGCGCAGCAGCGAGATGGTCTCCAGGCCCTCGTCTCCGGTCAGCCAGGCCAGGGCGGCCCGCGCGTCGCCGGCCGCTTCCGGATCCTCCCGCGAGAGGGTTTCCAGCGCCTGGCTCTCAGACATCATGCGCACAGTCTGCCGCAGGGCGATCCTCCAGGCTAGTGCGCGTTAATTTGCGCCGTCTCTAGCTGCGCAGTTCCGGCTGACGGGACGCAGTATTATCCCCGGGGGGGCGACCCCCCGGTGACCCCCCGGTCTATGGGGGGCTGCCCGCCCCCCATGCCCCCCGGGGCATCGGGCATCATGGTCGGGTGCCTGGTATCTATGACGAGCCCGAGTACTACGAGGCCGCGTGCGCCTACCGCGACGTCCCGGCCGAGGTGGACGCCTTGCTACGGTGGTCGGGCAAGCACCACGAACCGCCCCGGTCAGTTCTCGAGCTCGCTGCGGGTCCGGCCGAGCACGCCCGCGACCTGGCGCGGCGCGGTCTGCGGGCTACCGCGCTCGACCTCAACCCGGCGATGTGCGCCCGGGCCCGCGACCTGGCGGCGAAGGCCGGAATCCCGCTCACCGTGGTCCAGGCCGATATGCGGGACTTCAGCCTGCCCGGCCCCTTCGACCTGGCCGTCACCATGCTCAACTCGCTGTGCCACCTGCTGACGCTGGACGACATGCTGCGCCATCTGACCGCGGTCGGGCGCCACCTGGACCAGAACGGCCTGTACATCATGGAGCTCGCGCATCCCGCGGACTACTTCGGCACTGAGCGCCGGACCAGCAGCGAATGGAGCAGCGAGACCGGCGACGGCACGGTCAGCGTGCGCTGGGGCGCGCAAGATCAGATCGACCCGGTCACGCAGATCACCAGGGAACACGTCAGCGTCACCTACCACAAGCGCGGCGGTCCGGTGCGAACCGTCACCGACGTCGTGCCGAACCGCTTCTGGACCGCGACCGAGCTGACCGCGGCCATCAGGCTGGCCGGCGGCTTCACCGTCGCGGCCAGCTACGGCGACTTCGACGGTGACGTGCCGGTCGACGCGGCCGACGCGTGGCGGATGATCCTCGTCCTGCGCCGCGAATAGTCGGCCTCCGGCGTCCGGCCGACGTCAGCTATGACGCTAGCCGACGGGCTAATCCGCGATCCCGGCGCCCTCCCGCGGCGCCTGATCCCCGTCCGCCATGCCGTGCCTGAGGTAGCGATCCAGGATCGCCTCCACCACCTGGGTGAGCGAGCTGCCCTCGTCGGCCGCGGCCCGGTGCGCCGACACGCGCAGCGTGTGGTCGATCTTGATCGTCAGGTGCGGGCGCAGGCCGGCCGGGCTGGCCACGCGTCGCTGCGGGAATGGCGGCGGCGGCTCGCAGGACACCCCGGGGTCGCGCAGGCCGGCCTTGGCCCGGCGGTGGACCCGGGCCTGCACTGCCTGGCGGCTGATGCCGAGGGCCTCGCCCAGCGAGCGCAGCGGCCAGCCGGCCTCGTTCAGCGCGGCCAGCGTCCCGGACAGCAGCTCGCTGCGCCCCGATGAGCGCAGCTCGCGCAGCCGCGCCGCCACCCGCTCGGGAAGTTCGGGTCGGGGGGGTACGGGGGAGCGGATAGCCCCCCCGTGCGGGGGGTCACCGGGGGGTTTACCCCCCGGGGGCAACACTGCTAGCACGTACTGCCGTAGTCCGTTGGTCACGACCTCGGACATCGTCCGGCCCTCGCGCGCCAGGCGGGCCCGAAGCCGCTGCCGTTGCTCCTGGTCCAGCCGGAACGTCAGCAGCCGGCGAGACCCTTTGACGCTCGGCTGGTTCATCTCGCCGCGGCGAGGGCCAGGCCGGGCGCCGGGACCGAATCCACCGCGGGCCGCGTCCGCTCGGCCTCGGCCAGGTCGAGGTACCGGCGCGTCTCGGCCGCGCGCCGCCGCCGGGACCAGCCGAGCAGCCGCCCCATGATCACCGCCACCTCGGCCGCCACCGCCGCGCCGGAGTCGGCTGCCTCGATGGACAGCCGCGTCCGCCGCATCAGCACGTCCTCGAGGTGCAGCGCGCCCTCGTGGCTGACCGCGTAGGCGACCTCCGCGCGCAGATACGGATGCCCGGGTGCCAGCGGCCGGCCCAGCGCGGCATCGTCCTTGACCAGCTCGAGCACCTCCACCGCCAGCGTGCCGTACCGCCCGAGCAGGTGCTCCACCGCCGCCCTGGGCACCCCGTAGTCCTCGGCCAGCCGCCCCACCGCGGGCTGCACCGCGACCAGCCCGTCGGCGCCGAGCAGCGGAACCTGGTCGGTCACCGAGCCGGGCACCTCGCGGCCGAAATCCGCCACGGCCGCGTCCACCACGTCCCTGGCCATCAGCCGGTAGGTGGTGAACTTGCCGCCCGCGATGGACGCCAGGCCGGGAACCGGCGTCTCGACCACGTGCTCGCGCGACAGCTTGGTGGTCGGCTTGGCCCCGTTCCCCGTCGCCGGATCGACCAGCGGCCGCAGCCCGGCGTACACCGCGACCACATCGGCGCGGATCAGCGGGCGGGCCAGCACCCGGTTGGCGGCGGCCAGGATGTACTCGATGTCCTCCTCGGTCGCGACGGGCTCGGCCCGGTCGCCGGCGAAGTCGGTGTCGGTGGTGCCGACGATCCAGTGCTCCCCCCACGGGATGAAGAACAGCACGCTCTTCTCGGTGCGCAGGATCATGCCGGTGTCCGCGTCCACCGCCGCCCGCGGTACCACGATGTGCACGCCCTTGGACATCCGGACCTTGTAGCCGGCCTGGACCCCGGCCAGCTCGTGCACCAGGTCGGTCCACACCCCGGCGCAGATCACCACGGCCTCGGCGGACACCTCGAAAACCCGCCCGGACTCCTCATCTCGCACCCGGGCGCCGGTGACCCGCTCCGCCGAACGCAGCAGCCCGACCACAGACAGCCGCGTCCCGATCACCGCGCTGTGCGCCGCGGCGGTGCGGGCCACGGTCAGCGTGTGGCGCGCGTCGTCGACCTGCGCGTCGTAGTACAGCATGGCCCCGGCGAGCCGGTCCGGCGACAGCGCGGGGGCGCGCTTCAGCGCGCCGCGCGCGGACAGGTGCCGGTGCCGCGGCACCGGCCGCCGCGTGCCCTCCATCGAGTCGTACAGCACCAGGCCCGCCCCCACGTACGGCCGCTCGACCACCTTCTTGTACAGCGGGTACAGGAACGAGACCGGCTTGACCAGATGCGGAGCGAGCTTGGACACGAGCAGGTCGCGTTCCCGCAGCGCCTCGTAGACCAGCTTGAAGTCGAACTGCTCCAGGTAGCGCAGGCCGCCGTGAATGAGCTTGCTCGACCGGCTCGAGGTGCCCGAGGCCAGGTCCCGCGCTTCCACCAGGGCCACGCGCAGGCCGCGGGACGCCGCGTCCAGGGCCGTGCCGGCGCCGGTCACGCCGCCGCCGATGACCAGCACGTCAAACCGTTCGGCCGCCAGCCTGCTGAGCATCGCGCCGCGGTCGCGGGCGTCCAGAGCGCCGTTACCCGCCATCAGCCATCCCCCAGATTTCGCCATGATCGCAGTTCTAGAGTATGTACATCGTCAACCTACCCGCAAATGGTTACCGGCCGGTAAACCGCCGTGAAAGGGAGATTGAGTGTCCGATTTCGTCGGGGCCATCGATCAGGGCACCACGAGCACCCGGTTCATGGTCTTCGACCATTCGGGCGCCGAAGTGGCCCGGCACCAGCTGGAGCACGCGCAGATCCTGCCCCGGCCCGGCTGGGTGGAACACGACCCCGCCGAGATCTGGGAGCGGACCAGAACCGTCGTCGGGAAGGCGCTGGCAACGGCGAACCTGCGCACCAGCGACCTGGCCGCCCTGGGCCTGACCAACCAGCGGGAGACCACGCTGGTGTGGAACCGGCGCACCGGGCGGCCGTACGGCCACGCGATCGTGTGGCAGGACACCAGGACCGACCGGATCGCCGCGGCCCTGGACCGGGACGGCCGGGGCGACGTGATCAGGCACAAGGCCGGCCTGCCCCCGGCCACCTACTTCTCGGGCGGCAAGCTGCAATGGCTGCTCGACCACGTCGACGGGCTGCGCGCCGACGCCGAGCGCGGCGAGGCTATCTTCGGTACCGTCGACACCTGGCTGCTGTGGAACCTCACCGGCGGCGCCCGCGGCGGCGTGCACGTGACCGACGTCACCAACGCCAGCCGCACCATGCTGATGGACCTGCAGACCCTGGACTGGGACGACGAGCTGCTCGGTTTCTTCACCGTGCCGCGTCCGATGCTGCCGCGGATCGTGCCGTCGGCGGCCCCCGAACCCTACGGGCTGACAGCACGCGACGGCCCGTTCGGCGCCCAGCTGCCGATCACCGGGGCCCTGGGCGACCAGCAGGCGGCCACCGTCGGCCAGGTCTGCCTGGCCCCGGGCGAGGCCAAGAACACATACGGCACCGGTAACTTCCTGCTGCTGAACACCGGTACCGAGATCGTCAGGTCCAGTTCAGGGCTGCTCACCACGGTCTGCTTCAAGTTCGGCGCCGAGCCGGCCGTCTACGCGCTCGAGGGGTCGATCGCGGTGACCGGTTCGGCCGTGCAGTGGCTGCGCGACCAGCTCGGCGTCATCAGCGACGCGGCGGAGAGCGAGACGCTCGCCGCCTCGGTCACCGACACCGACGGCGTCTACTTCGTGCCGGCCTTCTCCGGGCTGTTCGCGCCGTACTGGCGGGCCGACGCGCGCGGCGCGATCGTCGGCCTGTCCCGCTTCCACACCCGCGCGCACCTGGCCCGCGCCACCCTGGAGGCCATCGCGTACCAGACCAGGGACGTGGCCGAGGCGATGGAGCAGGACTCGGGCGTCCGGCTGGAGGTGCTCAAGGTAGACGGCGGCGTGACAGCCAACGAGCTGGCCATGCAGCTGCAGGCCGACATCCTCGGCGTCCCGGTGAGCCGCCCGGTGGTGGCTGAGACCACCGCGCTCGGCGCCGCGTACGCCGCCGGGCTGGCCACCGGATTCTGGCGGGACGCGGCCGAGCTGCGCGCCAACTGGCATGAGTCCAGGCGGTGGTCGCCGTCGTGGTCCGCGGAGCGCCGCGAGGGCGGGTACGCCGGCTGGCGGAAGGCGGTCCAGCGCACCCTGGACTGGGTTGACGTCGATTAATCATCCCGAACGGTCCTGGCGCGTGCCCCCCCGCCGCCTCCTGCCCCCGATTTCCATGATCACGAATGATCTGGTACCGCGACGAGTACCAGATCCTTCATGATCATGGACGGAACCCGGCCCAGGGGTCGTAGTCGACCTCGAGGGGCTCCTGGGCCGGGCGTTCGGCCTCCGGGACGTGCCGCAGGTTGAGCCGGATCCGGTACCAGAGCGAGCTGCGCCCGCGCATCGCGTCGACCAGCACGTCGGCCGGCTCGAGCCGCGGCCATACCCCGGGATGCCTGGCCTTCCAGCGCTCCAGGCCCGCCATCGCCTCGTCCTTGGTCGGCGCGCGGGCGATCTCGATCAGCGGCATCGTGCTCTGCCGCCTGCCGGACCCGGATCCCCCGCTCGAGGACCCGCTCCTGCGTTTGGACGGCTGGACCCGGGGCGCCTCGCCGGTCTGCTTCTCGTAGTGCGGCGGCCAGGGCGCGTCCGGCAGCCCGGCCGCCTCGTCCCTGGCCGCCAGCTCGAGCAGCCCGGTCAGGGACCCGGCCGCCTCGTCCATCTCCGCCCACGGGTCGCCGACCCGGGCGAACCGCTCGGGTACGGTGCCGATGGTGTACTCCGCCGGATCGCACGACGGCACCTCATCCCAGGTCAGCGGCGTCGAAACCCGGACATCAGGGACCGGGCGCAAGGAGTAGGCGGAGGCGACGGTGCGGTCCTTGGCGTTCTGGTTGTAGTCCACGAAGACGCCGTGCCGTTCCTCCTTCCACCACTTGGAGGTGGCTATCTCGGGGGCGCGCCGCTCGATCTCCCGCGCCACCGCGACCGCCGCGCGCCGCACCTCGCCGAACCCCCAGTTCGGCTCGATCCGCGCGTAGATGTGCATGCCGCGCGACCCGGAGGTCTTCGGCCAGCCGGTCAGCCCGAAGTCGGCCAGCACGCCGGCGGCCACCATGGCCACGTCCCTGATCTGCGGCCATTGCACCCCCGGCACCGGGTCGAGGTCGACCCGGAGCTCGTCCGGGTGGTCCAGGTCGGCGGCGCGCACCGGGTGCGGGTTGAGGTCGATGCAGCCGAGGTTGATCACCCAGGCCAGCGCGGCCTCGTCGGTGACGACCACCTCGTCCGCGGTGCGGCCCGAGGGGAAGCTGAGCTCGACGGTCTGCACGAAACCGGGCCGCTTCTCCGGCGCCCGCTTCTGGAAGAACGGCTCGGCCTCGGCGCCGTTGACGAAGCGCTTCAGCGCCATCGGCCGGCCGCGCACCCCGCCGAGCGCCCCCGGCGCCACCGCCAGGTAGTAGCGCACCATGTCCAGCTTGGTCACGCCGGCCCGCGGAAAATAGACCTTGCCCGGATTGCTGACCGCGACCTCGTGCCCCGCGAGTTCCAGCACCATCTTGCGTTCAGCCACGCCCACTCCTGTTTACAGAGCCTCCGAGGATCTCGGCGAGGTTGAAGCTGACCGGCTCCTCCAGCTGGGCGTAGGTGCACGAGCGCGGCTCGCGGTCCGGCCGCCACCGGACGAACTGCGCCGTGTGCCGGAACCGCGGGCCCTCCATGTGGTCGTAGCGGACCTCGACCACGCGCTCCGGCCGCAGCGGGATGAACGACAGGTCCTTGTTCGCGTTCCAGCGGCTGAACATGGCCGCCCGCGGCGTGCGCTGGGCGGGCTGCTGCTCGGCCCAGTTCCACGGATGCTGGTCGAACGTGGTGACCAGCGGCTGCATCTCGGCGAACAGCTCGATCCGCTTCTCCATCGGGAAGGCGCCGATCACGCCGACGCTGGCCAGCTTGCCGTCGTCGCGGTACAGGCCGAGCAGCAGGGACCCGATCCGGTCCTCCCCGCTCTTGTGCACCCGGTAGCCGGCCACCACGCAGTCCGCGGTGCGCT
>Ga0335078_10000842_pt1 | contig 46920 bp, 30 predicted proteins | sample Lox_Sample_32_FD_206711 | JGI IMG/M metagenome (GOLD analysis project Ga0335078, IMG submission 206711) | Soil microbial communities from Loxahatchee National Wildlife Refuge, Florida, United States - Lox_Sample_3.2 | ecosystem: Environmental > Terrestrial > Soil > Wetlands | place: USA... | reverse complement strand
TTGTTGGAGCCCACGTTTCCGAAGGACATTTCGGGATACGCCACGCCCGCCTGGCCTCCCGGCAAATTGGTAATGCCCATGGCCCCGATATTCCACGCGGGCGTCCCCTCCGTGGCATCGTGGATGTTCTGGAAGAAGCGCGTGAAGCTCATTTTCAACTGGTTCACGAGGTTGGGCGAAATGGTGTACGCATCTTCAACGATGAAGTTCTTGGGATAGATGTTGGCGAGGTCGCCGCCGATCAGCGGTGGGGGCAGCAGCGGAGCGCCGTAGTTGTTCAGGTAATTCTCCACGCCGATGGTGCCTACCGAGGAGATGCGATGCTTTGCGCTCCAATCGAAATCTACACGCCAGTCGGTGACGTGATTGTCGTAGCCGCTGGGCCAGCCGCTCAGATAGTTGTTTTGAAGTGTGTTGGAGCTCCAGTCGCTGTAGTAGGTGTTGCTGGAGCTCGCCGAAGGCAGGAACGACTGTAACTTCTGCGAGATGCTTGAGATGTCGCCGGGCGGAATTACGTTGTAGGTGCCGTTATACATGAACGGCTGGCGTGTGCAGATGCCGCCCGTGCACGTCGTGGACGTCGGATCGTAGATGATCGCCGGGTTGCTGGTGGGGTCCGTGCCAGTCGCGCCTGAGCCAGCGCAGGTGTTTGGGAGCTTCGGGTTCGCGCTGGCGCACGCCACCTCGGTAAAGTTGCCCTGCGTCATGAGTTGGCTGGGAATGCTGATCAACGAATACGCGGCGCCTTTGCGCTCGTGGTATTTGTCGTAGGCCATAAAGAAGAACAGCTTCTTATGCGTGAACGGGACCACCCCGCCTGCGCTGGCCGACAACTCGTTTTGATGCTCAACGGGCTTGCCCACAGGAACTGTATTGCCTTGAAGATTTTTGTAAGTGGCCCAAGGAGCCGAGAAACCCCAGGAGTCGAAGGCTGTGTTGCGCGCAAAATCGGAAACCTGGCCGTGATATTGCAAGCCGCCCGACTTCATGGTGAAGTTCTCAGCGCCCGCGCCCGCGTACTCGGCCGGCGGTGTGCTGGTGACCATCTGGAATTGATCGACGGCGTCCAGATCCATGGTGAGCGAAACCAGGCGGTTGTCGCCCTGCTGGCTGACGGTCTCGGCCGGCATGCCATCTACGTAGAGCTGACCCAGATAACTTCCCGTGCCGCCGACGATGGGCAGGCGGCCGCCATTGTTGGCGGTTTGCGCGCCCGGCGTCAGAATTCCAAAGGCGGTGGGATCGCGCTGCGCGTTGCTCATCTGGATGGGCAGGTTGGAGTAGGTGGAGTTTTCAACGGTCATACCGATGGTGGCGTCGGCCGTATCGAGCACGGGCGGCGCGCCGGTGACAGTGACGGTCTGCGACTCAGATCCCACAGAGAGGACGGGCTTGACTGTCCTGACCTGCATGGCGTCGACCACGACGTTGTCTTGCACCAGGGTCTGAAAGCCCTTGGCTGCGACTGTGACTGTGTAGGTGCCGGGCAGCACGGGAGAGATGGAGAAGAATCCCGCGCCCGTCGTGTCCTGCACCTGGGAAATGCCGGTGGCTGTATTGGTGAGGGTGACTTTGGCATGCGGAATTACGGCGCCGGTGCTGTCGGTTACCGTGCCTTCGATGGATCCTTCACCCGCGGTCTGCGCCGTGGCCGGCTTGACCGTCAATGCCAGGAACAGCGTCACTGCCAGCATCGCGAGAAGGGCGCACGCTCTGATTGCGCCGCGTTTTTCAAGCGTAGCGATCGATTTCGAAAATGTAGTCATAGGAAACGCCTGGAAGGCCTCCTTTCAGGAGTGGTTGGCGTACAACCAGAAATGCACGCAAGCTTGACGGTAAAACCGCCAGGGCCGGCGCGCGAGGAGATTCGTTTTTGCCGACCGGAAGAATGGGCTCCGGCCTCCGCCAGAGATTAAAACTACACAAAGTGGCAATTGTCAATAGAAAAATAATTTCAGTCTTTGATTCGGGTGACCGTCGAGACCGGATTGGTGCGAGGCTTCCCACCTTTCCTGCAAATCGGCGCCGGGAGGATGAGGCACGCAGCGCTAGGCGTGCTGCGCGAAGTGATTGCGCTGATGTGCCGTGAGCACCAGCGCTACCACGGACGTGAGCAGCGAAACGGCCGCGAGGGCCAGAAAAGCACTTCTCCAGCCGAAAGCGACGCTGATGCGCGCCACGGTGTCGCCCGACAACCACCCCGCCATGTAGCCGAAGCCGTCGATGATCCCGGCCGCGGTGGCGCTGCCGCGCTCTCCGCCGAAGTCGAGTGACATGGCGCCGGCCAGGTAGGAGTAGGGCCCGAGCAGCGTGAAGCCGACCAGTCCCACCAGCAGGCTCGGCGCCCATTCGCCGGCGCTGCCGGGCACGCGCCATAGAAGCACCAGGCAGGCCGTGCACGCGGCCATGCCTGATACCGTGAGGAGATTGCGCCCGTTTGGGCCCAGCTTGTCACTCAGGAAACCACCCAGCAGCACGGAAATCCCTCCGCACAGTGGAAAAAGCGCGCTGCGGCTGGCCGCGACACTTGCGGGGAGCCCGACGAACTGGACAAAATACGTGGGTGTCCACAGGTTGAAGGTCTCACGCAGCAGGGTGGTGCCGAACGCCAGCGCGCAAACCATCCAGAATGCAAAACTCGTGAGCAGCGGACGCAGGATTGCGCTCACTCGCGCCGCGTCGCTCTGTCCGTTTTGCTCCTCGCCCGCATAAACATTTCTCGGGTTCACCTGCGGCGCCGGAAGCCCGCGCTCCTGGGGCGTTTCGCGCAGAAACAGCAGGTTGGTGACCAGCAGAACTGCGAGCGCGCATGCGGCAAACAAAAACACCCCGCGCCAACCCACTCCGCGCGCCAGCAACTCGCTCATGGCCCAGCGGCAACCGGCGTCGCCGAACAAGAAGCTCAGGCTGACAACGGCCATCACGCTGCCGTAGGTGGAGTAAGAAAACCAGCGCGACGAAACGCGCACCATTCCCGCCCAGCCTTGCGATTGAAAGAGCCGGTTTCCAATCCACGCCAGCGTGAAGAGGGGAAATCCCCCGCTCATGGCAAAGATGATGGTGAAAACGATGGATCCGGCCATCCCGCCGAGGAAACTCCGCTTTCCGCCGCCGGTATCGGCGAGGGCTCCGGAAATGAATTTTCCCAGCGCATAGGCTACCGTGCCCAGGGAGGCGATAAGCCCGAGGCGAATCTGGGCAGCGCCCGGCGAAAAGCCATGCCGGCCGAGGTCGCGAATCATGTCGGGCAGCACCACCGAGAGATCGGAACGGCAAAAGTAATAACCCGAGTAGCCCAGCGCCAGCAACGCGACCGTCGCCCCGTGCCAAAGCGTAAAACGCGCCTTCTCGTTGGGAGGCGCTGGTTCACTTTGGCCGCGGGCCAACGTTGTGGTGGACACACTAGAAAGCTACCACATGCCTCTGCCGGCGGACTTCCAGCTGACGCGCAAGCCCGTGCGGCGTTTTCATCCGCGGCTAATCGCTCCGGCGCGCGGCACAAAGTTTCGTAGAGCAAATTATTTCCCATTGAGTGTGGTTGCGAATTACTATGGACCGCCGAGGCACTTGCGCGGCGATTGCTCTCCGCAAAACGAGAAGCGGCGCTCGCAATGCGCTCACGCGAGGGTTCCATGACGCGCACGTTGAAGAGATACTTTCTGGCTTCGGTTTTGATTGGCCCGCTTACCGTTGCATGCCTGATTGCAGCGGCCCAGGCTCAGCATTCCGCATCGCCCGCAGCATCGAAATCCGACCCGCTGGCGGCGGTGCGCACCGGCTTTGCGACGCCGCCGGGCGATGCGCGGCCCATGATGCGCTGGTGGTGGTTCGGTCCGGCGGTGGAAAAGACTGAACTGGCGCGAGAGCTGCGCACCATGAAGGCGGGCGGCATTGGCGGCGCGGAGATTCAGCCGGTGTACGCGCTGGAGCTCGACGATCCGCAAAAGGGATTCCGCAATCTGCCTTATCTCTCGAAGGATTTCCTCGACACGGTGAGCTTCACGGCGCAGACCGCGCACGATCTCGATCTGCGCCTGAGCCTTACGCTGGCCAGCGGCTGGCCTTACGGCGGATCGTACGTGCCGGTAAGCAACGCCGCCGGACGCCTGCGCATTGTGGCCGACGCGATTCCGCCCAACGCCACTTCCCTCCCCGTCCCGTCGATTCGCAACGGCGAAAAACTGCTGGCGACGTTTCTTGCCGCCGGAACGCCCAACAGCTATGACGCGGCGCACGCGCAGCAGCTCGACTCCATCAGCAGTTTCCGGCTTATTCTTCCCGCCGGCATCTCCGGGCCGCACGTGGCGCTGTTTTTCATCTCCAGCCGCACCGGCCAGCAGGTGAAACGCGCCGCCGTGGGCGCGGAAGGCTTTGTGCTCGACCACTTCAGCATGGAGGCGATTCAAGACCACATCAAGCATGTCGCCGATCCCCTCATCCAGGCCTGCGGACCGAATGTTCCCTACTCGGTCTTCAGCGACAGTCTTGAAGTGTACGAATCGGACTGGACTCCGAATTTCCTCGAAGAGTTCAAAACCCGACGCGGCTACGACCTGACGCCGCATCTGCCCGAATTGGTAGCGGGAACGGGGTCCGAGGCCGTCGATCTGCGCTATGACTGGGGACGCACGCTGGCAGAGCTGATTGACGAGCATTACCTGACGCCGCTGAACACGTGGGCGCGCGAACACCACACTAGGTTCCGCTCGCAAAGCTACGGACAGCCGGCCGTGACGCTGTCGAGCAATGCGCTGGTCGATCTGCCCGAGGGCGAAGGCTCGCAGTGGCACGGAGGATTCTCGTTTACGCGCTGGGCCACTTCGGCGGACCACGTCTACGGCAAGCCCGTCACTTCATCGGAGACGTGGACGTGGCTGCATTCGCCGTCGTTCCGCGCCACGCCGCTGGACATGAAGGCCGAGGCCGACACGTTTTTCCTGCAGGGCATCAATCAGCTCGTGGGCCATGGCTGGCCGTACTCGCCGCCATCGGCTGGCGATCCCGGCTGGTCGTTTTACGCGGCCGCAGTCTTCAATGATCACAATCCCTGGTGGATGGTGATGCCCGACGTAACCAGCTACCTGACGCGAATGAGTTATCTACTGCGCCAGGGCAAGCCCGCGAATGATATTGCGGTCTTTCTGCCTGAAGAAGACGGCCAGGGGCGCTTCCGTCCCGGTCACGTCTCCGTCACGGATGAGATGCGAGCGCTGCTGGGGCCGGAGCTTGCACCCGCGATTCTCGACGCGGGCTATAACTTCGACTTCATCGATTCCGCGGCGATTGACAAAGTGGGCATCCACTATCCTGTGCTGGTGATGCCGAACGTGGAGTGGATTCCGTTGGCGACTTACCGGAAGATTGAAGAGTACGCGCGCGGCGGCGGCATGGTCATCGCCGTCAAGAGCCTTCCCTCGCGCGCTCCAGGATTGGTCGAGTCGCCCCGGGATTCGGAGGCGGTCCACCATATTTCGCTCATGATGTTTGAGATCGGCTCAAACATGGCCGCGAAGAACGCGAAATTGATTGCCGGACCAGCGGATCTGGCCGCGGTCCTTGGCGCGGTTCTCAAGCCGGATGTGACCGTCATTCCCGCTACGCCCGGAGTTGGCTTCATTCATCGCAAGCTGCCCAATGCAGACGTCTACTTTGTGGCCAATACGGACAACCAGCCGCACCTGGTTGACGTGAAGTTTCGCGACGCCAGGGCCGCTGCCGAGCGCTGGGATGCTTTCACGGGCAAGACGGCCGTCGCGGGACCGAGCAATGTGCAGATTCTGAATCTGGCGCCCTATCAGTCGGAAGTGGTTGTGTTCGTGGATCGGTTGGGCCCGCCAACCCCGATGCCCAACGCGCTGCCGTTTGCGGCCATCGATCTGACGCACGACTGGAAGGTGACCTTCGATAAGACCGGCAGCAATGAAACGATGGCTTCGCTGCACTCGTGGGCCGACGATGAGGCGGAAAAATACTACTCCGGCACGGCGACCTATGAGCGGAGCGTTGATATTCCCGAGGCAGTGGCGAAGGCCGGAAGCGTGTATCTGGATTTCGGCGTGGGCACGCCCGTGCAGCGCGAACAGCTACGCCTGGCGGGCATGCGCACGTGGTACGATCCGCCGCTGCGCGAAGCGGCGGTCGTGTATGTGAACGGCAAGAGAGCCGGAGCGGTGTGGCATCCGCCCTTCGCACTCGATGTGGCCCCGCTGCTGCACGGCGGCACGAACGAGTTGAAGATCGTGGTGGCGAACACGGCGATCAACGAGCTGGCCGGGCGCGCCGGACCCGATTACCGGCTGCTGAACCTGCGCTACGGCGAGAAGTTCACGCCGCAGGATATGGATCACCTGGAACCGCTGCCCTCGGGAATTCTCGGGCCGCTGCGCCTCGTCTCCGGGCAGGATGAACAGAAGGAGATCCAGCCATGACATTGGAAGCGAGGAACAGCGCGCAGGATGCGAGCCTGTTTTCAGCACTCACGCGACGCAGCTTTTTAAAAGCTGCATCGTCGGCAGCGGCGGTTGGCGCGATCGGCGACAGTTTGGACCTGCTGGCGCAAGCGGCTGCGAGCTATACGCGGATTGTGGTTCCAGCTGGCGCGCATCCCGCGGCGCAAAGCGCGGCGCAGATGCTGGCTGTCAAGCTCGGCCTCAAGGCCGATGCGATCCGGACCTACTCCGGCGCGGCCACCATGCACAAAGGCGTGCTGGTGCTGGCGCTAAAGGGGACAAAAGGCGTGCCGGCATCGCTCACTTCGACCATCGAGCGCGACGGCTACGCAGTGTGGGCGCAGAAGGGCGGCCTGCTGGTGTGCGGCGCGCGGCCGCGTTCGCTGCTGTTTGCCGCGGGCGAGGCGCAAAAATGGCTGCAGCGCGCGGATGGCGTGTGGACGCGCAATCCTGAATTCGCGATGCGCTTCGCTACGCACCACTCCGATCACAGCGTGGCCGAGCAGGTGGCCACGCTGGGCGCGACCAGCTTTATCGCGCAACTGCACGGCAGCGTCTCGCTGCGCGACGAGATGCCGGAGGTGTACGCCAAGCTGAGCCCGGAGGCGCAGCAGCGGCTGACCAGCGCCGAAGCCGACGACATGAAGAAAAACGCCACGCTGGTGAAGGAATTTCACGACGCCGACGTGGAGGTGTTTGCCGATCTGCCTTACGGAAACAACTTCAGCCGCTGGAGCCAGGAGCTGTACAACGCATTTCTCGCCGTGTACCCCTCGGCCAAGGGCGAGCCCGAAGATCACTCGTGGGAGCGGGCCGCGCTTTGCCCCTCCGATCCGGCCACGTGGAAGCTGTTTGAAGCATATGTGCGCGACTGGGCGCGGCAATCGCAGGCCGACGGCGTGGCGTGCACCTTCTGGGATCAGTTCGGCATCTTTTGCCACGACGTGCGTTGTCAGCGGAGCGGCCTCGACCAGTTCAAGAACGAACTGCACGCGGCCATCACGCACTACCATGCCGCGCTCGAGCCCGTGGGCAAGAAACTGCACGTGCGCACGTGGTCTTCCGGCTGCCCGCACTGGCTGGGCGCCGACTGGGTGCATGCGCCCGGCTACAGCAACTTCAGCGAGTCGCACTACGAGCTGTGGTCGCGCGTGATCAAGGAGACACCGAAAGAAATCCTGATGCAGACCAAGGTGTACCACTCCGACTGCGAGCCCGATCCGCGCTTCAGCACACTGCTGGGCCATTGTGCACCGCATCCCGAGATTGTGGAGTACCAGATCGTCGGGCAGACCATCGGCCGCCACTACTTTCCCGCCGCCACCGTGGCCTATATGGCGGGGACCATGAAGAAAGCGCACGAGTTGATCGGCAGCGAGGGCGGCGCGGAGATCACGCCCGGCGGCACCGCGCAGTCGAATTACGACATGTACGCCGACATTCTGAACAACGTGGACATCTACGCGTGGCGCGAGCTGACCTGGAACCTGAACGCGAGCGTGGACCAGATTTTTGCTGACTGGGCCGCGCTGGTTTACTCCCCGCAAGCCGCGCCGCACATGGCGAAATTGATGCAACTGTCAGAAGAAGCCGCGAACCTGTGCTGGTCGCCGCTGGGTCACGGCTCTTCCACCAACTCCGACTTTGCCGGCGACATCGAGCGGCGCGAAACGCTGTTGCGCTACACCAATCGCTACTATTTGCCGGAGTATGCGAAGTTCCTGGAGCCGACAAAAGAAAACATCGCGCTCATACGCGCAGAAAAGCAGAAGTGCCTGGCCGGGATCGAGGCCATGTTTGCCGAGTTTGAAGCGGTCAAGCCGAATCTGACGCAGGCGCAGGCCGCCGAGATCGCCGTTCGTCTCGACTGGTTCCGCGAGTTCGCCATCTGCAACGTGATGCTCGATACCAGCCTGTGGCGCTTCCGCTACGTGCGCGCGCTGGCAGCAATGCTCACGACCGATCCCGACGAAATCGGGCCACTGGCTCACGATTTCGATGTCGTTGCGGAGCACGCGCCCAGGCTCTTCCACTCCGATCCGGCGCAAAAGTTCGCCTGCTACGACGTGCCGCTGGGCCAGTTGCGGGTGAAACCAAACCTGGGCTCACCGCTGCGGCTGATGCACGAGATCTATTCGAAATCGCTGGCATTCATGGAGCAATCGGTGGGACCGGATTATCTGCCCAAAGAATTCATCCGCGCGCAGGTCGAGATCAACGTGCCAACGGAGTCGCAAAGACGAGGAACCTAGGGACTCGTTGTACAGATACCGCTTTGAAAGGGCACGGCTTCAGCCGTGCCGCAAAAGGCTGATTAACTGGCGAGGCTTTAGCCCCTTCGGGATGTTTTCGAGCCGCCCTGAACCATGGATGCAACCCGTTCGAGGAAACAGAGGACTGAGCGAGCGACGCAGCGGCTCAACAGTGATCATTGAATAACGCATTTTTCAGATAGGAACCCCAGGAGGGTCTATGAATCGTCGTGAATTTTCGTCGCTCTTGTCATTGCTCGCTGCCGCTTCGGCGCTAGCGCCCAAAGCGGAGGGACAGGCGCCGGCCGCAGCCACCGCCGCGTCGGCGCAGCAACCCATGCCGCATGCGCCACTAGAGCAACTCGTCTCAGGCCGCTACCCGCAGATTGAGCCCACCAACCCGCATCCATCCCCGCGCATGTCGAAACACTTTTTAATCGGCATGCTGCCCGACAACATCCGCCTCGAATCGCACTTCACGCATCTCGCCCCTGGCGCGCCGCCCGAGCCCATCGGGACGCACAAGCACACCGAAATCTGGTTCATTCATGAAGGCACGGCGCGCCTGATGACGGCTGGCGTCACGCGCGACCTGGCCGCGGGCGAGATGGGCGTGTGCATCGCCGGCGATCAGCACACCATTTACAACGCCAGCCAGACCGAGCCGGCATCGTACTTTGTGGTGACGGTGGGGCCGCCGGAATAAGGCAGGGCGAGCGAGGGAGCAAAGGAGCAAGAAAGCAACTGCGGATCCTTAGGCTCCGCCCGAAGGGGCGTTCGCCGCTCAGGATGACAGCGTGTCTTTGATGGGCTGATCTTGGTCAGCCGATCAGGCCGTCACAACGTGCTCGGCGGCATGCCGCTTCACCGACATCAGTTCCACGGCGGTTTCGGCGATGTGCTCGCCGCTGACGCCGAACTCCTTCACCAGTTCCCAGGGCGCGCCCGATTCGCCGAAGCGATCCTGAACGCCGATGGCGCCGGCCAGCACAGGCACGCTCAAAAGCCCGGGACTGCCGGCGAGGATGCGCGCAACGCGGCCGGAAAGCGCGCCGATCTGGTGCTCCTCGGCCGTTACGATCACGCCCGTCTCGCGCGCCGCGCGGGCAACGGCCTCGGTGTCGATGGGTTTGAGCGTGTGCAGGTTCAGGATGCGCGTCTCGTAGCCGAATTCGCACTTCAAAATCCACGCCGCGCGCATGGCCTCGGGCACCATGGGGCCACAGGCGACGATGCTCAGGTCTTCGCCCTCGTCGGCACACTCCGAAGCCAGCCGCGTCTCGAACGCGGAGACAAAATCAGCCTTGGCGAAATCCGGACCCTGGGCGCGCAGCCGGATCAGATTCGCCTTGCCGAAGACGAACGGCGTGTTTTCATCGGTGACGATGGGCGTGGCCTCGCGCGCGAAGCGGATGTACTTGGGCCCTTCGTGTTCGAGCAGCAGGTGGCGCGTCGCTTTGCGCGTCTCGACGGCGTCGCAAGGAACAACGACCGTCATGTTGGGCAAGCCAAGCACCGGGAAAAGATCTTCGAGCGCCTGGTGCGTGGCGCCGTCGGGACCGACCGAAACGCCCGCGTGCGCGCCGGCCACGAGCACATTGAGATTGGAGTAGCAAACCGAGACGCGAAGCTGGTCGAGATTGCGCGCAGCAGAAAACGTGGCGTAGGAACCGAGAACCGGGAGCTTGCCTTCGCGGGCCAGGCCCGCTGCCGCCGCCGTGGCCGACTGCTCGGCGATGCCGAAGCTGATCCAGCGGCGTGCGCGCTCGGGCTTGCCTGTGTAGAAATCCGCAATGGTGATGGAGCCGGAAATGTCGAGCCCGAGGCAGACCACGCGCTCATCGTCGCCGCATTCGGCCAGCGCTCGGCCAAAGCCCTTGCGCGTCGGCTCCATTTTCACCTGCATGGTTTGGTCCGAGTTCCACCAGTAATCGTGCGAGTAGCGCGGCATGCGGGCTTCGAGCGCGTGCGTGGCCTCCTCCTGCCAGTTCTTTGCTTTTGCAAGCAGATCGTCGACCGGCAACCGCCCGGTCAGCCCCAAGTCGGCGAGCGCCTTGTCGAGTTCTTCGCGATTGGGCGACTTGCCGTGCCAGCCGGGCTGATTCTCCATGAAGCTCACGCCCCGGCCCTTGATGGTGTCGGCGAGAATGACGACGGGTTTGCCGGTGACCGCGCGGGCCTGCTCGAGAGCGTCGACGATCTCGCTCATGTTGTGTCCGTCGATGCGCAGCACCTCCCAGCCGAAGGCCGCGTATTTGGCCGCGAGCGGCTCGACCTGCATTACGTCTTTCACCCATCCGTCGATCTGGAGGCGGTTGCAGTCGACCACGGCAATGATGTTGTCGAGATGGAAGTGGCCGGCCTCCATGGCCGCCTCCCACACCTGGCCCTCCTGCTGCTCGCCGTCGCCCATCAGGCAGAAAATCCTGTGCTGCTTGCCGTCGATGCGCGCGGCCAGCGCCATGCCCACGGCGACGCTCAATCCCTGCCCGAGCGAACCGCTTGAAATCTCCACGCCCGGCAGCTTGAGCCAGTGGGGATGGCCCTGGAACGGTGAGCCGAACTTGCGCAGCGTGACGGTGTCGTCGAGGCGGCAAAAGCCGGCGATGCCCAGCGAGACATAGAGCGCGGGCGCTTTATGGCCGGCCGACCAGAGGATGCGGTCGCGGTTGGGCCAGGCGGGATTCTTTGGATCGTGCTCGGCCGCGCGCAGATACAGCGCCGCTGCGATATCCATGATGGAAAGCGTGCCGCCGGCGTGTCCTGAGCCGGCAGCGCACAGCGCCACCAGGTTGTAGCCACGCATCAGGCGTGCGGTGTCGCGCAGCTCGTCGACGGAGTATGCCTTCGTGATTTGGCCGGTTGTTGAGTTTCGCAGTGCCATGTTGGCTCCTCTGAAGCTTCCCTCCCCGGTCTCAAAATCGAGACCGTGGGCACCCCGCTATGCGACTACAAGTGCGCTTTCGCCCATGCGTCGATGCGGCGCAGCGCTTCCATCAGGTTCTCCATGGAATTGGCGACGCTGAAGCGCAGGTAGCCCTCGCCGTGAATTCCAAAGGCTGTTCCCGAAAGCGCTGCCACGCCGGCTTCTTCCAGCAGCACATCGGCCAACTTCTTCGAGGCCCATCCAGTGCCGGTGACGTTGGCAAAGACGTAGAACGCGCCCTTGGGCATGCGCGCGCTGAATCCATGGATGCGGTTGAGGCCATCGACAAAGGCGCGGCTGCGCCGCTCGAACTCCGCGCGCATGGCGTCGACCGCGCTCTGGTCGCCGCGCAGGGCCGCCAGCGCCGCGCGCTGCGTAAAGCTGGCCGTACACGAGTTGGAGTTGGTCATCAAGCGCGTCATGTGCGCGGCCAGATCGGCGCGCATTACGCCGTAGCCGATGCGCCATCCCGTCATGGCGTAAGTCTTTGAGAAACCATCGAGCAGAATGGTGCGCTCCCGCATGCCGGGCACGCTCATCATCGAGAATGGTTCGCCCTCGAACTGGAGCCGGCTGTAAATTTCGTCGGCCAGCACCAGGATGTTGCGATCGCCAATGGCAGCGGCGGCGCGCTCAATGTCAGCGCGGCTGAGCACGCCGCCAGTGGGATTCTGGGGCGAGTTGAGAATGATCAGTTTCGTCCGGTCCGTGATGAGGCGCGCCATCTCGTCCACGTCCATGGCGAAATCGCGCTCCTCGCGCAGCGGAATGCGAACGGGCGTGCCGCCGACGTAGTTGATCATCGATTCATAGATAGGAAAACCCGGATTGGGATAGATGACTTCGTCGCCCTCGTCGATGAGCGCGAGCATGGCGTAGAACATGATGGGCTTGCCGCCAGGAACCACGACCACTTCTTCGGGGCGTACCTCGACGCGGCGCGTGCGGCTCACATATTCCGCGATGGCTTCGCGGAGCTCCGGCAAGCCGGCTGAAGGTCCGTAGTGCGTCCATCCTTCGCGCAGCGCTTCGACGGCCGCTTCCACGATGTGCGGCGGAGTGGCGAAGTCGGGCTCGCCGATCTCGAGATGAATGATGCTTTTGCCCGTACGCTCCAGCGCCTTGGCCCGGCTGAGAACTTCGAAGGCTGTCTCTGTTCCCAGGCGCGCCATGCGCCCGGCCAGAATCAGCTCATGTTCCACCGCTTGTGTGGTCATAGTCAACGCTCCAGATCATTGGCCTTGCCGGGACGCGATGAGCTTCAAAATGCGTCCCGCCGGTCCCTGGCCGGAGGGAATTATACCGCCGGGTCAAGTGGGCAAAATGTGATCTGCGTCGCACTGCCGGAAGCACCGGAAACCGCCTTTGCACAGGTGCTTTGCCCATGGCCGCCTGTAGAATGACGAGAGCATCTGTCCGATTCGCAATGACTTACTATGACCAGGTCGCAGAGGCCGCCGCGTTCCTGAAAAACCGGTTAGGCGCGCTCAAGCCGCGCGTGGGCATCGTGCTGGGATCCGGCCTGGGCGCAGCGGCCGAGGCGGTTGCCGATGCGGTCGTCGTTCCTTACCGGGAGATTCCGCACTTTCCTCAATCGACCGTTGAAGGCCATTCCGGGCGCATGGTGGCGGGCAAGCTCGGGGACGCGCAGGTCGTCATCCTGCAGGGCCGCGTTCATTTTTACGAGGGCTACACGCGGCTTCAGGTCACATTTCCCATGCGCGTGCTGGGCGCGCTGGGTGTGCGCGCCGTGGTGCTGACCAACGCGGCCGGGGGAATCCAGGCGGGCTATAAGATGGGCCAGCTGGTGCTGCTGGCCGACCATATCAATATGATGGGCTGGAATCCGCTCACCGGGCCGAACGAGCCACGCTTCGCCTTCCGCGCGGGTGCAGGGCAGCGTTTCTTCGATATGACCGAGGCCTACAGCAAGACGCTGCGAGCGCTGGCCCAGCAGGCTGCACGCGAAGAAGGCTTTGAACTCGAAGAAGGTGTGTATCTGGCCACCCCGGGGCCGAGTTTCGAGACGCCCGCCGAGATTCGCGCCTTTCGCGCGCTGGGCGCAACCCTGGTGGGCATGTCCACCGTGCCCGAAACCATCGTCGCGCGCCACATGGGAATCGAGGTGCTGGGCATTTCGTGTGTGACGAACCCCGCAGCGGGGCTGGGCACGACGCCGCTGAGCCACGAAGAAGTGTTCGAGACCGGCCGCCAGGCGGAGAAGCGGCTGGCCGGACTGCTCACGCGGCTGGCGCCCAAAATCGCCGACAAAGTGGAAGTGGAACGGTGAGCGAGACAGAAAACGCACCAGCGCCCGCGCGTGCTTCAGCGCAGGCGGCTGAAACGGCTGCCGCCGCGTTGCCGCGGCTGCCCTTCCCGCCCACGGTGCTGGGCATCGCCGGCTGCTCCGGCTCGGGCAAAACCACGCTTGCCGACGAGCTGGCGCGCGCACTCGGCGGCTTGCGCTTTCCGCTCGACGATTACTACCTCGACCTGGCGCACCTGCCGTTGGCTGCTCGCAAGCAGAAGAACTTCGACGATCCGGCGCTGATTGAAGTGCCCCTGCTGGCTGAGCACATCGGCGCGCTGGCGCACGGCGAGGCTATCGACCGGCCGGTTTACGATTTCGCCACTTACACGCGCGTGCGCGGCCCCACCGAGCGGGTCACAGCCGGCCCGTTCCTGGCCGTCGAAGGGCTGTTTGCTCTCCATTACCCGGAACTGCTCCCGATCTACAACCTGCGTGTGTACATCGACACGCCCGATGCCTTGTGCTTTGAGCGGCGGCTGAAGCGCGACGTGGAAGAGCGCGGAAGAACGCCGGAGTCGGTGCGCCATCAATACGAGGTGGCGGTACGCCCCGCAAGCGAAACCTATGTGCGGCCTTCAGCTGCCAACGCTGATTTGATCGTGGACGGAACGGGCGCGCTGGATTGGAAGGTGGAGCGGGTGATGACGGAACTGCGCAGGCGAGGATTGCTGGCGGCAGTGGCTTAAAGATAGGGATCAGATTTCAGGTGTCAGGTGTCGGCATTCTCGTGGCAACTGCGACTCATGCCCCAATTGACGGAACGGTGACTTGCCGCAGAACCGGCTCGCTGGCGGGGCCGCGGTGAGCGGTTTCCGGCCTGTAAACCTGGAAGCAGTTTTTGCCTTTCCCCTTGGCTGCATACATGGCTTCATCGGCGCACTGCAGCAGCAAATCCGCATTCGGACCTAAGGGCGGGCAGGTCGCGACACCGACGCTCACCGTGACTGCCACCCACGTCTGATCGATGCGTATGGGGCTTGAGATTGCCGAGACGATCTTTGCGGCAATCATTTCTACTTCGGAAGGAACGCGCAGGTCAGGAAGCAGGACAATGAACTCGTCGCCGCCGATGCGGGCAACCGTGTCCGTGGCGCGCACACAGACGTTGAGACGCTCGGCAAGGTCGCACAGCAATTTGTCGCCCGCCTGGTGGCCAAGATCGTCATTCACTTCTTTGAATTCGTCGAGATCGACCATCAACAAGCCCAGGCAGGACCCAAACCTTACCGCGCGCTTCAAGGCGATTTGAAGCCGGTCGTTCAGAAGCAGGCGATTGGGCAGGCCGGTGAGCGCATCGTGCTCCGACAGGTGACGCAGGCGCTCTTCGCTGGAGCGCAGGGCCAGGGTCTGCTGCTCCACGCGATGACGCAAAACCACAATCCAGACGAAGGCGGCGAGAACCAGCAGGCCGATGGCGGCGACACATTCGAGGGCGTGCTCTGAGTTCCACCAGGAGGGAGCATGAAGGACTGCGATGTCATTTGCAGAGCGCAGCAGGAGATTCATCGACCCAGGCCGCACCGTGCCTTCTCCCAGGCTAGTACTCAAGGAATTAACCTGCACGCTGCACACGCCGGTTACGCGCAGGATGCTTCCCTCCTTCCATGGAAGTGCGGCGCGAACCGCGTCTTTGGGAAGGGTGGCGAGAAATAGAAGGCGTCCCGCGCGCAACAGGAGGGTGTGATCGCCGGCAACGGAGTCCTGGCCGATGAGCTCGGCATCGATTTGCACCACCTGGCCATCGAGGTTGCCCTTGAGATAATCTTCGGGCGCGACGGAGATGGGTGCGGGCGCGGATGGCGGCCCCATAACACGGAAGTTTGCATCTTCAAGCGTGGGTTTGAACTGGTTGATGGCTGGAAAACCAATGACGTCAACCCACGTACCCACGGCGACGCTGTCGGACTGCACGGTGTGCATGCAGATGCCCTCTTTGCCGTCGAGGATGCAAAGCGTACGTTCCGGCCAATCGAGCGTGACCCTGCCCTGCACATGAACGCGGTGCAGGAAGCTCGGACCTGGAGAGAACCGGAACAGCTCGGTGACCGGAAGTACCGGGACCGTGAAGGGATCGCGCGGAGCGGCCTGAAGTACGGTGAGTTCACGCAGCGAGGGAAAGAAGACGTGCACACCGACCATCTGGCGGCTCTGGTTGAATACCGGCGCGGCATTGGCCCGGATGCGCACGAGCGAATCAATGAGCGCGTTGTAATCGGCCTGGGGTTGGCGAACGGTCACCGCGGGAAACGATCCGCCCTCGGCCGCAATTTCGAGAATCACGTTCTGCGCCTGGAGATGCACGTTGCGAACGCGGCCTTCGACATCAACCCATTGCCCGTCGAGTACACCACTCAGCAATTGAGAGAATGAGACTCTTGGAGGATTTGCGGGTAGATGGGACCGCTTCACAAACCGCACCTGCTGGCTGGTGACCACGGGTGCGTAGTCGCCTGGGCTTGTGACCCCCTGGATGTCAACGGCATCGCCGGCCTGGATGGGCAGAATGGGGCGCACGGGAACGGAAACGAACACACAGCCCGAGGAGTCACAAACAAAGAGCGCGCCGTGCCGCGTGTCGATGTAGGGGTCGTAGTAGGTAACCACAGCACGAAGATGGACGGGATAGGCATGCAAAGCCTGCTCGAGAGGAAGGCTATGCACGCCTCGCGCGGTGCTGATGACGCGCGAAGGGACTTGGGATGCAGAACTGCCCTGCGCAGCGGTCACCGTGCAGGCTGCGCCCAGCGCGACAAAAGTCACGACCAGGCCACGGATCCGCATCTATCACCCTCCTTTTCCAATGCCTGTGACCTTCACGCGTTCGAAGAAGCACAGCAAGCCCCCGGCAAGTGAACCGGGACACACTTTCGTCCGTAGATTTATCGACCATTATGCGCTCGAAGTTGAGCGGAAAATATCCTGAAACTGGCAAATATCTTGAAAAAGGCTGGCCTGATACCCGGCAACGTCCTTCTGAAACATCGCGGGCCCGGAGCCCTCTCCGGGCCCGTCGTTTTGTTTCAGTTACTTACTCTGGCAGCAGCTGTCGGTGCAGCCTTTCTGGCAGCAGGTCTAGCCGCACGTGCCCTTGCAGCAGTCGTTGCAGTACGCGCCTTTGGATGCGAGTGGCGATGTATGAGCCAGCGCAGTGACGGCCAAAGCCACGGCCAGCGAAAGAAATCCCAGTGTCTTCTTCATTTGAATTCTCCTTGACGGCTATCGTCCCGTTAAATGTTGCATGGAATTGCCGAAGCCTCAGCGAGGCTGCCTCAGAGGCAAGCACGTCAGGAGGAATTTAGATCCGGAAAACCCGGTGCAGGAGATAAAGCGGTGGCGACTCGGTGAGCGGGGTGGCGACGTCCTGGAGCGGTGCGGCCGCATCGGCGGGAGGCGTAATGCCAGCCAGCGCAGGGGCGGGTGTTGTAGCCGGCAGACTCAGCTTTTCAGCTGCAACCGGCGGCGCAATGGCCTGCGCAAGACCGTGCGCGCAACAATTTTGCGGACAATCGCTTGCAGCCATCGAGCTGGCCATCAGGCAATCGGCGCTCATGCCGCTCACCGCCATGGGACAGCCGGGAGCGCAACCCGCTGGTTAGCCGATCGCGCACGGCCAACCGGTAAGCACCGGCTGAGCTGCAAAAAGCACCACGGCCGCAACCACGGCGAATTGGGCAATTCGCTTCATCTGCATCTCGAACTGTAATGTTGACGGTCCGATGCGGTCTGCGTGTTGGGTCACATTGCGAAGCGCGGGATCAAGGGAATTCGCTATCCCGCGTGAGTGCGGTCACTTCCCTGCCGTCAGCGCCTCAACCGGTACAAGCATGTCTTCCTTGCGCATCACCATGTTGGTGGCGTTGAGTGAGGCCAGCTCGAAACCGTGGCCGTGGGTGATGGCGTCGGTGGGGCAGGCTTCAACGCAATAGCCGCAGAAGATGCAGCGGTTGTAGTCGATGTTGTAAACCTTGGCGTAGCGCTCCGACGAGGAGATGCGGTTCTCGGCGGTATTCTCGGCCGCCTCGATATAAATGCAGTTGGCAGGGCAGGCCGCGGCGCACAAATAGCATGCCACGCACTTCTCCAGGCCGTTCTCGTCGCGCTGCAGCACGTGCGCTCCGCGATAGCGCGGCTCAAACACGGCTCCGCGCATGGGGCCGGGCCCGTCGGGGTAGTTTTCCACCTGCGTGGGCTCAAAGATCTCGCGCAGCGTGATGCTCATGCCCTTGGCGATCCCCGCGATATTGCGCACCACCGACATGGGTCCAGTATACGATGGAGTAAAGGAGAGATTCATGAGGGCTGGAATCGCCATTGCTGCCATCTTTCTGTATGCGTTGAGCTTGGGGACCGTTGCCGCGCAGCCGGAAAGTCAGGATGCGATGCCCGTGGCGCAGGTCAAGGCGCCATCGGAACCGTTGAAGATCACCTTCGGCGACAAGTCGGCCACATGGACGATGGCGCAATTGGCCGCCCTGCCGCACGTCAGCGTCACCGTGCACAACGAGCACACCAAGGCCGACGAAACCTACTCCGGGGTGAAGCTCATCGATCTGCTCACCCCCCTTGGCGTGCACGCGCAGCCGCGCGGCAAGGACCTGCGCCTCTACGTCGTGGCCGAGGGCGCAGACATGTATGAGGCCGTCTACTCGAGCGGCGAAATCACGCCGGAAGTGAACAGCTCGACCGTGATTGTGGCCGACACCGAAAACGGCAAGCCCCTTGCGGGCGACGGGCCACTCAAGCTCATTGCATCCGGGGAAAAGCGGCCCGCGCGCTGGGTGCGCAACCTGGTGGCGATCAGAGTCCTCGCTGCGGAGTAAAAGGTGTCAGGCGTCAGAACCCAATAACCCTCCCCGGACAAATTCTCACTGCGGATGATGCTCGTCCTGGTTCTGGTCGGGAGGCGGCGGGTTGTGCGGCCGCGCCTGTTGTTGACCGAGCGGTTCAAGTAAAAGTGGTCAGCGTTCCGGTAGCCGCCCTGGTAGCCCACGTCGCTGTAGCCGTACCCGTAGTCGACACCGCCATAGAATCCGTTGCGCGCAAAAACAAGTGGCGCGACCTCTAGGCGATGGTCGCGCCACCGATTTTGCTCGAACGAGATTAACGATGGCGGCCGCCTCCGCCGTTACCCCCGCCGTGCTGTTGCGGCTGAACACCGCGTTCGGCCGGAATTCCGTGCGGGACCGATGCGGTGGGAGGATGGCCATGATTCTCGTTCGCATATTGGTTGCGCACCTGGCTGAAGCTCTGCTGGTGCACCACCTGCGTGTTCATGCGCGGAGCCGTCGGCTCATGATACGCCTGGCGTTCGCTGGGTTGGGGGTGCGCCTGCACGCCGTTCCCGCCTTGATAGCTGGGACGGACATAGTTGTTGACGCGCACATTGTTGTTCACGCGCACATTATTGTTGACGCGCACGTTGGCGCGATAGTTGTACACGTTGTGCATCACGCGCGGATCGATGTGGTTGTAGACGCGGTTGTAGAAGAAGTGGCCGGCGTTCCAGTAGCCGCCTTCATAACCGAATCCGACGTAGCCGAAGCCGTAGTTGATACCGCCGTAGAACCCGATGTGGAGGCCCCAATGGCCGGGGTAGAACAGGTAGCGGCCGCCATAGAAGCCCCAGTAGCCGGGAGTCCAAAGCGCACCCATATAAGGCGGCTCAACCCACACGCCCGGCACCCAGTAGTAGCCATACGCGCCCCAGGCCCAGTAGCCGGGTGTCCAGATATACCCATCGTCGGGAGCAGGTGGCTGGTCGTAGTCGGGCAGCGGCGGCGGAGGCTCGGTGGCCGTTTCCGTCGGCTGCTCGGCATAACTCTGGTCATCGGGACCCTGTGCGCCGGCCTGATCTGGCGGAGGCGGCGCCTGCGTCGTATACGACGGCCCGGAAGGCGCCTGGTTCACTGCGGCGGGATCGGGGCCCTGGTCTGGAGGCGCCTGATCCGGAGGAGGCGCCTGATCCTGCGCGAGAGCCACACCGAAAGCCGGCATCAATGGATTCTGCAGCCAACGCAGAGGCGAGCCCGCCATCAACAAAGCCGCTGCGAGCGCCAGAACCGCGCAAATTCCGAATCGAGAAAGTGTCTTCATCTCAACCTCCTAACTAGCTGGTTAAACCCCACTCCGGCCAGAAGTCTCGCAAATAGTCTGCAATTTCAAAGTTGGTGCAGGCCGGAGCCAACATTGCAACAACTTACAGCACAACATTATCTCTGAATTGGATGCAGAAAAATCTGAATCTTTCGCTCAATGACCCACGCGGCCGGAAGTCGACTGGCCGCGGTTGTTGGCGGGCGGGGTGGTAACCGGCTTGCGTTGGGGCTGCGCGTTCAGCAGTTGCTGGCACAGCGCCGAATCCTGCCCGCGCTCAAGTCCCTGCACCGTGTCCTGCCCGCGGCACAAACGCTGTTCCATGGTCTTCGCATCCTCTCCGGTCAATTCCACGGTCCGCTCCAGGCCGCTCATGGGGTCCACGTCGTAGCGGAAGAGGGTGTCGCTGGGCTGTCGCACCTTGCCAAAGTCGAAATGGTTCCACGTGCTGAGGAGGGCGCGGCCATCCGGCGAGGCCATCACCGCGTAAACCTGCGTCCATGCGATGCCGCTCGCGCTCGGGCCCTGCGCATTCCACACCAGGACGCCCTGCCCGCCGCGCTCCCAGCGGAAGGCCCACATGTGGTGCGCGAGGTCGTAGCGAAAGCTGGTGAAGTAGGTGCTGGCCGCGCAGTCGTGGCAATTGTCGTAAAGCAGGGTTTGCTCTTCGGGGCCGCTATCGGCGAAGCGCTCGGGGTCGAACCAGCGCAGGTTGACGCCGGAGAGCAGCGGCGCGACGACGTGGCTGGTGAGCGAAACGTTCCACACGGTAAAGGTGTCGGCGCTGGGAGAGCCTTCGGGATTGGCGCGATCGGTGGTGACCACAAGCGCAGCATCATACATCACGCCAATCTCGCGAATCGCCGTCCACTTTTCCACGGTGAGCGAGCGCGTCACCCAGGCCACGATGTTCTGGTCCTTGGCGTCGTGAAAATCGATCCAGCGGAAGGTGCCGGAGGTCTGCTGGGCGTGGAGCGGGAGGGTGAGAGCGATCGTGCATAGACCGCACAGCACCTTGGGGCAACGCATGTATTTAGATATAGCAGAGGCCTGGGGGACGGGATTCTGCGGAGGCCTTCAAGGTCACCCGCGGGGTTCTTGATTGAGTAAAAACACGCTTCGATGCTTGGGTCTATCCTAAGAGTCTTGAAATAGAATTCGACGCACCTGTATTCGGAGGCGATCGATCTCGTCTGCATTGTGACACAAAAGCCTATGGTCCCAGGTCGCGTTGGTTTCCTCACGGCAATCTTTCGCCAAGGCTAGACCGATCGTCTCGAACGAGCCCAGATCGTGCTTGAGGTCTTCGGGTTCGGTCAGAGCGCCCAGTACGAACACCCGGTCCCTCAGTTGAACCGGGATACGGCCCTTCGCCGATTCCAACCTCTCGATCCTATTGTCAAGGTCAATCAATAAGACCATGAAACGTTCCGGAACCCTATCCATCTCAGCCGCATAGATTGAGCAGAAACGTTCGAGGACCTCGTTCCAACCACCGGCTTCCTCTAAGATATAAAGCTGGCGCTGCCGAAGGCGTTCATCTAAAAAGAATCCGTTCGCAACCTGGCGGTTTGCGTCGTCCTCCGGGAGCACATAGACGTGGGGTAGGTACTTATTGACGCTCATAATTCTAAGTCGCCGCGCACAATCGAGCTAACAACGTCACCGTTTCGCGGAATCGTTTCAAGAGAACGCACCATAGTGGGCTCAAGGTGGCTTTTCCTAGAAAGAACTAATGTGTTTTCGTCAGAGAAGCGCCTTATTGCCTCCGTGTTGTGGGAGGTCGCGATAAACTGGCCCCGGGATTGGAATGCTTGACGAAGCGCTACGATGAAATGTCCGACCTCGGAAGGTGCAAGGTAATTGTCTGGTTCATCCCAAAAACAGAGCAGTGGCCCATACGTCTTATTGGCCGCAAGGACGAGCGCGGAAATGATGAAGCATTTCTCGCCATCCGACAGGTCTGCAAAAGGAACCCTCAACCTCCGCAGTTCATTTGAGAATTGAATCGTCAAACTCCGCGAGTCGGTTCCAAACGGCATATTCTGGATGTCGTCCAAGTCGGCCATCACCTGCTTAAGGTACGTCTCAATTGTGGTGTAGGCGGCAGGGACACGGCCTACCATTCCTGCGAGCCAGGCGCCAATATTGGTTACGTCGGGGTTCGGGAATAGCGTTTCACCCTGAGAGTCACCGGTGATCAGGCTTGGCTGCGGCCGGAGAATAAGCGTTCTTCCTAGCCACTGTCTAAAAGTGCTGACGGGGTTGTCTTCCGGAAGCTGTTGAATGATTGGAAGCGCCACGAGGTGCCAGTCAATGGAAAAGACTGCCTCTTTTGACTGCCCTGTCTTATTTAGGTGTACGGCCGCCAGCTCGCGGCTATATACAGCTATCCCATTTACTTGAAGTCTCTCCTCCCGAACCCGAAGCTCGCGAAAACTTTCCGGAAGCTCAAAGGCAACTTCGTATTGATAAAGTTGCTTGCCAAGCTCAACCTCGATCTCAAAACGAATGGGAACGTCTGGAAAACGAATGGAAACGTCCGCACGACTCCTCGCGATATCCTGTCGTCTGACAATTTGGCCTACCCGGTTCGTCCCGCGCGCAATACTCTGAAGAATCTCCAGCGCAACCCCGACCGTGGTTTTCCCCGCACCATTCTTCCCGACCAGAAGGATCGAGGAGCGACCCTGAATCGGCAGCTCGAAGTTCTCCAAGCAGCGGAAATTGTGAATATAGAGGCGATTGATCACAGCACAATAGTATACGATCGTGGCGCCGCCTTGAGCCTCAGGCCCCTACAGCCCCAGCCTGGCCCACATTGCGTCGACCGTCGCCTTCGTTGCGCGGTCCATCTCGATCATGGCCGGCCAGGGGCGCGTGAAACCTTCGGCCTTCCATTTGCGCGTGGCGTCGATGCCCATTTTCGACCCGTAGTTGGGCAGGCGCGAAGCGTGATCGAGCGAGTCGATGGGGCCAAGCGTGAACTGGATATCGCGCTCGGGATCGATATTGTTGGCCACGCGCAGCACCACCTCGCCGATGTTTTGCACGTCGCAGTCTTCATCGACCACGATGATGCACTTGGTAAACATGGCTTGGCCCAGCGACCAGATGGCGTTCATCACCTTGCGCGCGTGGCCGGGATAGCTCTTGCGGATGGACACGATCATGAGGTTGTGAAAGACCGCTTCGACGGGAAGGTTGATGTCGACGAGCTCGGGGATGGTCAGCTTCATCGCGGGAAGGAAGATGCGCTCCACGGCCTTGCCCATCCACGCGTCTTCCATGGGCGGCTTGCCCACGATGGTGGCGGCGTAGATAGGGTCCTTGCGATGGGTGACGCAGGTGAGGTGGAAGACCGGGTACTCGTCCTCAAGCGTGTAGAAGCCGGTGTGATCGCCGAAGGGGCCCTCGGGGCGCAGCTCGCCCAGCTCCACGTGGCCCTCGAGCACGATCTCGGCACAAGCCGGCACCTCGAGATTGACCGTCTCGCACTTCACGATCTCGAGCGGCTTGCCGCGCAGAAATCCGGCGATCAGGAATTCTTCGACTTCGGGCGGCGCGGGCACAATGGCCGCGAACGTCGTCGCCGGATCAGTGCCGATGGAGACGGCGACCTCGAGCCGCGAGCCTTTGAAGTTGCCGAGGGTGATTTGCGGAATGGCGCCGGCGGGCTGATCGGGAAGGGTGACGGCGCCGCCGGCTGACTCGGCCATGATGGCCACGCCCGCGGCGCGCGGACTTTCGGGCGAGTCTTTCGCCGCAGCCTCGCGCAGCGCATTGCGATAATGCTCCGCGGCCACCTTCTGCCGCTGCCAATGCATGCCCGTGGTCTGGCCATCGTACACCTGCATACGATACATTCCCATGTTGCGCTTGCCGGTGCGCGGGTCGCGCGTGTGCACGCAGGGCAGCGTAATGAAGCGGCCCCCGTCGTGTGGCCAGCACTTGAGGATGGGGAAATAATTGAGGTCGAAGTTTTCGCGCCCGCTGCTGTCCTTCGATTTCCTGACGATCTCCTTGCAGGGCGCGTTTTTGGCGTCGACCGTCTTGGGAAATGCGCTGGTCAACGCGCTCAACTGCGGCAGCATTTTGAGCTTGTCGAGAAAACCGCCGGCCGGCGCCTTCATGTTCATGAGTCCGCTGATGCGCCCGGCAATCTCGTCAAGCTTCTCGACACCCAGCGCCATGGCCATGCGCCGCTCGCTGCCGAACTGGTTCATCAGCACCTTGTGACCGGGATGACCCTTGACGTTTTCAAACAGCAGCGCCGGCCCGCCGGGCGCATAGTTTGGGCCGGAGGAGGCCGAGTCTTTGACCCCTGGCCCCTGACCGTTGCCCCTTATTTTCGACACCCGGTCGGTGATTTCGGTAATTTCCAGCTCCGGCGAAACTTCTTCGCGGATGCGCTTGAGCTCGCCGTGTTTTTCGAGGGCATTGATCCAGTCGCGCAGATCGTCGTAGGCCAAGATCGTGCTCCAAACGGTGGTGACCGTTCCACAACTATCGTACGGCAGGGACCAAGGGACCGAGAGAGCAGGTTTCAGGTTTCAGGGACCGTGGATCGCGGCTCGTGTCTCGCGATCCCGTGCATCGAGGACAACGACGAGCTTCTTGTTCACGACTTAGCCACACGAATCACGGCCGCCGTCTCTGCTTTCTACGCGGCGCCCTGATCCCTGACACCTGAAACCTGGCTTCACGTTGCCATGCGCCCTGCCGGTGTGCGATGCTCGGCGGTGAGACGGAGGATTCCCCCATGCCTCATCGCCCCACGCACTCGCCTGCCCGCAAGCACCATAACCGGCCCTTTTACAAATTGCCCAAAGATCCAAAAGCTGCGGCCGAAACCGCCTGGAATGTCCCCGACCTGTGCACCGCGTATAACTGGCCCAGCGGCAAGAGCGGTGGCGGGGTAATCGGTATTGTCGAGTTGGGCGGCGGCTGGACGCAATCCGACATCAATTCGTTCTTCCAGTCCATCGGCCAGCCCACGCCGTCCGTCACCGATGTTTCCGTCGACGGCACGCAGAACGCGCCGGGCAAAAGCGATGACGATTACGAGGTGGCGCTCGACATCGAGGTTTCGGGCGCGGCCTATTACGCCGCCACCGGCCACGCCGCCACCATTCGCATGTACTGGTCGCAGGAAATCGGCACGGCGGTGGCGAAGGCCGCCGCGGACGGATGCGATGTGTGCAGCATCTCGTGGGGATCGGACGAGGCCAACTGGGGCGCGACTGACCTACAGCAGATGGAGTCGGCCGTGCAATCGGCCGTCGCGGCGGGCATGGCAGTCTTTGCCGCATCGGGCGACAACGACTCCAGCGACGGCGGCTCGACGCCCGCCAATGTGGACGCGCCGGCTTCGTGCCCGCACGTGGTGGGCTGCGGAGGTACGACAAAGACGGCGTCCAGCGAAACCGTGTGGAACGATAATCCCGGCAAAACCAACGGCGAAGGAACCGGCGGCGGCTATTCGACGGTGTTTCCGGTGCAGAGCTTTCAAATCGGCGCGCCGCCCGCGCCTGCGAATAGTCAATACGGCAAGGGACGCATGGTGCCCGACGTGTCCGCCAACGCCGATCCCAACACCGGCTATAACATCTTTGTTGACGGATCGGCGACCGTGGTGGGTGGAACGAGCGCGGTGGCCCCGCTCTATGCCGGGTTGTTCGCGGCCTTCGGCACCAAGCTCGGCTGGGTCACGCCCACACTCTGGAAAAATCAGAAGGCTTTCAACGACATTACCGTGGGCAGTAACGGATTTTATTCGGCTGTCGTTGGCCCCGACCCGTGCACCGGCATCGGCTCGCCCATCGGCACCAGCATCGCGGCGCTGTTTGCGACGTTGCAGTGAGGTCTGCGGACGGAGAGAACGAAGGACAGCCGGGCAAATCTCGCTGTGTCCCGGCCGCCATCGAACGCACCCGTTGGCATCAGGGGGCGAAAAGGCTCAGAGGGATGGCTTCACCCATCGCCTTGTATCCCGCGGGCGATGGATGCAGGTGGTCGCCGCAATCGTAAGCCGGGAGCAACCGCTCGGGATGCTCGGGGTCGCGCACGACGGCGTCGAAATCAATGACCGCATCGAACGATCCGGGCGTGCGTATCCAGCGATTCACCGCCTGGCGGTCGGCCTCGCTCAGCGGTCCGGGATGATAGTAGTCCGAACCGGAATAAGGCGTAATAGTAGAGCCATAGACGCGCAAACCGTGGGCGTGGGCTCGGGCGACAATCTGCTGATAGGCGCCGAGAACGCGCTGCACCAGCGCCGCGTGCTCGCTTTCAGGAACTTCACCGCTGCGCGCGAGGCCGCCAAGATCGTTGACTCCTTCAAAGACAATGACCCACTTTACGCCTGTGGGACCCAGAACGTCGCGATCGAAGCGCGCAAGGACGTTGGGGCCGAGGCCATCCGTCAACAAGTGGTTGCCACCAATGCCCTGGTTCGATACGCCGATGTTCTGCGTAGCCGGCGAAGCCTGCAGGCGCCGGGCCAGCACGTCGGTCCAACGATCGTTGCCGTTGGTTGTGGTGGCGTGACCGTCGGTGATGGAATCGCCGAGCGCGACCACCGAAGCGGCTCCGGGCTTAGCCAGAACATCGATTTCCGAGACCTGGTACCAATGCTCGACGTGCCTGGGATCGCTGAAATCCGCAGCGCCCGCAAAATCGCCGTGAACGTACCAGGTGGTCGCGCGCGAGCCGGGATGACCGGTCTCGCGGGAAGGCGGATCATCGAGATGAAATGTGACGTCCAGATCAGAGAGGGCCGCCACGGGATAGGGAAGAGGATCGGAGACGTATTCCGCTCCCGGCGGAATGGTGACGTCGGGGCTGCCGGCGAAGGTCAACGGACGATCGCTGCCGGGATCAATGGCTGCGGACGAATTGGCAATGGGGCGCGCGATGTGAACCGAAGTGAAGTGCAGCGCCTCGACGCCGAATGCATTCGATAGATGGACGCGCAACGAGGAGCCCCCGGCGGACAGGTGGAAGATCTGCCGGACGGTTGCATCGCGCAGGTCATCGGGCGCAAGGGAGTTCTGCGGCTCGGGAATCTGCTGCGATGCTCCCCAGCTTACGACCCAGGCGACGGGGGCCGGAGCAGGGGGCCGCGGCCGGGCAGGGGCGGAAACGGCGGTGACAAAGAAGGCTGCGGCGATGACGATTCCGGCTGCATTTCTAAAATTGTTGGGCATGCGGTCGAGGTGCAAGTAAATCGATTTTTGAGCAACGCAAGGATACCATCCCGGGGCCATCATTCGCACCGATTCAGTCAAGGGACAAGGCGGGAAACGACATGGCCCCAATACGAAAGCCGCGGGCGGTAGAAGGGCTCGTTGTGGCGGTGGTTGGTGACGATAACGAGGGTCGCGCGGGCTCCGCAACAGGAGGCTAATTCCGCCGCCATTCGGGTTGGGAAGACGCGGTCCTTTTCACAGTGCAGGATCAACACCGGCACGGAGCAGCGGCGAAGCGATTCGCGGGTATTCCAAATGGATGGCGCCGCAGAGGAAAGCGGCCGCGGAAGTCCGACGCTACGCGCGGCCGCTCGAAACGACGTGAAGGCCGAGCCAAGGATGAGATGTCTCGGCGCAATCCGATCCAGAACGGCGGCTGCGATTCCGCTGCCCATTGAAAATCCCAGTACCGAAGCCGGAAGATCGGACGCCAACTTCTTCAAAAAGCCGAATGCTGCCACGGCGTCCTCTTCGCACTGCTGCCAACTGATGGATCCGGTGCTCCTTCCATAGCCGCAGTAGTCAAAAACCAGCGAGGACACAGCGTGCTCGGCGAGAAGTTTCTGCGCGCCAGACCAATGCTCGACGGTTTCGCCGATACCGTGGCAGATGAGCAATGCCGCACGGGCAGGTTCGGCGGCGGGCGCTACGAAAACGGCATCGAGAGTCTCATTGCCGCTGGCGATGGTGTGGCGCGAAGCCGCCACATTCGAATAACTCTTCAGACGAGCCTTTGACGTTCGCTGCAAGAGCTTATCGCGAAGAATGAGAGATCGGCTGATGGCCGTGACCGCCGCGGTGAAGGCAAGCCCGTCGACCGATTTTGATTTGCGCGCCGATTTCATTTCGGTTTTGAAAGCATGCGCCAGAGCGCCACATAATCTATTTTTGCATTGTGGCGTCGATCCATGGGAATGGCGTGGAGCACGCGAATCTCGTCAAGGCCGGCCCAGGCCATCTTGACGCAGACGTCATCGACAGCTTTTTCGGAATCGGCCTCGATGGCCATGATGCACCGCCCGTCAATGGCGAGAATGGCCGCTCGCCTGACGCCGGGAATCTGCCGCGCCGCGCATTCCACGGCAAATGGGTAGATCGCGCCTCGATCGTTTTTGACCGCTGCCGAAGCGCGTCCCATGAGCCACAATCGGCCTTGCTCGTCGAGGCAGCCGAGGTCTCCGGTGCGATGCCAAATAGCCCCCTGCACACGGAATTTGGTTTCCGCATCGCCGCTCCCATCGAGATAGCCCTGCAAGACGTGCTGGCCTGAAACCACGATCTCGCCCACCGTTCCGGCGTCAACACAGAGCGCGCGGAATTGCTCTTCATTGAGCGCTGCAATCGGAGAGCCCCACTGATCGCGGACGGTGCGCAGGAGGATGGATGGAACAGGCCTGCCTGCCAAGAGCCCGCGGCCTTGCGCCATGGCATCGAAATCGTCTGGCGTAATGGCAGACAGCGCAATCTCGGCCATGGGTTCCGCTTCAGTAGATCCGTAGACGGCGACAATCTCTGCATTCGGGGAGGCGTCGCGGGCCTGGCGCATATCCTCGGGAAAGACCGGAGCGCCACCCACAAACACCCGCCGCATTCCTTCAATGCGCCGCATGGCGCGGCGGCATTCGGCGGTCAGGCGCGATACGAAAGCAGGCGAAGCTGCCATGGTGGTAATAGAAAGCCGCTCGATCTGGCGCAGTACGGGCCGCGCTGTGATGTTTCCCGGGCGTCTCATGTCGGCATCGGGCAACACGCTGGTAACGCCCGAGGCCAGGTTGGAAAGAACGAAGACGGGCAAGGTAGTCAAGTCGACGGTGCCTGCGATGTGATGCAGGCTGCTTTCGAGCGCGCGGTGCTGCGCCAATAGAAAACCGTGCGTGCGCAGCGCGCCTTTGGGCAGGCCAGTGCTGCCGCTGGTGAAGGTGATGAGCGCCGGAGTAGTTTGGTCGACTGCGGCGATGGTTTCGAGTTCGGATCCGCGGGCGCCGAGCGACAGATGCAGCGATCCCGGAAGAGGCGCGCTGCAAATGGTGAGCTCGACATGCCGCAACGCAGAAATCCGGAAGCGAAGCAGATGCGCCTTGAAGCTGCCGAAGAACGCTTTGGGCGGATGGCTGCGCAGGCAGCGCTCGATGAATGCAGGCCCAGCCGAGAGGTCGACGAACATGGCGACGGCGCCGATGCGAAACAGCGCAATGAGGAACGCATACAACTCTGCAGACATTTGGTGCAAGATGAAAACAAAATCGCCTGCCGCAACGCCGCGACGAGTGATCAGATGCGCGAATCGAGCGCTGGCCGAATCCAGCTCGCGAAAGCTCACAATACGATCGCGCCCATGGCGCACGTCGATAAGCGCCGCTGCGTCGCCGCGCTCCGCGGCCCGCTCTCGCAGAATGCCCGCGATATTCATGGCGCAAGCTCGCGGCTGAAGAGTGTGTAGCGGCGCATGGTGACTGCGTAGTGACGGCTGATGTTGCGCGACACGTTGTCCTCGTGCATGAGCGCATGAATGGCGCGGCGGAATCCGAGTTTGCGGCCGGCCTGGTGCGCGCGCGCCACCAGCAGGCCGCCCAACCCGCGCAAGTTCGCCTCGGGAAGGATGGCGACCGTTTTGATGATGAATGTCTCCATTGCCTCGCCTCGCGCAGCTTGCGCGAAGTCAGGGACGGCGAAGAGATAGCCGACCAGATCGGGGCCACGCTCGGCCAGGAGCAGCAGTTCGGGCTGGATGCGATTGATCAGCGCATTGTATTGCGCGATGAATGCAGCTTCGGGAAGCTCCGTGTAGAGAAAGTTCCGTGTAAATGCAACCCGGCTCACCTCGTAAATCCGACGGAGCTGCCTTTGAAGGTCGGTGTTGCGCGCAGAACGCAGAGAGACACCGGCGGATTCAAAGCGTGCAGAGATCATATTGATGCGTTCGTCTTGCTGATCAAGGTCGCTGTTCAGTGCCGAATAGTATGCAGCAAGCGGCGTAAACCCTGCGTGCTCGAATTGGCATGGCCACTCCGGGGGATTCGCCGGCTCCATGAAGAACGCAGGCTCGGGGCGGCCGGCGGGCCCCACATCGGTAACGAATCGATAACGCCTCCACGTGTTGCCGTCCATCGGCCCGACGGCCAGCGTACAGCCGTTTTCGCGCAATTCGCTGAGAGCAGCATCAAGTAACACGGCGGCCGCATCGCCGTCAGCGCCGGCATAGTGGCCGATGGCGCCGACCCGATATGCCTCAAACGGCGGGGTCTCCTTCCACCACAGCGAGCAATGCGCGCGGATTTCGCCGTTATCGGTGAACGCGCAGAGGTGCACGTCGGCAGCGTGCGCGGCAATTTGATCGGCGTCGAACGGCGGCAGGCCCTGCGCCGGCACAAGCGCAGCCCGCTCGTAGGGCGAATGAAAGGTGATGACTTTCATGGAGTACCCCTCATGAAAGCGAGCGGCGCTGTTGACAGCAAGACCAATACAGCCTGCCGGAGCCAGCGCCAGCCGTTATCGGAGTAAAGGCCTGTGTGCCTTGGCTCGAAGATGCAGAAAAGAGCAAAGCTCACGCCACATACCGGCAATGCAATGAGAGCGCGCCATGCGGCATCGCGCGAGAATCCGGCGATAAAGAAATATGCCGCAAACATGAGCACCCAGCACTTGAGGAGCAGGATCGTTCCATGTTTCCACGCGCTCTTGGCGGGGTTTCGCAGAACGCTGAGCGTCCAGCCTAACAATGCGAAATGAACCGTATAGGCTGCGGTGTACGGAAAAATCAGCGCCTGGCTCCCGGTCTCCTTAGCAAGATAGATCCACAACAGGCCCGCGGAGGCTACGCTGGCCACTGCGTATACATTGTCGCGGCGGGCGGCGATCAGCCGGCTATCGTGAAGGAAGATGGAGTAGAACGCGAAGAGCATCGCCGGCGCGATCAACCATTGCCAGCCGCCCGCGCCCCAGGATGCGTAGAGCACCAGCGCGGAAGCAATCAGGGCTGTATCCTGCAGCGTGGTATGAGAGCGATAGAGCAGGACGAGAACGAGCAAGATTAGCGCCGCGATGAAGCGATACACAAGCTGCTGAACGGGCAGGGACGTATAAATGTGCAGCAGGAGAAGGACGCCAAGCGGAATGACGAGATTATCGAGGCCGCGCGACGACACCGCTTCAAGAAGCGTGACCACAAGAGCGATATCGAGCGCAACCAGCAGCGTCTGCGGCCGGCTCAACTGGCTGAAAAGGAGGAGCGGAACATGCACAGCGAAAAAGGCCATGGTAAAGAACGCTACCGAGCCTTCGACACTTTTGCTGCCGCCGATTCCCTCGTAGGGCACTTTGACATAGATGGAGCCAAGCACGGCCGCAACCGCGTCAGCCAGGGTGAGGACGAGGAGGGGGATGATGTACAGTAGCTTGTCGCCGCGCGTCAACCAGAAGAGAATCACAACGGCAATGGGGAAATAGAATTCGCCGTGCGAGCTGCGGCCGACCGAGTAAAGACTGGCGCCGAGCCGGGCGCGAACGGCGGGAACAAAGGAAACAGCGCTCAACAGCATCAACGCCAACCCGCAGACCAGGAGAACGGGTTTGAGCGACGAGAAGATCCATGGAAACGACATGGCCAGGAGGCCGGTGCCGAGGTGTGCCAGCTTGCGCAGCGATTCCGCGCCGACTCCGAATCGGCAGCAAAGCGCGAGAAGCGCAAGCATGAGAATCGCGGCGCCGAGCACCGCCATGACGGCAATCCAATCCCAACCGCTCATCGGACTTGCTCCACAACAAGCGCAGAGTAGAAAAACGCCTGGTCGCGCGCGAAGAGGCGGGCGGCGATATCAGTCAGTTGGTCAATTTGTGCCGCTAATTCCGGCGGGCGGCTGCGGGGAGCGAGCATATTCCAATAAGCCAGCCGCGCGCCGCTCCGTGCCAGCGAGACGATGCGCTGGAGCTGTTCCACGTAGCTCCTCTCCGACATGTACTCAAAGATGTCGCTGAGATTGAAGCAATTGAACGGTCCGTCGCTCAACGGCACTTCCTCAAGCGCAGCCTGCCGCCACTCCAGCCGGTCGAGATTTCTTCGTATGAGTTCGAAATTTTCCGCGCGCAATGCTAAGGGAAGAACTCCGTTGTGTTGCCCTGTCAGAATCCATTGAATATACGGGTTCCGCGCCGGATCCAGTTCTGTAAGGGCGTATCGCGTGCGTTCAAGGATGCGATCGGAAACGCTCCCCTCGACATAACGAAAGAATTCAGGATCGCGGCCGAGCCAACCCATCACGCGCCGCGAAAAAAAGATACGGAAGAGCAGACGCCAGCGCCGGTTGTTCCACTCGCGCTCATAGAATGAAATGCTCTCGTCGCGCGGCTTCGCTTCGAGCAAGGCGTGGATTTGCGCTCCCGAGTGGATCAGCGGCAGCACTTTGGTCCGGAAATCTTCGAAATATCGTTCGAATTTTCCGCAGCCTCCAATGCCTTCTTCCACAAACTTGCGGCGATCATCCCAAAACGCCGCCGCTTGCGCCGAAAGATATTTTCTGCACGCGCGGTAGAGTTTCATCCGGTCGCGCGACGGAATGGAACCGATCAATGCCAGAAGCTCATCATGCTGAAGCGCGCGATAGGCGGCCACGCGCAGTTCCAGGCAGGCCAATTGTGCGGGGCTCAGGTCGATGGCAAGAACATATTCGGGATTGCGCGCCAGCAGCGCCAGCGTATTGTCGCCGGCGCTGGCGATCGACAGGCACCGCTTTCCGGGACCAGGATCGAGCGCTTCGACAAGGATGTAGGCATCTTCCCAGCATTGCGCGTAGCGAATGCCCGAGAAGTCTGCGCGCTGTGCCGCCTCACTTGCCATGATCGCCTCGCCCGCGGATACGCCGTACGGTTCCAGCCGCGCCATCCAATTCGACTTCGTCGCCGTCGTGCAGCCAGCCGATCAGGCCGGGAATGGAGACGACCGCGGGAATTCCCAATTCGCGCGCCACGATGGCCGAGTGAGAAAGCAGGCTCCCACGCTCGACAAGCAGGCCGATGGCCGACGGGAAGAGCATGATCCAGCCCGGATCGGTATGCTCTGCAACCAGAATGCTGCCCGCGGGAATGGTTGCATTGCGCGGATCGAGGATGACGCGAACCGCGCCGCGCACCAGGCCCGGGCAACAGCCGATTCCGTTCCGTTCGTCGGCATGCAAATCGCCGGCGCCGTGCGCGGGCGGCGCTTGTGGCTGCTGTGCGGCGTACACGGGTCCGCGCGTCTCAAACCGGTTGGGCGGCAGGGGTGAGTTGCGGTATTCCGCAAACTCCGCCTTGCGCAGCGCGGTGAGCCTGGCCAATTCGACCGTGGCCGCGTTGCCGTTGACGTAGGCGATGATCTCCTCCACCTGCAGATAGAAAACATCGTCCGGCGATTCCAGCACTCCGGACGCATGCAGCCGCTTGCCGCACTCGCGAAAGATGCGGCGAATCCGTCCGAAGAGCCGCGTGCGTTCGAAGCGAAGATTCTCGCGATCGCGGATGCGTGCCCTGGCCTGGCGCAGAAATCGCATCATGAGCGCGCGCTTGAGAGGCGAGCCGGCAAGTCTTGAGTGAATTGCCTGCTCCGCCTGCCGCGCCGGATCTGCGGTTGGAGCGCTTTTTTCTGCACTCTGCGCGTGTGGCGCTCGAGCAAGCTCGCCGATGTTGCGCAACAGGACCTGCGGATTCTCATCGACCGTTTCACTTTCCAGCTTGAGTTCTTCAAGACAGCGATCGCCGAACTTCGCCAGGTAACCGTCGTACGCCGCGCGAAACTCAGGGTGATTGTGAACGGCGCGCAGGGCTTCGCCGATCGAGTCTTCGCGAAGACATCGCGCGAACTCGGGGTCGGCCGCCGCGATGGCCGCAAGCTGACGCACGCGTACGGCCGGCTCCGCGCTGATCATGCCATCCTGGCCGCGAATGGCATCGCTAGCGAGCATTCCATTGGCGTCGCCGAGCCATTGCAGCGTGAGTTTGCGCAGAGCGCCGTGAAAGATCATGGCAAAGAAATCGTTGACCAAGGGCGCATCCCAATGCTCCAGGAGCTTCTCTTCGAGTTGCGTGTAATAGGCAAGCAGTTCGTCGAGCCGCATATCAGTCAACGCGGGTGAAGGGTCGCGCAACGCGTCGTTCAACCGCTTCTGAAAGCGCACGATCTGGCGCTCCAGGCCAACCAGGTTCACCACCAGAGCGCCAAGCATATTCACCAGGCTGAAGAGGTCAACCACGCGCTGCTTGCGCGATGCCGCCGCAAGCCCCGCCGCAATTTCGTCAGGCAGGCTCTCGCGCACGCCCATCATCTGTTCCATGAAGCGGCGGTTGAATGTGAAGCCGGGCAGGAGCGCGAGGACGCGATACCAGTTGAGGAGGTTGTAGTAGACGCGACCGCGCATCAGGCCCAGCATGTTGCCAAACGTGCGATCATTGGCCGCGATTTTTCTCGGGGGCACGCGCAGAATACGGCAGAACTGGCGGTAGACGCCTTCGTACACGTGCCGCGCAAAGGAGAAAGTCAGCGGGGTGGTGACTCCGCTGTAGCTCTCGATAATATTGCTGTTATCCCAGATATTCAGAACGCCGTCAGGATCGGAAAGATCGCGCAGGGTGGTGATGGGACGGGATTGCAGGAGATAGAGCTGGTTGTCCGCGATGGCCCACTCGATGTCTTGCGGCTGCCCGAACCGAGCGGCGGCGCTGCGCGCCAGTGCGGCAACAGCTATGGTTTCTTCCGGCGTGAGCACGCGACGGTCGCGCAGTTCCTCCGGCAAGGGCTCGGCGGCAACTCCTTCTTCGGTTTGCGTCGAGAAGCAGTGACGCATTTCCTTGTGAGCGATCGTCTCCGGTGCGATCCGGCCATCGCGATTGACTTCGTAGAGATCCGCATCCGCGCTGCCGCCCACCAGGGCGGTGCCCACGCCAAAGACGGCGGAGACCAGGGCCACGCTGCGCCGGCCGCTGACCGGATCGGCACTGAAGGCCACACCCGCGCTGGTGGGATCGATCATGCGCTGAACCAGCACCGCAGGCGCCTCAGGGAGATCGGCAGCAAGCCCCTTCTGCTTCCGGTATTCGACAATGCGCTCACTAAAGCCGGAGCGCCACACATCTGCGACTCGCTGCGGAACGTCAGCGGGTGCGACGAAGAGATAGCTCGCAAGCTGCCCGGCAAACGAATCTTCGGCTCCATCCTCAGCAGCGGCGGAGGACCGCACCGCGAACCGCGCTCCCGGCAGTGCGGCCACCGCGGCGCAAATCTCCGCACTCACATCGGGCGCAGGCTCGAGGGTCGCGATGGCAGCGCGGAAGTGCTCCCCATCGCCTGACTTGAGCGCCTCGCGCTGGCACGGCGAAAGGCTGCGCTGAAATGCGGATGGAGAGATCGCAAACCACTCCGGAACAGGAACGCCAGCCAACTCGAGACACGACAGAGCAAACGCCTTGCCTCCGAGGTCGCTGGGGGAACCGCTTCTGGCGATGCAGCTGGAGTTCTGTTTCACATAAGCCTCCAGAACCGCAAAGCGATGGGCAGAACGCCCAGGCTCAAATAAAGCAGCAGGCTCCAGATTCCCGCCATGGTCTCAAGCCGCTTGCCTGCGCCGGAAGCCTGCGTCCGCAGAAAAGCGACGGCGAACGCCGCAGCCACCGCAATCACCGCGGCCAGAATCACCAGCACCGGCGCAGCGAAGCGGATGTTGCGCGCGGCAACGCAAGCCAGTCCCGCCGTAGTTGTCATGATCGACAACCACACGACCACGGCCCTGCGGCGTCCCCAGAGAAAACTGTAGGTTTCCACGCCCGTTTCCTCATCCTGAGGAACGCGAAGCTTGCGGCCGATTTCGATAACCATGCCGTTGAACAGGCTCACCAGCAGAAACCACAGCAGCCCGCGAGGCGGCGTGTGACGGCCCAGCGGGATCCAATCGCATGCCGTCGCGTAGAAATCGACCAGAGGCATGATGGCCATGTGCGAAACCATGTAGACCACCGGCCGGGCCTTCAACCAGCGGCGCACAAAAAACTCTTTCGTCATGAGCCAGAGGTAGATCCACGTGGCCGCAAGCAAGATGGCAAGCCGCGGCGCCAGCCAGAGCGACAACAGGAGCTGCAGAGCCATGCAACCTGCCCACAGCCAAGCCAGGTCACGAAGCTTGATCAGTCCCCGTGGAACCGGCCGGTAGGGACGATATCGGGAATCTTCTTCGAAGTCCTTGAACTCGTCGGCGAGGCGAAGCTGGAGAAAGGAAAGAAACGAACTCAAAAATGCCACGAGGCAAGGTTTCCACCCGGGCAGGCCGGCGGCGCCGCGCAGCAGGGCTGAATACGCAATGGCCGAGAGGCTGAACGCGAGAATGACGGGTGCATGCGCGAAGACGGGAAACCGCTCGCGCTGATAGACCCACCAGCGATTAGCGACGATCGCCATTGGCGGCTGCGCCATCGCCGCGTGCGAGGTTCTGGTGCGCACGTGTAAACTCCCCCGAGCATAAAGCCGCCGTAATGGATAATTCGCCGGCCAACGCCAGCGCTCCGCATACTTCAGCCAACGCCGCCGCCTTCCCCGGCCCGGCCAGTCCCATGATCTCGAGGCAGGCATGCTGGCTGGGCAGCGCCGTTCCTCCGCCCACCGACCCCACAACCACACTTGGCAATGTCACCGCAGCGTAGAGATCGCCGTTTGCGGTCACCTCAAATCGCGTCACGCCCACCGCGCTCTCTGCCACGCAAGCCGGATCCTGGCCGCACGCGATATAGAACGCTGCCAGCGCATTGGCAAAGTGCCCCTGCACTCCAATGCTGCCGCTCTGAATGGCGCCAATTGCCGACATCTTCCAGTAACGATCAAACTCCTGCGGCGTGGTGTGCAGCCGCGACGCGACGAGCTCCGCCGGCAGCGTGACTTCAGCGGAGACCTTCTTGCCGCGCACGCTCACGAACGAGTGGGCCGTGGCCTTCTTGTCGCCGGAAAGATTCGCCTCGACAAAGCAGAACTGCGGGCGCATCGTGGCGTTCTCCATGATGTATTCGCACACTGCCTGCGTGGCGATGGTTACCATGTTCTGACCCGAAGCGTCGCCGGTGGTGTAATCGAGGATCAGGTAGACGTGGTTGCCTTCGACGGCCATTCCAATGTCGATCAATTCTCCGTGCTGGGTGGTGGTGGCCGCGGCCGCGCGCAACGCGTCGCGCTGCTGCATGCACCAGACCGCGAAGAGGCCGGCCTCGGTGAGGGTGCGAAAGCCGAAACCAGGAGTGCGGCGCATGCCTTCATGGAGAATGATGCTCACGCAGCCGCCTGCTTCAGAGATAGCGCGAGCGCCGCGAGAGTACGAAGCCACCAGCGCAGCTTCAGTGGTTGCCAGCGGCACATAGAAGTCGCCGCGTGCGAACATGCCGCGAACCCTGAGCGGGCCGGCCAGGCCGACAGGAATCTTCACCGTGCCGATGCAGTTTTCAACGTTTTGATGATACGGCTCGAAGGATTCGCCGGATCGCGGATCGAACACGGCAGCCCTGGATTGCTCGGAGACGTTCAGCAGTTGCCAGCGACTCTCAATGTCCTGGACCCAAACGGAACTGCCGCCGGGTATGCGGGGAGGAAGGGGAGTTTCGTCACGCGCCAGCGATTGGATGATCTCCGCCGACGACCGGCTCTGAAGCAGGCGCTGAAGGAATTTTCCCACTCGATCTTCGTTGCTCGCCATCTGGCTTATCTCCAGAATCCATCACTCCCAATTATTCACACCAAACCTCCACCGGATGAATGAATTGTGACACTTTCACAACTGTCACAACCTGTGTTTTCAGACGGATTGCGGAGTCTCAATCGTCCGGAGTCTACCAATTGTGCATCGAGCCGTCTTCAAGCCGGCACACGGGCAGATAGGCGCGCTGGTAAGGAAACTTCGCGGCCAGAGCTTCATCAATATCGACGCCATGGCCGGGCGCCTCGCCGGGTTGCATCATGCCCTGGGCGAAGGTATATGCGTGAGGAAAGACTTCGTCAGTCAACGCGGCGTGCGGCATGTGTTCCTGAATGCCGAAGTTGGAGATGCTGAGGTCAAAGTGAAGCGCCGCGCCCATGCAAACAGGAGACAGGTCGGTGGCGCCGTGGCAGCCCGTGCGCACGCCGTAGAGATCGGCGAAGCCGGCGATGCGGCGCATGTGCGTAATGCCGCCTGCATGCGTCACCGAGGCGCGAATGTAGTCGATCAACTGCTCGCAGATGAGCTGCTGGCAGTCGAAGATGGAATTGAAGACTTCGCCGATCGCCAAAGGAGTCGTGGTGTGCTGGCGGATCAACCGGAAGGCTTGCTGATTCTCAGCAGGCGTTACATCCTCGAGCCAGAAAAGGCGATATTCTTCGAGACTCTTGCCCAGAGCTGCCGCTTCGATGGGCGTTAACCGGTGGTGGGCGTCGTGGAGCAACGCCAGGTCGAAGCCGAACTTCGCGCGCACGGCATCCATCAGCCTGGGCGCGAAGCGCAGATACTTCGCGGTCGACCAGACCTCTTCGCGCGGCAGGTCGCTATCGGCCGGCTCGTAGGGTTTGGTCCCATGAGGAACGCCATACGCATCGGCCACGCCCGGCACTGCAGCCTGCACGCGCACCGCCTTGTATCCCAGCTCGATGTGTTTTGCCACCGACTCCAGAAGATCTTCAATGCTGTGGCCGTTGGCATGCGCATAGACCGTGACGCCATTGCGGCAGCGGCCGCCGAGCAATTGATAGAGCGGCATACCGGCGCGCTTGGCCTTCAGGTCCCACAACGCCACGTCTACGGCGGCGATTGCAGCCATCGTCACCGGCCCACGCCGCCAGTAGGCTCCTCTATATAGATACTGCCATGTGTCCTCGATCCGATCGGAATCGCGCCCAATCAAACAGGGAACCACATGCTCGCGGAGATATGCCGCGACGGCCAATTCGCGGCCGTTCAAGGTGCCGTCGCCAATGCCATAGATGCCGTCGCCGGTCGTGATCTTGAGCGTGACAAAGTTTCGCCCCGGACAAGTGACGATCACCCTGGCATCGACAATTTTCGTATCCGTCATGAGCGAGCTCTATTCCTTCCTATGAAGCGTTAGCGCCGAGTTCCCTGCCCCGCCGGGCGTCACTTCAATGTAATCCAGAGGCGCGCGTTCCCTGCCGTCGGGCAAGCCGGTGAGCACCAGCGTGTCGCCTCCGTGCAGAGCGACATTCTGTATGGTTCGCCGCGTCGAAGTGTGCCCATTGATGCGATTGTCGGGCAGATTGTCATCGGCTGCCCACGCGCCGACTTCGCGCCCGGCGGCCCGCAGAGTAAACTGCGAAACTCCGTCGCGGAAATCGAAGTACTGGACGGCGATGTCGTACCATCCATCGGGTTTGTCCCAGACCATCGCTGCCGTGCAGGCGGTGTTGCGGTTGCACATCACAGCCTTGCCGTTGGATGCCGTCTCCCACGGCGTCACATCTACTGGTGCGTAGCCGTCGAGGGTCATGTTTTCGGCTTCGGTGCGATCCGGATAGTGGCCGACGCGGCCAAGATCGTCGGCAATGCCTGACATCTGCGCGAACCACTTGGTGACCGCGTCGCGCCAGACGATGGCGTGCCCGGCCTGGAATTGGAGCCTCCTCAAAACCTCTGCATAGGCGGCATCGTCAACCTTGCCATGCAGCGACTCCCACGCCGGTACTTGGGCTGCGGCTGCCTGCGCGCCCCAATAATGCGTGTTGTAGATGTACTGGATTACAGTTTCGCCGGAATGCAGCCGGTAGGTGTAGGGCACGTGATGCATGGAGAGGAGCAGATTGTCGGGGCAGGTCTTCAGTGATTCGTACCTGGCGGCCAGCGGCGCCGGATATTGCCCGACGTACCCCGTTCCGGTGGCGACGGTGCGGTCCATGCCCACGCCGTCATGGTCAGCGCGAATCCACTGTCCCCAGCCGTTGCGTTCGGCCGACGCCACGCCGGGACCGAAGTGGACACCGATAATATCGGTGAGCGTGCCCACCCCGAGCGGACCGGTGTAGCTCTCATAGATGTGCCAGGAATCCATTTCCAGCTTGTCGATGGTGGCGCGCACCGAGCGGTCGTTGCCGAACGTCAATCGTGTCCACTCGTCGCAAATTGCAGCGGCGCTTAATTGCGGGTCCCACGCCAGCCGGCCGAAGCTGTAGAGGTTGGCAAGCGACAGCGGGTGCCCGAGCCATCGCTCCGTCCCAACATTGGCCACGCCCACAAATCCGCCCAGGCTGTGCCCGAGTCCCTGGACCGGATTGCCGCTGATCAGAGTCTTGACCGGGAGCGGCGGCGAGGCCAGTGAGGCGCGCATGTCGGTGTCGAGCGACGCCTTCCACATGGGCGCAAGATAAACCAGATGCCGTTGCTGGCCGGTGTACTCCTGCGTGATCTGCAGTTCGATGGCTTCATTGGTGCGCGGCAGCGCGGCAAACAGCGGGGAAACCGGCTCGCGCACTTGGAAATCGATGGGGCCGTACTTGATCTGGACCACGACATTGGATTCGAATTTGCCGTCGAGGGAATGAAAGTTGTCGTAGCCGGCCCGGGCGCGGTCGGCCTTCAGATCACGCCAATCAAGATGGTTGTTGTAGACAAATCCGCGGTAGAGCACCAGGCCGCCGTGCGGTTTCAGCGGGCGCGCCAGGGCGTTGGCCGCGTCGGCGGGAGTGCGGCCGTATTGCATGGGTCCTGGCCGGCCCTCGGAATCGGCCTTGATGACCACACCGCCGAAATCTGGAATCGCCAGGTAAATCTCTTCCACCTTGTCGCGCCACCAGGCGGCAACCCGGGGATCGAGCGGATCGGAGGTCGGCAATCCGCCGATGCTCATGGGACTGTTCATGTCGATGGAGAGCGAGAGTCGAACCCCGTAAGGCCGAAAAGCATCGGCGATGCGCGCAATCTCTTTCAGATTGTCAGGCAAAAGCAGATGCGGGTCCGCGTTGACATTATTGATGGCACAACCGTCGATACCTACCGAGGCCAGCAGTCGCGCATAGGCGGCCGCACGCGAAAGGTCCGGGCGCACCTTGCCGTTCTCAAAGAAAATCGACGGACCGGCATAGCCGCGCTCGATCGATCCGTTGGGATTGTCCCACTCGTTGGTCCAGCGCACGGCCGCCCACGGCTGCGAGCGGTCATTGAGAGCCTGGACGGAGTGCTCCTGGGCAATTTCGCGCAGCAGCGCGAAACTTCCGTACAGCACGCCGCGCGCATCACCGCCTTCCACCAGCAAGACGCTGCCTGCACGAAGCAGCCTGAAGGCATCCGCACCAAGCACGGGTCCATCGGCAAGAGCGGGCCGCCATGCGCGCACTTCAGATTGCGTTCCCAGCACGATGATGCTTTCAGCGGCAATTGGCGTGTCGGGCCGGCGGGGCTCGACGGTGCGTGGCACATGATTCAACATGCCGCGCCACCCCAGACTCAATTCGCGGAGAGACGATTGCTCCAGCACGTCCTGCCCCAGCGAAACAATCGTGTCCGGGATTCTGCCGCCGGTGCCGAAAACGACGGCCGGATCGACAGGGCGATAGGCCAGCCACGCGGGGTCGCCTGCGCCCAGCGGCGTCTGCGCATGCGCCGGGAGCGATCGCAGCGCGGCGAACAGAATCAAGAGCAGGGTCGCCCGGCTCGCGCGCGCCATGGCGGACTGAATCCCGACTGGGCATCCCTGGGGCTGGTTATCCATCAGGAGTTCACCCCGTTGATGAGGAAACCCCCATCAATCACAAGAATCTGCCCGTTGACAAATGCCGCCTCATCGGAAGCAAGGTAAATGACAGCGCCTGCAATCTCAGATGGGCTCCCAAACCGCCCCATGGGCGTGCGATACAACAAATCCTTGCCGCGCTCGGTGCCGCGCACCAATCCTTCGCTCATCGACGTTGGAAATATACCCGGTGCAATCGCGTTCACCCGCACGCCATCAGAGGCCCACTCCAGGGCAAGCGACTTGGTGAGCGCGCCAATGCCGGCCTTGCTGACGCAGTAAGCAGCTACCCCGCGAAAGGCGAGAAAGGTGGCCAGTGAAGCGAGGTTGATAATCGCGCCGCGCTTCTGCTTGAGCATGGTGGCGCCAAAGATCTGGCAGGCGCGAAAGGTGCCGTTCAAATTGACATCGAGCAGTTCGGACCAGCGCTCTTCAGGCAGCTTGACCGCCGGCTGGTGATACGTGATGCCGGCGGAATTGACGAGTATGTCGATCCGCCCGAATTGCGAAAGCACTGCATCGTGCAGCTTCTGCAGCGACTCGCGGTTTCGTACGTCGGACTCGACACGGAGTGTCTTTCTTCCCAGCGTCTCTATTTCGTGGGCCATCCGGTCCACTTCCTGCTTGCGGCGCGAGGAAGCCACAACATCGGCGCCGGCTTCGGCCAATCCCAGGGCGATGGCCTTGCCCAGGCCGGAGGTTCCCCCAATCACCACCGCGCATCTACCCGAAAGTTTGAATGTGTGCATGGAACCAAGTTACCCCAAAAAGCAAGGGTTGTTGATGCGGAAAGGCGCTCAACCGGGAATGCGCCGGCACGTTGACGCCCGCGCAAAACAATGCGGCAGCTCCTAACGGAGCTGCCGCGCATTTCTCAACATGGAGTCAGGTCAGAAGTTGATGCGCCCGCTGAACTGAATCTGGCGTGTGCCCGTGCTTTGGCCGAAGCCTACGCCATTGAAGGCGCTGAAGCCGGTGATGTAGCCAAACGTGCCGCCGCCGACCGTCGCGTTGGGATTTTGGAGCCACGGATGGTTGAACAGGTTGAAGGCCTCGAAGCGCAACTGGAACTGGGCTTCGCGCCAGATGTGGAAGTTCTTGACGAGGCTGGCGTTGGTCTGCGTATTGCCCGGCCCGCGGAACTGGTTGCGGCCGGTATTCGGAATCAACGGCGCAGCCGCAGATTCAGCCGGGCTTGCGAACGAGGCCGGGTTGAACCATGGCTTGCCGCCGCTTACTGGGGATGTCGCCTTTTGGGCGTGACCGCCTTCCTGTTGATAAGGAGCAACCAGTTGAGCATAGGTGGCGCCAAATCCAGGTGCAAACCCGCCAATGGTGTTGCTGTTCGCGCTCACTGAGAACGGGAAGCCGCTGTAGTGGCTGAATTGCCCGCTCAATTGCCATCCGCCGATGATGTCGCCCGCCAGGCCGTGGTTCAGCCACATCTGGCCGGGCCCGAAGGGCAGGCTGTAGACGCCCCACACCTGGAGGTTGTGTTTTTCGTCAAAGCCCGGCGAGCCACGGTTGAAGCGGTACATGGTCGGATAGTTGAACGTCGTGCCGGCGGATCCCGAACCGGCTCCATTGTCCTCGTAGTCGATGGCATGCGAGTAGGTGTAGACCACGCCCAGGGAGGCGTTTTTGCCCGCATTGCGCGTCAACTGCGTCTGCAGCCCGTTGTATCCCGAGCTGAAGATCGGCAGGTTCATGGTGATGCCGCCGGTGTTGTAGCAGGTCAGGTTGGTCGCCCCGCCGCACCACTGTTCGTTGATGATCTGGTTGTCGTTGAAGCTGCAGCCGCCGGTCAAGCCGGTTGAAGGATTGTACTGGCCGCTGGGCAGGCAGGGTGAAGACGAGCTGGGGAAGTTGGCCGCATTGAGATAGCCGACGCCCGCCGGCTGGCGAACGAAGTGGTCACCCACATAGCCCACGTTACCCACAAAGCCTGCCCACAGAGTCCGCTGCACAACCAGGTTCCAGCTTTCGATGTAGCCGCGGCGGAAGTTCTGCGGGACCGTATTCGTCGACCCCGCGATGGGAAGCGACGCGAAACCGGTTGAGTAATTGGGGGCCATCTTGGCACTGTTCGGGATACCGTAGCATGCCCCGCCCGTGGCGCAGTTGGTAATGACCATCGGTGCATTGCCGTTTGCAGGATCGACCGTCATGGTAAAGTTCCCGGTTCCCTGGTAGTTGGGCGCCAGGTCTTCGGGGAATGAGTCACGCAGGTAACGCATGGAATCCGGATCGGTGGTGAGACCGAAACCGGTGCGGATCACCGTCTTATCATTCAGGCGGTAAGCAATGCCGACGCGAGGCACGATCTGCCCCCAGCCAGCTCCAATGCCGGCGCTGCGCGGGTTGCCGTTAATGCCGCCCACTTCGACGTTGGCCGATTGCGGCAATTGCGGAAGCAGAACCGACGCGCCGGTGCGATCGCGGTATGGAGCAGGATAAACCTCGTACCGGATGCCGTAGGTCAGCGTCATCTTGGGAGTCATGGTCCAAGTATCCTGCGCATAAAGGCCTTCTTCGGTCCAGCGCAGGGCGTTGGGATTGAAGACCTGCGAAGGGTCTCCAATCGAGTTGCCGGTGCCGTTGTTGGGCAGGCCGAGCAGGAAATCAGCAAGCGACTGGTACCCGGTGATGCTGCATGTTGGGACCGGCGCGGCGGGCGGAGGTGGAATATAAGGCGAGCAGCTCATGCCGCCCTCGAAATAGAAGCCGCCGCGCGGCACGTTGGGCTGGCCGCCGCTGGTGGGCTGGAAGTGGTTGAGGTCGAAGTGATAGTAGGTGTAGCCCGTCTTGACCGCATGGTGCCCATGCAGCCAGCTCAGGTTCACGTCGCCTGTGAACTGGTTGTCGCGGAATTCGAAGGGATTGGAGCCGTTGTCATTGCCGATACCGGTGAAAGGGCTGTTGAGGTAGAATCCCGGCTGGCCGACATAGTTCAGGCCGACCCCGTTGGTTCCCGGAATCTTCAGCACGCTCAGGCCGTAGTCGCCCAGGGCGATGTCGAGCGTCGATTGCGCGAAGGTCAGAAGGCGAGTGAAGCCGAAATCGGCGTCGAGCACCAGGTTGGCGTTGAACACGTGGCTTACGCCCAGGCCGGCGTTCTGCCCGCGGCCGCCGATATTGCCCGGCTGGCCACCGTCAGAAGTCGGACCGCCGGCGCAAGCGTTGCTGCCCGTGCAAGGCGTGTTGCCCAAGATCTGAGGATCGATGTCGGAGTAGGGCGTGATGCCGTACTTGCCGAAGATTTGCGTGTTCTCATTGGGAATGTAGGTGATCTTGGAGTCCGACGCGTTACGGCTGTAAGCGACGGTCGCCCTTCCGAGATAGTCGTTCTGCAGGACGTTCACATAATTCGCCGGTTCGCCTGCGGCCGGGGTGCCGATCAATTTAGAGATCGCTGCAAGGTCCGCCATCATGATCGCGGGCGTAGATCCGATGCGCGAGGTGGGAATGGTGTTTACCCCGGTTCCGGTCTCTGCGTACTCAGCCGTGAAACTGGGCCGGCATTGCCAGGCTACAAACCCGTTAACGAGGGGGATATTCGGATTCGGACATAACGTGGGATTGACCGCGCTCTGCCACCCCGGCTGCTGCGGCGACGGGTCGTACAGCTCGTATTCATGCAGGTTAGCGGTGTTGCTCGGGAGGGATGCCTCTGCCGCCTGTGCCTCGGAGAAATTGCCGCCGTTCATCAGCATGTCGGGAACGGTTGCGGTCCCGGTGCCCAATGCGCGCAGCGTGATGCGGTCGAAGTTGGTAAAGAAGAATAGCTTCTTTTTGCCGGTCAGAATCTTGGGAATATAAACCGGCCCGCCGATGTTGCCGCCGTATTCCTGATAGATGGTCTTGGGGACCGACCCGGTGTTGACTAAATAGCCGCGCGCATTCAGCACCGCGTCCTGGTAATACCACCATCCGCCGCCATGGAAGTCGTGGCCACCGCTCTTGGTGGTGACGCGGACGGACGCGCCTCCGGCGTTGCCCTGCTCGGCGTTGAAGTCGTCGGTGGTGACGGTGACGCTCTCGACCGCGTCGGCCGGCGTGACGTAGGCGATCAGGTAAGGCAGCCATCCGTAATAGTCGATGGCGCCGTCAACGCGCGTGGTGTTGCCGTTGTACGAGTTGCCGTTCACGTTCGCGGCCATGGCGCGCGAGGGGTTGCCGCCGATGGAGTTCTTTTCCTGTACCTGGGCAGCGCCGGGAATCAGCGTGTAGAGCGCTTCGTAATTGCGGCCCTTGGTCGAGGTGATGGGCAGTTCCGAGATTTCTGTCTGGTTGATATCGCTGTCCACTTCGGCCGTTTCCGTCTGCAACTCGGGCGGAGCCTCGGTAACCGTGACCTGCGTCGACACCGATGCCGGTTGCAGCACCACATTCACGCGCACCTGCTGGTTGACTTCCAGACTGATGCCCTTCTGCGTGAAGCCTGCGAAGTTCCCCGTTCTGGGAATCGACAGCGTGTAATTCCCTGGCAGCACATCGAGAAGGTTGAAGACGCCATCGCCGTTTGCCTTCTCCGTGCGCACTTCGCCCGTGGCCTGGTTGGTGATGGTCACGGGAACATTCGGGATCACCGCGCCGGTCTTGTCCGCGACGGTGCCGGTGATGGAGCCGTACAGCACCTGTGCGCGTGCGGCGGCGCCTCCGATGAACATTGTGAGCACCGCGATCACCGCTACCGCCAGCCTGATCGCGTGCGTTTGCATCCGAAAGTAGCTTTTTGGCCTTCCAGACATACCCACCTCCGAAGTGGTGTTAAGGTTTCTGCGAGCCTTGCCGGGCTAGCGCACCGTGCAAGGCAAGTCCACCTGGCTACGTTACGCCGACGTAAGCAGATGGCGCTTCTCCTCTGAATCGACCGCCCCGGCTTCTGCGCATAGCAAGGAAGGACACACGCGCCTCTACTGAAGAT
>Ga0335078_10000841_pt1 | contig 46960 bp, 38 predicted proteins | sample Lox_Sample_32_FD_206711 | JGI IMG/M metagenome (GOLD analysis project Ga0335078, IMG submission 206711) | Soil microbial communities from Loxahatchee National Wildlife Refuge, Florida, United States - Lox_Sample_3.2 | ecosystem: Environmental > Terrestrial > Soil > Wetlands | place: USA... | reverse complement strand
GCCTCCTTGCGCACGAGAAAGTGGTGGAGCGTTCCCTCCGCCCGATGGGCGAGCACGGGATGCCCCGTCTGGTCCGACCAGCGGACCATCTCGATGGGGCTCGTCGGGTCGTCGGTCACGAGCAGGATCGCCTCTCCCGCGGGGCGCGCTGCCAGTTCCTCGTTGAGCTTCGTGAGGACCGCGGAGCACTCGAGCCCGATCTCGTAGAGCTCGAGGTCGGGGGTCTGCGGCCAACACCGGATCCGCAGCGTCCGGATCCGTTCCTCGAGCCGGACCCGGATCGCCTCCGCCGTCTCGAGGAGCCGTTCGGGGTCTTCGGCGCGCGCCGGTCGGACCCGGACGACCCAGCCTTCCGCGTACGGGGCGTCGTTGAGGAGCCGCGGGTGACGGACCACCTCCTCGTTGCGGGCGAGGAGGATCGCGTCCACCGGGAGCCGGACCGCTCCCGTGAACCGCGTGCTCTCGATGGTCGCCACGCTGCGTCCCCGCCCGATCGGACCCTCGACGGGGCGGAAGGTGAGCGCGCGGATCGGTCCCGCGAAGGCGCTCAGCGTGCCGAGGACGCCGACCCGGGCGCCCCCGCCGTCCGCCTCGGGCGCCCACCAGACGTCGTTCTCGAGGTCGTAGAGCCGGTCCTCGGGAAGCGGACAGCCGCCGACCTCCATGCGCCCGGAACGCGTACGCGAGGCCTTAGCGGTAACGCGCGCGACAACCTTTTTGCCGATGCACGCGAGTCGCGGGATCGTGAGAGCTCATGCCGTGTCCGGTGGCACGGCGCGGCCCGGCGGCGGTCCTCGCTGTCGGTGCGGACATCTTCCCACGCACCACATGGAGGTCGCGGCGATCGGGACGAGCGCCAGCTTCCGACTGGTCCCGAGCGGCGCGTGCGTGTTGTGCGGGGAATCGGTCTGCCGACGCTACACTCCCGGTGGGGCCTGACGGCGGCCCGAACCCGAGCCTTCAGCCGTACGCGGTCTTGATCAGGTAGTCCTTCAGCCGGCCGAGACGCTCGTCCCAGAAATGGAAGTGCCAGGAGCGGGCTTCTTCCCACTCGTCGGTCGCACCCCATCCCTCGTGCTCGAGCGTGACGTCGATCCCTTCGGGCGACTCCTGAAGACGAACGTACACCTGCGTGCGCGGCTCGGGTTGGTTCATCAACCGCGCGAAGGCGGGCGGGCCGAACCAGCTGAACCCGATGTCGAGGTCGGCGGTCATGCGAAGGATCTTCCCGGCGCTCTCGAACGGGACCTCGCCCGTCCAGGAAAGTCGGTAGGCTCCGTTCGTCCGGGGTTCGACCTCGGCGTCGTCAGCGAGCCAATTCTTGATCTGCGTTGCATCCGTGAACGCCGCGTAGATCATCGGTACCGGGAGCGGGATCGTCACCTGGATGAGGATCGGGTCGAGCGGCTCGGCGGTCACGGGGCCCCTTCGGGCACCGGCGGCTAAAGAGTTTGCGTGAAGGTCGGTCGCGACGGGACGAGCGGGACGGGTCGGACTCGCGATTGCCCACGTACCGGGTTCGGGGCCCGAGCGAGTCCGGGGGGCGTAGGTCCTCCGGAAAGGCTATCAAACCCCATCCCTCCGAGCCGGGCATGCTCGCGCGGCCGTTTTCCGGACTTGCCGTCGCCGTGGTCGTCTGCGTGGTTCTCGGGTCCCTCGGCCTCGTCGCGGGCCTCACCGCTCCCAGCCGCGGGGACTCGGCGTTGCCCAACTCCCACTCGGCCGGTACGGACGCGACCGCCTCGGCATCCCCCGGCGCGTCCTCTTCCCCGGCCGGCGGCGCCGCCCGAGTGCTCGCGCTGGAAAGCGCCATGCGCGCGAAGGGAATCTCCCCGAACTCGGTGCATTTCCCGAACCTGGCCGGGGCCGTCACCGACCCGCGTCAACCGGTTCAGCCGTCGTACACCCAGGCACCGGCGCCGATGGGGGTCGCCGACCTGGGGCTCGAGAACATTTCGGGGGTGCTGGTACCGTACGAGCTCAACACGACGAGCGTCGCCGGGACGGTCAACATCACGAACCTTCAATCCCTGTATCTCGACGGGGACGGACCGGACACCTACGGGATCCAGATGAACTCGGTCGTGGCCGGGGTCACGATCTTTGGCAACTCCTCGTACCAATTCTGGAGCCAGAATTACGTCGACTACACGTCCAGTACCCAGCAGCTGGTGTTCGGTGACGAGGTCTGGAACTTCTCGAGCCCCTCCGGGGTCTTCCCGACGAGCAGCGTCTACGGTTTCAGCCCCAACGGCACGTTCGCGGACTTCCCGTTCCTTTACCAGGGCTACGGTCCGGCGATCACCATTGGCTACCCGTTCACCCTCACGCTCTATCTCAACACCTCGACGATCGCCGACCGCCCCGCGCTCTACTTCAACTACACCGTGTCGAACGACTCGTTCCGGCAATCGAGCTCGTACGACTACCTGATCTTCAATTCCACGGCCGGCACTCCGACCTCGGCCGCTCCCGTGCCGTACTACCAGGCCGACGGGTACAACTACGACCCGATCGGGCTCCCGAACGATATGGAGATCGACATCCTGGGTAACGACGACGGCGACACGACCGCGTTCACCGCGGCCAACGCCACGGTCTCGCTCGACTACTGGAACTCGACCGCCGGGGAGATGCAGGACGTTCCGTCGGCGTACAGCGCGGGCCAGGAGACCGGCGAGACGGCGGTCGGACTCTTCGTCGTCTCGAGCGGCGGGTCGAACCCGGTCGGGATCGTTCGCTCGGGCCCCGGCCTGGTCGGCGGCCTCTGGAACTACTCGACGGAGGTCGGCGTCGTCGCGGACAAGGTCACGGTCGACCCCGTGTCGATGTATTCGTTCCTCTTCGTCAACCTCGGCGCGGCCGAGGACGTCGCCACCGCGCAGTGGGTGCCGACGTCGCCGACCGGGACGACGACCTTCTACCTGCCGGCCGGCGGGACGTACTTCCTCGACTTCATGATGAACGAGTACGAGCCCGCGACCCGGGTGATCACCGCGACCGCGTCGGTGACGCTGCCGACCGAGCATCTCGTCGCGGATGCCGGCCTCGGCATCTACACGCCGATCTTCGCGTTCACGAACGCCGAGCTCGCCGGCAGCTCCTCGCCGGGCGGTGCCGGAACGCTCGCGGACCCCTACGTCCTCGAGAACAACCAGTACGGTTCGCTCTCGCCCCAATTCGCGGCCTGGGATGACTTCCTCTTCCCCGTGTTCCCCGGAATCCTGATCGCGGGGACCAGTGCGTACGTCGACGTCACGCCCCCGTCCCTCGAGATCAACCTCCCGCCCTGGGACGTGGCCCCGCCGTATGTCGCCGCCCTGGGGCTACCGGCCACCAACGACCTTCAGATCGAGTTCTACGACGCCTCCAACATCTCCCTGGTCGGCGCGCCGGCGATTTCCGGGTGGATGAGCTCGTTCCTCTACGGCTACCCCGAGAGCTCGGTCATCGCCTGGAACTGCACGGACACCCTGGTCGCGTCGAACACGTTCGACGACCAAGGGAACGCCCTCCTGCTCTACGGCGGGACGAACAACACGGTGTGGGGGAACACCTTCGTTCCCACGGCCACCGGTGGCTCGGATTCGGGCTCGATCGACGATAGCGGCTATGTCACCGGCGTCAACGAGACGGAGTCGGGCGACCTGGTCTACGACAACTACTTCGCGGTCCCCCTCCCGGCAATCACCCCGACGGCCGACCCGTTCCCGTGCGACCAGTACGGCTACTGCTACTTCGTGACGTACAACGACACGTGGAACGTCAGCCAGCAGCCCGCGTCCAACTACTCGATCGTGAACGGGTTCAACCTGACCGGGAGCATCATCGGAACCTGGTACGAGGGCGGCAACTACTGGTCGAACTACGGGACGGCCAGCGACCCCTACGGGATCCTCCCGTACAACGATAGCGAAGCGATCACCGCTGGCGGCGACTACGTCCCGCTGGTGTTCTCCACGCTCTATACGGTGACGTTCAACGAGACCGGGCTCGCGGCCGGGACGCCGTGGAACGTGACGGTGCTCGGGATCACGACCGCGAGCGTGGGCGCCACCCTGGTCCTTGAGGCCCCGAACGGGACCTACGATTACTCGCTCGCCGCCGCGGGTTACCTGAGCTCGGGCGGCGGCAACTTCACGGTGAACGGGACGAGCGTGACGGTGAACGTGACCTTCGAGCCCTTCGAGGCCGTCACCTTCACGGCTCACGGATTGATCTTCGGCTGGACCTGGTCGGTCAGCGCCTACACCGCGGAAGGTACGTTCGTCGCCGGCGGGAACACGAACGGCTCTTCGATCGTGTTCGACCTCGCGGGCGGGGCGTCGCCCCTGGCCTATTCGGGTACAGCGTCCGCGAGCGGCTACGCCCCCCTCGATTGGTCAACCCACGTCGGTACGGCCGCGATGACGGTGACCCTGAACTTCACGGTGATCCAGGTGATCACGTTCGAGGAGCACGGTCTTGCGGCGGGGACCGCATGGACCGTCCAGCTCTCCCAGGGGAGCTGGTCGACCAGCGCGACCTCGGGAACGTCGACCCTCACGTTCTCGAGCCTCCAGCTGCAGTATGGCTCGTTCTTTTTCACGGTCGGGGCGTTGAACTACACCGCCGCCCCCGAGAACGGTACCGCGTCCACGGCGAATCCCACGATCCTCGTCCAGTTCACCCCCGTGAACGGCACGCTGGACCTCACGGTCGCCCCGAGCGCGGCATCGGTCCTGGTCGACGGGAGGGCCGTCGCGCTGGGCTCGGACGGCGCCGCGACGTTGTCGCTCGCCCCGGGATCGTACGTGGTCAACGTGACAGACCCCGGGTTCATCGCCTACGCGACGACGGTGAGCATCTCGAGCAGCCACACGACCTCCCTCGAGGTGGCGCTGACCGCCGTCCCGACCGCCGCGAGCGCTCCCGCGCCCTCCATCAGCTCCGCCGCGTGGGCCGCGATCGGACTCCTCGCCGCGCTCGCCGTGGTCTTCGCGCTCCTGGCGCTTGCCTACCGCTCGCGGGCCCGGCGACCGCCCCCGAAACCGATGGAACCGGTCGCGGAGACCGCGACCCCGCCGCCGACGAACCCGGGCGGATGATCTCCGCCCGCCGTGGGTGGTCGACCCCGCGACGCGGAACCGGCGCCCCCCGTTCGCGCGCGGTCCAGGACTACGGACGACGAAGGCCGGGCGCCGCGGTCAGGGAGAGCTCGTTCACCAGCACGGGGTGGGCCGACGCGGGGGTGCCCGCGTGGAGCGAAAGGGAGAGGTCCGCGATCCCGACACCGATGGCGGCCCAGACGGCCGGGGTGGCGAGCGTCGCCGACAGGGCAACGTTCGTGGTGCTTCCCGGCGTCGCGTAGAATGTTCCGAATCCCATACCGTCATCGAACGGCCCGGTGATATTGCCAGCGGTATCCAGGAGCGTCTCGCCCGGCCCCGGCGCGAAGGGGGCATCCTTTTCCTGCCCCGCAACGCCGAAGAGGACGAGGTCGTTCGCGTGATCGGTCGCGAGTGCGAGCACGGCGGTGCCGTTGTCGCCGGCCGCGGATGAGCTCCCATCGACGGAGAGAGTACCCGAACCCACCACATCGACCACCGCCACGGCGGCGCCCATGGTCGTCGCCCCGCCGACCACGGTCACGGAGACCGTGAGGGCCGCGGAGGCCGCGAGCGCTGGCCCCACCAATAGCTCCTCGGTGTGGTTTACGTAGAACTCGGTCGACCCGACCACGGAGAAGACGTCACCCGAGCTGTCGGTGACGGACTCGATTCCGCCGCCTCCGATCAACCCGTTCACGTAGCCGACGAAGACGAAGAGCGAGCTTCCCGCAGCGACATTGATCGGCGTCGTAGTGGTGCTGCCGGTCGAATTGCAGTCATTGCACGCGAGAATGCCGACGCCGATCGCGTTCCAGACCCCCGGGTGGGCGAGCTCGGCCGAGAGATTCGCGTTCGAGCCGACCTCCGAGTACGAGTATGTGGCGAATCCCACCGCCGTCCCGGGCGGTGCGCCGGTGTCGTTGATCGTATCGAGGAGGGTTCCTCCCCCGATCGCGGTAAAGGGGGTATCCCCGGCAGGTCCGGAGAGGCCCAGGAGGAGGAGGTCGTTCGTGTGATTGGTCGTGACCAGGACCGAGGCCGTGCCGCCGGACCCGCTCTGATGATAGACGGCGTCCACGAACGGGGTCCCCGAGCCCGCCACGTCCACGACGCCGACCGACCCACCGTTCGAGCTCGCTCCCTCGGAGAAACTCACGGTCAGGGAGTCCGTCGTATTGTACGGGATCGGTCCGGACTCGTAGAGCTCCTCGGACTGGTTCTCCGCGAATCCGGTGGCGGCGACGGGCGTATAGAAGTCCCCGAGCGAATCGGTCACCGAGGTTTCGGTCGCTCCCCCGGAAAGGGCATTCGGATAGCCAACGAAAGCGAACACCGTGCTTCCGGCCGCCACTTGAACCGAAGGGGTGGTCGTCGAGGCGCTCGAAAAGCACCCGTCGCAGCCGACCAGCCCGACACCGATCCCGTTCCACACCGCGGGGTTGGCGAGGTCGGCGGAAAGCTGGGCGCTCGTGCCGGTTTCGGTGACCGCGTACGTGGCGTACCCCTCTCCGTTGGTGAACGGCCCCGAGGTCCCGTTGCCCGTGTTGATCAACGTGGCGGGGGAGGTCGGCGAGAACGGCGTATCCTTCCCCTGCCCCGAGAAGCCGAACAGGAGCAGGTCGTTCGCGTTCTCGGTCGAGAACGATGCGTAGGCTGGGCCGCCCCAGCCGCTGTCGGCCGCTGACCCATCGACGAACGGGATCGCCGTGCCGTTCACGTCGATCGCCGAGACGGAACCCCCGAGCGTGGTCGCTCCCGTCGAAAAGGTCACCGAGACGGTCAGGGATGCGTTCGCGGGGATCGGCTCCGCGACGTACAGATCTTCCGAATGGTTCTCCTCCAATCCGGTGCTGGTGACCTGGGAGTACGTGTCGCCGAGGGAGTCCGTCACCGAGGTCACCGAGCCGCCGCCGATGATCTCGTTCGAGTAACCCACGAACACAAAGACCGCGCTACCGATAACGACCGGGAAGGTTGGGGTCGAGGTCGTGGGGCCTGCGCTGACCGCCGAGGCGTTACTGTAGACCGCGAGGACGCCCCCCGGGCCGGTCCCGGACGTGGATCCGACGATGCCGTATGTGTGGCTGTAGACCGTCGCGGGACCCGGGGGAGCGGACCGACCGAGGCCCGTATTGACGCCCCAGCCGTGGCTGTGGACGGTGGGGGTCGAGGTGGTCGTCGGACCAACTCCGCCGGCGACGCCGCCACCCGACCCGGTTTGAAGAACGACGATCAACAGCGTACCGAGGAGAACCGCGCCCACGACGCCCACGACGAGGATCACCGTTCGCGCGTCCTTCCCCACGGGAGGGATCACCGACATGACGACCGCCGATGCCGGGAATCGCGGCACGAGCCTTAAAGGGAGGGGGGCCGGCCCCTGCGCGGTCGAAGCGGGTGGCAAGAAAGTGGACGGGTCGCGCCTCCCGGGCGCACGGAGCCGACGACCCGCATCGACGGGCGTCGAGCGTCCCTCGACTTGGGAACGTCATACCGGAACTAAATCATTCGATGCGAGCCCTTTGTGCGGAAGTGAAGGGCGAGGGACGTCGTCTGGCATCCGACCCCGCGGCCGACCCGGTGGACCGAGTACGTCAGCTCTTGCGAGCTCTATGAGCCGGCCCCCGGGATCGATTGTCCACCGTTTGGCCCAAATCGTTCGGAAGCAACCTCCCCCCGTTTCAGATCCCGACGCTTTCGCGCAATGTTGGGGGCCGACCATCGGACGCGGTCGCCGTCCGAACCGGCGGCGGGCGAAGTGGACTGGTCGGGATTTGAACCCGAGGCCTCCGGTTTGCAAAACCGGCGATCTTCCGAGCTGATCTACCAGCCCATCTCTCCGCGGAGGGAGGCTCCGCGGTCTTAGCCTTTCGTAGGAAGCGGCGCGACCGATTCCCACGCCCGGTCGAGCTTCGGAACCGTTGGGCGACGGAGGATTTCGTCCGGGACGACCCACTCGCTCCGGGTGTGCTCCCAGTCGATCCGAATCTCGGTGCGTCGAGCGCGAAATCGGAAGGGGTGGACGACGAACACCCGCGCGTCGTCCCGCGCAAGCACGGGCACGCCGGTCGCCGCGAGCTCAATCTCGCCGGGCAATAGACCGGTCTCCTCCCCGACCTCCCGGACCGCCTGAACGAGGGGGGTCGGCTCCTCGAGATACCCGGAGACACCCGCCCATCTCCCGCGGAACGATCCGACCCGATCCGATCGCTCGAGGAGGAGGATTCGACCGTCGGGACCCTCCAGGAACGCCGTGACGACCTCGATCTCCTCCACGCCCTCGATGCGAAAGCGGCCGAGGGTCCCGTTCACCTCCATCGGTTCTCCTTCCCGGAGGACATCCGGGTCGACGCGCGCGATCACGGGGAGGCCGACCGGGGGTCCCGTTTCATTCGGCGTTCCGTGGAGGACCACGGCGGCCACCCCCGGGGGCAGTGGCTCGGTCGGGGGCCACCAGAGGGCAGGGAGCGCGAGGACCTCGGGCCCGGATCGGCCGGAGCGCCACGTTAGCGGCTCGTCGACGAGGTGGACGGAGCCGCTCGCGCGGCCGGGCAGCACGCCGAGGGCGGGCAACGCCATCGATGGGCGGAGGTTCCGGGGACTCATCGCATTTGGGGACGGTCCTCCCGCGTCGACAAAGGCCTTCTACTCGGGTCCGGTCCGCGCAGCGTGCGGCTGAGCGCGTTCACGGTGGTGGACGACTACCCATCGGACCCGCCCCGCGACCGGCTCCTCGAGGTCCTCCGTCTCGCCGAGGCTTGCGAAGCGGGAGGACTTTCCACGCTGTGGGTCGCGGAGCATCACTTCCATTCGGGAGGGATCTCGCCGTCACCGCCCGTACTACTCTCCGCGCTCGCGATGCGCACGCGACGCCTTCGCCTCGGGGCGCTCGTGAGCGTCCTTCCGTTCCACGACCCGGTCGAGCTGGCGGAGCAGTACGCGATGGTCGACCAACTGGCGGAGGGCCGGCTTAACCTCGGGGTCGGGAGTGGATACATCCCGCTCGAGTTCGAAGGGTTCGGCGTCGACCCGCTCCAAAAGCGCGAGCTGTTCGACCGCGGACTGGAGACCTTGCTCGCGGCGTTCGACGGGAAGGAGGTCCGCGCCCACGGTGGGAACGCGAACCCCGTTCGGGTCAACGTGCGACCGCGCCAACACCCCCATCCACCGATCTGGATCGCGGTCCAGCGACGCGAGGCGATCCCGTTCGTCGCGCGTCGGGGGGTCTCGATGGCGCTCGTCCCGTACGCGACGCTGTCGGGCCCGGCCGAGTTGGCCGAGGAGGTCCGGGAATACCGTGCCCAGCTTCCGGCGGGCACCCGGGGCGAAGTGGCGGCCGCTCTCCATCTCTACGCCGGACCGGATCCGGCGCGCGCCCGGACGGCGCTCCAGCGTTATCTCGACAGCCGGCTCGCGACGCAGAGCGCGTTCTACCGGGAGAAAGTTCGACGCGACCCGGCCCACGCGAACGCCGCGACGATCGAGCAGAGCGGTTGGGCGCTCTTCGGCACGCCCGAGGAGGTCGCCGAGCGCCTGCGCGTATTCCGCTCGACCGGGGTCGACGAGGTGCTCGGCATCTTCGATTTCGGTGGGTTGCCGAGCGACGAGGTCGGTCGGTCGGTCCGAGCGCTCGGGACGGCCTTCGGGGCGGGTGGCGCGGCGGCCGAACCGACTTAACCGACGAGTTCTTCGGCCCCGGGAGGGAACCGATGCCCGAAATCCTGCCGGGAGTGCACCTCGTCGAAGGAGTCGACCCGTCGCCCGACTTTTCCACCCACGTCTACCTCGTGAAGGACAAGGGAGCGTCGTGGACGCTCATCGATACCGGGCTGCCCGGAGCCTCGACGGCGATCCTCGCCTACATGGCGAAGATCAAGCTCGAGCCGACCGCGGTGAAGAAGATCCTCGTGACCCATCTCCACCGCGACCACACGGGCTCGCTCAAGGTGATGCTCGAGAAGACGCACGCGCGCTCGTTCGCCCACTGGATCGAGGCGGCGTACATCGCCCTCGACCCGAAGTACGATGGGCCCGGGTCCCCGCCCGCGGAACCGGTGATCGTCGACGAGGCGTTCAAGGACGGCGACCCGATCGATGCGGCGGGCGGGCTGATCGCCTACCATACGCCGGGCCACACCCCCGGGCACTCCTCGTTCTACCAGCCCGAGCGCAAGCTCCTCTTCTCGGGCGACCTTTTCTTCGTGGACGGAACGAACGCGACGCTGACGCCGCCCGAGTACACGTTCCACACCCCGACCGCCAAGATCTCGGCCCGCCGCATGGGTCGGCTCTCGGTCGACTCGTTGCTGACCTACCACGGCGGCCCGATCCTGAAGAACGGCGGGGGCGCCGTCCGCGCGCTCACCCAGAAGCTCTAGAAGGGGTCGGAACGACCGCGACCCGGCGGGTCGGCGGCGCGCGAATGGGACTGGCCAGATTTGAACTGGCGTCTCGGAGTCCCGAACCCCGAAGGATGGACCAAGCTACCCCACAGTCCCACAGTTTAAGGACAAAGGTTCATATTCCGCGCAGTTCGTAGCATGACCGATGAAGCCCGCCACGAGCGCCACGGAACGCAAGAACCTCCTCCTCAAGCACCCCGACGTATCGACGTGGGTAAAAGACCGTTCCCCCGGTACGGCGGCCACTCAACTCGACCATCTTCGCATCTTTCTCGAGAGATCGGGTCTCGATGTCGATGGCCTCTTGCACCTCGCCCGGAAGGACGAGCGAAAGCTGCGGAACGTCGTCCTCGACTTTATTCACTCGCAGCAAGAGGCGGGTCTCAAGACGAAGTACGTCACGAACGTTTGGTGGTCGGTCCGGTCATTCTTGGGTTCGGTCGCAGCAGCGCCTGCGTGGAATCCGACCGTCAAGTCAACCGAGGCCGACGAAGAGAACGCCTCCCGTATTGTACCCACACACGACCAGGTCCGGCAGATCGCCGGTGCGGTCAAGTCGGCGCGGGATCGAATGGTCGTGCTCGTCCTCGCTTCGAGTGGCATCCGAATCGGGACCTTTGCGACGCAGAACGGTCTCGCCGACGGAATCCGCCTCAAGCACTTGCTTGACTTGGAACTCGACCCGGAGCCACGACTCGCACGTAGCCCGTCGATTCTCCGGGTCCCCGCGTTCCTCTCGAAGGGTGGCAAGGGCTACTACACTGGGATCACGGATGAGGCGGGAGAGGCCGTCGTCACTTACCTCAAGGAGCGGCAGCGCCGAGGCGAAGAGCTCACACCCGAGAGCCCGCTTGTCGCGCCCGATGCACGAGGAACCCGGGAATCCCGCCGATCCAAGGACGGTCACGCGTTTATCGTACGGAAGTCGCTCGCATCTCGGGTCCAAGTTGCGATGGACACAGTTGCCCCTAGGAATCTACGGTGGACTCCTCACTCGCTGAGGGCGTTCGTCAGCACGGCCTTGGAGGCAGCCGAAAGCCGTGGGTTGGTGTCGCGAACGCGACGTGAGTACTTCCTCGGCCATGCCCTCGGGTCCACCGATTCGCTCTACAACTTGGGACGGACCCTATCTCCGGAGAAGGTTGAGGAGCTTCGGGTGAGTTACGCGAAATGCCTGCCTCTGCTCTCGCTGTCGAGCCGGCCCGGCGATGAGCGCGCAGCCGTCCTTGAGGACCTGGTCGCCGCGGTGCTCAAGGCGCAAGGAGCCAAGGACGACGAGATCGCCAAGGCCCTCGAGGGAAAGCTAACGAGGGAGGAAATCGAGCGTATCGTGTCGTCGCCCAAGGCGCAGCCAGTCGAGCGGCTGGTGCCGAAGGAGGGACTATCGACGCTTCTGCTTCAAGGGTGGGAGTTCGTCTCGCCGGTCGGAAACGACCAAGCCGTCGTCCGGTGGTCCCGGGGCGACTTCCTCGACACGCCTGGCGGCCTCCCATCACACTGAGCAGATGGCCCTCAGGCCAGTCGGACTTCCGTCCCGCACCCCACGGGGGTTGGACGACGATTGTCCGATCGCCGGGTGAGGCAAAGCATGGTTTTGCAGGCTTTACCATGGATTCGGTTCATGCGTAGAAACGCGCATCTCTCTCGAGGACGCCTTGGTCCGAGAGGGGAGGACGTCAGCCACGACCCCTGCCTCGAATGGGTCACCGGCGAGCAACGGGGACGCCCTGTACCATCGAGGTGTCCTCTTCCGAGAGCCCGTAGAGTTGGTAGATGAGGCGGTCGATCGACGAGTCTGCCGCCTCGTTCACTGCCCTTCTCGGTCGGATCCTCTCGAGACTCTTTGAGAATTCGACTTGAAGCCGTTCTTGAAATGCCCGAGACGAAGGATCGATGGTCAGCCGACTGCGGTTCTTCTTGAGAACCCCTAGCAATCGGTCGAAGGAGAGTGAGTCATAGGTCCTGAGTTCGGTGCGACCACTGAGAGACAGTGGGTCGGTCCCCAATTCCTGTTTCAGCCAGCCTAGGAATCCCCTCCGCTCAGCTTGGATGATTCGGTTGTTTTCGATGAGCCTCGAGACAGCGTCGCAAATATAGTCGTGGGCCACCTTCCCCCTCTCGGCTGACGGGACCGAATCGAACTCCAGCGCCTGTTTTTCGGGGTCGTTCTCGAGCGAGGTGAGGGTGTTGACGGTCGAAGTCGTGACCTTCTCGCTAGCCAAGTCGAAGTCGACTCTCAGGATCGGGAGTACGCCCACTGTGTCGGGGGATATTCCTGTTGTTGACTGCAGAAACGCTGCGTAGTAAAATCCCATTAGCCGACTGCAAAGAAGTCCAAGGAGGTAGCGGAGATCGTAGCGTGCGTCTGGACGGAGGGCCTCAGTTTCCCTCTCACTCAAATTCCGGCGGCCAGCGACGTGAAGGATGTCCTCTGCCTTCAAGCAACAGAGCATCGAGTGGTTCGCGATGACCCCTTGCCTGTCGAGCGTCGCAATCAACCTTGAACCCGAGATGCCCTGGATGAATATCTTAGGAGACGAGAACAGTTCTGGAAACTTGGGTCGATGCATGTGCCCGGGCACGTCAGGCCGATACTCGATGAACCGAGTTGGCGCGACCCACCCATAGCGCCCGTCCCACTCCTTCGCCTCGATGTACGGTCGATACCATTCGTTCTTGGGAGCACTGCTGATGAGCCGGTCCTTTGACTCGTGCGTTTTGGGATCATGCGCTACGACCCCGGTAATACAGTAACAGAGCTGCCCAAGGGGGATCGAGAGAGCGTCGATCCGGCGTTTCAATGCGAGATTCTCCTCGGTCAGGCCGACTCGTATGGTAGCTCCCATGGATTGGCGGAACACCTCCTGGGGCAGGGGCCGCTCTTGGCTACCCAGCGCGGACACACTCTCCGGACTCGAGACTTGAACCTGATGACCAGGGCCAGGGGGAGTGTTCTCGATTACGAGGATACATGTGCGCACGCCCACCCCCGGGAAGACATCGAGTTCACCGAAGTCGACGACAGAATCCAGGGTTAAGTCCGAGAGGAGCCATTTTCGAATCTTCTCGCCGTAATCGGTTGTCAGGATTGGGGAAGTCACGATCATTCCGAATCGTCCTTCCGGCCTTGAGAGCTTCAAGCCTTTCTCAAGGAATGGGAGAGACAGGTCGAAGCGCCCTACTAAGCAACGGAACGAGCGGCTTTCCATGAGGTAACGGCGTTCCGGCTTATTCGCCGTTTCCACTCGGACATACGGCGGGTTGCCAATGATTGCATCGAATCCGCTCCTAGGTCCGCGCGCAGGATTGACCATCACGTCGGCGAATTCGAGTTGCCAGTGGAAGGCGCCGTGCGCCCGGGATTCGCGTTCAGCCTCTCGCACCCAGTTGTGGCTCGTCTTTCTTGCCCACTTCGCAGCGTCACCGTAAACCACCTCGTTCGCGATTTCCATGTACTGGGCCGTGATCGAGGCCGCGTCGAAGTCGATGAAACTGAGTCCAGTGTGAATGTCGCCCAGCCGCTTGAAGCGCGTGTAGGCGTTGGAGGTCGAGAGCGCGCCGTAAGCCCGTTCTTTCTTCTTTACGTCCTCTACGGTATCCTCCAACCCAGACTCGATTTCATCAAGGAACCGAATCAACTCCTTGACGAGGCTCTGGGGCTGAGTAACTGGGGTCTCGACCCCGACGGGGCGTTCCCCTGGAAGCCACGCCATATCGAGAAGAGTAGTACCGACAAGGCTGTTGCCGCACTTCAGGCGGTGGTCCAGGAAGCTGAGGGGTTTTTCCTTGCTTACGGTCGCGAGCCACAGGCTAACCTTTGCAAGCTCGACCGCCAGCGGGTTGAGGTCCACACCATATATGCAGTGGCGGACCACCTCTCGTTTCGCCCATTCCAACGAAAGATTCTCCGGCCGAATCACGCCCGGTCCAAGATTCTCCTCCGCGGCACGCAACAATGCGTCCGACAGGACTTCCACAGCTTCGACTAGGAAGTGACCGCTCCCCATTGCGGGGTCGCAGACTTTGATCGACAGAATGGCATCCTCAGGAGGGCGACCCTCGCCTTTCGATTCCAGGATTCGCTGGGCGATGAGCGGCGCGAGGGTAGATCGCACGATGTACTTCACGACAGGTTCGGGCGTGTAGTATGAGCCTGACGCCTTTCGCTCATGTTTTTCTGTTTCGAGAAACAGGCCCCCGGCCTTCACCCCGGAACCCGGCACGACAGATGCACCGGTCGGAACCTTATCGGCAGGGACCCAGACGTCCCGCTCGCCTTCGCGCACAGCGATGTGGTCGGAAGCTGCATAGCCAAGCCGATACTCCAGCAGTCCCTCGTAGATACTTCCGAGGTGGCGGATCTCAAGTCCCGAATAGTCGATGAATACCGTCTCTCCAGATCCCTCTATCGAATCCACAGTGCCCATGAGGTCGATGGCTCGTGCGAGATAGGAGTCAGAGATATCCCAGTGGTCTAGCGCGGTGGGGTGTAGGAAAGTACTCGATCCTTGAGGGGAAAATAGCCCCCCATTGTATGGGGTGACACCCAGACGAGGGTTACCTCGGTCAATCAACCGGAAAAGGTCCCTGAGCCCCGTCCACAGTTGACGCGAGCTCGTCGAGAAGTTCGAGCCGTTGCGGGAAGCGCCCGCGGTCCTCTCCCGAAGCCGTTGAAGAGAGAGATCGAGGTAATCCGAGTTCTTCAGAGGGAGGAGATCCCTCGCTTCGGCGTGGAAGATGAAGAGGAGCCGGTAGAGGAGGATGAAGCAATTCTCTCGGAGTTGGTCGAGGACTTGGGAATTACGAGGGTCAAGTCCATTTTCGGGCCATGAAACGAAGCCGCGGCTCAATTCTTCAAGCGCTCGGAAGACGCGCCCCTTGAGTTCGTCTCCGACCTCTTGGGCAAAGCTGATGCTCTGTTGCCTAATCGAGTCTAGGAACGAAACTCCTTCTCTTTGGATGAATGCTTCCCGACGAAAAAGGTTGAAAAAGTACAGCCAACCTTCCTCGTCACCGGCATCCACAATCCTGCGCAGGTCGACCTCGAAAAAACGATCTGTTGGGGAATCCTTGTTGAGTAGCCTCCACCGGGCGCCGTCTGAGACGAAACCCCAGCTAACTTGGCTGTCAATGAGGTAGTCGTAGACTTGACGCGTTGGGCTCCGCTCCCGCGTGGCCTTGTCGAAATCTGTCCCGGGCTCCTTCGCATCCGCTACCGCAATCAGCTTGCTCAAGTCCTTCCGTTGGAGCGCGGCCCGTTCGGGAAAGAACACGTAGTCAGGGATTACGCCGGTCTTGAGCGGTTCTCCCGTCAGGTAGTCCGGGTTGATGAGTTCGAGAACGGGGTCGATTACTCTCTTCTGGATCTGAGACTCGTTTGCCGAGTCTAGGAGCGGGCCGGCTTGGGCGAAGATAGCGCGGACCTTCTGGAAGAGGTCGACGGCCTCGGAGGAGTTGTCCCAATCGGAGCGACGCGGTAGACGGGTTATGAGATAGTTGTTCGAAAACAACTGCTGTGTAGACCAAGCCAACTGTTGGCTCTTGGTCGGCATGGGCATCGTCGGCGCACCCAACTTCGTGCTAAGAGCGTTGCCGGTGTTACATGTTCCGGGGTCCGGAGTGCAACTTCTCGCGAGCTCTCTCGCGCGCGGGAGGGAATGCAATTCTCATCGGCAGCCATCTGCCCAGTGAGAGGGCAGGGGGCTCCGCCTTGAAGTGTACCGCAGGGGCCGGGTATGCTTTGTCGAGAGGTTACCCGTAAATCCGGTCGTGACCGCTGTCCCGGCCGGGGTGGCTGACCGGTAGACTGGCACCGGGGCGAAGCGCGCCCCCGTAGATACTTCCAATCTTGATCGTCAATGTGACTACCTCTTGCATCGCGTCTGCGAGGCGATTGAAAGCAGCGGACTCATCTCCCGTAATCTTCAGCAGTTGATTCAATTGGATTGCCTGAAGGTCGCCCACTCGCGTAACGGTGGGAGGGAACAGGGTCCACCCAGTTCTGGGGTTTTCCATCAACGCCCCTCGAAGTACAGCTAGCATTTGCTCCTGTGTTTCGTTTGAAAGTTGCTGGGTGGTTTGACGCAACTCAGGCGGGATTTGCAAGATGCTAAGGACCGATAGCACCCCATTACGGTCGATTACCATGAGCGCAACCTGTCCGTGCTTTACTTGAAGCGCAGGAAAGGTCTCTCCCTGCTGACTCGTAGCCTCTGCTGGTGCGACCTCATTCCCGATTTCCTTCAGCCACTTTTCCGCGAGCTGCAACTGTGGAGTAGGAGGCAACATTACGAAATCACACCCCTTGCCCGAAGGATGGCCGTGTAGTCCGCAGGGGTCATGCCTCCATCGACGAAGGAATCGAGTTCGGTGCGGCTGAGATAGAGTTGCCTAGCCATCTTGTGCAAGAGGGGTTCACGGCACTCATCCTCGCCATGACTAATCATTGTCCGAACACCGGTCCTTCGGCCGTCGATTGTGTGGAAGTAGAACACGTGTCTCTTGTTCACGGGGACAAATCCCATCCTGACGAGGGCGGCGTGAAGCTCGCGGGCACGAATCGAGGGCACATCACCCCTCGAGCAGCGTCCGCAGCTTGTTCCTTAGAGCGACCCCGCTTGGGGTGAGCTCAGCCACCGGTGCCTGAACGAACTGTTCGTAAAGCACTTCGAGCTCTTCGAACAGCTCCTCTTGGAGGGTTGTGAAGTCCGGCCCTCCTACCATGATATGGAGATCTGGAACCTCTAGCTCGAGCCTCCCGGGCACCCCGGTCACCTGCCCTTGGAGGTCACCATGTACGCTTCGAACCTCGCCGTGGAGACGGACAGACTCGATTGAAACTGGGAACGGGACCATCTCTCCCCGCCGCCGCAGTTCCTCTGAAACGGCGCGACTGAGTTGCTCGACCATCGTAAGTTGGCGCCCGCGTAGGCGGGTCAGTCGCTCGATGACCGAAGTATCACTGAGAGGGAGGGCGGACTGGGGCGGAACGATGCTTCCGAATGATCCCTGTGGCTGGAGTGGCATCCGATACCATATAGGGGTCGTCTCATTGACCTGCAACGCCATACTCTAAAAGTGAGCGTCGAGGGCGATATAAGTAGTTCAGCCCGTCGTCTCCGTGACCCCGCCGCAGGTGTTTCGAGTCAAGCGGGTCCAAACGTCACCCCCCCGGCGAACGGCGCGGACGAGACTTTGCCCAACGGCGTCAGAACCCCATCACCGAGGTGTCGAAGGGCCTCGGCCGTCGGGACTCAGGCTCTGAGCGATTGCGGTCAGGAACCGCTCGCCGTAATGCTCCTTGAACCCAGGCGAAACGTCCCGACTCTTTACTCCCCAAGGAAAGGCATGGTAAAGTGTGAGAATGTGCCGCCCGTCGGCTTCTTTCACGAGAACGGCGACGAGGGTAAAACAGTCTCCCCGGCTCTCTTTTGCCCAAAAGAACGCGCCGATGTATCTCTCGACGAAATCGTCGGACGCGAGCAATTCTTCCGCAGTCTGTCCCGTCGCCTTACCTATGAGTCGCCCCATCTCTGACGCAATCGGAAGAAAAAGCGGCCGAAGGGTCCGCAGGAGCGCGGGATCCATCGGACCGGGCTCGTGCACGGTCCACGGACTGTCCTCGGGTGATGGCTTGACGGACACCTCTTCGAGCGAAGAAGGTTCGGGCTTCGATCCAAGCAGATCGTCCCGCATCGAATTCCAAATCTCCGCGTGCCCGGGCGGTCCAATCGCAAGCACGTCCTTCAGCGGGAATGTGTGGGTCTCGCCTCCGATACGGACTTCACACAATTCAACACCATTCAGGGTTTCCTCAGGAAGCCATACAAAGAGCCCCTCGGTCCCAGCGGGCCACACTCGCCCGTCGAGGTCTTTCGAGTCTTGCAGCAGTTTAAGCAGTGGCCGGGATCGACCTCCGTCACTGACATCTTCGGACGGCGGATCTGGATGAACCGCGGCTCGGACCCGGCCCTTGAAGACATTCGGGTCGTCAAATCCGCTGGTTGATGGTGCGTGGGAACGCCTACGCTTCGCCACGTGGGACCTCCTACTGACAGTTGGTCGGGTTGCGAGTGTCGCTGTGGGCCGGCAACAGCACTATGAGTGGTTCGAGGATGATAGACCTATTTAACGTCGGGGCCGGGCATGCTGCTTCGAACGCACTTCCGGAGATGATTCCCGGACCAAGTGGATTCGTGAGATGCTGCTTGCGGTCTCATTCCAAATAGTCGGTGCAATCTGGCTTTGACTCCCCAAGGGTGGCGACCGCTACCGACCGGGAACCTTCCACTTTCCACAGGCCCTACGTATCCCGGTGTCACCGACTGTGTCGACGAGCCCTCCGTTCGGCGAGTCGCGACGGCGGTTCCGTGGTTCCGTGCGTTCAGTGTCCGATGGGCGAGCGTACTTCCGCGCGATCTCTACACGCGCGCGGGAGGAGAAACGGCCGGCCGGGCTGCGGCCGAGCAGTCGGCCAAGTCACGACGCTCGGCCCGGACGAGAGCGCGGAGTCGGACGACCCGCTTCGGCGATACGTGGAGGTCCCGGCAGATCGCCCGTTCCGTTGCCAAGCTACCGCCCGCGCGCAGACGGGCGAGAATGGCCGCCGCCTTTTCCCGCTCGTCCCGCTCTCGGTCGGCTCGCTCCTTACGAACCGCGACCTCGGCCGCCAGCATCTCCGACCTGTTCTCGCGCCACACGCGGAGGGACTCCTCGCGGGCGGCCTTCGCCTCAGCCAAGAGCTCGCGGATTTCCTCCTTCGTCTTCACGTCCCACTTCCCTCCCCGAGGGAAGCGGTCCGGTGAATCCGCCGCCGGTGACGGCTGAAAGAGTCGGCCGAGATTGCTTTACCGCACTCAGGACACTCTACCTTTCGCCGCGGGTCCCACTCGGCTGGGGTCAACGGCCGAGGAGAGGAGGGCGCGTCGGCAGAGTGTGCCGACTTGGCCGGGCCGACCGGAAGGCTTGGCTCAGCTTTGAGTGCCGGCCCCGTATCGAGATGGGGAGGGGGCCCGTGGGAAACGACTGCCGATGACTCGGTCGTCCGGGCGAAGGTCCCGGCCAATATCTCTTCGAAGCGGCTCCGCAGCCTGGCCACCTCCTTCTCGAGGGCAAGTATCCGATTGACCGCGTCGGTGTATCCGAAGCCCTTCTCCCCTTCCGGCTCTAGCCCGGCCTCCTTATTGTCCAGTTGGGCACTGTTCACTTTCCAACCCCCTACGTGTCCCGAAGAACCCGCGGCAACCCGGGCGGGGGGACACTTTCTGCCCGGGCCTGGCGCCAAATCCAGCGCACGGTACTTGCGGGAATCTTGAGGGCCATCGATACTTGCCTCGAAGTCTGCCCGTTGGAAAGTCGGGAGAGACATTCCGCGCGCTGAGCGTCCGTGAGTTTAGATGGACGACCGAACCTCTTGCCCGCCGCTCGAGCGCGCGCGATTCCTACCTGGGTCCGCTCCAGGATCACTTCTCGCTCGAACTCGGCGAGTGCTGCGAGCATGTTCCGCTGAAGGCGCCCTACCGCGGTCGACGTGTCGATCCCTTGGTCGGTCACGATCACTCGGACCCCCGCTGCATCGGCCTCGTCCCAGAACCGAAGTATCATGCCGAGGGACCGGCCAAGGCGGTCCACCTTGGTCACAAGCAAGGCCGAGATACGCCCCGACGTGACCAGCTCGCGCAGTTGGTCGAGCTGTGGGCGGTTGTCTCGAACCCCCGAAATACCGTCGTCACGGAAGACGAGCGGCTCGCCGAGCCCCCGCTCGCGGCACGCTGCGACCAGCCGTTCGACCTGGCCGTCTGTTGACTGCTCGGCTGTCGAGACTCGAGCGTAGATTGCGACGGTCACGTGCTAACCCCTCCGGATTTCTCCTCGACCGGCTGAACGCGCGCGCCCGCGCGCGGGGAAGCGTCGGTCAGGTGGTCCGGTGGTCCCGCACCCGGGTTTTCTGACGGCTGATCGCTGGGACCACCGGTGGTCCTAACCTCCGAGCGTGGTCCCGCCTCGGGACCACATGGGACCACTCTGGGACCACTTTGGGACCATGGGCAGCTCAGCCAGTCTTCATCAGCGGCGGTGCGCCCCGGGACCACTTTCGAGTCAAGGACCATCTGCGACCCAGTTCCCGCCTCGTCTCCGGTGTCACCATAAAGGTCGTGAGGGACGAATGCGGCCCGCTCTCGCGGCCCGTTCGGGAATCGGTGTCTCTTCGGGCGCAGCTTTCCGTCCGCGTCCCGCTCGAAAGCAGTCGATTCGATCTCCGCTTCGGTGAGGCCAGCCTCTCGCAAGCCAAGCCGCGCCAGTTCGGCGAGTGAGTTGACCCTTAGATCTGCGAGAGACTGTTCCCTCCGATAGTCATCGAGGACGGCCTGCGTCACGTATTCGCCGGAAAGTCTCAGCGAGCGCCCGTCGGGCTTGCGCGAGACCTCGACCCACCCGTCCTCCCAGATCGAGCCCCTTCCGCGGACCTCAGAGAATGAGCGCCCGTCTTCGCTCGCGGATCGGATCGTGTTGAGGGCACGCCATCGGGACCGGTAGGAACGGAATGCCGAAAGCGCGCTAATCTCGCCTTCGAAGGTACCGCCCTCAACGCGCTCGATCACACTTTCAAAGAAGGCACGTCGACTCAAGGGCGGCGAGCCCTCCACGCCAAGCCTCCTCGCCGCGAGCTCCCACGCCGCGAGGCCCAGCAGGATTGTTGCCCATGTCTGCGCGCGGCGGAGGTCCACGAAGGACCAGCCGAGGAGCGAACCTGCACGCTTGACTTCGCTCTCGAGGCGCCCCAGTTCGCCGAGCAGCGCGGCCTCCGTCGGAAACCGCTCAAGCAGGCAGCGAGCGACAAAAGGGCCAACCGGCCGAAGGCCGGCAACGAGACGGTCGACCTCGTCCTTGTGGGCGGCGCGCTCGACCAGCGAAGACGGGTCGTGCGTGATCCTGATTGTCCGGACCAGATGTGGCCGGGCTCTGAGCGGAAAGCTGTTGGCCGAAAAAAAGAACGTCGCACGACTGTTGAAAGTGATCATCTCCAGCGTGGTGCGGCCTCGCTTCGTTAGCGGCCAGCTCTCCGGCATGACCTTGAACGCAGCCTCGAACCACTGGGGGTCGAGGTTGGAGGCCTCCGAGAACGCCTGAGGGACACACGCGGCATCGGCCATGGCCGGAAACCTGTACTGGGACCGGACTGCATCGGCCGAGGTCGCGCAGCGGCCGTACGCCTTCTCGGAGTATACCACGCCAAGGAGCGTCTTGCCGAGGCCGGTCTCCTTGGCTTCAGAGAAGAGGTGGCCACTGATGGTTCTTCGGCCGCGTAGAACGGGGTTGAACGGCGCCATCGCCGAGGCGCCCCGGACTGGGAGGACTTCATGCGGGCTGAACCGGCCGACATGATCGAGCTTGAAGTATGCGCGGAGCTCAGCGGGGGAGGGGGCAAATTCGAGAGCCTCCCGAATCTCAGCGTGCGCTTCAATCTGCTCGGGTTTAGTGGGTGTTGGTCGTCGGCACTCTTCGAGCGTCCCGTCCGGAGTCGGGTAAATCCCGTACGTTGCTCGGGTTCGCACAGGGGGACCAGCGAACTGCCGGAAGAGGTGGCCGATAACGTCACGAAAGTACCGATGCGAAAGGACGCGCCCCCCTCGCTCCATGCGTTCGAAGAGATCGCTTGCCCTACCGCAAACAGGCTCGTCTCCGCCCATGTCCACCTCGCGGTACGCTTCAGGGTCGCCGTCTACGACCAGGGTCCGAAGGGGCCGGAACCGGCCATCGAGCACGCCCACCTCGTGATCCCCGTCACGACCTTCGAAGATCAGTGACACGCCGCCGGCGGTCCAACGGACCCGACGCCCCGACTCCATTTCGAACTCGACCGGAGCGAGCCCCCCACCATGCCCACGCTCGGAATCCAGCGGCCGCCCTCCTCCGCTCGGGACGTGCCCCCCGAGCTTCACGACGGCGCTCGAGGCCAGCTGGGCAAGCTCCTGGTCAGGATGGGCCTCCGGGTCCGGGAGATGGGCATCACGGTACACCCTGAGTTCGGCCGCGATTCGCTCGGGAGAGGCGCCCTCGTGAGCTTTAGCCGCGCTCATTCGGAGGAGCTGCGCGTGATGAGTTCCCCGGGGGTGCCAAAGGTCGCGGAGGTCCGGGCACTCCGGGAGCTCGGCGACCCGGGGAAGCGGCCGAACCCACTCGTACGGCTTCCCGCTCGGATGGACCGACGGCGGGACAAGGGCGTACTTGTTCCGAACGTGGAGTTCCATCGCCCCGACTGAGGTCTCAGCGTTCGCCTCGTTCACCTGGCCCGACCTCGAACGGAAGTACCAGTGTCCGCCGCGTAGGGAACGGACATTCGGAGGTCCGAACCGAGCGCGAGCCCACGCGGTCGCGCGCTCGTCGTTAGTGATCAGGATCGCGAGCTCTCCCCTTACTCCGATTGCGACGTTTCCCTCCGGAGGCAGTTCGTACGGTTGACTCCGCCGGACCCACCCCGCCGGGGGCGGCTCCTTTCGCCTCAGTGGGAGGGGGACCAAGAAGTACCCTCGCGCGCGAAGGTCAGCCGGCGAGGTCAAGCGCGCCTCCCCCGGTAGACAGGAACGAACTCGAGACCCATACGAGAGAGAATCTGCGACTGAGCGCAGCGGAGGCAGAGCTCGACGTGGTGGATCACGTCGCGGTAGTACGGGATGTTCGGCCGTAGCTTGATCTCGCAGCCCGAACAGTGTGTCAAGGCCGCAGCTCCTCCGGGACGATGTTCAACCGCCCGGCGCCAGAACGTACATAGACGACCCGGAGTTCCGGGCGCGACCGTAGCTCGGAGAATAGCGACTCGACGGTGTCTGCGTCGGCACGGAAGACAACCGCGCCGGTGAGCCAGACCCGGTGTGGGTCAGTGTGTGGCTTCGGTTGCATTGCATTGCCTCTCAGCGCGCCCGCGTTGGACCTCGGTCAGGAGCCTGCGGACCACCGCCGTCGTGACCGCGGGATCATCGATCTCGAAAACGAGCTCGACCATCGAGACGACAGGGTCGCCTGGCTCGAGTCGTCGGAGTTCGCGCTGGACCGCCTGGGGCACGCTCGCGGTCATGCCGTCCCCCCGACGAGGCGAAGGAGTCGCCCGACCTCGCCCTCACACCCGCGAGGGACTACCAGCAGGAGGCCGCCCAAACCGAACACGAACTCGACGGTCGAGCCGGGCCCGACCCCGGCAGCTCGCGCCCAGAGCAAGGGCGGATGGATCACGAGACTCGTGCTGCGTTGCGCCCTCCCGACGCGGCGCCTGACGCGGAAGGTTTCGGGGGCTCCGGGGCTCATCACCCTTCGTTGGATTGGCATGGAAATACACATTACTACGAATTGTAGTCTGGACTACACGTATGGGGCTCACCCCGGGACGCCGGCCACTCAGACGGGTCAGGGAGAGGGCATGGAGCGAGGCAGCCCAGCTGACCGCAATGCAGCTGGACCCCGAGGTTCCATCGACGTTCTCGGAAGTCGAGCGAGCGATTCGCCGCTCGCCGGAAGCCATAGGGATGAGCAAGAGTTGGCCGAATGTCACGGCGTATCGCGGCTTGCTCGAGCTCGAGGAGCTGGGAGCCGTGCTTCGCGGAGATTGGGGCTACCTGATCGCATCGCGGACCGACAACCTGGTCATGGAGGCCATCGGGCGACTCAAGAGTACGAGGACTGACCTTGTGACGTTAGAAGGCCGCTCGAAGTTCGAGCCCGACGCCCCGTTCGTAGAGGGCTCCCGCGAGCGCTGGAATGAGACCAAGCGAGTTCTCGAGGCCCTGACGGCAAGAGTTGAGCACGCGCTCGACTCGCCGACTCCGGGCTCCCCGGCGTCGCTCAGAAGACTAAGGGCGGGGTCGCTATCACCACCCCACAGGACCCGGAGTGCAAAGGATTCGAACAAGTAGTAGTGCGAATCCCAGCGGGTCCGTTGGAAATCCTCGTTGTTCGCCCCGTCGTCGAACAATCCAGCTCGGCCGAGGGTTGGCGTCACTCTACTTTCGCTCTGTGAGCGATGTCCTCCCTCTGCCACCGTCCAAGTCGCAGCGGGAGAAACCCCAAGGAAGCGACGAAAGGACTAGCATCGTGGATGCGCGAAACGATACGTGGACCCGGACGCTTTCAAGAGGAGTGCGACGGAGGCCGCGAGGAGGTTGGGAGTTAGCGGGAGGACGGTATTCGACCCCCGAAACCGAGTGGCCCATAGACCAGCGCATGACTGACTCGAAGTACTATCTCGAAACGGACGGTTCCGTTCGACCGGGAGAGAAGCACAAGTGGGGGGCTTCGCCTTCAGTCGGTGGAGCCGGTATCGTGCTCTACGATCCCGCCCTTCGGGTAGTTTTTGCGGAGGGCGTCAATCTCGGCCCGGTGAGTTGTGGACCCGAAGCGGAGCTCAGGGCAGTCTTGGTCGGCCTCCGCCGCGCCAAGGAACGCAAGGTCGAGCGCCTCAGGGTCAGGTCGGATTGCCTCGAAGTGGTCCGTCACCTCACTGGGGAGAAGATGCTCGAAACCGGCTGGGCACTTCCATTCCTCCCCGAACTCTCGGACCTTCTGTTGTCTTTCGACTTCGTCGAGGCCAGGTACACAACCGTTTCACATGCGGTGGAGCGGCGAGCAGGGACGCCCACCGCAGACTCCCTTGCCCGACAGGCCGTCGGATTGGGGCCACGGCGACGTCGGCGCTGCTAGTGGTACGGCTAACAAGACCGGTTCAAAGGGAGTGCGGGGGAGGTGGCGAAGAGGCTCGGGGTGAGCCGGGGGGACGATGTTCAACCGAAGGCTCGCACACTGGCGGGGGCCTCATTAACTCCTGCCGGGTTACTCCGCGGGTTCAGAGAGTGAGGGCCGTATCCGTGAACCCGTCGACTCGAGCCCGCAAGAATCGAGCAGTGGCCACGCGGTCTCCGAGCAAGCCTGAAGAAACGAAGGAGGCGGCCAAGCAGCTGGTCCTTGGGTGGAAGCTCGATGGGAACGGAGACCCCGAGTACTGGGTTTCCGCGAGTGGGCACCCGAGGCCAGGCTCGCAGCCCGAATCTTCTCTGGTAACCCTCCCCGCTCGAGTTCTCGGCACCAACACGATCATCGTCGCCCAATCGGGGTCGGGAAAGTCCTCGTTTCTGGCCCGGCTCATCGAAGAACTTCTACTAAGCTCGCCCGCGCACTGCCTCATTATCGACCCGAATTCGGACTTTCGATACTTTCCCGAAGTAGGAAATGCGGCCCAATGGCCGGGGGCCAAATACAACCCGAAGACGCATTCGGGTAGGCTCTTCACTGAGAAGAGCGCCGCCGAGTTCAAGCGCCGTTGGTCCACGATAGGCGGTCAAATAGCGATACTGACCGGGAATGTCCCGGAAGACATCCCATCTGCGAATTCCACAATGCAGGCCCCGACAATCCACTGGAGGTACGTGCCACCCGACTTCCAGCTAGAGGGCTTGGATTCAGTTCACCGCGTGGAAATGCGACATTGCCACACTTTCTTCATCAGCCTCGCCGAAGTGTGTGAATCCGGGACCATCCTGCACACACCTGGAAGTGAAGCTGAAGGGTCTCTCGATATCCTGGGACAAGTGGAGCCCATCTTTTCCGCACTCGCCGAGGCCCGCGACGCGGGTCGCCTTCACGGCAATGAAGACGTCATCCGGCTGATGGACAACGAACTCGGTCAGCGTATGCCATTGCCGGGAGGACATTCATACTCTGAAGCGAAGACTCTCGGCCGCCTCACTATCTCTTCCGAAGAGGACGGCGGCCGGACAATTGACTATCGTCAAGCCCACGAAGAGTTCCACTATCGGCGGATCGCGCGGAATCTTGACAAGGCCGCGGTAGCTTTCGGACATTTTAGTAATGTGACAGGACGTCACTACTTTGGAGTCTTGCAGGATTTGCATACTGCAGGCCTACTCAGCGACCGGCTTGAGGATGCCGAGCCGCGTCGAGTCGAGATCCTAGACCTGCCCTCCATCGACATCCGCTCGAATCGATATTTGTTGGTCGCAAGTTACTTGGACCGTGTCATCGCGCGGGTGACCAGGGACTGGGAGAAGGCACGGTCTGCGACTTACCTTGACCCAAACAGCCGCCCGAGACGCCGCCCCTTCTTCGTCGTACTAGACGAGGCCCACAACCTGATCCCCGGAGACGACTCGGCTGTTGACCCTTCACTGAAGCTAGTCCGAGATCGGATCAGAGTAATCGCTGCCGAAGGACGGAAGCTCGGGCTTTACTTGATTGTGGCGACGCAGCGTCCCGACAAGATCGACAGATTCATTCTGTCCGAGTGCCAAAATAAGGCTGTTATGCGACTCGACAATGAAGCCGCCCTCGAGCTCGTCGCAAGAGCTCTTGAGATGCAAGATGCCGAGGGGACGATGAGGAAGCGGTGCCTGGGGAGCGGGTATCGGGTGTTACTCACAGGAAGCTGGACGGAACACAAGCCGGTTCCGATGTATCCTGCGCCTCGGAGAACTATGGAGGGTGGCGGTAGCTTAGATGAGTCTGATTGGGCTCCTGAGTCCCTCGGGCAAGCGGAGGACGATTCGAAATGATGCCAAGGAAGAGAACGGATGCGCTGGCGATCAACTGTTACCGCGGGGCGGAAGTTCTCGAGCGGCTTGGATACCGGAGCGATACCACGGTGGGTCGCCTGTACAAGGACCTGCGAGTCGACTCTTGGAACCGTGTCCTCCAGAAAGTGTTCGGCGGAAGTTACTGAGCTGAACATCTCCCAAGGCCCTACGGTCGCCCCTCGAAGCTGAGGCTTGTGCGCGTCTGAATCCAGTAGATTGAGCACGCCCTCAGGGGTACTCCCACGCATCAATCGCAACCCTTCAACCCCTCGCTTCACGAGGGTTACTATGAGGGTTTACGACAGCGGTGGGCCGAATCCCCGAGCGGGCTATTGGGGGCCCTTCCTGCCCGGCCAGCTGCTGAATCTCAACATTTGTCCCTTTATATAGATACCAAGCTACCCCACAGTCCCGGACGCGGGCTTGCCAGCCGCCCCCGCTATTTGAACGTGAGGGCGTTCGGGCGGCGCGGGCGGCCCGGAGCCGGCCGTTTCACGACCTCTCCCCTCGGCTTTACATTCCCCGGAACCGGTAGGAATCGCGGAGATGGCGAGCCCGAGCTCCCAACCGCCGATCCCCGGCATCGCCCCGGTCGAATGGCTCTCCTGGAGCGTGCCCGGGCTCGAGGCCGACCCGACGATGTGCCTTCGTTGCCGCTCGGCCCAGCTGCTCTGCGGGAAACCGGTCTGCCCGATCCTCGTGAAGTACCGCGCGTTCGAGAAGACACTGCCCATGGTGAACGGGCTCGACCTCGAGGGAACCTCTCCCCCCGCGCTGTTCGTCGGTCGCTTCGGGTACCCCAAGGTCTCCGTCGGCCCGCTGCTCAGCCCCGAACACGGCTCCACCGAGCTCTTCGACACTCCCGAGGAATGGGTCGGTCGATCGGTCCAGGAGGTCGTTTCGTTCCGGACCGGTCTCGTGCGGGGCACAACGCCGATCCGCGTCACGGACGCGGAGCGTCCGATCCCGATCCTCGAGGACCTGCAGCTGCTCGGGATCGCGGGGGAGACCGTCGAGAGCGAGGCCCATTTCCGCCGCCCGCCCCGGGGGCATCTTTCGTTGAGCGACTCGACGCCGCCGTTCGGGCCCACGGCCCCCATCGACAAGATCCGCCTTGACGTGCGCCGCGTGGACCCGCATCTCGACCGCCTGACCTCGGACGTCCACGCGAACGCACGGGTCGCGGTCGAGGAGCTCTACCATCGCGGGGTGCGGGTGAGCCGGATCCAGCGGGCCTTCAGTGTGGGGACGCTCGGTCGGCGGGGTCGTCGTCGGCTCGTGCCGACCCGCTGGAGCATCACCGCGGTCGACGACCTCCTCTCGAAGACGAACCTGGAGCAGATCCGCACCCTCCCCGAGCTCTCGGAGATCCTCGTGCACCGGATCACCGCGCTCGACAACCGCTGGGTGCTCGTCTTCCTGCCCGGGGCGTACCGGTACGAGTCGATCGAAGCCTGGTATCCGAACACCCTGTGGAACCCGAACCCGAGCCAGATCGTGATGATCGGCGACCACGAAGGGTACCGCGGACGGACCACCTACGCCTCCATCGGCGGCTGCTACTACGCGGCCCGCCTTGCGACGAGCGAGGCGCTCCTGCGGATGGGTCGCCAGGCCGGGGTCGTCGTGCTGCGCGAGGTCCACCCGGGAGAGATCCTGCCGCTCGGGGTCTGGAACGTGCGGGAGCACGTGCGGGCCGCGCTCCATCAGGCGCCGGAGAAGATCGCCTCGCTCGACGAACTGACCCAACGGATCGGGGGCACGTTTGCGATCCCCCTTCGACGTTGGCTCGCGTCGAGCGCGCTCCTGCACGAAGCCCGGACCCAGCGGCGCCTCGACGACTGGATTCCCGCCGCCTCGTAGTCGGGCCCGGGCCCCCTTACGCGAACCGGGCGCCGCACTTGCCGCAGAACGCCTCGTCGCCCACGCGCGGGGCCCCGCAGCTCCCGCAGGTGGCCAGGGCGCGGGGCTTTCCGCACCCCCGGCAGAACGAGTCTCCGGCCAGCATCGGGTACCCGCAATCCGGGCACCGCTCGGATCCCGCGACCGCCTCGGCCGTCCGGGCGGGGTCGCCCGCTCCCGTGCCTTCCCCGGTCGGGCCCCGGGGACCGGCGCCCGCGCCCGGCGCCGCCGGTAGACCCTCGACGGAGCCTCCCAACGCCCGACGTCCCTTGAGCGCCAGACGAAACGAGTCCGTGTAGTCTCCCCGGTCGAACGCGGACTGCGCTTGCGCCTGCAGACTCCGCGACTCCTTCACCATCGGGTCGCGAGCGCGTCGGCTTCCGAGCGCGGCGAGCTCGTCCGAGAGGATCCGGAGCTGGAACTGGGACTCGGCCCGGTTCTTGGGGAGGGCCGGTGCGGCCACCGGAGGGGGCTCGGCGGCGGGGCCCGCCGGAGCGACGGCCGTCGTCGGAGCAGCCCCCGATGGGACCGGCCGGGAGGTGAGGGGGGTGCCGGTGGTCAACGCCCCCTGGTTTCGGGCGTTCACGAGCGCCTCGTGGGCCGATTGGGCCGACCGATAGGCATCGTCGTAGTGACGGGTGTCGAACGACCCCTGCGCCTCGGCGATCAGTTCCTGGGCGCGGTGCACGTCGACGCCCTGTCCGTTCAGGATGCCGGCTTCGCGCCGCGCCATCGCGATGCGGTTGAACGCGCGGTCCTGGCTCAGCTCGGGTCGTTGGTCGAGATCGCTCAGGAGTTTGTCCCGACGCGCCCGCAACCTTCGGAGGAGCAGGATGAGGATGCCGATGAGGACGACGGCGAGAACGACGATGAAGGCGATGAGGATGGTCTCCCTGCCGGAAAGGTCCAACGTGAGCTTCCCCCATTCGCCCCGGTCGAGGGCCCTCGGGGCGCCCGAACTAGGGGTGGGTCGGGTATTTAGAAGCCAACTACGCGGCGGTTCCGAGGAGATAGGTCGAGCGGGCTCCGTCCACCCGGAGTTCGACCTCCGAACCGAGGGGCGGGCGCGCGTCGAGGACCACGGGCAGGTAGTTCTCGAGCCGGGCGACCGAGCTTCCCCCGGGCCCATACTCGAGGACCCGGCCCCGCGCCCGCCTCCCGATCCAGCGCTCGAGCCGGTCGCGGGAGATCCGCTGGCGGAGGGCGGCGAGCTCGCGCGAGCGCCGCTTCGCGACGCGGGGCGGTAGCGGAGCGAGCCGGGCGGCGGGCGTGCCGGGCCGGGGCGAGAACCGTGTCACGTTCACGGTCTCGGGGCCGACCGCGAGCAGGGTCTCCACGGTCGCCCGGTGGTCGTCCTCCGTCTCGCCCGGAAACCCCACGATCACATCGGTGGCGAGGTGGAGGTCCGGAAGACGCCGGCGGGCCTCCGCGACCTGGCTTCGAAACAGGTCGACCGGGTACCCGCGGTGCATCGCTTCGAGCATCCGGTCCGAGCCGCTCTGCAGCGGGAGGTGGAGGAACCGGTACGCGGGCCCGGAGGACAGCGAGTCGAGGTACGCGTCGCGGTGCGGCTCGAGGCTCTGCGGGCTCATCATCCCGACGCGGACCCGAAAGTCCCCGGGAAGGGCGAGCACGGCCCGCAGGAGGTCGGGGAGCCGCTCGGGTCCGGTCAGGTCGGAGCCCCAGGCGGCCGTGTCGAGACCCGTGAGACGGACCTCGCGCGCGCCTCGGTCGGTCGCGGCCCGCACCCGTCGCAGGACCTCCGCCACCGGTACGCTCGCCAGCCGGCCGCGTGCGAGCCGGCTGAAGCAGTAGCTGCAGCCGCTCGTGCAGCCCTGGGCGATGACGACCTCCTCGGAGACGGGAGGTCGGTCGGCGGCGTCGCAAGCCGGGACGGGGGCCCGCGGCAGGACCGCGTCGGTCGACCACGCGTCGAGGAGGGCCGGAAGATGGTCCTGCTCGCGGATGGGGACGAACGTCGTACGCTCCCGCGCGGTGCCGCCCATGAGGTCGGTCCGAAGCGGGACGAGGCAGCCGGTGACCACCATGCGGGGGATCCGCTCGGCGAGCGCCTGCCAGCGGCGGACCATCCGGGACTCGGTGGGACCGATCACGCCGCAGGTCACCAGGATGCCGACGTCCGCGCCGGCCGGGGCCCGGGCGAGCTCGTGGCCGCGCGCAGCGAGGTCGCGCGCGATCCCCGCGCCCTCGCCCTGGTTCTGGGAGCAGCCGTAGGACTCGACGTAGACCCGCACGACCGGCCCGCAGAGCCCGATCCCTAGAAGACCGTTAGCTTCCCCGTCAGGAGGCGGCGCGGGATGGAGTCGATATCGTCGAACCACTTCTGGGCGACGCCCTCCGCGTTCGGCTTCACCTTCGCGAGCTTGACGCCGTCCGCGGTGAGGATCTGCAGGCTCGCCACCTGGGGCTGGTCGACCGGCTTTCCGATCTGCGAGAGGATCCGGACGTGGACCTCCCGGACGTCGCCGCCCGCCTCCTTCACGATATCGTTCGCGATGAGGTTGCCGAGCAGGTTGTAGATCTTCCCGACGTGGTTGACCGGGTTCTTCCCCGCCGAGGCTTCAAGGCTCATCGGGCGGCACGGAGTGATGAGACCGTTCGCCCGGTTGCCGCGGCCGACGGAGCCGTCGTCGCCGGCCTCCATCGAGCAGCCCGTCACCGTGAGGTAGTAGCGGCCGAGCTCGGGGTCGTCCGCCGTGTTCACATCGATCGTGACCTTGCGGCGGGTGAGCTTCGCGGCCTGTTCCGCGATCTGGTCGTGGATCTCCTCGCAGACCGAGGCGTATTCGCGGCCGTCCTTGATCTCACTGTCGACGAGCGCGGCGGCCACGGTGAGGTGGATGTCCTCGTCCTGGCGGTAGCCCATGACCTTGACGTCCTCGCCGAGCGCGGTGAGCTTCTTCTTGAGCTTGAGCGTCAGGAACTTCTCGGTCTCGAGCACGAGGCGCTCGGTGTCCGAGAGGGGCGCGAAACCGACCCCGAACGACGTGTCGTTCGAGAGGACCGCCTTTTGCTCGAAGACGCCGCGCAGGTCGACCGACCCCTGGCCGATCTTGCAGTCGAAGTCGACCTGCGTGTCGACATCGATGTGCGCGCAGACCGACTGGACGTACTTCTTCGCCGCTTCGACCGCGACGTCCCGGTACGGGAGCTTCTCGCCGTTCACCTCGGTCGTGGCGCGGCCGACGAGCAGGATGTAGATCGGGCTGGTCACCTTGCCGCCGCCGAACTTCGGCTCGGAGGCGCCCCCGACGACCTGCGTCTCGTCCGTGTTGTGGTGGAGGATCTTCCCGAACTCGTCGAGGTAGAGGCGGCAGAGCGCCCGGCTGACCGACTCCGAGACCCCGTCGGCGATCGAGTCGGGGTGCCCGAGACCCTTTCGCTCGACCAGCTCGACCTCTTGCTCCTCGATATGGACGGTGTGCAGCGGCTCGACCACGATATTGCGGGCCATGCGGGATTCCTTCGGTCGGCGGAGTCGGGGGTGGGTTTAAGGGTTGCGCGACCGGCGCGAGAGGATTCCGCCCGCCGGCCCGTCAGGGATTGTGCCCGGCGAAAACGCTCTTCGCCATGTGCGGCCCGGCCCGCTCGTAGCCCCACCGTCGGTAGTATTCGCGCGTCCCGACCGCGCTCGTCACGTAGACGCGCGGAAACCCCGCGGCGCGGACCCGCTCCTCCGCCGCGGCGAGCAGGGCCCGCCCGAACCCCCGGTGCTGGTACTGGTTGGGCCGGGACCCTTCCTCTCCCACCGGGACCTCACTGCCGAGGACCTTCAACTCCCGGATCACGGGCGCGTCCAGCGCTCCCTCGGGGTCGGCGGAAGGGAAGCGGAGCCGCAGAAAGCCGGCGACCGTATCCGAAGAGCGCTCCTCGAACGCGAAGAAGACCTCCCTGCCCCCGGCCGCGTCATACTCGGTCCGGGTGAGTTCGAACGCCTCCGGCGGCGGGGTTGCCCGCCGCCCCACCTCGCGGCACCGAAGGCAGCGACAGTGGGTCCCGTCCGCGCGCAGGCGGGCGAGCGCCTTCTCCCGAAGATTGCTCGTGCGGACGCCGGCGGCGATGAGCCGGGCGGGGATGTCGCGCTGGATCCGCTGGATGCGGACCCACGGCGGGAGCCGACGCTTCATTCGCGCGAGCACTTCGGTGGCGGTCTCTGTATCGTACGGTTCGTAGCGCCCCGCCTTCCAATCGTCAAAGAGCGGGGTGCCGGGGATCACCAGCGTCGGGTAGACCTTGAGGAGGTCCGGGCGGTACGCGGGGTCGTCCCAGAGCCGTTCGAAGTCGGCAAGGTCGGTCGTCGGGTCCATGCCGGGGAGCCCCAGCATCAGGTGGTAACAGAGCTTGAGGCCCCGGTCGCGCGCTTGGCGGCTCGCCCGCGTGACGTCGCCGGTCGAATGCGCCCGGCCGACGGCCGCGAGCACGTCATCGTGGAGGCACTCCACGCCCACCTCCACCCGGGTCACACCGGCGTCGAGGAGGAACGGAAGGACTCGCGCATCGCACCAATCGGGGCGGGTCTCGACCGTGAGACCCACGACGCGGTGTTCCGCGCCCTCGTTCTGGGCCTGCGCGTCGGCGAGCGAGGTCGACGGGACCCCGTTGAGCCCGTCGTAGATCCCCCGAAGCACCTCTTCCTGATACGGCCGGGGGCGCGAGGGAAACGTGCCGCCCATCACGATCACCTCGACCTTGGAAGTCGGGTGCCCGATCGCCTCGAGCGTCTCGATACGGTTCCGGGCGATCGCCCGAGAGTCCCAGTGGAATTGAGCGCCGCGCAGCGCGGACGGTTCTTCGCCGGTGTAGCTCTGGGGGCTGCCGTTGTCGAACCCGCCGGGGCAGTAGGTGCAGCGGCCGTGCGGGCAACGGGCCGGGGCGGTCATCACCGCCACGATGGCGACCCCCGAGAGCGTGCGCGACGGTTTCCGGCGCACGGCGCCGTCGTACTTCGCCCGCTCCGCGGGCGGCAGGGCAGCGACCCAGTCGACGTTCGAGGGGAGGGGGCCGGTCGGACCGGACTTCATCCCCGCGAGCTTGGCCCGGTGGATCTCCTCGGGGGTCGGAGCCGCTAGCGACCGCGCCACAGGCGGCTCTCTCCTGTCACGAGATAGGGCGCCTTCTGCAGGTCGGCGACCGTCCTCGACCCCGTCAGGAACATGGCGACCTTGAGCTCGTGAACCAGGAATTCGAGCTCCTTACGGGTCGTGAGGTAATCCGTGGCGGCGGCGCGCAACATCCCACCCGCGGTACCCGCGGCCGTCGCCCCGAGGGCGAGGGCGCGGGCGACATCGAGTCCCGTTCGCACCCCGCCGCTCGCGATGACGGGAAGCCCGAGGGGCACGAGCTCGAGCACCGAGATCGGCGACGGGATGCCCCAGTCCCAGAAGGTCTTCCCGACCCGCATCTCGCGCTCCGCGCCCTGCTCCACCGCGCGGTGGTACTCCACCGCCGCGAAGGAGGTCCCGCCCGTGCCGCTCACGTCGAACGCCTTCACGGAGCGCGCCCGCAGCTCCTCCGCGACCTCGCGCGAGATGCCGGCCCCCGTCTCCTTCACGAGCACGGGAAATCGGGCCGCGAGCGCTCCGATCCGTTCGAGACATCCCTTCGCGCGGCGGTCGCCCTCCGGCTGGACCATCTCCTGGAGGAAATTGAGGTGGATCGCGAGCACGTCCGCGTGGATCAGATCCATCGCCGCCCGCACGTCGTCCGGACCGACGACCCGGTCCCCGGGCTTCTGAGCAATGATCTGCGGCGCACCGATGTTCGCGAACTTGAGCGGGACCGCGTGGTCCGCGACACACGAGTAACTTTCCGGGTACTGGCCCTTCAGGATCGCGGCTCGTTCGCTGCCCACGCCCATGGCGACCCCGACCTCGGTCGCGGCGCGGGCGAGATTGTCGTTGATCTTCGCCGCGTCCGGAAAACCGCCGGTCATTCCAGTGATGACGATCGGAGCCGCGAGGCGGTGGCCGAGCAGCGTGACCGAGGGGTCGATCTCCTCGAAGTCGACCTCGGGAAGCGCCCGGTGGAGGAGCTGGATATCGTCCCAGTAGCGATACCGGCCGTCGACGTTCTTCCCCAGGACGACCTTGACGTGCTCCGCCTTGCGATGGCTCAGGTCGAGACCCCCCGCTTCGGATGGTTCAGGAGGATCTCGCACGAGCCCAGCTCCCGAACTCCATTTCGCCCCGAACGGCGCGCGGAAGCGCTCCATCCGACAATCCGCTAATAAGTCCTGCGTCAGCGCCAGCGGCGGCGATGGCGAGCATCGCGCTCGCCTTCCCGCGAATCCCCCCGGTCACGTCGGCGTGCCCGGAGGTCGGGCGGAGGGAGGCGACCGTTTCCGCGGTGACCTCCCGGACCACCGACCGTTTGCGTACGGGCGGTCCGTCCAGCACTCCCTCCACATCGCTCACGAAGACGACGCGCTGGGCCCCGAGGGCCGGGACGAGCGCCACCGCGATGGTGTCGGCGCTCAGGATCGACGAGCCCCACGCCTCGTCCGGAACGACGTCGCCGAAGGAGACCGGGAGAAATCCGTTCTCGAGGGCGGCGCGGAAGGGGGAAGGGTCGAGGTGCGCGAGCACGCCGGCGCGGTTGCGGGCGTGGGTGGCCATCGGCACCGACCCCGGAGAGGCCCCGGCGTGCACGAGCTCCCGCAGGACGGCGAGGTGGAGTCGCCGGACCTCGGCCGCCACGATCGCCGCGCCCCGCGTGCGCTCGGAGGTCGAGGCGGCGTCGGTCGGGGCCGAGGCGAGGCCGAAGCGGCGCGCGCCGGGGTGACCGAACGACCCGGCGCCGTGCAAGAGGACGATGCGCCGGTCGTCCACCCCCGCGATTTCCCGGGCCAGTCGCGCGAGCACCTTGGGCCGGAGCTTCTCCACCTCGCGCTTCCGCGTGATCACACTGCCGCCGAGCTTGACGATGACGAGCGGCGCGGACGGGCCGGGCGCGTGCGCCATCCCCACCGACCCGGGCTCACGCCCGATCCGGGCCCGTGCCCCGGGTGAAGAGCATGAGGGCTCCGAGAATGAGCGGGATCAGGGAAGCGAAGTAGACCCACTGGAACGTCACGAGCCAGTACGCCATCCCCGAGAGCCCCACCCCGATGAGCACGGCCGCGAGGACGAGGAACGGTAGCGAGACGGAGCTCGCGGTCGTCGCGGGGGTCGGATGGCTCTCCGAGCCGTATTCGGACATCGTTCGGCCGAGAGCGGCCCTCCTTCAAATGGGTTCGGTCGAGCGAAACGGTCCGAAATGGGCGTCGCGAACCGGTTCGACGCCGTCGAAGCTCGCGTCGCAGCGCAACTCGGCAAAAGGTACATATGGCATGCCTTCTTCGCAAGGCCGCCCGAGGCCCGGGCAGGCGCCGACGGTGTCACCTGCTACCGAAAACCGGCCGGTCGACGCGCCGGAACCACTCGACCCTCGCCAATCGACGAACCCGGCGGTCGCTCCCGTCAGTGACCGCCGCCCGGGCGCGGACAGCGCGGGAGCACCGGTGCCGGTCCCCGCTCCGTCCGCGCCCGGGACCCCGGCCTCTTCGACCCCGGGGCTGCTGGACGCCATTCTCTCGGCGAAGAGCGAGCTGTTCCGAGGGAGCCGCGAGGTGCTGCGCGACTCCTATGTTCCGAGCCGGCTCCCGCACCGCGAGCAGCAGCTCCGCCAGGTCGCCGAGATCCTCGCGCCGGCGTTGCGCGGGGACCTGCCCTCGAACCTGCTCATCTACGGCAAGATCGGGACGGGAAAGACCGCGGTGGTCGCGCAGGTCCGCCAGGACATCCAGCGGCGCACCGACGGGGCATCCCAGATCACGTTCGTCACCCTCAACTGCGGCAACATCGACACCCCGTACAGCCTGCTCCAGACGATCGCGAACTCGTTCGCGAAGACCGAGACGGAGCGGATCCCCACCGGCTGGTCGCTCGACCGCGTCCAGGCCGGAATGCGTCGGTTGATGGACGCGCGCGGCGGCATCCTGGTCCTCGTGCTGGACGAAGTCGACCGGCTCGTCGCCCGCAGCGGCGACAACGTCCTCTATACCCTGAGCCAGATCAACACGGAGCTCGAGACCGCGCGGCTCGCGATCCTCGGGGTCTCGAACGACCTCAAGTTCACGAACCATCTCGATGCGCGCGTCCGCAGCCGGCTCAACGAAGAGAAGATCCTGTTCCCGCCGTACGATGCGACGCAGCTCCAGGACATCCTGCGCGACCGGGCCCGGGAAGCGTTCCGCGACGGGGTCGTCGACCCCGGCGTCGTGGAGCGGTGCGCCGCGTACGCGGCGCTCGAGAACGGCGACGCCCGCCGCGCCCTCGCCCTCCTTCGGCTCGCCGCCGAGATGGCCGAACGCGACCGCGCGAAGCGGATCACCCCCGACCACGTCGTGAAGGCGAAGAACCGCCTCGAACAGGACATCATCATCGATTGCTGCCGGACGCTGCCTCCCCACTGCAAGGTCCTGCTCTACGCGATCCTCCAGTCGTTCGAACGCCGGCGGACCGGTGTCCTGACCGGCGAGGTCTACGACAGCTACCGCCGTCTCGCGGAGCGGCTCGGGCTCCAACCCCTGCACGCGCGCTCGATCTCGAACTATGTTTCCGAGCTCGAATCGCTCGGCCTCATTCGCGCCACGATCGTCTCGCGGGGCCGCGGCGGGCGGACGCGGGAGATCATCGTCGACGTCCCGATCTCGGAGACGATGCCCGCGCTCGAGGAGGACCCGCTCATCGCCCCGGTGGGCCGCCCGAAGCCGCGGGGCCAGATGCTGCTCACGAACTTCGACAACCCCGCGCACACCGGCCCGTTCTGAATCGAACCGCCGCGCGCGGTCGACCCGTGCCGTCAGCTCTGCGCCGACGTCTCCTCGGTCGCGATCGGGACGCTGGCGTCCGTCGGGACCATCTCCGCCGCCCGGGCGGCACGGCGCGCGCGCTCCTTGCGGAGCTCGCGCAGGTCGCGGTCGATCTCCTTGAGCTCCGCCGCGGCGCGGCGCAGCCGCACCCGCGAGATCCCTTCGAGGGCCGTGATCTCCCGGTCGAGCTGCTCGTCCGTCGCGCGGTACGGGCTCATGGCACCGACGCCGTATCGATCTGGGCCTTTTGGAGCTTTGCGGAGAAGTCGACGAAGACGGTCTTGATCTCGGTGAACTCCTCGATCGCGACGCTGCCGGCCTCCCGACCGCCGTTCCCCGTGTTCTTCACCCCGCCGAACGGGAGCTGGACCTCGGCGCCGATCGTGGGGGCGTTGATGTACGTGATCCCGGCCTCGAGGTCGTGGACCGCCCGGAACGCGCGGTTCACGTCCTGCGTGTAGATGGCCGAGGAGAGCCCGTAATCGACGTCGTTCGCCACGCGCACCGCCTCCTCGTAATCCTTGACCCGGATCACGGAAAGGACGGGACCGAAGATCTCCTCCTTCGAGATCCGCGACCCGTGCTTCGTCTCGAAGATCGTCGGCTCGATGAAGAATCCGCGGTCGTAAGCGCCGCCCGTGAGCTTGTGGCCTCCGTAGCGCAACGTCGCCTCCTTCTTGCCGACCTCGATGTACTCGAGGATCTTTCGCTCCTGGTCCTCGGACGCCACCGGTCCCATGCCGGTCTTCGGGTCGAGCGGGTCGCCGACCGTGAACCGGTCGAGGCGCTCGGTCAGCATCTCGAGGAAGCGGTCGAAGACGGCCGCGTGGACGATGAGCCGGCTCGTCGCCGTGCAGCGCTGGCCGGCGGTCCCGAACGCCCCGAAGAGGACCCCGTCGAGCGCGAGCCCGAGGTTGGCATCCTCCATCAGGATGACCGGATTCTTGCCTCCCAGCTCCAGGTGGACCATCTTGAGGCCCTGCGCCCCACGGACGTAGACGTCCCGACCGGCTTCCACGCCTCCCGTGAAAGAGACCGTGCGGATCCGCGGGTCGCCGACGAGCGCGTTCCCCACGACGCCGCCGGACCCCGTCACGAAGTTGAGAACCCCCGGTGGCACCCCGGCCGCCGCGTAGATCTTCACCACTTCCGCCCCGCAGCGGGCGGTGTTGGTCGCCGGTTTGAAGACGACCGTATTGCCCGTGACCAGCGCGGCCGCGATCTTCCAGTTCGGGATCGCGGTGGGGAAGTTCCAGGGCGTGATGCACGCCACGACCCCCTTCGGTTGCCGGACGGTCAGGCAGAACTTCGAGCGCAGCTCGGAGGGGACCGTCTCCCCGGCCAGCCGTCGGCCCTCGCCCGCCATGTACTCGATGAAGTCGATCGATTCCTGCACGTCGCCAAGTCCCTCGCTGATCACCTTCCCCATTTCCTGGGTGACGATCCGGCCGAGGGCGGGCTTCGCCTCGCGCATTCGCCGGGCCACCTCGAGGAGGATGTCGCCGCGCTTCGGGGCCGGCGTGTCGCGCCAGGCCGGGAACGCCGTCGCGGCGGCCGAGATCGCCGCATCCACGTCCGCGGGCGTGCCCACCACGAACGAGCCGACCGGTTCTCGCGTCGCCGGGTTGACCGTCTGAAACCGCTTCGCGCGCGCCGGCACGACCCACTTTCCGTTGATGAAATGACCGTACTCCTCGACGTTGACCGACATGGTTCCTCGCCGCGGACAAAGGAGAAGCGGGCGGGTAAAAGCGTGCCGGACGAGCGCCCACCGGCGGGAGAGTCTCCCGCGGGGCCCCGCGCCTTCCGACCGGAGCGAGCCCGCCTCCGACCGGGCCAAAGCCGCTTTGGCATCGCGCTCGTTGGGACGACCGAGGAAAGACGCCGTGGCTCCGCAGCGCGTGTTGGACGACTTCGCGGGCGGACCCGGGTCGGTGGCTCCCGAGCTCGCCCGCACCCGGCCCCAACCGCCGCCGCTGCCGGGAACCTGGCAGGTGGTCGATGGCTACATCGTCCATCCGCTGATCCAGCCCGGCCAGATTCGCGCCCTCCCGTTCCAGTTGGACCTCGCCCGGATCGGTCTGGACGAGGATCTCCTGGTCGTGCTCCCGACGGGCCTCGGGAAGACCGTGATCGCCGCCCTCCTCGCGGCCGAGTTCCTGCGTCGCTCGGAGGGGAAGGTCCTGGTCCTCGCTCCCACGCGGCCGCTCGTCCAGCAGCACTCGGAGTCGTTCGGACGATGGCTCACCCCCCTGCGGACCGCCCGCTTCACCGGCACGGTCAAGCGACCGGTCCGGGAAGGGGCTTGGGAAACCGCCGACATCGTGTTCGCGACCCCCGAGATCATCGTGAACGACCTCGCGGCGAACCGCTACCGTCTCTCCGAGGCGACGCTGGTGGTGTTCGACGAGGCGCACCACGCGGTGGGGAAGTACGCATACGTTCCCCTGGCCGCCCAATACCGCGCCGAAAGGCCGGAAGGGGGCCGTGTGCTCGGGCTCACCGCCTCCCCGGGAGGAAAGGACGAACGGATCGAGGAGGTCGTCGGCCATCTCGGCGTCCAACGCATCGAGGCCCGCAGCCGGGAGGACGATGGCGTCCGAGAGCACGTCCAGGAGGTCGAGGTCGACTACCGGTGGGTCGACCTTCCCCCCGAGGCCCAGCGGATCCGCGAGCTGCTCGAGACCGCGTCCCACGCGACCGCGCGCAAGCTGCAGAAGATGGGCTATCTGCGCAAGAAGCCGATCCGGTCGATCTCGGTGAAGGACCTCATCGCGCTGCGCGCGGAGATCTTCGCCCGGCCCGGCCCCATGGTCCGTCGATTCGGGCCGTTGTTCCACCAGCTCGTCCTGCTCCACCTCCACCATGCCCAGGAGCGCCTCGAAACCCAGGGGCTCGCTCCGTTCGTCCAGTACCTCGACCGGCTCGCGAGCAAGGAGAAGCCGAGCCGGGGCGACCTCGCGGTGCTGAAACTGCCGGAGGTGATCACCGCGCGCCGGGAGGCCGAGGATTTCCTGCGGAACTCGCGCGAGTCCTCGCACCCCAAGCTGGACGCGCTGGTCGAGCTCGTCCGGGAGACGCTCGAGCGGCCGCGGGACCACCCGCCGCGCATCCTGGTCTTCGCCCAGTACCGCGACACCATCCAAACGATCCAATCGATCCTCGAACTCCAGGGCTGGACCACCGGGCGGTTCGTCGGGCAGGCCACCCGCGACGCGGACGACAAGGGGATGAACCAGAAGGACCAGGGGCGCATCCTGAGCGCCTTCCGGGAGGGGCGGTTCCCGATCATGGTGGCGAGCAGCGTCGCCGAGGAGGGGCTCGACGTGCCCGACGTCGACCTCGTCGTGTTCTTCGAGTCCGTGCCGAGCGAGATCCGCGCCATCCAGCGGCGAGGACGGACGGGTCGCAGCTCGCTCGGCCGGGTCACCGTCCTCCTTACCCGGGAGACCCGGGATGTGCAGTACCAGGCCGCCGAGGTCCGCCGGGAGCAGTCGATGCGCCGGATCGTCCGGCGACTCTCCCGGGAGGCCCGAAAACGCTCGAAACAGCCGTCCGGAGGCGCTCCCTCCGGGGAGCGGTCGGCGACGGATTCCCCTCTATAAACCTTCGGGCGAGGTGTGTGACGTTGCCGCTCGGTAACTGACGCTAAATACGCTACTCCGGCTCGAACGGCCCAATCCGACCATGGGCTCGCTCGATTGGCTGGTCCAAAACCTGGGACTCATGGCCCTGACCGCCATTTGCGTTATTCTCACGATCTACCTCGGCTACTGCATGGCCCATCCCGAGCGCTTCTGAAGTAAGGAGTCGATGGCGTTCGAACTGCAGTCGCTCTGGGACGTCCTCCTAGTTCTGGGCCTCGCCCTGGCGCTCGCGCCGTGGTTCGGGAGCTACCTCGGACGGGTCTACATGAACCGGCCCGTCTTCGGCGACGTGATCTTCGCCCCGATCGAGGCGGCGGTCTACCGCCTCCTCGGAACTTCCCCGCGCCATTCGATGAAGGCGCGCGAGTACATGCTCGCCCTCCTGCTCGTCAACGGCGGCATGCTGGCGTTCATCTTCTTCTGGCTGCTCTACCAATCTCAGACGCCGCTGAATCCGCTCGGGATCCCGAACATGGGATGGGACCTCGCGTTCCATTCCGCCTCGAGTTTCACGACCAACACCAACTTCACGCATTTCACGAACGAATCGCAAATGAGCCTCGGGTCGCTCACGATCGCCTGGCCGCTCGCGCTCTTTCTCTCCCCCGCGACGGGATTGTCCGTGCTGGCGGCGATGGTCCGGGGCTTCGTCCGCAAGGACGGGACGCTCGGGAACTTCTACGTCGACATGACCCGGTCGTTGACCCGACTCCTGCTGCCCCTCGCCGTGCTGGGCGCCCTCGTGTTCCTTCTGCTCGGCCTGCCCGAAACGTTCACGGCGTTCGTCACCGCCCACCCTCTCACGGGCGGCACGCAGACGATCTACCTCGGGCCGGTCGCGAGCTACCAGTCGATCACGTTGATCGGTTCGAACGGGGGCGGGTTCTACTCCGCGAACATGGCCTCGCCGATCGCGAATCCTTCCGCCCTGTCGAACCTCTGGGGAGTCGGGCTGATGCTGGTCTTCCCCTTCTCGGCCCCGTTCGCGTTCGCCGAGATCGTCCGACGAAAGAACGAGGCGTGGCCGTACCTCGGAACGATCCTCATCATCCTCGGCGTGGCGCTCGCGCTGTTCATCGCGGTCCAGGCGGCGACGAATCCGGCGCTCGCGACCGTGGGAGGACTCGGGCCGCAAACGAGCGGGTACCCCGTGGGAGAAGAGACCCGATTCAGCCTGCCCGAGGCCTCCCTCTTCCAGGTCGTGAGCGTGTTCACCAACACCGGGGCGAACAACCTCATGATCGGGGCGATCTCACCGATCGCCCAGCTGGTCCTTCTGTTCGGAATGTTCACGCAAAGCACCCCGGGCGGGGTCGGGACCGGCTTTGGGATGCTGTTGCTCTTCGCGATCCTGGGGATCTTTGTCGCGGGCCTGATGGTCGGACGAACCCCCGAGTACCTCGGAAAGAAGATCGGCACCTCCCAGGTGAAGTGGGCGGCGGTGGCCCTCATCAGCCACCCCGCGGGCATCCTGTTACCGTTCGTCGTGGCGGTCGCGGGCAACTTCGTCGTCGTGGACGGTTCGACGATCGGGGCGACCTCGCACAATTTCACCTCGGTCCTCTACGAATTCACCTCGGAATCGGCCAACAACGGCAGCGCTCTGTCCACGAGCCAGTTCAACGACACGCCGCTCTTCTTCAACGTCGCGGGCGCCCTCGTCATGCTCGTCGGGCGGTTCTTTCCGATCTGGGCGATGCTCAAGGTCGCGGACCTGTTCTCGCACCAGGAAGTCCTGCCGGCCGGGGCGGGCACCCTGCGCACGGCGAGCGGCACCTTCACGATCTATCTCACGCTGTTCTTGATCATCACCACCGCCCTGTTGTTCCTTCCCGTCATGGCGATGGGGCCCCTCGCGCAGATCTTCGGGGGGATGTAGCGTGTCGGCCGAGCTCACGATGGAAGCCGGCGCCCGCGTCTCGGTCCGGAAGGTCCCGCACACCTCGTGGCGGAAGGTCCTCTCGGCGACGTTCCGGGGCTTCGACCCGCGCCGGGAGATTCACAATCCCATCATGTTCTCGGTCTACCTGCTGTTCCTCTTTCTCGTGGTGCTCACCCTCGTGCCGGGGGCCTTCCCCGACATCGCCCGGACCTACAACCCGGACTACTACCTCGCGGTCTCGATCATCCTGTTCCTGACCTTGTGGTTCGCTCACCTCTCGGACGCGATCGCCGAGGCCCAGGGAAAAGCACGCGCCGACAGCCTGCGCGAGATCCGCAGCGGCGTGCGCGCCCGCCAGATCCGGCCCGACGGGACCGAGGGATGGGCGGCCTCCGACGCCCTCCGCGTCGGGGACACGATCGAGATCCGACCCGGGGAATCGATCCCGATCGACGGCGACGTGATCCACGGCGCGGCGCTCATCGACGAATCGATGATGACCGGGGAATCCGAGGCGGTGACCCGGGAGAGCGGCGGGGACAAGACGAGCGTTCTCGGCGGCACGCGCGTGCTCCAGGGAACGGTTCGGGTGCGCGTCACGGCCGTGGAGGGCGGTTCGTTCCTCGACCGCATGATTCGTCTGGTCGAAGGACAGGGGCGGGATCGGACCCCGAACGAGCTCGCCCTCGGCGTCCTGCTGTACGCGTTCACGATCACGCTCTTTACCGTCATCGTGACGTTCATTTTCCTTGCCGATTTCACCGATATCGTCTACATCGACATCGCCACGATCGTCGCGCTCTTCGTCTGCCTCATGCCGACGACGATCGGCGCCCTCCTTCCCGCGATCGGGATCTCGGGGATCAACCGGGTCGCCCGGGCGAACGTGATCGCGAAGTCGGGAAAGGCCGTCGAGGCGGCGGGGGACTTGGACGTCCTGATCCTCGACAAGACGGGAACGATCACCATCGGAAACCGGCTCGCGGTACAGCTCGTCGCCGCGCCCGACGTTCCGATGGCCGAGCTGCTCGACGCGGCGATGCTCTGTTCGACGCTCGACGACACCCCCGAGGGACGTTCGATCGTCCGCCTCGTCGCGCGCCGCGGCGTGCAGACGGGGGCCCGTCTGGAGCCCGGTACCTTCAAGGTCCTCCCGTTCACCGCCGAACGGCGAATGAGCGGCATCGTCCTCGCCGACGGCCGGGAAGTGTCCAAGGGGTCGCTCCAGGCGATGGAGACGTACGGGGCGGTCCTGCCCCTCGAGCTCCGCCGCAAGGCGGCCGAGGCGTCGCGCCAGGGGATGACGCCGCTTGCGATCTCAAGCGGGAAACGCGCGGTCGGGCTCGTCTACCTGAAGGACGTCGTGAAGCCCGGCATTCGAGACCGCCTTCGCGAGCTCAAGACCATGGGCATTCGCACCATTATGTGCACGGGCGACAATCGACTGACGGCGGCGGCGATCGCCCAGGAGAGCGGGGTCGACGACTTCATCGCGGAGGCCAAGCCCGAGGCGAAACTGGTCCTGATCCAGCGGGAGAAGGCGCAGGGGCGGCTCGTGGCGATGACCGGCGACGGGACGAACGACGCCCCGGCGCTCGCCCGCGCCGATGTGGGTCTCGCGATGAACAGCGGGACGAGCGCCGCGAAGGAGGCCGGCAACATGGTCGACCTCGACAGCGACCCCACGAAGCTCATCGAAGTGGTGTCGATCGGCAAGCAGCTCCTCATCACGCGGGGGGGACTCACGACCTTCTCGATCACGAACGACGTCGCGAAGTACTTCGCCATCATCCCGGCGGTCTTCATCGCCGCGGGCGCCGGCACCCTGCCCGGCATCGCGATCATGAACGTCCTCGGCCTTTCGAACCCCGACCTCGCGGTGATCTCCGCGCTCGTGTTCAACGCGATCATCATCCCGATCCTGATCCCCCTCGCCCTCTACGGGGTCCCGTTCCGGCCCCGCAACGCCATCGACCTGTTGCGCCGGAACCTCCTCGTCTACGGAGTGGGGGGACTCATCAGCGCCTTCGTCGGGATCAAGTTGATCTACATCCTGCTCTCGTGGCTCGAGTCCTTCGGTTGGGTGCAGTATCTCGGGACGATCATCGCCCACCTTTTGCCGTTGGGAGGTCTGTGACGACCCCGTCCGCGAACCTCGCTCCGCCCCCCGGCGTCCCACCCCCGGGCGGCCCCGCCCCGAGCCGCAGCCCGGCGGCCCCCCCGGCGCACTCCGGCCTCCAGCACGTGCGGGCGGCGGCGATCTTCCTGGTCCTGGCCATTGTCGTGTCGGGCGTGGTCTACCCGGCCGTCATCACGGGCATCGGCGAGCTGGTCGATCCGTCCGCGGCGAACGGGTCGCTCGTCTACTACCCGAACAACGGGACGGTCGCCGGCTCGTCGCTCATTGCCCAGAATACGAGCGCTCCCTACCTCTTCTGGGAACGCCCGTCCCTCACGGACTGGAACACGACCCTCGGCGCGGATACGCCCCCCGGCCCGAGCGATCCGGCGCTCGGTGCCCTGTTGAATGAAACGATCGCCTACCTGAACGGGGCGTGGAACTTCAGCGCGAATCACACGCTCCCGTACTGGCTGGTCGCCCCGTCGGCCTCCGACATCGACCCGGACCTCGTCCCGGAGGCCGTCCTGATCCAGGTTCCGAGGGTCGCGGCCGCCACGAACGAGTCGATCGCGGTCGTCACCGCGTTCGTCAATGCTCATATCACGAACCCGGTCATCCCGTACATCGGGGTACCGTACGTGAACATCCTTCAGCTGGACCTGGCCTGGGTCGCCAAGATCGGAAAGTGAGCATGTACCGACAGATCCTCGTTCCCGTGCAGACCTCCTCCGAGGTCGAACCGATGCTGCGGTTCGCCTCGATGCTCCTCGACGCGGACGGGGAGATCCGGGTCCTGCACGTCATTCCGACCACGACCTTGCCCGAAGTAACGCGGGAATGGCGCGCCTCGGTCAACATCGTCGTCCCCGCGCACGAGACCGGTGCCGCCCTCGACGTTCGGGTCGACCCCGAGGTCCGCGCCGCGACCGACGTGCCCGGCGAGATCCTCGAGAGCGCGGAGTCGCACGACGTGGACGCGATCCTCCTCACCTTGCGGGGCGACCGGCGCAGCCCCCGCTTCTTCGTCGGGCATACCGCCACCGGCATCCTCCAGCATGCTCGCACCGACGTGCTCGTCCTCAATCGTCTCGCGCTCGCGTCCCCCCGGATCCCGAGGATCCTCGTGTCGACCTTCCGCGACCAGCCCGCGCCGAAGCCGTTGCGGCTCGCGGAGGAGCTGGCCGTGCGCAACCCGCCGGCGCCGGTGATCGCGCTCACCCTCGGGTCGCAAGGCAACCCCTCCGACCCGGAAAGCGAGGACACCGAGGAGACGAGCGCAAAGGGGGTTCGGATCATCCACCGCCGTTCGTTCTTCCCGGAAGCGACCCTGGGGCGGCGACGCCGCCTTCCCGACATCCTGCTCCAGGCCGCCCAGCGGGAACGCTACGGCCTCCTGCTCGTCGGCGAGGAGGAACGGGCCGGCAGCGCCCTCCTCACCCGCCGGTTCCTCGAGGAGCTGTTCCGCG